>Ga0335085_10013211_pt1 | contig 12113 bp, 6 predicted proteins | sample Lox_Sample_45_FD_206712 | JGI IMG/M metagenome (GOLD analysis project Ga0335085, IMG submission 206712) | Soil microbial communities from Loxahatchee National Wildlife Refuge, Florida, United States - Lox_Sample_4.5 | ecosystem: Environmental > Terrestrial > Soil > Wetlands | place: USA: Florida...
ATTGGTCAGCCCGAACTTGCCGCCGCCGATCGTCACGCTCGCATCCGCCTGCGGCACCACAAGCGTCCCATTCGCAATAGCCTCACTCACGGCAGCGCGGATTTTCGGCGCCTCGATCGCACCGCTTTGATCGGCAACGCGCATGGCAGCCTCGAACGCCGCACCATCGAGCCCGCTGATCTCCGCATTGGTCAGCGAGAGCGTCCCGGTGCCTTGCAGCGCACGAACCAGCGCCATCGGATCCGCGCCGATACCGTCGCCTTCGAGTTTCAGCGCCATCTTGCCGCCGATGGCTTGTCGCCTGGACGCGAGCAATGCCGCAACATCGGCGCCGGCAAGATCGAAGCGCCCGTGTGCGACCATGCTGCCGGCGTTGCGGTGGAACATAAACTCGCCGCCGATGCGCCCGCCGGCGAGGCTGCCGCCGACGTTTTCCAGCGCGATCCGAGACGGCGCAAAGCGCGCGACACCCGACAGGTCCTTGACGACAACCGCGGGGGTGAATGCCGCGTGATCGATCTTGAACCTCACGGCGCCGCTCACAGCCGCGAATGCGCCCGAGCCGAGCGGCGCGTTCGACCAGACCGTGCCGGCATCCGGCGGAGCGCGCGGCAACCCCAACAGCAGCGCCGATACGTGCGCGGCATCCGCACTGTCGGCGTTGAGTTCGCCGTCGATCGCGATCGGGTTGGCAACAGCGACGCTGAGATGCCCGTGCAGGGACGACTTGCCGACCATGATCGCCAACTGGTCGAAGGACAAGTTGGCGCCAGCGACGGACAAAGCGGCGCGCGCCGAAACCGGAGCGACGGTGTCGGATTGTCCGGTCATGGCTTGAGACAACGGGCCCCAATCCGCGACCTGGGTCAGTAGCTGGAAAGAGCCGGTTGGCGGTTTTTCGCCGCCCAGGCGGAGCGTGCCCCGCGCCGCGCCTGAAAAGCCGCTGGCCGCGGCCTGGCCTTCGAGGCGCAGATCGCCGTCAAGGGATCCAGCAGCGGAGAGCGTCATGCTGCCGGGCAGTTGGTCGACGGCGAGCACGCGGTCGAGCCCGAACAGCGTCACCAGCGCGCTGCCGTCATCGGCATCGAGCCGGCCTTCGACGCGAATATTGGCATCACCGAGGCGTGACGGTTCTCCACTCGCGTCGCCGTTGAGAGCAAGCCGCAGCAATCCCAACTGCGCCTTGGCCTCGAGCGTCGCGGTGCTGCCCGAGGCTGCCGGCGTCACCGCAAGCGTTGCATGAACCTTTGCCGGCGCCAGCCGATCGACGAAGCGCCGCAGAACGTCCGCTGCTTGCGGCGCAAATTGACCGGCCAGGTCAGTCAATCCGTCGAGCGCCCGGGCATCAAGGTCGAGCGCGACTTTCCCGCGCGGACGCGACGACAGTTCGTCAATCCGCCCGCTGATATCGATCGCGGCGCCGCCAAGCTCACCAATCACAAGCTTGTCGATCTGCAAGGCGCCGCCATCGAACTTGAGCCGGGCGTTTATGCCGTGCGTATCGACGCCTGCCCATGTCGCCTTGCCGATGTCGAGAGCGAGCGAGCCTTGCCGCGGCAGTTCCAATCCGTAGGCGGCCGCGGTCTTGCCGAACGCCGCCATGGCGTCGAGATCGAGCTTGGCTGCGTGCAGATCGGCATCGAGCACGGCGGGACGATCACCAGTAGCCCACGTATAGGCGAGGCGACCCTCCACGTTTTCCTGATCGAGCGACGCGGAGAGCTTGTCGACTGCCAATCGATCGCCGACGACGACAATGTCGCCGCGCGCATTGAACGGCTTGGATAGGCCGGGCGGCTGAGCGCCGCGGCTTCTGAGCCAGGCCAACGCCATTTCGACATCCGCCGACTCGATTGCGGCCGGCCCGTTGAACGCAAAACCTCGAGAGGAATCACCGAGACGGCCGCTCAAGCTCACATGGGTGAGACCTGGCGCGCGGAAATCGACGTCACGCAGAATCCAGCCGGCGGCATCGAAGTGCATCGTACCGCGCAACGACTGAATGGTGGTTTCACCGACGGTTACAGCATCGATGCCGACGCCGATATCGGCCGGCACCGGGAGCGTGGCGGTGGCAACAAACCCCTCAAGGAAATTCTTGATGATGAGGAGCGGCGGCTGGCGCGTGATATCGGGATCGGCAAGCGCGCGATCGACATCGATCTGTAACGCCGTCACCGTGCCGTCGAGATGCGGGTGCGTGCCGAGTGCAAGCGTCGCCTTTCCGGCGAAGTTGAGCGGCCGCTCGTCCGGGCCGTACTGAAAGGCAAAGTCCCGCAGCGACGCCGCGGTGCGCGTTATCTCGATCTCGCCCGCTGCATGCCAGGGATCGCTCATCACCCTCTGGCCGTTCGCCAAAGTAACGCCGACCGGCCGCGCCAAAGTCAAAACGCCGTCGAATTGTGGAACGCCGCGATCGAGTGTGATTGTGCCCTCGACATTGGTCGTCAGCGGCCGATTGGATGGGTCGACGCCGAGCCTGATCTTGAGACCGCTGTCGCCTTCGACGTGGCCGCCCGAAATTCGATAGGCGTACGGCTCGCCAGCGAACACAAACGTGCCTTCGCCGTTGAACGGTCCGGCGAACGAGCGGATGTCACCGTCGAACCGAAGCTTTTGCAACTCGATGCGTGCGCCCGATGCCGCGTCTGAGAGCACGATGCGACCGTTCTCGACATTAAAACGCGAGACGGAGAGCGCCTCGGGACGGAATGACGGCGCGACCGCAGGCCAGTCGATGGCGCCGGATGGGTCGAGGCCGAGACGAATCTCGGGCGCGACCAGATGGACCTCGGAAGCCTGAACCACGCCGCGCAATAGCGGCCCGAGCCCGACTTCAAGCTCGAGCGTATCGGCGCGTAATTGCGGCTCGCCTCCGACCTCGCCGGCTTCAACATTGCGCAACTTGATCAGCGGCGTCGGCAGAATGCGCGCATCGATCTTGCCGTTGACGCGCACGTTCATTCCGCTGAGCCGGCTCGCCTCGGCTTCGAACGCGGAACGATAGTGACTCCAATCGACAACAAACGGCGCGAGCAGCGCGGCGACGATTGCCAGGATGATGGCTATTCCCAGTCCGAGCAGGGTCGTCTGCACGGCGCCTCCGAGCATCCTTGAATGGGCTTTCCGAGTCCCGCGCGCCAGTCGCAGCCTAAATCAGGCTGCAAAGGATTGCACCCTCGACGGAGGCCATGTGGGCCGTGTTCGGGGCAATTCTGTGTCGCGGCGCCGATCTGCGATCAAACGGCGACGATCTTGCCGGGATTCAAGATATCCAGCGGATCGAGCGCCCGCTTGATGGTACGCATCGTCTCGAGCGCGGCTTCGCCATGCTCGGCCTTCAGATATTTCATCTTGCCCTGGCCGACGCCGTGCTCGCCGGTGCAGGTGCCGTCCATGGCGAGCGCTCGCTCGACCAGGCGTTGCGACAACGCCTTGGCGCGGGCGACCTCCTCGGCATCGTCCATATCGACCAGCAGCGTCAGATGAAAATTGCCGTCGCCGACATGGCCGACGATCGGCGCCAGCAGCCTGCTTGCTGCGATATCGTGCTGGGTCGCGACGACGCATTCGGCGAGCCGCGAGATCGGCACGCAGACATCGGTTGCGACGATCTGCGCGCCCGGCCTCAACGCCTTGCAGGACAACGCAGCGTGATGGCGGGCCTCCCACAAACGGGTGCGATCCTCCTGCCGCGTCGCCCATTCGAACGGCCCGCCGCCGAACTCGCGCGCGATCTTGCCGAAATGCTCCGACTGTTCGGCAACCCCCGCCGCCGTGCCGTGAAACTCTAGAAACAGCATCGGCGTCTCCGGCAGCGAGAGCTTGGAGTGGAGATTGACCGCGCGCACCTGAAGCGCGTCGAGCAGCTCGATGCGGGCAACGGGGATGCCGGATTGGATGGTCAGAATGGTCGCCCGGCAGCATGCCTCGACCGAGGGAAACGGGCAGACGCCTCCGGAGATCGCCTCGGGGATGCCGGCGAGCTTGAGCGTCAACTCGGTGATAACGCCGAGCGTGCCTTCCGATCCGACCAACAGCCGCGTCAGGTCGTAGCCGGCGGACGATTTCTTGGCGCGACGCGCCGTGGTCATCACCTCGCCGTCGGCCAGCACGGCTTTGAGCGCCAGTACATTGTCTTTCATGGTGCCGTAACGCACCGCATTGGTGCCCGAGGCGCGCGTCGCCGCCATGCCACCAAGCGTGGCGTCGGCGCCCGGATCGATGGGAAAGAACACGCCCTGGTCGCGCAAATGCTCGTTGAGCTGCTTGCGGGTGATCCCCGGCTCGATGACGCAATCGAGATCCTCGGCGTGGACCGCAAGCACGTGGTTCATATCGCGGAAATCGAGCGACACGCCGCCGCGCGGCGCATTCACCTGGCCTTCAAGCGACGTGCCGACGCCAAAAGGAATCACCGGCACGCGATGCGCCGCGCACAGCCGCACCACCTGCTGCACGTCTTCGGTGGTTTGCGGAAACACCACCGCATCGGGCGGCTCATTTTGAATCCAGGTCACGGTGTTGGCATGCTGCTCGCGCACCGCCCGCGAGGTGACAAGCCGATTGCCGAACTGCGCCGCCAGCGCGGCGATCACCGTGTCAACCGCCTTGCGCTCGCCCTGGCTGCGTTCTTTCAGTTCGACCGATGCCATCGGGAGTCCTGTATCAATCTTCGGGCTTGAAGCCCGATGCCTTCACGGGTGGACCCCACTTCTCGGCATCGGCCTTTTGGATGACGGCAAATTCTGCGGCCGTGGTTCCGGTCGGCTGCAGTCCGAACGCTTCCATTCGTTCCTTGATATCAGGTGCATGCACGGCATCAACAATCGCCTTGTTGAGCCGCTCCACGACATCGGGCGGCGTCTTTGCCGGCGCAAACATGCCGTACCAACCGGTCGCGACTAGATCGTAACCGGACTCGCGCAATGTCGGCACGTCGGGAAGAAACGGCGATCGCTGTTTGTCCGAAGTCGCCAGCACGCGCACCCGCCCCGCTTTGTGCATTTGCACCAGGTCGGCCGTGGTGGTGATGATGAGCGGGATATGTCCGGCGACCACGTCGGTCACCGCGGCCGCGGAGCCATGATACGGCACGGCGCGCAGATCGATACCGGCAGTGCGGCCGAGCATGACACCGAGGAACTGCGGCAAGGTCCCGGCGCCCGGGATGCCATAATTGGCGAGGCTCGGATTGGCCTTGGCCCAAGCAACGAGTTCCTTCACTGTCTTGATCGGCATCTGCGATCCGACGGCGACCCCGAAATCGAAGGTGCCAAGCTCGCTCAGCGGCGTGAAATCCTTGATCGGGTCGTAGCCAAGATTGGAATAGACATGCTGATAGATCGCCATCGGGGCGATTGGCGTCAGCAACAAGGTCGTGCCGTCGGGCTCCGATGTCCTCACGTCGTTTACGCCGATGCGGCCGTCGGCGCCGGCACGATCCTCGACGATAACAGTGTGATTGAGGCTGACGCGCATCTTGTCGGCGACCAGCCGCGACAGCGTATCGCCGGAGCCGCCGGCCGCGAACGGGAAAATAATGCGAATCGGCCGGTCGCCGATTTGGGCATGAAGCGCACCGGCGCAAAGCCAGGCAACCGCTGCAATCAATGCCGCGTGCAACAGACGCCGACGCTGCATTGCCTCCTCCCTCATTGTGTCTTGTCCCGAAGATAGCCCTTCCACAGTTCGGCGGGAATGTCTGCCTCGTCCCAAACGCCGATGAGGATGCCGCGCCGCGCCGATTTGCCGCGCGCGTTGTTGATCTGCTGCTCGGAGCGGGTCGTACGCTGCGAGACGCGCAGCCCCCACGCCGCCAGCGCGGACGACAGCCGCTCGCACTCGCCGGCATGGGCCGGATCGGCGCCGAGGTCGTGCAGCTCGGCGGGATCGTTGACAAGATCGAACAGCATCGGCCGGAAGCCGATCGCGTGGATGAGTTTCCAGCGCTTGTCGGCGATCATGAAAATGCGCGCATCGCGCGGCGCAACGCCGAGCTGCGCCGAGGCCGGCTGCATTCCATAATCGTATTCGCTGAGCGCGAACGGCCGCCATGCGGTGGGTACTGCGCCGCGAAGGAGCGGCAGCAGCGAACGGCCTTCGAGCCGATGCGACTGTTGCGCCGGATCGCCGCCAGCGGCGTCGAGGAAGGTCGGCGCGAGATCAATCGCTTCGACCAGCTCGTCGCACACGCTGCCGCGCGTGCCGTCGGCGGCCGCCGATGGATCGTAGACGATGAGCGGCACCTTGACCGAGGCGTCGTGAAAGAAATCCTTGTCGCCCAGCCAATGGTCGCCGAGATAGTCGCCGTGGTCGGAGGTGAAGACGATCAGCGTGTTGTCGAACAGTCCGTGTTCTTTCATGTAGCCGAACAGCACGCCCATCTGGTCGTCGATCTGTTTGATGAGCCCCATATAGACGGGGATCACTTCGGCGCGCACCTCGTCGCGCGAAAACGTCCTGCTGACGAGGTGGTCCATGAAGGCGCGATAGACCGGATGCGGATCGCGGCGCTCGTCCTGTGAACGCACAGCCGGCAGCACATCTGCCGAACCGTACATATTGTTGTAGGGGGCCGGCGCGATGTAAGGCCAATGCGGCTTGATGTAGGAGAGATGCAGGCACCACGGCTCGTCGCCGGCTTCGCGGATGAAGTCGATGCCGCGCCGGGTCATATAGGGCGTCTCGGAATCTTCCTCGCGCACGCGGGCGGGTTTGCGCGCGTGGCGCATGGCCCAGCCTGAGGCCAATGAATTGCCCTCGCCCGCCGCGGCGTTCGCCCAGTCGTGCCAGGGATTGTCACCGTCGTAACCTTTGTCGTTGAGATAGCGGTTGTAGCGCGGCAGGCGCGGGTCAAAGCGTGCGCCGTCGGGGCCGATGCCGTGCAGCCCGTCATCGCGCTCGTAAGGCTCGAAGCCGCATTCGGCGACGCGCACGCCGATGATGGACTTCGGATCGATGCCGAGCCGCTGCATGCCCTCGACGTCGGCCTCCATATGGGTCTTGCCGACCAGGGCGGTGCGCATGCCGAGCGGGCGCAGATAATCGCCCATGGTCATCTCGCCGACCCTAAGCGGAAAGCCGTTCCATGCCGCGCCGTGGGATTGCACGTAGCGGCCCGTATAAGTGCTCATGCGCGACGCGCCGCAAATTGGCGACTGTACATAGGAGCGGGTGAAGCGCATGCCGCGCGCCGCAAGCCCATCTATGTTCGGCGTCTTGAGCCCGGGATGGCCGTAACACGACAGGTAATCCCAGCGAAGCTGGTCGCACATGATGAAAAGGATGTTCTTCGGCTTGCTAGGCACGGCGCGCGTCGATCCCGGATTTGGCGCTGAGGCAGGCAGTCAATTTGACGTTAGCACATTGTCGCGGAGGGCATGGAAGCGATCCCTTGCCATCGGCCGGCATTGGCGGCAAGGAATTCGGCGCGCGGAGAAGCAGCATGCAAGATCGCACCGAGCCGGAGCCCGCTATCGCGGCACCTTTCGTTTCATCCGTGATGCGCGTCGAGCCGGCGTGGATCGACTACAACGGCCATCTCAACATGGCCTACTATAATGTGCTGTTCGACCGCGCCGTGGACGAGGTCTATGAGGTGCTCGGCCTTGGCCTCGATTATCTCAAGACCAGGCGGCATTCGACCTTCACCGCCGAAGTGCATGTCCGCTACCTGCGCGAGCTGCATGAAGGCGACCCGGTACGGGTCAGCTTCCAGCTTCTCGATTTCGACGCCAAGCGGCTGCATTATTTCGAAGAGCTCCGCCACGCCGAGCAAGGCTGGCTCTCGGCCACCTCCGAAAACATGGCGCTGAATGTCGATATGACGGCGAAGAAGACTGCCCCGTTTCCGGACGATGTTTTGGACCACCTCACGCGCATGAAGGCTGCACACTCCGTATTGCCGGTCCCCGAAGGGGTTGGGCGGCGGATTGTCATGCCTGGAAAATCTTGAATTGTGCCAAGCTTGGCAGCGCCCTACTGTTCAAAGGCAACGATTTCGCGCAAACAGATATCGAAGCGGCCGACGTTTACCGAGTCCCTCCATGCCCCGTATCACCATCCGCGAGCACCGCATCCCGAGTGCGGACAGCAAGCCCTATATCGCCGTCGAAGGGCCGGACGGCTGCCTCTGGTTCTGCGAAAGCGGCGCATCGAAAATCGGACGGCTTGATCCGGATCGCGGCACATTCACTGAATTCGCGCTGCCCACCAGGACCGCGACGCCCATCGGTATCGCGGCGGGCGGCGACGGCAATCTGTGGTTCTGCGAAAAAGTGGCCAACAAGATCGGCCGCATCACGCCGCAGGGCGAGATCGCGGAGTTTCCGCTGCCGACGCCGAATGCCGGGCCCGACGGCATTGCGCTCGGTCCCGACGGCAATGTGTGGTTCTCCGAAACCGAGATCAGCAAGATCGGCCGTATCACGCCCGACGGCCGCATCACCGAATTCGGCGACGGCATCACGCGCGGCGCACGGCCGCTCTCGATCGTGGTGCGCGACGGCGCGCTGTGGTTCAGCGAGGCCGGCGGCAACCGCGTCGGTCGCATCACGGTGGACGGTGAGGTCACCGAGTTTCCGATTCCGAGCCAGAACAGCCAGCCGCGCGCCATGGTCGCGCATCCGGACGGCAGCATCTGGTTCGTCGAGACTTCGACCAATGCGCTCGGCCGCATCGATCGCGACGGGAGGATCACCGAGCATCCGGTGCCAACGCCGAACGCGTCGCTGCGCGGCGTGACCGTCGGGGCCGACGGTGACCTCTGGTACACGGCGAACGCCGTCAACAAGATCGGCCGCATGGCGCCGGACGGCGCCGTGCGCGGCGAATACGACATCCCGACGCCAGCGAGCGGCGCACGTTGCATCGCCGCGCTCGGTGACGGCCGCCTGTTCTTCACGCAATATGATGCCGGGTCGATCGGCGAAGTTGTCGTCAGCGAATAGCGAATGGCGAATAGCGAATGGTGAAAACGGACTTTGCTCCAATTCGCTACTCGCCACTCGCCATTCGCCCAATTACCGGAAGAGGAAACGCCATGAAAAAACTCGCAGCACTGCTGCTCGCCTGCATTGCGGCCTGGCCGATCGCGAGCCGCGCCCAGGATTACCCGGCCCGGCCGATCAAGATGATCGTGTCGATCGCCGCCGGCAGCGTCACCGACGTCATCATGCGCACCGCCGCGGCGCAGTTGCAGCAGCGGCTCGGCCAGCCGATCGTCGTCGAGAATCTCGGCGGCGCCTCCGGCATCGTCGGCGGCCAGACCTGCGCGCAGGCGGCGCCCGACGGCTACACCATCTGCGTCATCTATCATTCGACCATGTCGTACAATCCGCTGCTGTTCAGCAACCTGCCCTACAACGCCGACACCGATTTCGTCCCGGTCACGCGACTGTTCTGGCTGGTCGAAGGCATGTTCGTGCCGGCGAGCCTGAAGGTGAATTCGGTGGCCGAGCTCAAATCGCTGGCGCAGGGGAAGCCGAACGGCCTCAACTACGGCACGCTCGGCGAAGGCTCGTTCCCGGACCTGTTCCTGCGCTGGCTCAACAACCAGTGGAACACGCAGATCGTCGGCATCCCCTACAAGGGCGGCGGTCCGGCGGCGCAGGCGCTCGCCGCGGGCGAGATTCAGATGACGCGCTTCGGCGTCGGCAATTTCATGGGTCTGCTCCAGGCCGGACAAGTCAAAGCGCTGGCGGTCACGTCAGCGCAGCGCTCGCCGCTGCTGCCTGACGTGCCGACCTTCGCCGAAGTCGGCTGGGGCGCCTATCCGGGCCAGGGCTGGTGGGGCCTCGCCGCGCCGAAAGGCACGCCGCGCCCGATCGTCGACAAGCTCAACGCGGCCTTCGTCAAGCTCTTCACCGAGCCGCAATTCACCGCGTTCCTCGACAAGAACGCCGTGGTCTCGGCGACGACGACGCCTGAAGGCTTTGCCGCCTTCCTCAAGGAGGACCGCAAGGCGGCGGAGGTCTTGATCAAGATCGCCAATGCCAAGCAGGAGGCCTACGACCCGTCCAAGCCTTGAGCCGCGTTGGCGGGGCCAAGCCTCGTAAAAGCCGCGCCCAGGTGCCATCTTCTCCCCATGAGAATCAGTGGCATCGGGCGCCGTGGCTGACCCCTTGAAGCGCAGCATCGAGCCGCTCGACCCGCCGGGCCCGGCGCCCGGCGGCATCGCCGCGCGCGCCCGCGCCACCGCCGGCGCGCCTTACTTGGCCGGGCTCAATCCCGAGCAGCGGCTGGCGGTCGAGACGCTGGACGGCCCGGTGCTGGTGCTGGCCGGCGCCGGCACCGGCAAGACCCGCGTGCTCACCGTGCGCATCGCCCACATTCTCAGCCTCGGCCGCGCGCGGCCCGGCGAAATTCTGGCCGTCACCTTCACCAACAAGGCGGCGCGCGAGATGAAGCACCGCGTCGGCGAGATCGTCGGCCAGGTGGTCGAGGGCATGCCGTGGCTCGGCACGTTCCATTCCATCGGCGTGAAAATTTTGCGCCGCCACGCCGAGATGGTCGGCCTCAAATCCGATTTCACCATTCTCGACGTCGACGACCAGATCCGGCTCATCAAGCAATTGCTGGAAGCCGAGAACATCGACGAGAAGCGCTGGCCGGCGCGCGTGCTGGCCATGCTGATCGACGGCTGGAAGAATCGCGGCCTCACGCCCGACCAGGTGCCGCCGGGCGAAGCCGCGGTGTTCGCCAACGGCAAAGGGCTCAAGCTCTACAAGGCGTTTCAGGAGCGGCTGAAAATCCTCAACGCCGCCGACTTCGGCGACCTGCTCTTGGAGAACATCCGCCTGTTCCGCGAGCATCCCGACGTGCTGCGGCAGTATCAAGGCCGGTTCAAGTTCATCCTGGTCGACGAATATCAGGACACCAACGTGGCGCAGTATCTGTGGCTGCGGCTATTGGCGCAGCGGACACAAAACACTTCTCCCCGCGCGCGCGGAGAAGTCGACGCGCGAAGCGCGGCGGATGAGGGGGCGCTTCAGCTGCCTGAGCCCACGGCTCCAGTCTCCGAGCGAGCGGCCAAGAACATCTGCTGCGTCGGCGACGACGATCAGTCGATCTACGGCTGGCGCGGCGCCGAGGTCGACAACATCCTGCGCTTCGAGCACGACTTCCCCGGCGCCACGGTGATCCGCCTCGAGCGCAATTACCGCTCGACCGGCCACATCCTCGCCGCCGCTTCGCATCTCATCGCCCACAACGAAGGCCGGCTCGGCAAGACGCTGCGCACCGATGACGAGCTCGGCGAGAAGGTCAGCGTCACCGGCTCGTGGGATTCCGAGGAGGAAGCCCGCGCCATCGGCGAGGAGATCGAGCAGTTGCAGCGCGGCGGCCATGTCCTCAACCAGATCGCCATCCTGGTGCGCGCCTCGTTCCAGATGCGCGAATTCGAGGATCGCTTCGTCACGCTCGGCCTGCCCTATCGGGTGATCGGCGGCCCGCGCTTTTACGAGCGCGCCGAAATCCGCGACGCGCTCGCCTATTTGCGCGTCGTCAACTCGCCGGCCGACGATCTCGCCTTCGAGCGCATCGTCAACGTGCCCAAGCGCGGACTGGGCGACGCCACCGTGCAGCTCCTGCACGACCATGCCCGCAAGCGCCGCGTGCCGCTGACCGAGGCCGCGCGCGCCGTCATTGAGACCGACGAGCTCAAGCCCAAGCCGCGCGGCGCGCTGCGCGGCGTGCTCGAAGCCTTCGACCGCTGGCGCAAAGAGCGCGACAGCCTGCCCCACACCGAGCTCGCCGAGATCATTCTCGATGAATCCGGCTACACCGAGATGTGGCAGAAGGACCGCTCCGCCGACGCCGCCGGCCGGCTCGAAAACCTCAAGGAGCTGGTGCGCTCCATGGAGGAGTTCGAGAACCTGCAGGGCTTTCTCGAGCACATCTCGCTGGTGATGGACAACGACAAGGCCGCCGAGGCCGACGCCGTCAACATCATGACGCTGCACTCCGCCAAGGGGCTCGAATTCGACACCGTGTTCCTGCCCGGCTGGGAGGAAGGCGTGTTTCCGAACCAGCGCACGCTCGACGACCAGGGCCGCGCCGGCCTCGAAGAAGAGCGCCGCCTCGCCCATGTCGGCCTGACGCGCGCGCGCAAG
>Ga0335085_10013212_pt1 | contig 12112 bp, 10 predicted proteins | sample Lox_Sample_45_FD_206712 | JGI IMG/M metagenome (GOLD analysis project Ga0335085, IMG submission 206712) | Soil microbial communities from Loxahatchee National Wildlife Refuge, Florida, United States - Lox_Sample_4.5 | ecosystem: Environmental > Terrestrial > Soil > Wetlands | place: USA...
GCGAGTACGATACCCTTCATAGACAAGTCTCCTAATACTGCAGAATCACCGCCACCGACCACCTCTATGCGCTGCGTCCTTACCACCGCACAATCTGCTTACCCGGCATACTAGCATGCCCCCCCCCTTGTTCTGCCTTTCCCGAAGTTTTGATCCAAAACCCAAGGTATTGTCCCTCTCGCCAGTTGTGCTTCTGCCATAATCGCTGTAAGTCGTATTGCTTGGCGTAAACTCCAGCGGCCGACGTTCCCGGCTGTCAAGAACCATTCCTGAGGACTACTCCCGGCCTAACCACGCGCGGCTCACGTTTTTGTGAATGATCCCCGAGCCGCCCCAGCCAGGTTCTGGACGCCAGAGAATCTACATCCTCGACAACTCCGGGCCGGGAGCTCAAGTGTTGCAATTGCACGGCCAATCCGCAGCGATCCTAGTTCCCACCCGTCTTCGGCAATGGTTTCCGGGCGCACACCGAGCGGCGTCACGAAGCATGTGTTTTCGGATTGCCCCCCTTCATGCCGGCGGTTGCAACAGATCCTCATCCCACTGCGTCCCACTTGCAGATCCGTGAAGCGCGGCCGACGCTTGGTTGGACCCTTCCGAATCCACTTGAGTGGCGGCCACTTACGGTTGTCCCGCTCTCGCCACAGTGATGCGAGCTACACCAACAGATCGAGCGGCACGTGGAAGAGTTCGGCGAGTTGCCGGGCCTGCGCTTTACTGATGCCGCGCTTGCCGCCCAGGATTTCGGATACGCCGCTCTTGGGCAGGACGATCCAGAGGTCGCTCGGCTTCATGCCCTTCTCTTTCAACAGATAAGCCAGTATCCGATGCGGCTTAGCCTTTGGTAGGGGATGCGCGCGGTTCTCGTATTCCTCGATGACGATGCTGAGAAGTTCCAGCAATCGGCCCTCTTCTTCAGAAATCTCGTCTTCCGATTTCTCCATGATCTCGGCCGCGACGCCAGCAATCGACGGTATTCTCCTTCGATGCGGATGGCGACGGGCAGCGCTTCGTCGAGGAGCTTCCGATATTCATGTTCATCGAGCACGATAGCGTTCAGGGCGTCCATTTTTCTTGATCGTATTCGGCGTGCGTGAAAATGTGTCGGATGTAGACCACTTGCCACCGATACTTGATCACCGTGACGAGCCGGTACTTGTTTGCGGAGATATTGAACACGGTGAGAATATCTACGACACTCGACGTGCGGAAAATCCGCGCGAACATCGACCAAATGTCCCACGCCGCCCGTTTCGTTACACGATACCAATGCAAAAGGGATTCGACCGCGTCTTTGTGGGCTTTGGCAAACTGACTGATTGCGGCTTCGCTGATGACCCGCACCAGCTCCGTGTTACCAAGACGGTAAACCAGACCGCTAGGCACTCAGTAGCGAGAATCTCGGCGACTGGGATTCGGCCTCCCTGGCGTCGAAAGCCAAGTGGGAGAGGTCTCCCGGTCGCCTCTCTACTGGGTAGTGGCTTCGCTGAAAGACGTTTCTGTAACGTTCGCTCCGCTGTTCCTGTTTTGGAGTAGGCTCAGGTGCAAAATCGCAGGCGCGCCAAACCGGCTACAGGCCCCACTCTCGCGGGCCGTGCGCAAACGGGTTCAGCACCTGGACCTCGCCGTAGTGCCGACCACTCTGGAAATCTTCCGACAGCAGATAACGAGCACCCGAACGTTCGGCGGCCGCCAAAATGAGAGCGTCCCAATAGGAAAGTCGTGCTTGGTCCGTCCACTGCCACGCTTGCACGATCAGTCCGATGGTGGTGTCTACCGGTTTCCAGTGGCCCATATCCTCAACGATCTGGCGCGTCTGCGTGGGATCCAGTCGCATCTTGCGGACGGCATTCCAGTAGAATTCGTGAAGCACCTGCCAACTCAACCGCCCGGCTCCAGAGGCCCACAACGCGTGCAACCACTCCGTAGCGCGCGCCCGTTTTTCGGAATCCATCGGATCGACGGAATAGAGCAGGACGTTCGAGTCCACGAAAAAACTGTCACCGCCGCTCATGCACTTCCGCACGGCTCAACCGCTCGGCCGCACCGACCTCCGCCAGCGGATGGCGGGATTTCCAACGCTCGAAAGCCCGCCAGTACTCGTCACTCAGGTGCATCTGGCGCTCCAACAAATCGCCGACCAGCCGGGAGACGGACGTATTCTCCTCCACTGCTTTCCGCCGAGCCCAGAGCAACGCTTCTTCGGAGATTCGAATGGTTACATTCTTCGCCACGGTTTCAGTGTAGCACGAAGAAAGTGCAACTTCGGGTTAAGGCAAGACCATGGCGAAGAGCAGAAGAGCATGACGAGAGACACCAGCCCCGCGTGGTTCGGTTCAAAGGGAAGAAAACGGTCCAGCGGAAAGAAACCGCAGGTTGCGTTCCCCTGGAGGCCGCCGCGCAAAAATCGGCAGCCGCACAAAACCAGCTAACCCAGAAACCGTCACCGCCGCTCATGCACCTCGGCACGGCTCAGCCGCTCGACCGCACCGACCTCCGCCAGCGGATGGCTGGATTTCCAACGTTCGCCAGTACACATTACTCAGGCGCATCTGGCGCTCCAATCGCCCACCAACCAGGAGAGGGAAGTATTTTCCTCCACGGCTTTCCGCCGATCCCTGAGCAACGCAACATCGGAGATCCGAATGTTACCTTCCTCGCCACGGCCTCAGGGTAGCCCGGAAAAAGTGCAGCCGAGAAACGGTGGCCAACCGCCTGCGAGCGCGTCTGGAAGCTGCTTGCGCCCTAAACCCGAACGGGGTCGTCCCCCGGCCAACCCCGCCTCGAACTCCGCCAAAGGGAGCGGCCAGCATGACGTCCATTCATAACTCGCCGCCGATTCCATCCTGCGGCACCGCGCACGCCCCTGCATGTTCTTCCCGTTCTTTACCGGTGCCAGGCACGAACGCTTCGGAATGCATCGCTGTTCACAGTTACTCCGCGCCCCTGTCCTTAGTATCAGTACCTCGACGGATTGGATCGCTCGTCACCCGCTGTTATCCTATTTATTGCGCAATGTACAAGGACTTCTTCGGACTCCAACAGCTTCCGTTCAATCTCACCCCCGACCCGTCCTTTCTGTATCTGCCCCCCAAGCATCGCGAGGCCTTGGCCGGGTTGACTTACTCGATCCTCGAACGCAAAGGCTTCGTGGTCCTCAGCGGGGATGCGGGAACCGGAAAGACCACCCTCATCAACAGCGTCCTGAGCCGGCTGCCGGCGGACCGGGTCGAATCCAGCATGGTCCTCAACCCGACTCTCACGGCCTCCGAATTCCTCGAAGGCGTGCTCCTGGATTTCGACATGCCCGATGTGCCCGCGAGCAAAGCCCAGCGGCTCTGGAAGCTCCAGGAGTTCCTGGCGCGCGTGCACAACGAGAATCGCCTGGCCGTCCTGGTGATCGACGAAGCCCACCAGTTGAGCATGCAGGTGCTCGAAGAAATTCGCCTGCTCGGGAATTTCGAAAGCCCCACCGGCAAGTTCCTGCAGATTGTCTTGTCGGGCCAATCCGAGCTGGACGACCTTCTGAACCGCCACGAACTGCGCCAGTTCAAGCAGCGGATCGCCATGCGCCTGTACATCGACAAGCTGGCGCCGCCGGATATCGAACGCTACATCAACACGCGGTGGACCAAGGCCGGCGGCCGCGAACCTGCTCCCTTCACGATCGATGCCCTGGCGGGCGTGGCTCAATGGTCACGCGGCATTCCGCGATTGATTAACTCGCTCTGCGATAGCAGCCTGCTGATGGCTTACGCGGATGAATCTCCGCTGGTGGGATTGAACTACGTCCGGGCAGCCGCGGTGAATCTGGCTCTGTCCGACCCGGCCTCCGGAGCTCCAGCTTCGCCCCTCGGCGAAGATAGCCTGGGGCAAGTCCAGGAGCCGGTGGTTCCCGTCTCCACCACCCGGTCTGATTACAGTTTCCGGACTTTGGCTCAGTACACCGACCCGAAACCCAACTCTTCGCTGCTGAGACGCCTCGCCGAGCGCCTGGGCTTGCCGCACTAAGCGGCTTTAGTTCTCCGCCGACTCGGTGAGCAATTCTTTGGAAAGGTCCGGCCAGATGGCATTCCCGGTCAGGAAATCGCCCTGCCTGCCCTTAAAGCTGTGGCGAAGAATCTTCACCGCGGTACCGTGCTCGTCGCTCCGCACCACCCATCCCACGACACGAAGTTGCACCGGCGGCCGATCGTCGGTGGCGTTCGGCCATTCAATCACGATTTCCGCGGTTGCGCCGATCGGATAGGGTTTCAGCGTGTCCAACCGGAGGCCGGTGTGACTTATGTCCACCGTTTGCCCTCTCGCCTGGGACAGAATCCGGCCATCTTCTCGCAACAGCAGTCTGTAGGCAGCATGCATCTTGAGAGGATAGCGCCGTCCGGCACGCCTCTCTCGGCTTAGAGCCATGGAGAATCTCCCTCAGCAAGGGCACACGATCAGGAGTGAGACACGGGAGGTCGTCCCGCAGGGAAACCTGGGCCTGAACGACGTCGGGTTGCAATTTGGTTTCCGACTTGTTGCAAAACGTGCAACCCACCACGAAACAACAGGATGCTCCAAGTGTTTCGCATCTTGACAAACGCGCCGAATTCCGATCCTGCGGATCTATGCCTCAATAGTGGGATTTCCCCGCAAGCGGGCAAAACCTGCCGCTGCACAGCCGATAGGTCCCAGCGTCAGCCGTATTGCGTAGCGACCGGATTCTGGCCCGCGCGGACATTTTGCCAATGGACGCTGATAAGATCTTTTCTTTCAACGGCGCCTTCATGGATTTGGGCATTTTGCCTGTATCGCTGCAAATCAGGCCGCGGGGCCGGCATTTTGCGCCCGAAAAGTGCTTTCCATGGCGTCCGCGCTCGTCCGTTCACTGCCACCGTATACTGGCCACATCCAACGTTAATTCCGTCCCAGTACGCCTACGCGAAGCGGTCAGTAGAACATTACTAACCAAGAAACAACTGGACTTAGGCCGCTTTCAACGCTACATTCGCCTCAATGGCTATGGCAGTTCCAGGACGGCATTCACGCATCTGGCCCAACCTGCCGCTGCGGGTGAAAGCAGGGGCCTGTCTTCTGCTACCGATACCCGTGATGGAACTCTGCGCGACGGTCACCGGGATCTTCGGGTTCTTCCGCTTCCCTGCCTTTTTGGCGGTTGCGGCCGCTCTGGAACTGCTCGCCTTCCTCTGGGTGATCGAGGCCGCTCACCGGCGGATTCGTGAGCTGCGCTGGGCGACCGACCTGGTTCGCCAGGGCGAATCGCTTCCGTCGCTGCCGGCCTATTCCTGGGAATCGAACGCCGTTCAGAGGAATCTCCAACTCCTGATCTCGGACCTACGGCGGTACCATGCGGAGACCGCCGAAAGCCGGGGCGAGGCAGCCCGGCTGTTCGAGGAATCGCCCGCGGCTTACCTCGAAACGGACGCCTCCGGCCTGGTGACACGCGTCAACCCGAGTGCCTGCCGTCTGCTCGAAAGGCCGGCGGACGAGATCCGCGGATTGTGTCTGTGGGACCTCTTCGGCGCCTCGGAAGGTCTCGCCGGCCAAAGCGAATTCCGGGCTAGAGTGGAACGCCAGGAAGCGGCTGCCGCTTTCGACCAGCGATATGTCCGTCCGGACGGCACGAAAATGATGGTCGCCATCGAAGAGCGGCTGCTCCGCGATGGCTCCACGGGCATTAGGGGAGTCTGGTGCACGCTCACCGACCGCACCTCCGCATTGCGGGCCGCGGAAACAGTCGTTCGATGCGACACCGCACTCCAGGTCAAAAAACAGGATTTGGCGAAAGTTCAGGCCGAGTTGGCCGAGGCTCGCCAGGCCGAAGCACGGTTCCTGGCGAAAGTCTCGAACGACCTGCGCGCGCCGCTCCACACCATTGTCGGTTTCACGGAACTGATGCTGGATGGCAAAGTGGGATCCCGGATCGCCGAACGCCGCGAATGCCTGCGCGACATCCTGTCCAGTGCGCAGGATCTGTCCCGGATGGTCGATCGCCTTCTCGACCAAGGCAAGCCCGAGTCCGCCGGGACGGTACTGTACGTCCACCGCAAGGCTGCTTCCGAGACAACCTCTGCTCTGCAGGAAGCCGCCGGCTGCCTGCGCTACGCCCTCGAGGACGCAGGAATCCGTGGCGACTGCGGCAGACCGATCCTGGTCGCCGGCCGAACCTTGCACGGCGTCAAGAGCCTGACGGACCTGGTGGAATCACTCGGCCACGATCCGATCGGCTTGCCCGATATAAGCGAGATTCTCGGCCGGGCTGAGCGCGAGCAGCCCGCCGGTGTGGTTGTCGAGATGCAGAACGACGGTTCGCCCGATTGCGAATTTGTTCGCCGCACCCTGCTCGATGGCGGCCTGGCCGTGCCGGTGATCGGATTCCGCGCGGAAACCGACAGCGCCAAACCTGCGGCACGCCTTGCCACGGCGGCGGCTTCCTCCGAAGCTCAACCGGCCCGGCCGCGCCTGCGGTCGTGGACCGCGCGCCAAAAGCGGTCAGCCTAGCGCAAAATGCCGGAAGCCATCCTGGTTGTGGACGAAATCTCGGCCAACCGGAAACTTACCCATCGGGTGCTTTCCAAGGCCGGCTTCGCTGTCCGCTCGGTTGCCGATGCCGCCGCGGCATTGGACGCCATCCCCGAGTTCCAGCCCCAACTGGTCCTCACCGAACTACAACTCGCGGGAATGGACGGCCTCGCCCTGACCCGCCGCATTAAAGAGGATCCGCGAACGCGGCGGACGAAGGTGATCGCAATCACCGGATGCGGCGCCGAAAGCGACCGCGAGGCGGCGCTAGGAGCCGGCTGCGACGATTTCCTCCTCAAACCGATCGATACGCGCGCGCTGCCCGCGATCGTGCAGACGCATCTGGACAAACGCGATCGCGAGGCCGGCGACGACTACTGCACGCCGGACCAGGCTTTCGCCGATCTCGGTTCGTGGGCTCCGGAGTTATGCCGCGAGTTTGCGCGCGACGGCGCGGCCAAGGTCACCGAGTTGCTACGGCAAGGTGCTTCCCTCGGCGAAACCAAACAGGCCGCGCATGTTTGGGCCGGTCTGGGCGGCACCTTCGGATTTCCGGAAATCACCCGGCTTGCCCGTGAACTCGAACGCCGGTGCGACCTGTCCGGCGGCGCACCGATCACCGGCAAGCTGCAACAATTGGCGGCGCTCTTCGCTCAGGCCCTGCGTTATTGCGAGCAAAATGTGCCGGGCCCTCGATTACCGGAAGCGCTCGTCCAGGGGATTTACGGCAGGAGTTTCGCGTTGGTGGGCTTTGACAGCTACGATCGCGAGCGGTTGCAATCCGCGATCGAACAGGCCGGCGGCAGCGCGGTCCTGCCGGGAAACGACACCCCCGATCTGACGATCGCCTCGGCTGCATCCGAAGTCACGCAGTCCCGCCCGCTGCTGCTGCTGGGGGTACCGGCGGTCAACCCGCAACTGGAGACGTTGCTCGATTCCGAGGCACTCGACTTTGCCGCGGCGCCGTGGGCTGTCGAAGAAGTTCTGGCGCGCGCCTGCCGCCTATTGGCGCGACGCGCTCCGGGCGCACCACCGGCCCGGCCTGTCCGCGACCGCAAACTCCGCGTGGTGATCGCGGATGACGACACTACCGTCGTGGCCCTTCTGAAGACCACGCTGGAAAGCTACGGAATCGAGTGTGCCGTCGCGAGTGAGGGTGATCAGGCGCTCGAGTTGATGCGTGCCGCGCCGCCCGACGCCGCCATCCTGGACGTCATCATGCCCAACATGGACGGCCTGGAAGTGCTGGCTGCGGTCCGCAACGACCCCGCCCTGAGAGACGTCCGCCTGCTCCTGCTGAGCGCATTGCAGCAGGAGTCCGACATCGTGCGCGCTTTCGGCTTGGGCGCCGACGACTACGTCACCAAGCCCTTCAGTCCGCTGGAGGTAGTTGCGCGATTGAAACGGCTGGTGCGGAGCGAATCGTGAGCCGCAGCGAGCGCTTGGGCCGCGCGTTCATCTATCTGCAGACCTTGGGAGTCGCCTTGGGTTGTGCGCTGTCCGTGTATCTGGTGGACCGGTTCTATGTGCGCCGCCACATCAGCGACGCAGGTTTGGCTTTCGGCTATGCCTTTTGCCTGACCGAAGGCAGCATGATCCTGATCCTGCTGGCACTGTCGGTGGTCATCAAATACGTCCGCCACCGCCGCGACTTGCGCTTCGAGCGCGTACAGCCGCTGATCGTTGCCGGCGCTTCCGCCCACTTGAGCGGCGCCGACCGTTGCGCCGAACTGCGCGCCTTCCGCCGCCGATACCCCAGGGAAGTCGAGCAGTGCCTCTCGGAGCTGCTGCTGCGTGTGCGAGGTGTGGCATCGGTCCGGCTGACCAGCCTCACCGCGGAGCTTGGATTGGTGAACTCCTGGAAGCGGCAAGCCCGTTCGCGCTTGGTTTCTAAGCGCCGCGACGCCATTACCCGGCTTGGCCTGTTGGCGGGCGATGCCGCCCGGGACGCGCTGGTTCAAGCGCTCGACGACCCCCACGACGAGGTCAAACTGGAGGCTTCCCGGGCGCTGATTTCCGCCGGCGGCATGGCCGAAGTGGCCGCCGTGTTCCGCACCGCGTTGCGCGATTCGCTGCTGGTCCGTGCGATCCTGACCGAAGCGTTGCGGCCGTATGCGCCGCTGCTCTGCGAATCGGCAGTGCCGGATGCACTGGCCGGTAAGGATGCAAGAACCGTCCGCATCGCGCTGGAGATCGTTCGAGCGTGGCGCAAATCGATGCCGCTGGCGGGAGTGCAGCCGCTCATCCGCCATACCGATGGCGCAGTCCGTGCGGCGGCTCTGGCCATCGTGCCGCAACTCGCTTCACCGCGGGAGTTGGAGCCGGACCTTCTCGAGTGCCTTGCCGATGAAGAAGAATCCGTCCGCGCGGCGGCGGCCGGCGCAGCGGGTGAGATGCGCCTTGCCTCGGCGCTGCCTGCGCTGGAGGCTTGCCTGCATCGCGGTGGCCCGGACGCCACCATCAGCGCCGCGTATGCCATCGCCCGCATCGGCGAGCAGGGCTGGCGGATTCTCGAAAAACTGATCCTCGGTTCGCGTTCTCCGGCTGCCGATGCCGCCCTGGAAGCGCTCGAGCAAGCGCGTTCCGAACGCCTGCTTCCAGGGACCGTATGATCGACTGGGAGCTGGTATTTTACCGGTCCTTCGATGCTTTCGTACACGCCATAATCGTGTACGTGGCGATCATCAACACGATTTACCTATTCCTTACGTTGATGGGCTTCTTTGCCCTGCGCCGCTATCATGCGCGACTTACTTTCGAGCAGCGCTACTTGCTCATCCGCTCGCCTCTGTTGCCGGAGATTTCCGTGATTGCGCCGGCCTACAACGAATCCGTGACTGTGCGAGAAAGTGTCAAGGCCATGCTCAAGCTGAACTACCCGCGCATTCAGGTGATCGTAGTCAACGACGGCTCGACCGACGACACGCTCAAAATCCTGATCGAGGAGTTCAAGCTGTACCGCTCCGCGCGCGCCCCGCTCGGCCCCCTGCCGCACAAGCCGATCCGGGCCATTTACGAATCGCGTGACCCCATCCGCCTGTTAGTGGTGGATAAAGAGAACGGCGGCAAGGCGGATTCTTTGAATGCCGGCCTGGACGTAGCCCGCTCGCCGCTGATCGCCGCGGTGGATTCGGATTCGCTGATCGAATCGGATGCACTGTTGCAGGCCGTCAAACCGTTCCTGGAAGATCCCGACCGCACCTTGGCCTGCGGCGGCATGATCCGGGTGGTGAATGGCTGCGACGTCCGTCACGGGCGCGTCACCAAGGTCTCGACTGGCCGATCGGTGCTGGCGCTGTTCCAGTCGATCGAATACATCCGCGCGTTCCTGGGCGGCCGCGTAGCCCTGAGTTTCCTTAACTCACTGCTGATCATCTCCGGAGCCTTCGGCGTGTTCCGACGCGACGCGGTACTGCAGTCGGGCGGCTTCGCGGTGCGGACGGTCGGCGAGGACATGGAACTGGTGGTGCGTCTGCATCAGCAATGGCGCGAGAAAAAGGCGGAATACGCCATCCGCTATGTGCCCGAGCCGGTCTGCTGGACCGAGGTGCCCGAGAGTTTGCGCGTTCTGAAACGCCAGCGCAACCGCTGGCAGCGCGGGACGGTGGAGAGCATCTCGATGCACAAGCGCGTCCTGCTGCGGCCGAAGTTCGGAATCATGGGGCTGTTCGCCGTGCCGTATTTTGCACTATTCGAAATGTTCGGCCCCGCGGTGGAGACGGCCGGCTACATCGCCACTGGACTGGGACTGGCGCTGGGCGTCATCAGCAAGGAAGTCGCTATCCTGTTCTTCGTTGTTTCAGTGGGATTCGGCATGGTGCTTTCCACGAGCGCCGTTCTGCTGGAAGAGTTCACGCAGCGCCGCTACCCCAAGACGCTCGATGTGATCCGCCTGTTCGTGGTCGCCATCCTGGAGAATCTCGGCTTCAAGCAGTTGATGACTTATTGGCGGACGCAAGGCCTGGTGGACGGCTTAAAGGGCAAGACCGGCTGGGGCAAGATGGAGCGCAAAGGATTCGGCACAGCGCCTGCCGCAAAGCCGCCCGCCAAATCTGTGGCTGTTTGAAATCCCTAGCAATCTGGGGCAGACCGCTCCTCGCAGTCGCGGCTCGGATTCGCCGCATGCCCGGCGGTCACGTATCCGAGCTGCCAGCAAGGAGTCGAAGTGGCGCAAGCACTCGTGCTTGCCGCGCCGAGATTCGTCTCGGCGCTTGGTGCAGCCCCAGTCGGGAGCGTCTCTGGGAGCAGTGACCTCGGCAGGAAGAGCCTCGGCATGAGTGCCGACGCGGCAGACCGAGGGTCTGCGCCACGTCCTTTGTGTCGTGACGGCGACGCCCAGCACCCGAGTAACTTAATTAGTGCGGCGTGAACTTGTAATACTTGGCGATATCCGAGATCCCCTCGCGAATGAGATCTTCGGCCGCGGATTTCTGTGATGTTCCCACGAACCCCGCGCTGGACGCACCGTTATCGCCGATTCGGAACATGGCATCTTTATAATTCACGGCGTCGGAAATGAACAGCGACTTACCGTTATCGCCCAGCACTCCCCACACGGCCGCATAACTCGCCGCGATGACATAGTGGTCGTACATCGCGGACTTCTGTTCCGCCGAGGATTCGGTGAAGAGCGGCCGTCCATAGAACGGCTCCTTCATGGTGGGCTTGTGCCCGAGCAGGTAGTAGAGGCTGGGGGTGATGTCGCTTTGAAAAGCCACCGAGTTCGGCACGGAGTAGAGATGCTGGAACGACTTAGGCAAATGCACGAGTAAGGGCACGCGGATGACTTCGGGCGTCAGGGTGTACGCGTGGCCCCAGCGCCCGTCCTCGCCCAGCGAATCGCCGTGGTCGGCTGTCAAGACAATGACGCTATCGTCGAACAGCCCCTGGGCCTTCAAATACTGTTCGAAGCGGCCGAAGCATCCATCCACGCGGCGTAGCCGTGAAGCATAAGGCGCATAGAATCCGGAATACGGGCCGTTATCGATGACGCTGTTCTTCTCGCGGTTGATCACCGAGATGTGAATGTCCTGCGATTGCGTATAAGCAAACAAAGGCCGCCCGGCCGGACGATGATCCAACTTGCTTTCGAGATCTTCCAGCGAGGAACACATGCGGTAATCCATGTTGCTCTTGTCCGCATCTAGCTCGATCATATCCGGCTGCGGCTTGACGATGGTGCGCAGGATGGGGTCCATGCTGACGTACGTCTGATACTGCTCTGCGGCCAACAGCTTCGACAAAGCATTCATTGGGTAGAACGGCGTGACGTACTGCTTGTGCAGGACCATGCCTCCTACCCAGATAGAAGGCTCTGCAAGGCCGGTTCCGCCATAGCGCGTGAAGGCGTTGTGGAAGACGACGCTCTCGCGCGCGAACGCGTCCATGTTCGGCGTGAAGGTATCGGCGGAGTTATAGGCGCCCACATAGTCGCGGCGCAGACTGTCCACCACCAGGATAAAGATGTTGGGCTTGGGACCGGCGCTCGGAGTAAGTTTGCCCGCGGGGTCCACATCCACCGGATTGGTGGTTACCGAGCGCGGAATGTTGGTATTTAGAGCCAGCAGCTTATAAAACGTATCGTCGC
>Ga0335085_10013213_pt1 | contig 12112 bp, 8 predicted proteins | sample Lox_Sample_45_FD_206712 | JGI IMG/M metagenome (GOLD analysis project Ga0335085, IMG submission 206712) | Soil microbial communities from Loxahatchee National Wildlife Refuge, Florida, United States - Lox_Sample_4.5 | ecosystem: Environmental > Terrestrial > Soil > Wetlands | place: USA: Florida...
ATATTCCTCTTCATCATAACCGCGAATGGAATGCGCGGCAAGCCCCTTTAATTTCAAGTGATAGTCCAAAAGCACGCGCGTTCCGGCCCCACGCTGACGATTGACAATTCTTACATCGTCCCTGGCAAGGTCCTCCAGGCGGGTGATGTTAAGGGGATTGCCCTTCTTAACAAACAATCCCTGCTCGCGCCTCACGAAGGATATGATTCGCATGGCTTTACCCGGCAGGTATTGATGGACATAACTCAGGTTGTATTCGCCGGTTTCAGGGTCGAGCAAATGGGAACCCGCCACATGCGCTTCACCCCGCTGAAGAGCGAGCAACCCTCCCTGCGAGCCGACATTGTTTGAGATAAAACGCCGGTCATACCCTGCAAGGTGCTGGGCAAGTAAATCGAGGGTCATGTCATGAGAACCAATGCAGAAAATCGTTTTCTCAATCTCATTCTTGGAGCGGTACAAATGCACCTTTACCGACTCGCCCGCCTCAGCCCCCTGTTCCCCGCGCGGCAGAACCAGGAGTCCATCTGCGTGCACCAAAGATGAAATCACCCCTGCGCCGCGGGGTAAAGGAGCCGCCAGAAGCCTTCCGTTTACTCGACCAACCACCACACGGATATAGTCATCGTCGCCAGGCGGAGAGACGATTTTTCGAGTGAGAAACGCAGTTTCGGTAACCAGTTCATTCGGGGATCGCCCGAGCCATCGCGCGAGAATGGGTTCAGCGAAGATATCCACGGTAAGAGCCGCCGACACCGGGTAGCCCGGCACACCGATTATTGGGATGGACTCGCTTTGACCGATCACCTGTGACGGGGGCCGGAAAATCATTCCCAAGATCACTGGGTGGCCTGGCCGCACCGCCACACCGTGAACAAGCAACTGGCCGAGGTTTTTGACAACACGGGAGGAAAAATCTTCCGACCCGGCAGACGACCCGGCATTGAGCAGGATGAGGTCATAGTCGGCCGCTGCTTTTCTCACCCTGTCAGAGATTTGCTCAAAATCATCCGGTGTAATGGGATATCTCGTCGCCTCCGCCCCGCTCGCCCTAACTTGACCAGCCATGACCAGCGAATTGTACTCAAGTATATCGCCACCTCTCAAGTCGGACCCGATAGGAACAAGTTCCGTGCCGGTCGGCAAGATTGCCACTTTGGGTTTCCGGGTCACCTTCAGGGTGGTATGCCCTGAGGCTGCGACAGCTCCCAAATCAACTGGACGAAGAATCTGTCCCGCAGGTAAAACAAGCTGGGTTGCAACAAAATCCTCTCCCAGCGGACGAATATAGAACCAGGGCGGCACCGCGGCGCGAATCCGAATCGAGTCTGGCTTTCGAATCTCCTTGGTTAACTCATCGCTTGAGTCCAGCGCCTCCGTATTCTCGATTGGGATAACAGCGTTAAATCCTTCAGGAAGGGGATCGCCCGTGTCGAGATAACGCGCGGCCGATCCGACCTTGAGCACAATTGGCGTCGAGGGCTGAGCACCAGTAGTATCCTCCGCGCGCACCGCGAACCCGTCCATTGCCGAGGCATGATAGTGTGGGGAGGATATCTTCGCCCATACCGGTTCTGCCAGCACACGCCCGATCGCATTTTCATCGAGAGGGATCGCCTCCACGCCCAGCACCCGCCACAGACCCGCTTCGCGGAGAGCAGCCTCAAAGCGTGCTTGTGCCTCACCAAGTGGAATATCGTGTAAATAGACTGACATGACAATCCCATTTAACCATGTGGCAGCAAAATAGATATTTCAAAATCATGGCATTACTTAATGGTCACGAAAAAAACATAAGAAAAGACCGATATTAATCGCGCATATATCGGCCGGCACGGAAAGGGAATTTAGTTCCTAAATTAAATAAACATCCACCTGCTCGCCTGCACCAATTCCTGTAGAGTCGGGCGGGATGCATATCAACCCATCGGCAGAAGCCAGCGTGAATATCAAATTACTTTTCCCGAAGATGGGTGCGGCAAGCCAACCCTCTTTCCCTGCAACAAGCTTGACGGGCTGCCAGTCCTCCCGCCCGGCTTGGGAGGCTAGATTAACCGTCAAGGTGGCTGGAACTGTTGCTTGAGGCTTTCCGGATGGCAGTCCCAGCAACTTTTCAATAAGTGGAACAACGAATAGCATCCCATTAACGAGTGCGCTGACCGGATTGCCGGGTAGGCCAAGGACCGCCTTGCCATCACAAACGCCTAATATCGTTGGCTTTCCAGGCTTAGTGTTGATCCCGTGAACAAGGACCCCGGGCACACCAATCTGATCAATAACCTGCGCGGTCATATCGCGGGTGCTAGCCGAAGACCCCGCCGTGATGAGCACAACATCACACTCATGAAGTGCCCGTGCTGTAACGCTGCGCAGATCATCAATATGGTCCGGAACTATCCCGTAGAGAATCGGCTCCCCTCCTGACAATTCGATGAGCGCGGCTAGAGAATATGAATTAATGTCCCGCACTTGCCCTAACCGGATATCGCCAGCTGAAGGCACCACTTCGTCACCGCTTGAGATCAGCCCAACCCTTACCTTTTTGGCTACGCGCAGTCTTGAGATTCCAAATGCAGCCAAACCGCCAATCTCAGCGGGTCGAATCTTGACGCCCTTCGCCAGAATCACCTGCCCCTCAACGACATCCTCGCCCACAAGAATGACATTCTCCCCTATCGCAGCCGCACGGTTTACTTCGATTTCCTCCCCGCGAGATTGCTGAACGTACTCCAGCATCACAATTGCATCAGCCCCCTCTGGTACCATTCCGCCTGTATGAATCACCATCGCTTCGCCGGAATGAATCCCAAGTGGTGGCCGGTCGCCCATCGGCACTTCCCCAACCAATTTCAAATAGGCCGGCATGGATTCGGCCGCGCCATAAGTATCCCTGGCATGGACAGCAAATCCATCCACGGTGCTGCGCGGGAAGTTCGGCAAAGGATGAGGCGCAAGAATATCCTCAGCACTCACCCGCCCCAGGGCATGGAGGAGATCCACTTCTGCTTTCACAACCGGAGAGGAGATAACCTTTGATAGAAGAAGCTCTCGGGCTTCTTCGGGAGGAATCAGCGTCAGGAAGTCAGCCATCTTAACGCAACCAAAAAGTCAGCATCAGCAAATAGATGTTCAACCCTACCAATGTTGTCGCAGTAATTATCAGGATGGTCCAATTGGGCTTCAGTCCGATGGTGATGTTTCTGAGCACGAAAATCTGATAAATCGCCAATGGCAAAGTAAGCAAAGGCGACCAGACCAAAACGTAAGGAATCCCAAATAGAGGTGCCGCGGCAAAGAGCAGATACGAAACAAGAACTAATATGTCATGCAACGGGATTGCCCGCTGCCAGGTCAGCCTGACCAACAAGGACTGGCGACCGCACTTCTGATCAGATGAGTAAATAGGGAAATCCAACACCAGAAAATAAGCCAACGCCAGAAAGACCAACGGGAATGTGAGAAATGAAACAAGTCGGTGGAGGTTATTGGACTGGAGAAGAAACGCGGTGATGATCGGGAAAGCCGTGAGAAGAAGCGCCAAGCCAAGTTCACCAAAACCACGGTCGGCGAGGCGAAATGGCGGGATTGAAATCACAAGCGCGACAAGGAAGTCCAATATGATGAATATACCAACCGGGACCTTAAGACTATCGAATCGGAACAGGTAAAAAACTAAAATGACCGATACGGCAAGCAGGCCAAATGAAACATAAAGCAACCAACGCTTCATCGCATCCTGCTCGTGCTGCGATTCATTGGCTGGGGATGACCTAAAAGGTGAGGCGAAATAAGCATTGAGCAGATTGGACGAAGCCAAGGCAAAGATAGTAAAACTGCCTCCCAATATGGCTGTCACACTGTTTATTGAGATACCCAAGTACCTGGCAACGCTTAGCCCAAGCAAATATGCCAGGCCTGCAAGCAGCAGGTTTATGGGTTGCACCAAGCTTAGTATCCATCGGAAAGGGGATTTCATCGCGAGCTTATTCGCCCATCAATCTGCGCACATCTCTATAATGAATCTGGTTATGCCGATAGACCATTTTGACCATATCCACTAGAGGGGTGATCCCCAAAAAAGGGTGCCGGCCCTGCCTTTGGAGATCGGCGTCTGACATTGACCCAACCAGGGAAGTCATTTCCTCGCGGACGGCAACAAATTGGCTGAGGAGTTCCTCGGGAGTGAACGCTTGAGTCTTTTTATATTGACTGGCATTATAACGATCGATGTCAAAATCGCTGGATACCCCAGCGCCTCCGGCGATGACATCTGCGAACAGCCTCAAAAAACCTCGTTCTGCAGTTACAAAATGCGCCAGAACATCGCGCACTTTCCATGTGGTGCCTTCGGTGTAGACAGACAGCCCCCATTGATTGTCGGAGAGGGAATTAAAAAACGAGGCCATTTTTTGGCCTTCTGTTCTCAGGCGTTCTGCAAGAAATGCAGGGGTCTCTGCCATATTCCTCCACTAAAGCAACGAATAACCGCCATCCACGACTATCGTCTGCCCAGTAATATACTCGTTTTTCAACAAAAAATCGAGCACGTTCGTAACCTCCCCTGGTGTGGCCGAGCGCTTCAATGGAATCCGGCCAATGAGTCTCTGCCACTCCTCTGCAGTGAGGTTGCCCGATTGATAAACCAGACCAGGTGCAATTGCATTAACCCGCACAGACGGGGCCAAGGTACGGGCGAGGACCCTGGTAAGTGACTCCAAACCAGCCTTACTCATCACGTAGACGGGGTAGCCGGTCCAAACCTTATGCGCACCAATATCAGAGACGTTTACGATCAATCCACCGGGCTTCATCCTCGAGGCGGCAAGTTGTGCGCAAAAGAAAGGAGCACGCAAATTTAAATCCATGGTGGAATCATATTCCGCTACACCCGTATCGGATAGGATTCCATAATTCATCAGCGCCGCAGAGTTGACCAACACTTCCAAAGGAAAGCCTACTGAATCAACTTGACTGAAAAGTTCTTCGATTTGCAAATAATCAGTCAGGTCGCCTTGAACGACTTTGACCGGAACGCCCAGCGCACTGATTTCTTCTGCGGTTGCCTGCGCCTCGTCTGCTAATTTGTAGTAATGCAAAACAACAGCATATCCCAATCGCGCGAGCGATACAGCGAATGCGCGACCCAAGCGATGGGCTGCGCCAGTCACAACGGCCAGAGGAAAGTTTCTGGGGTTTACCATGAGAGTGTTTTACCACAAAAAAGACCCCAGAGGCAAATGGCCGCCGGGGTCCGGATCGCAAAGAACTAACTATTTCTTGAAGTAATTGGAAATAAAGAACCAGATATTTGCGGGCCGTTCCGCTAGGCGGCGCATGAAATAAGGGTACCAGTGTGTCCCAAACGGAACGTAAACCCGAACGGGATACCCTTCTTTGGCAAGCTGTTCCTGCAAATCACGGCGGATTCCATAAAGCATCTGGAATTCCAAACCTGTTTGAGGCAAGCCCACCTTTTGGGCATATGTCTTGGCATATGAAATACGCTTTTCATCATGCGTTGCGATGGCAGGAATAGGCGGAACTCTACCGTCCTGGCTTAATTGGGTCTTGTGGGACAGAGAAGCATCGATAAGCAAGGAGGAAAGTGTATCGTAATTTGCATCCACGTCTGCTTTTTTGGGGAAGGCAACAGCTGCGGGTTCCTTATACGCCCCTTTGACAAGGCGAAAAGTTGTCCCTTTGTCCAATAAAGTGCGCACATCCTTCTCGGCGCGATGAAGGTAGGATTGGACCGCCATACCGACTGTTCTCACAGAATAACCCTCCGCAACCATTTCAATGAAAATTTCAATGGTTTCATTGGTATAAGGTGAATCCTCGATGTCGATCCGGATGAAATTCCCATATTGTTTTGCGCGTTCCAGAATGCGGGCAAGGTTTGAACGGCATATGCCATCGTCCATTCCCATGCCAATTTGCGTCAGCTTGATGGAGACATTCGCCCTGATGCCGGCCTTGTTTATATCGTCCAAAATGGCGATAATCCCATCGGCAGCTCGGTTAGCCTCCTCGACATTCGTTGTATGTTCGCCCAATTGGTCCAGGGTAGCATTGATCCCCTTGAGGTTGAGTTCCCTGACCGCCCGCTCGGCGTCCTCCATTTTCTCACCTGCGACGAAACGTGACGCCATCCTCCATGCGAATCCCCACTTCGTCACCAGGTTTTGCGCCCAAGCAGCTTTGGAAAGGTAAATGAAAAATGAGCGTAGCATTGACACCTCTTCGAAAACTAGATGATTATTAGTGAAATATTAGACAATTAAATTGTAGCATATAAGTGAAATATTCAAGTGTGTTATACTTTTTCCGCTTAATTGCGGCAAGTAAGAAGTGACACTATTTTCGGGTGATGTATGCACCGCTTCGCGAAATTTTGCTGGTTCGTCCTCGGCTGGACCGTTTTGGTCATCCTGTGGGGGGCTTTCGTCAGGGCGAGTGGATCAGGGGCAGGGTGTGGAAACCATTGGCCGACTTGCAACGGCGAGATCATTCCACAACCCGGACAAATCAAGACGCTGATTGAATTCACCCACCGGTTATTAAGCGGCGCGGCAATCCTGTTCATTTTCGCCATGCTTATCTGGGGGTGGCAAGTTTCCCAAAAAGGGGATCCCATTCGAAAAGGTCTGGTCGCCTCGGCTTTCTTCATAGTGACCGAGGCCTTGCTTGGGGCAAGTCTGGTCCTTTTTGGACTCGTTACGTACAACCAGTCCATCACTCGCGCAGTCGTCGTAGCCATGCATTTGCTCAACACATTCTTCCTCCTTGGGTCGATCACCCTTACGGCTTGGTGGGCAAGCGGAGGCGATCCGGTTTCCTGGAAAAACCATGGACGCCTGCCCCTTAATTTTGGAATTGGGCTGACCGGAGTGGCAATCATAGGGATGACCGGCGCCATCACCGCCTTGGGAGATACCCTTTTCCCAGCGGAGAATCTCGCACAAGGTTTGGCGCAAGATTTTGACCCGAATGCTAATTTCCTGCTTCACTTGCGCACATACCACCCATTAATAGCATTGCTGGTAGGAGGATATACACTTTATTTGGTGTGGCATCTTCGTAAGACCAACCCGGACAGAAGATCTCTAAAAATCGGAGTAGTCCTTGGGACATTAATATTGGTACAATGGGCGGCGGGGCTTGCCAATGTCATTCTTCTTGCCCCCCTCCCAATTCAAATAATTCACTTATTTATTGCAGATACAATATGGATATCCTACGTGTTGCTATCGGCAGCGACGCTCGTGAAAGTTCCAAACGGAAAAATCCCGAGCCAAATTTAGAGGAAAAGTGAGAAACAGGGACACATCTTTTTACCTACGCTGGGTTTCGCTGGTTTTTATTGTGGCAGCGGCCGTGCTGCTCATCATACAGCTTGTAACCTACAGCCGGCTCCGATCGTATTACCCGCCTGGCATGACCATTGCGGAAATTCCCGTCGGGGGAGTCGATCCCCAAACAGCGAGCCAGCGGCTCATCCAGATCTACAACAACACGCCGGTTGAGATCCGGGTTGGCGATCAGATTGTGCAAATGAAACCCTCCGCGGCCGGATTTAATATCAACCTCGAATCGATGCTGGCTGCGGCCGATTACGAGCGCACGGGAGGGGCTTTCTGGCTGGGTTTCTGGGACTACTTGTGGAACCGCCAAACCGCGCCCATGGATGTTCCGCTGGTCGAAACGCTGGACCAGGGACAACTGGATTCCTACCTTCGCGGAGAAATTGCCGCGAGGTACGACCAGCCAGCCCTTGCGGCCCAGCCTGTTCCAGGCAGCACGCAATTTCAGGCAGGACAACCCGGCCAGGCCCTGGATATCTCCCGGGCGGCTGTCCTGGTCGAGGATGCCCTCCGCTCTCCCACCAATCGGGTCGTGTCGTTACCCTTTACCAACGTTAAGGCACCTCGTCCCTCAATGGAGAATCTACAGATTCAAATCCAGCAAATCATAGACCTGGCCGGATTTGACGGTATTGTTGGCTTTTATTTGAAGGACCTGCAAACGGGAGAAACACTCCACTTCGTTTACCGGGATGGCAGCCTGATTCCTGTCAACCCAGACGTTGCCTTCACTGCTTCCAGCACGATCAAGATCCCAATCATGATTTCAACCTACAAGAACGCTGGCCCCAAACTTGACGACGATACAAAGAAACTGATTCTGGATATGATCACCAAATCAGACAACCCACAATCGGATTCCCTTATGGCTAAACTGGATCAATTCCGGGGCCCTCTCGACGTGACCGACACCTTGAAGCAGCTTGGAATACAGAACACATTCATAGCCGGCTATTTCTTTGACAACGCTCCTCTCCTCGAGCAAATTCAAACACCAGCCAATTCCCGCACCGATATAACCACCAACCCGGATGTTTACAATCAGGTGACGCCATCCGATATAGGCACTCTCCTCGAAGACTTATACCAGTGCTCGGAGACAGGTGGCGGCGCTCTGGTGGCTGCCTTTCCCGGGAAGATAACCAAGGACGCCTGTGTCGAAATGATAAATTTTCTGAAGCAAGACAGGATTGGCGTCTTGATCGAAGCCGGCCTTCCCGACGGCACGCAACTCGCGCACAAACATGGCTGGATAAGCGGGCCATCCGGAATAATTCAAAACATCAGTGACGCTGCCATTGTCTACACACCAGGCGGCAACTACATTCTCGCCATCTATGTCTATCATCCGGTTCAGGCCATCTGGGAGCCGGTTTCCGAAATGATAGCGAAAATATCGGAGTCGGTCTACAACTACTTTAACCTGCCATGAGCCATGGCAGTCGCTGAATTTCACTTATGAAAGCCGGAGGATATTCTCATTAGCTCGTATATAATCTAGCTATGAGTGATGTGCTGTCGCTTTATCGATTACAGCAATTGGACCTTCGGCTTGGTCAAGTTGAGTCTCGCCTCAAGGCAATCCAGGAAATACTTGAAAATGATCAATCAGTCGCAGAAACGAAAAAACGGTTGGACAATACCAAAGGGGAATTGCACAATAAAGAGAAATCAATAAGGAATGCTGATCAGCTCATCCAGGAACAGCGAATAAAAATCGACCAAATTGAATCCAGTCTTTACGGAGGAACTGTGCAAAATCCGAAAGAGCTGCAGGATTTGCAGAATGACGTGAACTATCTCAAGCGCGCTCTTTCAGCCATGGAAGAACAGGAACTCGACGAAATGATCGCACTGGAAAACTTGCAAGCAACTTATAACGCATCCCTGGAAGAATACGGAAAAACGCTGGCGAATGTGGAGGAAAGCAACCAGAACCTAGGAACCGAAAGGGGGGCTTTGCAGAAGGAGGCCAAGCGGTTGTCGACGGAACGGCAGGCAACCGCCCAACCTATCGACTCTGAAGTACTGGCCCTTTATGAAAAAATCCGCGGTGAAAGGCATGGCATCGCCGTGACAACCATCAGTGATAATTCCTGTGATTCCTGCGGCTCCGTCCTGACGCCTGCCCAGCAACAGGCCGCCCATCACTCCCATCAATTATTCCGCTGCCCCTCCTGTGGGCGGATCATTTACTCGTGAGGCTTACCCGACCCAAGAACTAAGATCTGCAAGCTATGGTAAACTAAAATTTGTGAATAACAAAATGATGCTATGTTCTCTGGATTTCGTTTAGAGTTTGACCCTCTCTCCCTGGTCTTGGGCGCAATTTTGGCCACAATCTTTTGGTGGCTGATTCAATTGGTGCGTCCCCAGCTAAAACAAATCCGCGTCAACCTACGACAAAATAAGAAGAAGCCCGCCGAAAAAAGCACAACGGGCATGGAAGACCGTTATCGCAAGATGGTATTGAGGCAGGTACAGGGAATGCATCTTGCTGCTTCGCTTTTCTCCCTTGACGAGATTGTCGTCGCCCCACGCTTGATGGCTCCCCCAGCCCGGATTGAACCTGGAGCGGCAAATGTTGAAGAAGACGTAGTAAGTCAGACACTGCCCTACATGCCGGCATTCCCGGAACTCGCTGCCACTTTCCGCGCCCCAAGTTTCTCGCTGGCGAAAGCACTGGCGGGAAATGTAAACATCGTTCTCATCGGGCAGCCTGGGACAGGAAAAACTGTCGCCCTGGCACACCTGGCCACACAAATCGTAAACCACGCTGAAGAAGTGGGAAATCTCAAAGAGTTGATTCCTGTTTTCGTCCACGTCGGCGATCTGGATGTTCCTCCGAAGTCAAATGACTTGCTAAATTCAGTTATCGATATTGTTTCAGAACAGGCTTCCGTTTTCGATACTGGCCGAATTCCAAAATACATAAAAACAATGGTGGAAGATGCTCGGGCATTATTGTTAATCGATGGCGTTGATGAGTTGGCGCCTGACGCCCTCAGGCAGTTCACCGATCTCCTCAAACCAATGCTGAAGAACTATCCGAAGCTAAGGATAGTCACCACAAGTTCGCCGGATTATATCGATGGCCTGGCAGGGCTTGGCTTCGCCCCACTCGTCGTCCTGCCATGGGGCGTGGAACAGCAGGAGGAATTTTTAGGCCGGTGGGCGAACCTTTGGACCAAATATGTCTCCAACGAAGCGTGGGCACAATTTACAACAACTAGCGTTGACTCGATCCTGCTGAATTATTGGCTTAAATGCGATATCCAGAATTTGACGCCGCTCGAATTCACGCTGAAGACCTGGGGAGCCTATGCCGGCGATATACGCGGCGCGCAACCGCTTGATTTCTTAGAAACCCATATCCGCAGGATGATGCCGCAGGGAATCCCGCTCGAAGCGCTTGGCGTCCTGGGCTACCAGGTTATCGCCAATGCGGCTGCAATATTTGACAGCCGCAGTGCAAAGGAATGGATAAGGTCGTTTGAACCAGCCGAGGAGGCAACAGCGCCTTCTTCGGTTACTTCCGAAGGGGAAAAAGCGCCGGGCAACCCCATCCTCGAAGCTGAGCCGGTTTCCAATGTTTCCGATGACACGGACAACAATGGCCAGAAGAAAACAAAAAAGAAAAGCAGAGGGAAGGCTGTTGCACCAAAAGCCAGTCTGCTCTCGAAACTGGTGGATAGCGGCCTGATCGAGAATCGCCGCAATGGGAAAATGAGATTCGTCCACGTCGTTTTTGGAGGGGCACTTGCAGGCGAAGTCATGAACAACGTCTCGGCAGGCGTTATGCTCAATCAGGAACCTTGGAGCGGGCGAACGCTTGCCATGAATTCATTTGCTGCAAGAGGTGACGCAGCCAGCCTGGTCGATGAACTGTTGGCATCGCCCGACGAAATGCTCGAACGAAACATTCTGACTGCCGGCCGATTTCTGCGTGATGCGCCTCGACAGGCAGGCTGGCGCGCGAAGGTCATGACCGCACTGGTCCAACTGATAAAGAGCGACAAGCCGCTTACATTGAGGATGCAAGCCATTGCCGCCATCGTCCTGTGTGAAGACCCCTCAGGGGCGGTGCTTTTCCGTCAGTTAATGCAATTAACGGATAAAAACTTCAGGCTGTTGGCTATCCTTGGCAGCGGCGCGATTCGTGATGCAAAAGCAGTCGAACAGATCGCCAAATTGATTGGCGACTACAACCTGGTCGTCCGTCGCGCGGCGTGCCTGGCGCTCGTTACCATCGGCTTGCCTCAGGGATTGGAAGCGGTCGCGAATGCGCTGATGCGCGGTGACGAGGACCTACGTAGAGCTGCTGCAGAAGCATTGGCCAATAATCGAATAGAGGGGTACGCCACATTGCAGGAGGGCAGCACTTCAAAGGATATACTTCTTCGAAGAGCAGTTGTGTATGGCCTGGCAAGATTGGATGAGAAATGGGTGACGGAAACCCTTGAGAGAATCCAAGTTGAAGATGAGCAATGGGTCGTCAGGAATGCCGCTGTCGAGATACTCGACTCCCGCAGCCGAATCAGTCCGAGAATCCCAAAGAAACTTCCCCCGCCTCACGAAGCGCCCTGGTTGATTGAATTTGCCGGCCGGTTTGGCGTAGGAATCGCTCCCGGAGCCCCGACCACCGACCTCCTGCTGCGCGCGCTAAAGAGCGATAAGGAAGATGAGCGTCAGGCCGCGTTGAATTATCTGCGCTACATGCCTACCGAAAGCGTCATGAGCGGCTTGTT
>Ga0335085_10013214_pt1 | contig 12111 bp, 10 predicted proteins | sample Lox_Sample_45_FD_206712 | JGI IMG/M metagenome (GOLD analysis project Ga0335085, IMG submission 206712) | Soil microbial communities from Loxahatchee National Wildlife Refuge, Florida, United States - Lox_Sample_4.5 | ecosystem: Environmental > Terrestrial > Soil > Wetlands | place: USA...
CTTCGCAGTTGTTGCGCCTCAACCAGTAGCCGGCTCAGGCTCGCGCAGGCGCGGGCTTCGCTTTGCGATTCAGCAGAATCCAAACGCCGAGCAGCGCCAGACCGATCGCCATCCATTGGGTGAGCGAAAGGCCCAGTTGCGTGGCCTGCTCGTGGAAGCGGTAGAACTCGATGGCGAAGCGCGAAATCGAATAGAGAATCAGGTACAGTCCGATAATCGTGCCCTGCTGGTGCGGGCGGCGGATGCGCCAGAGCAGGATGCCGAACAGGATGGCCTCGGACAGCGATTCGTAAAGCTGCGTGGGGTGCAGCGGGATGCCCAGGGGCACGCCGGTGAGATCGTAGGCCTGCGGATTGTGGAACGTCACGGCCCACGGCACGTGCGCGCGGATGCCCCAGCAGCAGCCCGCGGCGAAGCATCCCAGGCGCCCGATGGCGTGCCCGGCGGCGATGCCCGGCGCGAAGACGTCGAAGGTGGCGAGCCAGGGCAGCTTCTGCGAGCGGATGTACCAGGCGGCCACCAGAATTGCCAGAATCAGACCGCCCTGATAAACGCCCGCGGCCTGCAGGGTCTCGATCGAGAAGACCCTGCGCTCGCCCGTCCAGTAATCGCGGAAATCGAACAGCAGCATGGCGATCTTGGCGCCAAGCAGCCCGGCCAGCGCGGAGTAGATGGCCAGATTCACCATCAGATCGGGCTTGAGGCCGGCGCGCCGCGCGAGCCGAACTGTGATGTACAGGCCCAGCAGAAACCCGAGCGCCACCAGCACGCCGTAGGTGGGCAGAAAGAAACTACCGATCGAGATCAGCCTGGGAAACATTCGCGTTGGCCTCCGTTCGCTGCGGTCGCTGGCCACGGCCTCTGAGCAGCTCCAGCAGCACCAGCAGGGTTCCGCCGACGGTGATGGAGCTGTCGGCGACGTTGAACACGGGGAAATAGTGATGGTCCGCGTGGACCTCGATGAAATCAGTGACGGTGTCGTGGGTGACACGGTCGTAGAGGTTGCCGAGCGCTCCGGCAAGGATCAGCGCCAGCGCGAGGCGCAGTCCGAAGGCTGAGCCAGTGCGCGAGCGCCAGAGCATGAAGGCAATATATCCCAGCACCAGCACGGAGACGGCGATCAGGATGGAGCCGCGCCAGGCCGAGGTGGAATCCGAAAGGAATCCGAAGGCGACGCCGGGGTTCTCAGCATGAACGATGTTGAGGAAGCGCGGGATAACGATGTATCCAGCGCGGTCGAGCGGCAGGCGCGCGCGGATGAGCCACTTGGTCCACTGGTCGAGCGCGAAGATGAGGGCCGCGAGAGCGACGGGGAACACGCGGGCAAACATCAGGACGCGGCGATCGCCTCCTGACAGGCGGTGCAGAGTGTCGGGTATTCGGCGCTCGCTCCGACCTCGGGTTTGTACTTCCAGCAGCGCTCGCACTTTTCGCCTTCGGCCCGTTCGATGGCGACGGCGATCTCCGATTTGTTGCCGTTTTCCAGCGCGACCTGAGAGACGATGAACAGCGACGGCAGCTCGCCCGCGTATTCGTTCAGCAGCGGGTAGAGCTTGTCATCCACACTCAGGCGAACGCGGGCTTCGAGCGGCGCGCCAATGAGCTTCTCCTGGCGGGCGGTTTCCAGGTTCTTCAGAACCGCTTCGCGTACCTCCATCAGCTTGTCCCAGTTGGCGAGGCGCGCACGGCGGCCGGCCGGGATGCCTTCGGTCAGCTCTTCGGGCGCTGGCAGCAGCGCGAGGTGCACGCTCTCGGGCGCGCCGGCGGGTTTGTGGAGATAACCCCAGACTTCGTCCATGGTGAAGGCCAGCAGTGGCGCGAGCAGCCGAACCAGCGCCCAGGTCAGCCGGTAGACCGCGGTCTGTCCGGCGCGGCGCGCCCGGGAATGGGCCGCGGCGGTGTATAGGCGGTCCTTCAGGACGTCGAAGTAGACGGCGCTGAGGTCGGTGGTGGCAAAGTCGTAGATGGCGTGGTAGAGTTTGTGGAACGCGAACTCGTCATACCAGCCGCGGCACTTGCGGACCAGGTCTTCGGCACGCAGCAGAATCCACTGGTCGATTTCCAGAAGCTGGTCGGCAGGGACGGCGTCCTTCGCCGGGTCGAAATCGTACAGGTTGCCGAGCGCGTAGCGGAAAACGGTATTGCGAATCTTGCGATAGGCCTCGCTGAGCCGCTCGAGGATCGTATCGGAGATGCGGACGTCCTCGTAGTATTCGACGGCGGCGGTCCAAAGGCGCAGCACGTCGGCCCCGTACTTCTTGATGATCTCCTGCGGCTCGATCGTGTTACCCAGCGACTTGGACATCGCGCGACCGTACTGATCGAGGGCCCAGCCGTGCGTCGCACAGGCGTGATACGGGGCTTCGCCGCGCAGCATCACGCCGATGAGCAATGAGCTGTGGAACCATCCGCGGTACTGATCGCCGCCTTCCAGATACAGGTCGGAAGGCCAGCGGAGGTGGTTGTGGCCGTCCAGGACGGCCAGATGGCTGGAGCCGGAGTCGAACCAGACGTCGAGAATATCGGTTTCCTTGCGCAGATTGGCGCTGCCGCACTTCGGGCATTTGACGCCGGGCCCGGCGAGCTCGGCTGCGGACTTGTCGTACCAGACGTCGGCGGTGTGCTGGGCGAACAACTTCACCACGCGGCGCAGCGCGGGCACGTCGGTGATGGCTTCGTTGCAGTCTTCGCAGTAGAAGGCGATGATGGGCACGCCCCAGACACGCTGCCGCGAGATACACCAGTCGGGACGCGCCGCGATCATGTTGCCGATGCGGCTCTCGCCCCATTCCTGCAGCCACTTCACGTTGCCGATGGCGGTGAGGGCGCGCTGCCGCAGGTCATTGCGTTCCATGCCAATGAACCACTGTTCAGTGGCACGAAAGATGGTGGGGTTGTGGCAGCGCCAGCAGTGCGGATAGCTGTGTTCGATCTTCTGGCGGGCCACCAGCGCGCCGGATTTCTGCAGCAGATCGACAACGATTGGATTGGCTTCGAAAACCGACTTGCCGATGATCTCCTCAGGCAGGACGCCGGATGCGCCTTCAGCTCGGAAGAAGCGGCCCGCTCCGTCCACGGGACAGAAAGTCGCAATGCCGTACTGCGTGCCGATGACGTAATCTTCCTGGCCGTGGCCGGGGGCGGTGTGGACGGCTCCAGTGCCCTGCTCAAGGGTGACATGGTCGGCAAGGATGCCGACCGAATCGCGCTCAAAAAGGGGATGCTGGAAAACCGTACCTTCCATTTGCGCGCCTGGGAACATGGCGATCACTTTCGGGTCGGCCCAGCCCGCGGCTTCGGCGGTAGCCTTCAACAGGTCCCCGGCGACGATGTAGACATCGCCGTTCACCTCGGCTGCAACATATTCAAACTTCGGGTGATAGGCAATAGCCATGTTGGCCGGGATGGTCCACGGGGTGGTGGTCCAGATGAGGCCCCAGACTTTTTTGCCGGAAAGTGCGTCGTCGATTTCAGCCGGGTCGCCCTCCAGTGCAAAACGAACCCAAATTGAAGGGCTGGTATGGTCCTCATATTCGACTTCGGCCTCTGCCAGCGCGGTGCGATGGTGGATGCACCAGTTCACGGGCTTCAAGCCCTTGTACACATAGCCCTGCTCCACCACGTCTACGAAAGCGCCGGCGATAACCGATTGATAATGCGCACTCATCGTCAGATACGGGTCCTGCCAGCGGCCCAGCACGCCAAGGCGGCGGAAATCGGCGCGCTGGATCTCGACGTACCTTTCGGCGTACTTGCGGCAGGCGGAGCGGATCTGCCCGGGAGTCATCTGCGCCTTTTTCGGGCCAAGCTCGGCATCGACTTTGTTCTCGATGGGCAGACCGTGGCAGTCCCATCCCGGGATATAGGGCGAATCGTAGCCCTCCATCGTCTTCAGGCGGACGATGAAGTCCTTGAGAATCTTGTTGAAAGCGGTGCCGAGGTGGATTTTGCCGTTGGCGTAGGGCGGGCCGTCGTGGAGGATGTACTGGGGGCGGCCGACGCGGGCGGCGCGGATCGCTTCGTAGAGCCCTTCCTGGTCCCAGCGGGCGAGCGTCTCCGGTTCGCGCTGGGCGAGGTTGGCTTTCATGGGAAAGCCGGTGCGGGGAAGGTTGACGGTCTTCTTAAAATCGGGCTTCGACGAATCCATTAGTATATGACTATGGTACAGGATCTGCTCAGGAAAGCCGCGTTTTGCGCGCTTCCGGCGATGTTGTGCCTGTGCGCGCGGGCCGAACCGGCGCCATACTCGTCGGGGCTGGTGTTCTTGTCAATGGACAAGTACGACATCGCGCTGCGTTTTTTCGAGCAGGCGGTGAAGGAGAACCCGAAGGACGCGCGGGCGTGGTTTCAGGCCGGTTTCTGCATGGGGAAGCTGGGCGAAACGGAGGCGAAACTGCGGGCGTACCGGAAGGCGATCGAGCTGGACCCGAAGTATGCCGATGCGCATTACAGCCTGGGGATTTCGCTGCTGCTGGCCGGGTACAAGTGCGATGCGGTGCACGAGATCCGCGAACTGCAGATGCTGGATCCCGCGTTGGCGGAGAAGCTACGGCAGTTAATGAACGCGATGGCAGGTCCGGACGAATGTGCCGCGGCGCCTCCCGCCCAGCGGACCATTTGAGAAACGACAGCGCATGGCGCTGTCCCACGAAAAATCACTGCTTTCCGATGGTAGGATGGGTATCTGCGCTTCCGCTGATGACGCGTCTTCTTGAAGCTCTGAAACCCGGGGATCGGGACTGGGTACTTGCGCAGCAACTCGATCCGCAGCGGCTGCCCGCGCATATCGCCATCATTATGGACGGCAACGGACGGTGGGCCCGGAGCCGCGATCTGCCACGCGTGGCCGGTCATCAGGCGGGCATGGAGTCGGTGCGCGAGGCGGTGGAAACGTGCGCACGGATGGGCATTGGGGCGCTTACGTTGTACGCCTTTTCGGTGGAGAACTGGAAGCGTCCACGAGCCGAAGTGGAGACGCTGTGGCGCCTGCTGGGCGTCTACTTGCAGCGCGAGCTGCCCACCATCATCGAGCAGAACATCCAGCTGAGCGCGATGGGGCGGCTGGAGGAACTGCCGGCGACCGTGCGCGAGGAGCTGGAATCGGCGATGGCGGCGACGGCGACAAACACCGGCATGCGGCTGAACGTCGCACTGAATTATGGCGGACGCACGGAACTGGCCGATGCGGTAAACGCGATTCTCCAGGAGGCGCGCGCGTCCGGTTCGCTGGAGACGCTGAAGGTGGACGAAGATGCGATCGCGGCGCGGCTGTACACGGCGGGCCTGCCCGATCCGGATCTGCTGATCCGGACGTCGGGCGAGATGCGCATCAGCAATTTCCTGTTGTGGCAGATCGCGTACGCGGAGTTGTATGTGACCGACACGTTGTGGCCCGATTTCCGGCGCGCCGATCTGCTGAGCGCACTGCTCGACTTTCAGAAGCGCGACCGACGCTTCGGAGGACTCAGCCCCGATGTTCATCCGGCCGAGACGGAGAGCCCGGTGGCCCTCGAGGCGCTCGGCAGCCCGCGATGAAGCGTGTCCTTACCGCTGCAATCCTCACCCCAATCATCATTGCCGCGATTCTGATCGCGCCGGGGTGGATGTTCACGTCCATCGTGACGATCATCGCGCTGCTGTGCTTCCACGAGTACAGCGACATTGTGAAGCACCACGGGACGCGTCCGCCGGGAGTGTTCGGCTACGTTGCCGGACTGCTGGTGTTGCTGGCGCCGAAACTGGACGTGGCGATTGTTGTGGCGATGGCGGTGATCGCGCTGTCACTTTCTCTGCGGCTGGACGATCTCACCGATTGCCTGCCATGGTGCGGCGCGCTGCTGCTGGGCGTGGCATACGTGTTCGGGTGCTGGCGGTTCGCGATGGAGTTGCACGCGATCGGGCACCGGTGGCTGCTGTTCGCCGTGTCGCTGAACTGGGCGGGCGACATTGCGGCGTACTACGCGGGGCGGCGGTTCGGGCGGCATCGGCTGGCGCCGCAGGCGAGTCCGAACAAATCGTGGGAAGGGTCGATTGCGTCGGTGCTGGCGTCGGTGGGATATGCGGCGCTGTACTTTTTGTGGGCTTATCCGCATTGCGGGATTCCGTACCTCACGGTGCTGGGGATTGCGGCGGTGGGAAACATCGCGGGGCAACTGGGCGACCTGGCGGAGTCGGCGCTGAAGCGCGGCGCTGGCGTAAAGGACAGCGGAAACCTGCTGCCCGGCCACGGCGGATGGCTGGATCGGGTAGACAGTTCGCTGTTCGCGATGCCGACGGTGTATTTCCTGGTGGCGTGGTTTCTGGGTACACCGCGCTAGTGTTCCAGACGAATCGCCGCGCTGCGATAGTCGATGGTGAGCACAAGCTGGCGAAGCACTGGTTTGCCCAGCAACCCGCCGACTTCGATGCCGCCGAGGTCGCTGATGCGCGAGAGGTCCATGGCGACAATGTCGGCATTGTCCTGACGGAAGTTCGCGAACTGCAACTGGACTTTGTCCGCGCGCGAGACGTCCTTCACCTTGCCTTGTATCCCGCGAACAACAATATTGGAATCGCCGTGCACTTTCGTGCTGCTGCGCGCGGCGTCAATGGCGATGAGGTTCGCGCTCGCGCCAGAGTCGATCACGAAGAAGCGCGCGGGCTCACCGTTGACGGAAGTGGGGATCAACAGGTGACCGTTGTAGAAAATGCGTTGCCAGCCTGACGGGAGCTGTGCCTCGGCATCGCTGGCCTCGTCGCCCGGAGGCGCCTTCATTCCGGGGTAGGGTTGCAGGCGCAGTTTCAAAAGCGGCCAGTCGATCTGCACAAGAAACTTCGAGAAGACGTCGGCTCCGATGAGCCCGTCGGCATCGGCGTCGCGCACGCCGTCGAAGACGGAAACCGGACAATCGCGCAGCACCAGATCGCCGATGCGGACCTCTCGCGCCAGGTGCCTCAGGGACGTCGCGGCCTTGCGATCGCCAATACCCTGGGCTTCCACGCCCTCCTCTCCGAGCGGTTCCAGCCCGGCCTTCGCTACCGCCTTTGGGGAGAGGTCGATCCCGCTGGCGCCCGTGTCGAGCAGAAGCGTGGCCGAGTAAGAGCCGTTGAAACGCACGCGCAGGCCGATCCCGCGCTGTATGCGCGGGCCATTGAGGATCTCGGCGAGGCCAATCTCGTAATTGCGGTATTCGCTGGCCAGCACGCGCGGATGACGATCGCCAAGGGCGACGTCGGTAGCGATGTGCGCGCGGAGCTGCTTCGCTTCCGTCGTTTCCGGATCGAGAATCGCCACGGCGCGGCGGAGTGCCTCTACGTGCGCGCCCCCTTTTAGTGTGTTGGCCCATTGGCGGATAATCTCGGGGTCATCGGGCCCGGCCTTGTAAGCCTGTGTCACAAGCGTTTCCGCAGTCTTGTGCTTGCCGAGTCCGCCAAGAATTGTAGCCAGACCCGCCAGCGCGTACGGGAACTTTGGGTCGATTAACAGAGCTCGCTGGAAAGACGTCTCTGCTTTCGTCAGGTCGCCCTGGCGAAAGAAGGCGCGACCACGGGCGCTGAACATGCCGGCGGTTTGCGGAGCGCTCTTGAGGGCCTCGGCGGCCGCGTCATAGGCTTCGGAAGATCGATGTGCTTCGATGAGCGCGCGCACAAGAGCGTCCCAGTTATCGCCCGACGAGGGGTCGGCGTTGAGAAGCTCGCGATACTTGGCGGCCGCCGCATCCCAGCGCGCGGCAAACAGATCCTGGCGGGCCGCATTTACCTGTGGCGCGCCGGATGTCGCGGAAAACGCCGCAATAAAGACGAAAAGCAGTGGTGCGGAGATATTGGCATTATGTCACCGGATTCGCAGGCGAGCGTTGTCACCGGACGCAGCAGTCCGGGACGTGAAGCGTTACACTGGACTGTTGGCCCGCACCCGGACCGAGTCGTATCATGAAAATCCACGAATATCAGGCTAAGGCGATCCTCGCCCGCTATGGCGTACCCGTGCCACGCGGCGAGGTCGCTTATAGCGTTGAAGAGGCCGAAGCGGCAGCCCGCAAGCTGGGCGGCAGTGTCGTTGTGAAAGCGCAGATTCACGCGGGAGGCCGCGGCAAAGGCGGGGGCGTGAAAGTCGCCCAGGACGCCGCCGAAGCATCGGCCATCGCCAAGAAGATGCTGGGAATGAAGCTGGTGACGCACCAGACCGGACCGGAAGGGCGCGTCGTGCAGCGGCTGCTGATTGAAGAGACGCTGCCGATCGAGCGCGAGCTTTACCTGGGCATTGTGCTCGATCGCAATGTGGGCAAGGCCGTGTTCATGGCCTCGTCGGCCGGAGGAATGGAGATCGAGCAGGTGGCGGCGGCTACACCGCACCTGATTCTGCGCGAGACGATGGAGCCGGGCTTTGGGCTGCAGCCGTTTCAGGCGCGCGCGCTCGCATTCGGAATGGGGGTGCCGGCGGCGAGCGTACGGGCGGCGTCCGATGCCATGATCGCGCTGGGGAGAGCCTACGACGACATCGACGCGTCGCTTGCGGAAATCAACCCGTTCATTCTGACAAAGGACGGCAAGGTCTACGCACTGGACGCCAAGATCAATCTCGACGACAACGCGCTGTATCGCCATAAGGATCTGCTGGAACTGCGCGACCTGAACGAGGAAGACCCGCTCGAAGTGGAGGCCTCGCGCCACGGGCTGAACTACATCAAGCTCGACGGCAGCATAGCCTGCATGGTGAACGGCGCGGGGCTGGCGATGGCGACGATGGACATTGTGAAGTACGCGGGCGGGTCCCCGGCGAACTTCCTGGACGTCGGCGGCGGCGCTAGCAGCGAGCAGATTCGCAATGCCTTCCGCATCCTGATTTCCGACAAGGGTGTGCGGGCGGTATTCATCAACATTTTTGGCGGAATTCTGCGCTGCGACACGCTGGCGACCGGAGTTGTGGAGGCGGCGCGCGAGCTGAGTCTGGAGGTTCCCATTGTGGTGCGCATGGAGGGCACCAATGTCGAAGTGGGGCGCGAGATTCTGAAGACGTCCGGGTTGAACTTCACCATCGCGGAAGGGATGCGCGACGGCGCGGAAAAGGCCGTGGCGCTCGCGAATGGAAAGGAGCGGGCATGAGCGTCCTCGTCGATCGAAACACGCGGGTGATCGTGCACGGCTTCACCGGGCGCGAAGGGACCTTCCACGCACAGCAATGCATCGCGTACGGGACGCAGATCGTGGGCGGCGTTGTGCCGGGCAAGGGTGGGCAGACGCATCTGGATCTGCCTGTTTTCAACACGGCTGGAGAAGCGGTGCAGACCACGGGCGCGAACGCGTCGCTGATCTTCGTGCCGCCGGCGTTTGCCGCGGATTCGATCATGGAAGCGGCCGAGGCCGGTGTTCCGCTGGTGGTATGCATTTCCGAAGGCATTCCAGTGGAAGATATGGTGCGGGCCTGGCAGTTCCTGCGGTCGCGTCCAACGCGACTTATCGGCCCGAATTGCCCGGGCATCATTTCGCCGGGACAGTGCAAGATGGGCATCATGCCAGGCCACATTCATCTGGAAGGCCACGTGGGTGTGGTTTCGCGCTCGGGCACGCTGACCTACGAAGCGGTGGGCCAGCTCACGAAGCTGGGCATCGGGCAATCGACCTGCATCGGTATCGGCGGCGATCCCATCATTGGCACGACGTTCCTCGACGCGATCAAGCTGTTCAACGCCGATCCGGAGACGCACGCAATCGTGATGATCGGCGAAATTGGCGGCAATGCGGAGGAGCAGGTCGCGTCATACATCAAGGACAACGTGAAGAAGCCGGTGGTGGGTTTCATCGCGGGGCAGACCGCGCCGCCGGGACGGCGCATGGGACACGCGGGAGCCATCATTTCCGGCGGCTCCGGTAAGGCATCGGACAAGATAGCAGCGATGCGCGCGGCCGGCATCACGGTGTGCGACACGCCGGCCGACATTGGAGACAACGTGAAAAACCTGCTGCAGGCAAAGCGGCTCGTGACAGAATCGTAGAAATGGCTATCGAACACACCTTTGCAATCATCAAGCCGGACGCCGTGGCATCCGGGCACACGGGGCAGATCCTCCATCGGATTGAAGAAGAGGGGTTCCGCATTCGCGGCGTGAAGCTGCTGCGGCTTTCAAGGCAGCAGGCCGAGGGCTTCTACGAAGTCCATCGCGAACGGCCGTTTTACGGCAGCCTGGTGGAGTTCATGTGCGAAGGGCCGGTTTTGGTGATGGTCCTGCAGCGCGACAACGCCATCGCGCACTGGCGGGCAACGATGGGCGCCACGAACCCCGAGAAGGCCGCGGAAGGCACCATTCGCAAGAAGTTCGCACAGAGCATCGAGCGGAATGCCGTGCACGGGTCAGATGCGCCGGAGACGGCCGCCGTCGAAATCGCATACTTCTTCAGCACAGCGGAACTCATCTAACCGATGGGCGCATCGCGGCACGGGACTCTGGTTCTGCTGTTCGCGGCGATCGTGTTTTTCGGCTGCATTTTCAGTCCGCCCGCGTTGCTGGACGATGTGGACGCAGTGCAGGCGCAGATCGCGAAGAACATGCTCGACTCGGGCGACTGGGTTACGGCGCATCTCGATGGCGTTCGCTACCTCGAGAAGGCGCCGCTGAAGTACTGGATGATGGCGGTGTCGTACATGGTGTTCGGTGTGCACGACTGGGCGGCCCGCCTGCCGATTGCCCTGGGGGCGGTGGTGCTGTGCTGGCTCACCCGGCGCATGGGGCGATGGGCGTTCGGCGACCGCGCGGGCTTCTTTGCGGGCGTGGCGATGGCGACATGCATCGGCATGTGGCTGTTCACGCGCGTGCTGATTCCGGATGTGCTGCTGACACTGGCGATTGCGTTCGCACTGTGGGCGTTTTTGCGCGCGCTGGACGATGACGAGAGGCGGCCGCGTGCGTGGTCCGCCGCGATGGCCGCGAGCATCGGCGTCGCCGTAATGCTGAAGGGGCTAATCGGCGTCTTGTTCCCGATGGGGGCGGCAATCGTATGTCTGGCGATCCGCCGGCGACTCCTCGCGCGGGAGACGTGGCGGCAACTGCACGTGTTCAGCGGAATTCTGATCTTTCTGGCGATAGCGGCGCCCTGGCACGTGCTGGCGTCGATCCGAAATCCACCGGTCTGGTATTTCTCACTGCACTCGGGCCCCGGACATTATCACGGTTTTTTCTGGTTTTATTTCTTCAATGAACACATATTGCGATTTCTGGGAACCCGTTACCCGGTTGACTACAACACGGTCCCGCGCCTGCAATTCTGGCTGGGGCACCTGGTTTGGTTGTTTCCGTGGAGTGTGTTTCTGCCGGGTCTGCTTCGGCTGCGGTATCGGTCGGAGGATCGCGCTTCGCGGACGCGTCTGCTGGCGCTGTGCTGGATCGGGCTGGTGCTGATCTTTTTCACCTTCTCAACATCGCAGGAGTATTATTCGATGCCGTGCTACCCTGCGCTGGCGTTATTGCTCGGATGCGTGGTGGCTTCGGAGGGTCCACGGCTGCCTCTCGGATATCGGGCGATCGGGGCGATAGCGCTCGTGGCCGCTCTCGCATGCATCGGGATTCTGATTGCCGTGCGGAACGTGCCGACGCCAGGCGACATTTTCAGCAGCCTGACTACGGAAGCGCCGAGCGAATACACACTGGCGCTGGCGCATATGGGCGACCTGACCGTCAAGTCATTCGCGTATCTTCGGCTGCCGCTCGGTCTGGCTGCGTTCGCGTTTACCGTCGGGTCGGTGGCGCTACTGCGCGCGCGGTCGGCGAGGGCGTGGATCTGGCCGGTTGTGATGATGTTGCTGCTGGTGCACGCGGCGCGCATCGCAATGGCAACGTTCCAGCCGTACCTTTCGTCGAAGGACCTCGCCGACGCTCTGATGACCGCGAAGCCCGGGCAACTGATCGCCGACGATCAGTATTACGACTGGTCGTCTGTGTTCTTCTACGCGAAACGCGACGGGCTGCTGCTCAACGGGCGCAAAACCAATCTGGAGTACGGCTCGAATGGGCCCGGGGCGCCACAGGTGTTTATCGACGATGCCCGGCTCGGCCAACTGTGGCGTGAGAGCCGCCGCATGTACCTGCTGATCAGCGACAGCGAGGTGCCTCGACTCCGCGGCATGGTGGACCCGGT
>Ga0335085_10013215_pt1 | contig 12111 bp, 11 predicted proteins | sample Lox_Sample_45_FD_206712 | JGI IMG/M metagenome (GOLD analysis project Ga0335085, IMG submission 206712) | Soil microbial communities from Loxahatchee National Wildlife Refuge, Florida, United States - Lox_Sample_4.5 | ecosystem: Environmental > Terrestrial > Soil > Wetlands | place: USA...
GCGCAGCAGCTCGGTAAGGCTTTCGATCATTACGACATGGCGCGCGACGGCATCGCCGACGTGACTTATGTGAGTCCCGGCTATCAGCCCGGCCGTTTCCCGATCTTCGATGCCTCGAACTTGCCGTTCATGATGTCGAACGCCAAAGGCGGCACGGAGGCGCTCGACGATTGGTACCGCAAATACGCCGCGACCGAGATGAAGGACGTGAAATACTGCTTCGCTTTCACCCACGATCCCGGCAGCTTCCATTCCCGCACCAAGAAAATCATGGTGCCGGCCGACATCGCCGGCATGAAAGTGCGGCCCGCCCACGCTACGACGGCCTCGCTTGTCACTTCGCTCGGCGGCACCAATGTGCAGGCAGCCGCGCCGGAAGTGCGCGACATCCTGGAAAAAGGCGTGGCGGACGCGGTGACGTTTCCGTGGGGATCGATCCTGCTGTTCGGGATCGACAAAGTCACGAAGTACCACATGGATGTTCCGCTCTATACCACGGGCTTTGTCTGGGTCATGAACAAGGGCACCTATGCGGCGATGTCGCCCTCACAGCAAAAGATGATCGACAATCACTGTAACAGGGAATGGGCGGAACGGGTCGCGGCTCCGTGGGCCGACTTCGAGCACGAAGGCATCGCGAAGCTTAAGGCTGAACCCGGCCATGAAGTCTATGCGATCTCAGACGCGCAGCTTGATCTGTGGAAGGCGGCGGCGGTGCCGGTGGTGAAGACCTGGTCCGACGCGGTCAAGAAAGCTGGCGGCGATCCGGATACGGCGCTTAAGGATCTTAAAGACACGCTCGCCAAGTACAATTCTAGCTACTGAGAGAAATTGAATCGGACGGCGCGCCGCCGGTGCAATGAGCGGAGCGAGGAAGTAATTCGGCGTCGATCGCGGACAAATCTCGCTGCGCGAACGAGTGAGGTGTCGAATGCGATGTACAGAAGAAGGGTTCTGCGGTTAAATAGCAAAATTCGGCATAAGACTAAAGTTTGAGGGGAGAAACTTGATGCATCGTTCGCGCCACTGGTCCATTTGCAGCTTTGCCGCGCTGGGTCTCGCGTTCAGCCTGGGCACCGCATCCGCGCAGGACAAGACTTTCGAGCTGAAGCTGTCGCACTGGGTGCCCCCGTCGCATCCGTTGCAGAAGGCGATCGAGGACTGGGGCAACGACGTCGAGAAGGCCTCGAACGGCACCATCAAGTACAAGATCTATCCGTCGCAGCAACTCGGCAAAGCGTTCGATCACTACGATATGGCGCGCGACGGCATCGCTGATTTTGTTTACGTCAACCCGGGCTATCAGCCGGGCCGTTTCCCGATCATCGCCGCTGGCGAACTGCCGTTCGTCGTGGGCCAGGCCAAAGGGGGAAATCGCGCCATCGACGCCTGGTACCGCAAATACGCGGCCAACGAGATGAAGGACGTGCACTATTGCTTCTCTTTCGTGCTCGATCCGGTGGCTTGGCACTCGACCAAAAAGAAGATCGTAGTGCCCGCGGATATCAAGGGTATGAAGGTCCGGCCGGCCCAGGGCACCATCGCTGCGTGGGTGACGCAACTCGGCGGCACGAACGTTGAATCCAGCGCGCCCGAAGTCCGTGACGTCCTTGCCAAAGGCGTTGCCGACGCGGTCACGTTCCCGTGGGGTTCGATGCTGCTGTTCGGCATCGACAAGGTCACCAAGTACGACATGGACGAGCCGCTGGGCTCGGTGATGTTTCAGTGGTTGATGAATCCCGCCACCTACAACGCGATGTCGGCATCGCAGAAGAAGGTGATCGACGATCACTGCACGACGGAATGGGCCGGCAGGTTCGCCGATCCGTGGGTTGATTTCGAGCACGGCGGCCTGGAGAAGATCAAGGCCGAGCCGGATCACGAGGTCTATAAAATATCAGACGAGCAACTCGGCGAATGGAAGAAGTCGGCCGAGCCGCTCAAGCAGAAGTGGGCGGCGGACGTGAAGAAGGCGGGCGGCGATCCCGACGCGATCTGGAAAGACCTGCAAGCTTCACTGGCCCAATACAGCGCAGGATTCTGACCCGCTCATTATCGGCACTCCGAGCGTTGCCGCGAAGGCGAATTCCCGCGTTTGCGGGCATCAGCGGAGTGAGAAATTCTCATGCGTTCAATTCTCATCCTTTTGGGATCGGTTGATGGTTGAGCCGGAGGCGACGCCGCAGGCGCGCAAGCCCAATGCGATGGATCGCTTTATCGATGCCATCGAGCTCATCGCCGCATTTTTCGTCGGCATCGTCGCGCTCGATATCTTCGTTTCGGTAATGTTGCGTTACTTCTTCAGCATGCAGATACCCGACAGTTATGATTTCGGCCGTCTGCTGCTCGGCATTCTGATCTTTTGGGGTATTGCGGCGACTTCCTACCGCGGCAATCACATCACCGTCGATCTGCTCTACGCCAATGTCGGCGACCGGATGAAGCGCGTCATGGACGTGTTTGCCACACTGGTGCTGCTGTTCGTGGTGACCGTGCAGACCTATACGCTCTTCGACAAGGTGCGCGGCACCTACGCCGATCACGTGCTCACCTTCGATCTGCGGCTGCCGGTCTGGCCGTTCTATCTGGTGGCCTGGATCGGGGATGTCTCGGCGGTGCTGCTGATCGCCGTGCGCACCTACCGGCTGATTTTCCATCCCGAACTGCTCGGCGGCCAATACCAGATCAAGCCGGTCGAATGAGGCGCACCCGATGAGGCGCAGGTGAGCACCGACGCGGTTGCCGTTCTCGGCTTCGTCGTTCTATTCGCGCTGATGCTGCTGCGCGTGCCGGTCGGCATGGCCATGGGCCTCGTCGGAGTGAGCGGCTTTGCCTATATCGTCGGCGGCACCGCAGCGCTGAAAAGCGTCGGGCTCACCTCGATGCGTACGGTGACCGACTACACCTTCGGCGTTATTCCGATGTTCCTGCTTATGGGTGCGTTCGTATCCAATTCCGGCATGAGCCGGGAATTGTTTCGCGCGGCGAATTCATTCCTCGGCCACTACCGCGGCGGATTGGGCATCGCCACCATTGCGGCTTGCGCCGGCTTTGCGGCGATATCCGGCTCGTCCGTCGCCACTGCCGCTACCTTCGCGACCGTCGCTTATCCCGAGATGCGGCGCTACAATTACCCGCAATCGTTCGCGACGGGCGTCATCGCCGCCGGCGGCACGCTCGGCGCCATGCTGCCGCCTTCGACCGTGCTCGCCGTCTACGGCATCATCACCGAGCAGGACATCGGCAAGCTGTTCATCGCCGGAATCATCCCCGGATTGTTGGCCGCGTCGATGGACATGCTCACGGTCGTTGTCATCGGCAAAGTGCGGCCGAATTTCCTGCCATCGGCGCCGCGGCATAGCTGGGCGGAGCGGCGCGCCGGATTGATCGACATATGGGCGACGCTTTTGCTCTTCTGCTTCGTCATCGGCGGCCTTTACGGCGGGCTGTTCACGCCGACGGAGGCGGGCGGCGTCGGCGCCTCGGGCGCGCTACTGATCGGCGTCGCGCGCGGCAAGCTCACGCGTCCGGAAATCCGCCGCTCGCTGCTTCAGGCGGTGCGCACCGCAGCCGCAGTGCTCACGGTGCTGATCGGCGCGCTGCTGTTCGGCTATTTCCTGACGGTGACACAGACGCCGCAGAAGGTGACGGCGTTCCTCACCGATCTCGGCCTCGGCCGCTACGGCGTGCTGGCGCTGATCATGCTGATGTACATCGTGCTCGGCTGCCTCATGGATTCGCTTGCCATGATCATCCTCACGATTCCGATCATTTTCCCCGTGGTCACCCAGCTTGGCTTCGATCCGATCTGGTTCGGCGTTATCATCGTGATGACGGTCGAGCTTGGACTCATTCACCCGCCGGTCGGCATGAATGTGTTCGTGATCAAAAGCGTGGTCCAGGACGTGAGCTTCTCGACGATTTTTGCCGGCGTGCTGCCGTTCATCGTCACCGATCTGATTCGCCTGGTAATCTTGATCGCGTTTCCGATCCTTGCGCTCTGGCTGCCGTCGCACATGTGACGCTGTTATTGCGAGAAGCGTCAGCCATCGCGGCGGTAACCGGTCAGCCCCGGCCGATAGGATTTCTCGTCGAGGAACTGCGTCATGCCCTTTTCGCGGCCCTTCTCCGGGTCGTTGAAGCGCAGTTGATCGAGCTTGGCGAATAAGTAGTCCTCGGCGTCTTCCCACGACATGTCGCCGACGCGCCTTGCCGCGTGCTTGGCGATGCGCAGCGCCATTGGATTTTTTCCGATGAGCGTCGCTGCGAGCTTTGCCGTGCGTTCGCGCAGTTCGGCGCCCGGCACGGCTTCGTTGACGAGGCCCATGGCGGCGGCCTTGCGGCCGTCGAACGGCTCGCCCGTCATGATGTAATACATGGCGTCGCGATGGTTCATCACGGAAACGACCGCCTTGGTGACGGTGCCGGCAGGAATGATGCCCCAATTGATTTCCGACAGTCCGAAGGTGGCATCTTCCGCAGCGATCGCGAGATCGCAGGCAACCATCGAATTGAAGGCGCCGCCGAAGCACCAGCCGTTGACCATGGCGATGGTCGGCTTGCCGTAAAATTGCAGCCGCTTCCACTGCGCCACGGCGCTCTTGCGCATGATCTTCATGCGTTCGTCGTAATTGAGCTTGTCGGTGGCGCGGAAATATTCGCGCAGGTCCATTCCGGACGAATAGGCCTCGCCGGCGCCGGTCAGGACCAGCGCGCCGCAGCGGTCGTCTCCTTCAAGCGCCTCAAACACGTCCAGCATTTCGAACGACAAGGCGGGATTGATCGCGTTGCGCTTCTCCGGCCGGTTCATCGTCACCCAGGCGACGCGGTCGACGATTTCGACCAGGACGGTATTGCCGCCGGGAAGCGGGGCGGCGCGTGTAATGGCGCTCATTGATCGGGGTCCTCTGCGCGAACGTGCGTGGATTTCTTAAACCATCGCAACGACCGGACAAAGGGGTTGGGCCGGCGCGGTTGGCAATGGACAAGGCGCGGGAAACTCGGCATGGCAATGCCGCGACGAAGGGGGAAGACATGGAATTGAAGCTCAACGGCCGTACCGCCTTGATCACCGGCAGCTCGAAAGGGATTGGCCTCTCGGTCGCGCAATGGTTTGCGCAGGAAGGCGTCAACGTCTGTCTGGTGGCGCGCTCGGGCAGTCAATTGGAGAGAGAAGGCGAGGCGATCGCCAAGGCGACGGGCGTCAAGGTGCGCACGCTTGCCGCCGATCTTTCCAATGCCGCGGCACGCGAGGATGTGTTCAAGGCCTTTCCGGATGTCGACATCCTCGTCAACAACGCCGGCGCCATTCCGGGCGGATCGATCGACGATGTGCAGGAGCCGGCGTGGCGCGCCGGCTGGGACCTCAAAGTGTTCGGCTATGTGGGTCTGACGCGGCTCTATTTGCGCATGATGAAGGAGCGGCGTCGCGGCGTCGTCGTCAATGTCATCGGTCTCGGCGGTGAGCGGCTTGACGCGACCTACATCGCCGGCGCGATGGGCAACGCCGGCCTGATGGCGTTCACGCGCGCCATCGGCGGCACCAGCACCGACTTTGGCGTGCGGGTGCTCGGCGTTAATCCGGGTCCGGTGCTGACCGATCGTGTCGAAGTTCTGGGCCGCAAGCGGGCGGCGACGCTTTATGGCGATGAGAACCGATGGCGCGAGAGTTTTGCCAAAATGCCTTACGGCCGTCCCGCGTCTTGCGACGAGATCGCCGCTACGGTCGTGTTTCTCGCGTCGGATCTGTCGTCCTATACCAGCGGCACCATCGTCACGATCGACGGCGGGCTCGCCAATCGCGGCGGCATGCCATAGCGGCACAAAGGCTTAGCTTCGTCCGCCGCCCGCAAGCACCGCGCGCGTGGCGCGGTCGGGTCCGAAATCATCGACGCTGTCGATAGCCAGGAGATCGGCAAGCCGCGTGCGCGCACGGTTGACGCGGCTTTTGATGGTGCCGACGGCGCAGCCACAAATCGACGCCGCATCTTCGTAAGAGAAACCGGAGGCGCCGACCAGAATCAGCGCCTCGCGCTGATCCGCAGGGAGCTTGGCCAGCGCGGTGCGAAATTCCTCGAACTCGACGCGACCGACCTGTTCGGGATGCGATTTGAGCGTGTCGGCATAGCGGCCGTCGGCGTCTTCGACTTCCCGGCGGCGCTTGCGATACTCGGATCGGAACAGGTTGCGCAGAATGGTGAACAGCCATGCCGGCATGTTGGTGCCGGGCTCGAACGAATCGATATGCGACAGCGCGCGTAGCAACGTCTCCTGCACCAAGTCATCGGCGCGGTCGATATTGCCGCACAACGAGATGGCGAAGGCGCGCAGGCTCGGCACGGTGCTGAGCACTTGGTCGCGGATCGCCGGATCGAGTTTCATGCGTACGGCCTCGTCCATCGTCAGTCCTGGTCGCTCAGCTTGCGGACCAGATCGGTGATGTGCTCCGGGACTCCCTGGTTGACGAAGTCGTCGTACATCGCCCGCAATTGTTGGCCGATCCGCGCCTGGACCTCGCGGCCAAGGCGCGCGTCAGGCTTTCGGGGAGTGGTGGGCCTTCCCATTGAATCTAGGGCCTCCGGCTTGTCCCCATCGGACTTGTCCAATTCCATCGGTTCCAGGTTCGTTCTGCGGTTCTTCATTTCGTCGTTTTTTCCCCGTTCACCCATGAGCCTACCCAGCAGCCAACCCAACCCTCTGAGGCAAAATCCCCCTCCATTGGCCCCAACGCGCGCCTTTTCTTAAGGTTCCTCGTCGGGGAACTTTTTTTCGCCCCGCACGTTTTCGCCGGTAGCTTTGGGACTTATGGAAGGGGAGGGTGCATGTCCACCTCACAAGCCGTACTCCAGCACCTGCCGTTTTTGCGCCGTTACGCCCGGGCTCTCACGGGGAATCAGGCGTCGGGTGACGCCTATGTAGCGGCCACGCTGGAATCGCTGATCGCAAGCCCGGAGGTGGTCGGAAACAGCCCAAATTCGCGGGTCGCGCTCTATCGCCTGTTCACCCGGATCTGGAACTCCGTCCCAGTGAACGGCAAAGCTGAAAGTGGCGACATCACTCTGCCACCTGAGCATCATCTCACTCAGATCACGCCGCGTCCGCGTCAGGCATTCCTGCTGGTCGCGCTGGAAGGCTTCTCCGAAGAAGATGCCGCGCACATCCTTGACTGCGACCTGACGACGCTGCGCAGCCTGGTCGAAGAATCCGGCCGCGAGCTGGCGGCCGAAATTGCCACCGACGTCCTCATTATCGAGGATGAGACGTTCATCGCCATGGACATCGAAGCCTTGGTCGAAAGCCTTGGCCACAAGGTCATCGGTATCGCTCGTACGCATAGCGAAGCTGTGGCCCTTGCAAAGCAGAAACGGCCCGGTCTCATCTTGGCCGACATTCAGCTTGCCGACGGCAGCTCCGGCCTTGATGCGGTGAACGAGCTTCTGGGCTCCTTCGAAGTGCCGGTTATCTTCATCACCGCCTATCCTGAGCGTTTCCTCACCGGACAGCGGCCCGAACCGGCATTCCTTATTGCCAAGCCTTTCCAACTTGCGGTGGTCTCCGCCGTGGCGAGCCAGGCTCTGTTCTTCGGCCGTAATGCGCGACAGCGCGAACGCCGGCCCAGCGCGCACCAAGCATCGCTGTAATTCTCCCCAACGTCATTCCGGGGCCTCGCGTCAGCGAGAGGCCCCGGAATTCGAAAACCCCTGTCGTGGGAATTGCACTCGGCGCCGACCCGCCGAGTCCATGGTGAGGGATTCCGGGCTCGCCGTTTTACGGCACCCCGCATCACCTGACAAAAAATAAGGGCGCAGCCGATCGGCATATCGACTGCGCCCAAAACACCGGCCAAGCACGGGGGGAGGGGGAAAGGATGGCCGGCTGCCATACCAAATCCGTCGTCGGCCTTATTGTTCCGCGCCGATCGCGACGGGCGACTTGCGATTTTCAGAAATCACGCAGGCGTGAGGAGAGATCAACTCGAGTTCTAATCACGTACAGGTGAATGAACCTGCTCACAGGAACCGCCGTCAATATTTACTGTTGAGTTCAGTGATCGGGCTGGGGCCGTCGGTGCGCTTCAACAACAAAGTTTGTTTGGGCGCGCAGGAGAAGGTCCGATGATCAGGCAGTTTGGACTTCGCGCGGCAAGTACGTTGGGCATCTTCGCACTCGCGATATTTTTAATTGGGCTTTATCCGTTTTTTGGTCTGACTGCGGGCGCCGGAGTGACACGGATCGCACCGGCAGTTTCGGTCGATCGGACCCTTAAGGGCGATCTGCTGCCGCTCTCGACATCACCCATATACGACGTTCCGGATTGGAAAAATGATTTCGGCGCCTTTGCGAGCCTGCAACAGCGTAGCGCCGGGTCGCGCGCGCTGACGCCGCTTGGCTGCGACCCTGCCTTCAGTCCGATTTACACACCTGTGGCGGCAAATATTTTTGGCCGCTGCATGACCTGACAGGCCGTCGATTTTGTTTTGATTTTCATCGTCTGAAATTTTGTCAGCACGCACAGAGCTGCCACGCGTTAGCAGAAGAAAGATCGCTCGGGGGTCGAGCCGTGGTCTCTCATCAGATTTTTGCGTTTCGAGTGCGGTGGGGAACTTCCCATTGTCTCGCGGCTTAATCGGTTCGAAGCTTCGGCTTTTGCACGGTGGAGCGTGTCATGTCAGCAATCAGGCGTGCGCTGCGTCTTGGCAGCATTGTGTTTGGTTTGACCCTCGCAGTGCCGGTCGTCCCGGCTTTTGCGCAGGCGCTGTCTTATGGGCCGGTGGGTCAATATCAGCCGGTCTTTCCACAATACGCGCCGCAGCCCCCAGAGCCGCAGGCCCAAGAGCCCGACGGCGCAACGTCGGACGCCGAACTGCCGTCCGCGTTGCGCCGCCAAGTGGTTGGCTATCAGGGCAATGAAGCGCCAGGAACAATCATCATCGATACCGCGCACACGTTCCTTTACCTGACGCTCGGCGACGGCAAGGCGTTGCGCTACGGCATCGGTGTCGGCCGACAGGGCTTTACCTGGTCGGGCACCGAGACGATTTCGCGAAAGGCCGAGTGGCCCGATTGGATTCCCCCGGCCGAAATGGTCGCAAGGCAGCCATACCTGCCGCGCTGGGTCGGAGGCGGTCCAGGCAATCCGCTGGGAGCGCGTGCGCTCTATCTCGGCAACACCGACTATCGCATTCACGGCACCAACGACCCGACGTCGATCGGCAAACATGTCTCCAGCGGCTGCATCCGGCTGCGGGATGCCGACGTGATCGACCTCTACAGCCGCGTCGGGGTCGGCACCAAGGTTGTCGTTCTGCCGAACAACCTGCGGGCAGCTGTGGACGCAGGCGGCGGAGCGCGGACCGCGGCGAGGATCGAGCCTCGCTCCGCGGCGTCCCTTGCCACGACTGCAGCGTCGGCTGAGGCGATATCCGGGATTTACTGACAACTTCCGCGGCCTTCTCGCGGCTGTCACATCCAACAGTTCGACGGCAAGGGCCGAAACACGATGGATCGAGTTTCGGCCCTCTGTCGTTGATAAAAATATGGCGATGTGAATCGCAGGGCTGTGGAAGTGTAACGGTATGGAAACGCCCGAGCGGGACAGGTCAAAAGAAATCAAGTCGGATAGTCGGGCGGACGCGACGGAGTTTTTCCCGGTTGCGGCGACGGTCCGCGCCGCGCTTGAGGCGGCCCAGATCGGCGTCTGGTCTTGTGATATCGCCACCAATGCCTTGACGTGGTCGAGCAATCTTGAAGCGATCCATGGCGCGCCTACCGGCAGCTTCGACGGCACCAACGAGGGTTTCGAGCGAAATGTCCGTCGCGACGACTGGCCGGTCGTTACAGCCTCGCTTGAAGCCGCGCTACGCATGCGAGAGCCTTATCGGGTGCGCTATCGGACGCCGTCGCATGGGGGCCGCGAGGAGCGTTGGCTCGAGGCGAGCGGCACAGTCGTTCTGAAGGACGGCACGCCTGAGTGCATGCTTGGCCTCTGTCACGACATCACCGAACGCGTCAATCTCGAGACCGAACTGCGCAACCGCGCCAAGCAGCAGGAGGCCTTGGCGCAACTCGGCGAACGCGCGCTGGCTGAGCCGGACGTCGAACGGCTTCTCAACGATGCCGTGAGCACGGTAGCGCTCACTTTGTCCGTCGACTTCGTCAAGATATTGGAATTGCTTCCCGGCAACATCGAGCTCCTGCTGCGAGCAGGTTTCGGTTGGAAAACGAACCTGGTCGGTTCGATTCCGACATCGACCGATCCTGACAGCTATGCCCGCTTCACTTTAGATTCCGCGACACCGATCATCACTGAAGACTTCGCCAAGGAGACGCGCTTCGCGGTGCCGAGTTATCTGAAAGACCACAAATGCGTCAGCGGCGTCAGCGTGACCATCGCCGGCCGCGACGGACGGGCCTTCGGCGTACTCGGCATTTGCACGGCCAAGAAACGGCAGTTCGGCGCGCAGGACGTTTCGTTCCTCGCGGCGGTTGGCAATCTCCTGGCGGGCGCGATCCAACGCCGGCAATTGGAGCAGCGCCACGAACTGATGATCCGCGACATGCGGCACCGCTCGGGGAATCTTTTCTCGCAGCTTCTCGCGCTGTTCTCGCAGACGGCAAAAAATTCAAAAAATATCAGCGATCTCGTTGGCAAATATCAGGCACGGGTGTTGGCCATGGCGAACGCCCACCGGCTGATCACCGAGGGCGGTTGGCAATCGACTCCGATCGTGGATTTCCTTTACCTGGTGCTGGGCCCCCATCTCGAACGCACCACGCTTAGTGGCCCGAATATCGATCTCGAGCCGGACCCGATCTTCAACTTGAGCGCGGCGCTTCATGAGCTTGCCGCCAATGCAGTCAAGCACGGCAGCCTGTCTCGCGCCAAAGGCCAACTCGATTTGACGTGGTCGGTCAGCCGCACCCGGCGCGGCATGACCCTCATATTGGACTGGGTCGAGAAGAACGGCCCGCCGGCGCGGCGGCCGCGGCATCGCGGGTTTGGTCTGCGCCTGATCGAGCTTGTCATCGAGCGGCAGTTGAACGGCGAAGTGCACAGCACCTATTCGCGCAGCGGCCTCTATGTGCACCTGGTGGTCCCGCTCACGCGCGAGCGCTGGCCCGATCCCGACGACGGCTAGCGCCGGCCGCCGGCGTGCATCAGTGCGTCAAGGCGCATTCGCACCTCAAGGGTGCACGTCTTCGGTAAACCAGTCGGTCGGCAGGTCGTGGCCCAGGCCGCTCTCCTTGGCTTTACGATAAAGCAGCGAGCCGGCCGCCGCGAATTGATAGCCGAGCCCGAGATTGTTGAGGAAACAGGTCACCTCGCCCTCGGTCGTGCGGGCCTCAGCCTGGCCGACAATCAGGTCCGGCAGCGTTGGCAGTTTGGAAAAGTCGATCGCATCGGCCGCCGCCCAGCCGCGGCCGTCGGCGGTCTCCGGCATCACCAGGTCCTTGGTCGCGACCTGGATCGGCTTGGAATCGCGCACGTGGATAGCGATGTGCTTCGCGCGCCGCACAGCTTTCGTCTCGATTTCCGGCACCTTGATCGAGCTCAAATGCATGCCCGGCTCGACCCAGCGCTCGAAGAAAATCGCATCGAGGCTATTGCTGGAGCACATGACGATGTCGGCGCCTTTGACGGCTTCCTCCGGCTGTCCGACTGGAGTGACTTCGACGCCCAGCATTTCACTCATCTGCCGTGAGAATGCGGTTCGATTTTCCGGATTGGGACTGAAGCAGCGAATATTTTCGATGCCGCGCACCGCGCAAACCGCCATCAATTGTGCGCCCGCCTGCCAGCCCGAGCCGAGAATGCCGACCGTCCGCGCATTCTTGCGCGCCATGTATTTGACGCCGAGCCCGTTGGCGGCTCCGACGCGCATGCGCTGCATCACCCCGTCCGGGAAGATCGCCAGCGGCTCGCCGTTCTCGACGGAAAACAGCAGCACCAGGCCGACGTAACGGTTGCCCGGCGCCGCCGGTACCTTCTGGCGGACCAGGTTATTGCCCTTCTTCGGCCAAGTGACGATGTCGGAATTGATGCGGACCGCGCCGACGCCGAGCTTCGGAATGACGCCGTCCATGGATTTGAGGCTATAGATGGCGTCCTCG
>Ga0335085_10013216_pt1 | contig 12109 bp, 6 predicted proteins | sample Lox_Sample_45_FD_206712 | JGI IMG/M metagenome (GOLD analysis project Ga0335085, IMG submission 206712) | Soil microbial communities from Loxahatchee National Wildlife Refuge, Florida, United States - Lox_Sample_4.5 | ecosystem: Environmental > Terrestrial > Soil > Wetlands | place: USA: Florida...
GCGAGCGCGGGATCGCCGACCAGCATCTCGCCGGCCACCCAGCCGATCAGCGCGGCGCCGACCGTGATGATGGCGGGAAAGCGCTCCATCAGCCGGATCAGCAGCGTCGCGCCGAAGATCACCAGCGGGATCGAGATCCCGAGGCCTAGCACGAGCAGCGTGAAGCTGCCGCCTGCGGCCGCGGCGACCGCGATCACGTTGTCCAGGCTCATCACGAGGTCGGCGACCAGGATGGTACGGATCGCCGACAGCAGCCGGTCGTTGGCCGCGACCTCGGCCTCGTCCTTCTCCGGGACGAGCAGCCTGACGCCGATCCAGAGCAGCAGCAGGCTGCCGGCGAGCTTGAGCCAGGGCAGCGCCAGCAGCGCGACCGCGAAGGCGGTCAGCGCGACGCGCATCGCGATCGCGGCGCCGGCGCCCCAGAACACGGCCTGCTTCTGCTGCGCCGGCGGCAGCGAGCGCGCGGCGAGCGCGATCACGACCGCGTTGTCGCCCGAGAGCACGATGTTCACGCCGATGATCTTGGCGAGGCCGATCCAGAACGCCTGCGAGGCGATTTCCTCGAGCATGCGGCGGCGCCCGCCCTACTTCACGAGCAGCACGGGCGTGTCTGAGATGTGCAGCACCTTGCTGGCGGTGGAGCCGAGCAGCGCCTCGCCGACGCCGGTGCGGCCGCGGGTGCCGATGTAGATGATGTCGCAGCGTCGCTCGCGCGCGCACCCGACCAGCGTCTCGGCGACCGGGCCGACGAGCACCTCGGCGCGGTAAGCGATGCGCGCCGCGTCCAGCTTGCGCCGGGCGGCGGCGAGGGCGGCCTCGCCCTCCTCCCGGTAGTAGCGCTCGATCTGGCTCTTGCCCACCACCCTGCGCATGCCCGGGAGCTTCGGTACCGGCAGGTGCACCGTGACGAGCAGCACCTCGGGCGGCTCGCGGAACCAGTCGGCGTGGTCGACGAGGCACTGCACCGCGTCGAGCGAATGCCGGGAGCCGTCCACGGCGACGAGGATGCGCATCGCCGGATTCTAGAACAGGCCGACGACCTTCCCGTCCACCAGGTCGATCTTGCTCGCCGAGGGAACCTTGGGCAGCCCCGGCATCGTCATGATGTCGCCGCAGATCATGACCACGAACTCGGCGCCGGCCGCGAGCCGCACCTCGCGCACGTTGACGACGTGGCCCTCGGGCGCGCCGCGCTTGGCGGCGTCGGTCGTGAACGAGGACTGCGTCTTCGCCACGCACACCGGGTAGTGGCCGTAGCCCGACTCCTGCAGCTGCTTGATCTGGGCGCGCACCTTGGCGTCGGCGGTGACCTCGGAGGCGCGATACACTTTCTTCGCGATCTTGTTGATCTTGTCCCACAGCGGATCGGCGTCCTCGTAGACCAGCGTCGGCTTCGAGGGCTGCTCGCACAGCTCGACCACGGTGCGCGCGAGCCCGGCCGCGCCCTTGCCGCCCTCGCCCCAGTGCGTGGCGGTCACCACCTGCACGCCCAGCTTCTTCATGCGCTCCGTGACGAACTGCAGCTCGGCCTCGGTGTCGAAGGTGAAGCGGTTGATCGACACCACGCACGGGATGCCGTAGACCTTGCTCACGTTCTCGACGTGGCGCTCGAGGTTGACGATGCCCTTCTCCAGCGCCGCGAGGTTCTCCTTGCTCACTTCCTTGACGTCGACGCCGCCGTGGTACTTGAGCGCGCGCATCGTGGCCACGATCACGGCCGCGCTCGGCCGCAGGCCCGTCTTGCGGCACTTGATGTCGAGGAACTTCTCGGCGCCCAGATCGGCGCCGAAGCCGGCCTCGGTGACGACGTAGTCGACGAGCTTGAGCGCGCTCTGCGTCGCGATCACCGAGTTGCAGCCGTGCGCGATGTTGGCGAACGGGCCGCCGTGGATGAACGCCGGGTTGTTCTCCAGCGTCTGCACCAGGTTCGGCGCCAGCGCGTCCTTCAGCAGCACCGTCATCGCGCCGTGCGCGTGCAGGTCGCGCGCCAGCACGGGCTTTTGCTCGCGCGTGTAGCCGACCACGATCTTGCCCAGGCGCTGCTTGAGGTCCTCGAGCGAGGTCGACAGGCAGAAGATCGCCATCACTTCCGAGGCGACGACGATGTCGAAGCCGTCCTGGCGCGGGTAGCCGTTTGCGGTCCCTCCCAGCCCCACTACGATTTCCCGCAGAGCGCGGTCGTTCATGTCGACCACGCGCCGCCACTGGATGCGGCGCACGTCGATGCCGAGCTCGTTGCCCTGAGTGATGTGGTTGTCGATCAGCGCGGCGAGCAGGTTGTTGGCGAGCCCGATGGCGTTGAAGTCGCCGGTGAAGTGCAGGTTGATGTCCTCCATCGGCACCACCTGCGCGTAGCCGCCGCCCGCCGCGCCGCCCTTGACGCCGAACACCGGTCCGAGCGAGGGCTCGCGCAGGCAGATCATCGCCTTCTTGCCGATGTGGTTAAGCGCGTCGCCCAGGCCCACCGTGGTCGTCGTCTTGCCCTCGCCCGCCGGCGTCGGGCTGATCGCGGTGACCAGGATCAGCTTGCCGTCCTTCCTCGACTTCAGCGTGTCGAGGAACTTCAGCGAGATCTTGGCCTTGGTGTGGCCGTAGGGCTCGAGGTGCTCCTCGTCGATGCCCAGTCGCTCGCGCGCGACCTTGCTGATGCGCTGCAGCTTCGCGGCCTGCGCGATTTCGATATCGGACGGCATGGGGCGTGCTCCTGGCGGGCGGGAAGGCGCAATTCTGTGATCCCGCGCCCGCCGCGAGCCTTGACTCAGGTCAACTCCGGGAACGCGCGGCGGCTCGCAATGCCAGAATAGCGCTCGACCATGCAGCCGGGCTGGGACGCTCTCGAACGCGATGAATTCCGAACCGCGGAGGCGGCGGCGCGCGAGGCGCTGGCCCGCGCGCCCGACGACGCGGACGCGCTCTACCTGCTCGGCAGCACGCTGCTCTTCGAGGGCCGCTACCGGGAAGCGCTCGATCCGCTGAACGCGGCGCACAAGCGCCTCGCCCGCCGCGGCGTCGCCTACCGGCTGGGCCACTGCCTGCTCGCGCTCGGCGACGCGGGGGCCGCCGAGCAGGCGCTGCGGCGCGAGACGAGCGCCTACCCGGACTCGGCCAACGCGCACAACACGCTCGGCGTGGCGCTGGTGAAGCAGTCGCGCAACGAAGAGGCGATGGCCGAGTTCTCCGCCGCGCTGCGCCTCGACCCCGGGCACGTCGAGGCCACCAACAACGCGGGGGCCGCGCTGCGCACGCTCGGCCGCCCCGAGGAGGCGCTGCCGCACCTGCGGCGGGCTGCCGACGCGCAGCCGGACTCGGCGGACGTCCAGCAGAACCTCGCTTTCGTGCTGCACGAGCTGCGCCGCTACGACGAGGCGGCCGACGGGTTCCGCCGGGTGCTGGCGCTCGAGCCGCATGCGCCGTACGCGCTGAGCTCGCTGGTCTGGGCGGAGCTGTTCGCCTGCGACTGGCGCGATCTGCGCGAGCATGTCTCGGCGCTGCGCGCGCAGGTCGTCGCCGGGGCCGTCGCCGCGTCCCCGTTCACGCTGCTCGCCGTCTCCGACTCGCCCGCCGAGCAGCGCCAGTGCGCCGAGCGACACGTGCGCGATTCGGTGGGCGCCGTGCCGCCGGCGCCGGCGGGCGGCGCGCGGCGCGCAGGCCGGCTGCGGCTCGCGTACCTCTCGGCCGACTTCCACGAGCACGCCACCGGCCACTTGATGGCGCGGCTGTTCGAGCTGCACGACCGCGACCGCTTCGAGGTGTTCGGGGTCTCGTTCGGCCCGGACGACGGCAGCCCGATGCGCGCGCGTCTCAAGCGCGCGTTCGACCGCTTCGCGGACGTGCGCGCGCTGAGCGACGCGCAGGCGGCGCGCGAGCTGCGGGACCTGGGAATCGACGTCGCGGTCGATCTCAAGGGCCACACCGGCGACGCGCGGCCGGGCATCCTGGCGCGCCGCCCGGCGCCTATCCAGGTGAGCTACCTCGGCTACCCGGGGACGGTCGGCGCGCCGTGGATCGACTACGTGCTGGCCGACCGATGGGTCATCCCGCCGGCGGCGCAGCCGTACTACACCGAGCGGGTCGTCTACTTGCCCGACAGCTACCAGGTGAACGACTCGACCGCCGTCATTGCCGAGCGCACGCCGACGCGCGCCGAGGCGGGCCTGCCCGAGGGCGCGTTCGTGTTCTGCTGCTTCAACAACACCTACAAGCTGACGCCGCGCATGCTCGACGTCTGGCTCCGCCTGCTCGAGCGCGTGCCGGCGAGCGTGCTCTGGCTGCTCGAGCCCACGGCGCCCGCGCTGCGCAACCTGCGCGCGTACGCGGCCACCCACGACATCGATCCCGCGCGGCTCGTGTTCGCGCCCAGGGTGCCGCGCTCCGAGCACCTCGCGCGGCACCGGCTCGCGGGCCTGTTCCTCGACACGCTGCCGTACAACGCGCACACGACGGCGAGCGACGCCCTGTGGGCGGGCCTGCCCGTGCTGACCTGCGTCGGCACGACCTTCGCCGGCCGCGTCGCGGCGAGCCTGCTCGCGGCCGTCGGGCTGCCCGAGCTGATCACGCACGACACGTCCGACTACGAGGCGCTGGCGCTGCGACTGGCGCGCGATCCGGAGGCGCTCGCGGCGCTGCGCGCCAAGCTCGCGCGGCAACGGCAGGTGCGCCCGCTGTTCGACAGCGAGCGCAGCTGCCGGCAGATCGAGGCGGCCTATCTGCGGATGTGGGAGATGCATTCGCGCGGCGAGGCGCCGCGCGCGTTCAGCGTGTGACCGCCGCGCGATAGCCGGCGCGCACCGCCGGCGCGCCGCCCTTCGTCACGCGCACCGCGCAGTACTTGAACTCGGGAATCTTGCCGAACGGGTCGAGCGCCGGGTTGGTGAGCAGGTTGGCCGCGGCTTCGTGGAAGGCGAACGGGATGAACACGGCGCCGCGCGGCGTGCCCTCGTCGGCGCGCGCGTAGAGCGCGATCTTTCCGCGGCGCGAGGCGACCGTGACGCGGCCGCCCGGCCGCACGCCGAGCTCGGCGAGATCGAGCGGGTGCAGCGACGCCACCGCCTCGGGCTCGATCGCGTCCAGCACGCCCGAGCGCCGCGTCATCGCGCCCGTGTGCCAGTGCTCGAGCTGGCGTCCCGTGATCAGCACCATCGGGTACTCGTCGTCGGGGCGCTCGGCCGCGCGGATCAGGTCCGCCGGCACGAACGTGCCGCGGCCCGTCGCGGTCGGGAAATGGGTCTGGAAGACGACCGGCTGCCCCGGGTCGCCCTCGTTCTCGCACGGATAGGTGACCGAGCCGTCGCGCTCCAGCCGCTCCCAGGTGATGCCGCGGATCGAGTCCATGCAGCCGCGCATCTCGTCGAACACGTCCTTCGGGCCCGCGTAGCTCCAGGCGAGGCCGAGCCGGCGCGCCAGCTCCTGGATGATCCACAGGTCCTCGCGCGCCTCGCCCGGCGCCTTCAGCGCGCGGCGCCCGAGCTGCACCATGCGGTCGGTATTGGTGACCGTGCCGTCCTTCTCCGGCCAGGCGGTCGCCGGCAGCACGACGTCGGCCAGATAGGCGGTCTCGGTGAGGAAGATGTCCTGCACCACGAGGTGCTCGAGGTTCGCCATCGCCGCGCGCGCGTGCTCGAGGTCCGGGTCCGACATCGCGGGGTTCTCGCCCATGATGTACATGCCGCGGATCTTGCCGTCGTAGGCGGCGTTCATGATCTCGACCACGGTGAGCCCGGGCTTCGGGTCGAGCTCGACGCCCCAGAACTTCTCGAACCGCGCCTTCGCTTCGGGGGTCGCGACGCGCTGGTAGTCCGGGTACATCATCGGGATGAGGCCGGAATCGGAAGCTCCCTGCACGTTGTTCTGGCCACGCAGGGGGTGCAGCCCCGTGCCGGGCCGCCCGACCTGGCCCGTCATCAGCGTCAGCGCGATCAGGCAGCGCGCGTTGTCGGTGCCGTGCACGTGCTGGCTGATGCCCATGCCCCAGAGGATGATCGAGGCCTTCGAGGTCGCGTAGAGCCGCGCCACCTCGCGGATCGTCCGCGCCGGGATGCCGCAGATCGGCGCCATCTTCTCCGGCGAGAACCCCTTCGCGTTCTCCTTCAGCGCCTCGTAGCCGCTCGTGCGGTCCCGGATGAAGGCCTCGTTGACCAGCCCCTCGTCGACGATCGCGTGGATCATGGCGTTCAGCAGCGCGACGTCGGTGTCGGCGTTGAACTGCAGGAAGTGGCTCGCGTGCCGCGCCAGGTCGTTGCGCCGCGGGTCGGCGACGATCAGCTTCGCGCCGCGCTTGGCGGCGTTCTTCATCCAGGTCGCCGCCACCGGGTGGTTCGAGGTCGGGTTGGCGCCGATGACGAAGATCACCTCGGAGTGCTCGACGTCGTTCACCTGGTTCGACACTGCGCCCGAGCCGATGCCTTCGAGCAGCGCCGCGACCGACGAGGCATGGCAAAGGCGCGTGCAGTGGTCGACGTTGTTCGACCCGAAGCCCGTGCGCACGAGCTTCTGGAACAGGTAGGCCTCCTCGTTCGAGCCCTTCGCCGAGCCGAAGCCGGCCAGCGCATGCCTGTCCTCGGCGCGGATCTTCGCCAGCCCGCCCGCCGCGAGCCCGAGCGCCTCTTCCCAGCTCGCCTCGCGGAACACCGCGGACCAGTCGCCCGGATCGACGGTGAAGTCGGCGGACTTCCTCACGCCCGGCTTGCGCACGAGCGGCCTCGTCAGCCGGTGCGGGTGGTGCGCGTAGTCGAAGCCGTAGCGCCCCTTCACGCACAGGCGCCCGTGGTTCGACGGGCCGTCCTTGCCGGTCACGAACTGGATGACGTTGTCCTTCACGTGGTAGGTGAGCAGGCACCCCACGCCGCAGAACGGGCAGACCGAGTCCACCGTCTTGTCGATCTGCTGCAGGCCCGCCTCGCGCGCGGGCATCAGCGCGCCCGTCGGGCAGGCCTGCACGCACTCGCCGCAGGCGACGCAAGTCGAGGCACCCATCGGGTCGTCGAAGTCGAAGACGATCTTCGCGTGCTCGCCGCGCCGGGCGTAGCCGATCACGTCGTTCACCTGCTCCTCGCGGCAGGCGCGCAGGCAGCGCGTGCACTGGATGCAGGCGTCGAGGTTGACCGCGATCGCGGGGTGCGAGAGGTCCGGCGTCGGCTGATGGCGCCCGGCAAAGCGCGGCAGCCCGACGCCCATCTCCTTCGCCCACTGATCGAGCTCCGAATCCTTGCGGTAGCCCGTCTCCGGCATGTCGGAGAGCAACAGCTCGAGCACCATCTTCTGCGAGAGCTGCGCGCGCGGAGAGTCGCTCGTGACCTCCATCCCCTCCTTCGGGGTGCGGCAGCAGGACGGCGCCAGCGCGCGCTCGCCCTTGATCTCCACCACGCAGGCGCGGCAGTTGCCGTCGGGCCGCAGCCCGGGGGTGTAGCAAAGGTGCGGGATCTCGACGCCGTGGCGCTTCGCCGTCTCGATGATCGTCTCGTCCGGCCGGCCGACCACCGTCCTGCCGTTCAGCTTGAACTCGATCGGCAAGGTCGCCAGCTGTTGCGTGCTCGCGCGGTCCATCAGGACACCTCGTGCGGAAAGTATTTCAGGACGCTTTGCACCGGGTTGGGCGCGGCCTGCCCCAGGCCACAGATGGAGGCGTCCATCATCGCCTGTGAGAGTTCGCCGAGCAGCGGTGAGTTCCACTTTCTTTCATCCATCAGCGCCAGCGCCTTCGCGGTACCCACCCGGCAGGGCGTGCACTGGCCGCAGGACTCGTCCTTGAAGAAGCGCATCAGGTTCTTCGCGGCGGCGCTCGCCCGGTCGTGCTGCGCAAGGATGACGATCGCGGCCGAGCCGATGAAGCAGCCGTGCGGCTGCAGCGTGTCGAAATCGAGCGGCACGTCGCCCTTGGACGCGGGCAGGATGCCGCCCGAGGCGCCGCCGGGGAGATAAGCGTAGAACTCGTGCCCCGGCAGCATGCCGCCGCAGCACTCGTCGATCAGCTCCTTCACCGTGATGCCGGCCGGCGCGAGGTGCACGCCGGGGCGCTTCACCCGGCCGGACACCGAGAAAGAGCGCAGGCCCTTGCGGCCCTGGCGGCCGTGCCCCGCGAACCACGCCGCGCCCTGCTCCACGATCTGGCGCACCCAGAACACGGTCTCCAGGTTGTGCTCGAGCGTCGGGTAGCCGAACAAGCCCACCTGCGCGACGTAGGGCGGGCGCAGGCGCGGCATGCCGCGCTTGCCTTCGATCGACTCGATCATCGCCGACTCCTCGCCGCAGATGTAGGCGCCCGCGCCCCGGCGCAGGTGGATCGGCGGCAGCGCGCAGGGCGGGTTCCTGCGCAGCTTCGCGAGCTCGCGCTCGAGCACCGCGCGGCAGCCTGCGTACTCGTCGCGCAGGTAGACGTAGATCTCGCCCACGCCCGCGCACCACGCGGCGACCAGCATGCCTTCCAGAAAGCGGTGCGGGTCGCGCTCGAGGTACCAGCGATCCTTGAAGGTGCCGGGCTCGCCCTCGTCGATGTTGACCGCCATCAGCCGCGGCTCGGGCTCGGCCGCGACGATGCGCCACTTGCGGCCGGCCGGAAATCCCGCGCCGCCGAGACCGCGCAGGCCCGAGTCCTCCATGATCTTGGTGATCCCGTCGCGCGTGCGCTTGCCGGCCAGGCACTCGGCGATCAGCCGGTAGCCGCCGAATTTCCGGTACTTCGCGTAGTCCGTGTACGGCGGCTCCGGGCACGTCAGCGCCTTCTTCTGCACAGCCTGCTTCACGCGGTCGAGCGTGGCCCCGCCGACCGGGTTCTGGTGCACGACGGCGCACGGGGCGGCCTCGCAGCGCCCGACGCACGGCGCGGGAATCACGCGCACGTCCTTGCCGAGGATCGCCGGCAGCTTCTCGAGCAGCGTGCGCGCGCCCGCCATCTCGCAGGCGATCGAGTCGCACACGCGCACCGTCAGCGCCGGCGGCGCGGCCTCGCCCTCCTTCACGACGTCGAAGTGGTGGTAGAAGGTCGCGACCTCGAACACCTCGGCCATCGAGAGCCGCATCTCGTCGGCGAGCGCCGCGAGGTGGGCGGCCGAGAGGTGGCCGTAGCGGTCCTGCACGCGGTGCAGGTGCTCGATCAGCAGGTCGCGCCGCCGCGGCGCATCGCCGAGCAGGCCGCGGATTTCCTGCAGGGCCCGCGGATCGACACGCCGTCCTTTCGGTGTTCCGCGCGACTTCTTCACGCCGCCATTATCGACCACGCCGCGGCCGCGAATTCTTGACTGCGGTCAAGCGCTTGGGCCCGGCGCGCGGGCGTGTACACTGCCCCCGCCCATGAGCGAGCCCGCCGCGACCCTCGACGCGCAGAAGCTGCTCTCGGTCGTGCAGGCGGTCGCGCGCGAGTCGCGCCCGCATCTCGACCCGCATGTCGCGCTCGACAGCCACCTCGAGAAGGAGCTCGGCCTCGACAGCCTCGCGCGCGTCGAGCTCGTGCTGCGCCTCGAGCGCGAGTTCTCGGCGAGCCTGCCCGAGCAGGCGCTCGCCGCCTCCGAGACGCCGCGCGACCTGCTGCGATTCCTGCTCTCGAGCGCGGGGCAGCCGCCGCGTGCGGCGGACCTGAGCGTCGCGAGCCTCTCGCAATCGACCGACGTGCGCCCGCCGCTGCACGCGCAGACGCTGGTCGAGGCGCTCGAATACCACGTCGAGCGCCAGCCCGATCGCCTGGCCGTGCACCTGACCGAGGACGGCACGGAGCACCCGATCGCCTACCGCGCGCTCTACGAAGGCGCGCTCGGCTACGCGGCGCGGCTCGCGGCGGCCGGCCTGCAGCCGGGCCAGCGCGTGGCGATCATGCTGCCCACGTCGAAGGCGTACTTGCTCTCCTTCTACGGCGTCCTGCTCGCGGGCGGCGTGCCGGTGCCGCTCTACCCGCCGGCGCGGTTGACCACGATCGAGGACCACATGACGCGCCACGTCGGCATCCTGAAGAACGCCGGGGCGGCGCTGATGATCACGATTCCAGAGGCGAAGGCGCTCGCGTACCTGCTGCGGGCGCAGGTCGAGTCGCTGCGCGCGGTGCTGATGCCGGCGGATCTCGAAGGCAGCGGCGCGGGCTACGCGCCCGTGCGGGGGCAGCCCGGCGACATCGGGTTCCTGCAGTACACCTCCGGCAGCACCGGCAGCCCCAAGGGCGTCGTGCTCACGCACGCCAACCTGATCGCGAACGTGATCGCGATGGGCAAGGGAGCGCGCGCGACGGCCGACGACGTGTTCGTCAGCTGGCTGCCGCTCTACCACGACATGGGGCTGATCGGCGGCTGCTTCGCGACGATGTTCCTCGGCTTCCCGGTCGTGCTGATGTCGCCGCTCGCGTTCCTGTCGCACCCGGCCTCGTGGATGCGCGCGCTGCACCGCCATCGCGGCACGATCTCGGGCGGCCCCAATTTCTCGTACGAGCTGTGCCTGCGGCGCATCGCGGACGAGGACATGCAGGGGCTCGACCTTTCCGCGTGGCGCTTCGCGTTCAACGGCGCCGAGCCCGTCAGCCCGGAGACGCTCGAGGCCTTCGGCGAGCGCTTCTCGCGCTGGGGCTTTCGCCGCGCCTCGCTCGCGCCGGTGTACGGGCTGGCGGAATGCTCGGTCGGCCTCGCGTTCACGCCGCCGGGCGAGCCCTGGACGGTGGACGCGCTCGACCGCGAGCGGCTCTCGTCCACCGGCGAGGCGGTCGCCGCCGCCGCGGACGACCCGGCGCCGATGAAGGTCGTCGGCTGCGGGCGCGCGCTCGAAGCCCACGACCTGCGCGTGGTCGATGCGGCGGGGCTCGAGCTCCCCGATGGCCAGGAAGGGCTGCTGCAGTTCCGCGGGCCGTCGGCGACCTCGGGCTACTACCGCAATCCCGAGGCGACCAAGCAGCTCTTCGACGGCGAATGGCTCAACACGGGCGACCGGGCCTACCTGCGCGACGGGATGCTGTTCCTCACCGGGCGCGAGAAGGACATCATCATCCGCGGCGGGCGGAACCTGAGCCCCTACGAGCTCGAGCAGGCGGTCGGCGACCTTGCCGGCGTGCGCCGCGGCTGCGTCGCTGTGTTCGGCAGCCGCGATCCCGCGAGCGGCACCGAGCGCGTGGTCGTGCTGGCCGAGATGCGGCAGAAGGACCCCGCGCGCGAGGAGGACCTGAAGCGCATGATCAACGAGCTCGCCGTGAGCCTGCTCGGCGCGCCCGCAGACGACATCGTGCTCGCGCCCCCGGCGACCGTGCCCAAGACCTCGAGCGGCAAAATCCGCCGCGTCGCGGCGCGCGAGTTCTACGAGCGCGGGCCCACGTCGGTGAAGCCGCAGGCGGTGTGGCTGCAGTTCGTGCGCCTCGTGCTGGCGGGCGCCGCGCCGCAGCTGCGCCGCGGATGGCGCGCGGTGCGCGGCCTGGGCTTCGCGCTGCGCGCCTACCTCGCCTTCGGCCTCGTCTTCCCGGTCGTGCTGGTGACCGGGCTCCTCGCGCGACCCGCCGTCACCTGGCGCGTCGGCGGCGCGCTCGCGCGCCTGTTCTTCCGCGCGGCCGGCCTGCCGTTCGCCGTGCACGGCGCCGAGCGCCTGCCCGCGGGCCCGGTCGTGGTCGCCGCCAACCACACGAGCTACCTCGACGCGGTGGCGCTGGTCGCCGCGCTCGGGCCGCGCGCGTTCGCCTTCGCCGCCAAGCGCGAGTTCGAGGCGAACCCGCTGATGCGCGCGCTGCTCGCGGGCTTCGGCACGATCTTCGTCGAGCGCTTCGAAGTGCAAAGGAGCGCCGAGCACGCCGAGACGCTCGCCGCGGCGGTGCGCGGCGGCCGCTCGCTGATCGTCTTCCCCGAAGGCACGCTCACGCGCAACACGGGCCTGATGCCGTTCCGCGCCGGCGGCTTCCAGGCCGCGGCGCTCGCCGGCGCGCCCGTGGTGCCGGTCGCGCTGCGCGGCGTGCGCTCGGTGCTGCGCGACGGGACCTGGTATGCGCGCCGCGCCGCGATCGCGGTCACGGTCGGTGATCCCGTGCGGGCCGCGGGCGAGGACTGGGCCGCGACGCTGGAGCTTCGCGACCGCGCGCGGGCCGAGATCCTGCGGCACTGCGGCGAGCCGGACCTCGCGCCGGCCGCGCGGCGCGACGAGCCTAGCGCCTGAGCGCGTC
>Ga0335085_10013219_pt1 | contig 12107 bp, 9 predicted proteins | sample Lox_Sample_45_FD_206712 | JGI IMG/M metagenome (GOLD analysis project Ga0335085, IMG submission 206712) | Soil microbial communities from Loxahatchee National Wildlife Refuge, Florida, United States - Lox_Sample_4.5 | ecosystem: Environmental > Terrestrial > Soil > Wetlands | place: USA: Florida...
CGGGCCGCTGCCGTGCCCATGCTCACCGAAGTCCTGATCCTCCCCGTCGTCCCGCGCCCAGCCATCGTGGCCCTTGCCGTGGCCGGCGTACGCCGTCGTGAAGATCGCGCCGGGGATCGGCGCGGGGGTGGTGAGCGTCCAGGTGCGGCCGCCATCCTTCGAGCGGGCGAAGTTGGGGACGACCACACCTTCCGCAACGCCAAGGTCACCTCCGGCGAGGATGCCGTGCCGCGCGTCACGGAAGGCGATGCTGAACCCGCCCCCGGCCGCGTCCGGGCCGCTCGGGCTGAACGGCGCGGTGGTGACTCCCCAGGTCTGCCCGCGATCGGTGGTGAAGAAGACGCGGGTCGTCCAGGCTCCGCCCAGCTCGGCGGGGGGAGTGCCGGTGGTGATCCACGCCCGGCGGTGCCCCTGGGTCGCGACACAGGTCCCACCGGAGGCGAACCCGGCCTCGCCGCCCTGCGTGGAATTGCCCGGCAGCGGGGTGGGAAGGTGGTCGCCGTAGTCGTGCCAGTGCTGCCCGTCGAACGTGCGGACCGCGGGGAAGCGGCCGTTCGACGAGTCGGCGAAGTCGAGGCCAGTGCTGGCGTCCCAGAAGGCGAAGCAGTCGTGGAACTGGTCGGCAGCCGCCTCGAACTGGAGCTTCCAGCTCTTCCCCCCGTCGGTCGTCTTGTAGATGCGCGAGGGGACGAAGGGGTCCGGGGGGCTCGTGGGAACCGAGAGCAGGTATGCGACCTTCTCGCTCACGGCCTCGACGTCACGGAACTGCACCAGCTCGGCGCCGGCCACGACACCCGAGCGCCACGTCTTCCCGCCGTCGGACGTGACGGCGAAGGTGCCGGCCCGCCCGCTCGCCCAGACGACCCTCGAGTTGGCAGCGTTCACCGCGATCAAGCTCGAGGTCGTTCCGCTCTGTTGCACGGTGACCTTCGGCCCCCTGGCCCGGTGGAGCGCGTCCTGGTCCGCGGAGACCGCCTCACCACCGTCCTGTGCACCTTGCCCGCAGCCGACTGCCAGGAGCGCAGCGGCGGCCACGAGGACGCCGGCGTTCCGGAAAGCTCTGCCGTTCATCGATCTCCTCCCCACACGAAGGTCCAGCGAGCCCGCGGTTCTCCTGCCGGCGGCGGGAACGGTCAAGGCGAATGCCGCGCGTGAATACGGTCGGCTGTTCAGCGCTCGACCAGCTTGCGCAGCAGACCGAGCGCGTGGTCCCACTCGCGGGAGATCTGCTCCAGGGCGCGGCGCGCCTCGTCGATCTGCCCGGGCGCGAGGGCCCAGAGCCTCTCTCGGCCGCGTCGCTCGCTCGCCACCAGCCCGGCGCGGGACAGCACCCCGAGGTGCTTGGTCACCGCCTGGCGCGAGATCCGGGTGCCGGCGGTCAGCGCGGTGACCGAGAGCGCCCCGCCCCCCGAGAGCCGTCGCACCAGGGCGAGGCGGGTCGGATCTCCGAGCGCGGCGAAGAGCGAGCTGGGCTCAGGCGCGCGGTGACGGATGGCTGGCGACATGGCGCTCGATGTTCTTGAGCTGCTCCTCCCAGCCGCTGCTGTTCGCCTCGTGGGCGAAGCCCTGACGGCCGACGGGAAGCGCCTGGAAGCCGGACTCGGTTACGGTGAGGAGGGTTCCCTCGGGCGTCTCCTCGAGACGGAACTCCACCAGGGTGGTGGGCTCCGCGGAGTAGTCGACCTTCGGGTCGATGGCCGCCGGGTGCCAGCGGAAGCTGAACAGGCGCTCGGGGTCCATCCGCTCGACCCGGACGGTCATGGTCAGGTGCTCGTAGCCCGGATAAGTGACCTGGCCGCTGATCTCCAGGCCGGGCCCGAACTGACCGCGCAGGTTGACGCGGAACCACTCGGAGAACTCACGCGCTTCGGTGAGCGCGCGCCAGACGCGGGAGCGGGGGGCGCGGAGGAGGATCTTCTTCTCGATCCGGTCCGGGATCGGCTGGGGCATGTGCAACCTCCTGGTTGCGGCTCAGCATGCCCCTGTTTCTCGGGACGTGCAACCACCAGGTTGCGCCTATTCAAGACGTCGGCACGGAGGGAACGACCGGCCTCGGCAGGACGCGGAACCGACCATGACCGTCGCGGTGGTGCGAATGGCCTGGCCCCGGAGCGAACGCTCTGGGGACCAACGGACGCGCGGGGCGCGAGCCCGTGTACGCGCGCGACAGCGACGCGCGGGATCTGGACACCACGACCCGGTTCTTGACGGCGCCGCCGGGCGGAAGGCGGATCCCGACAGACGGCTTGGGAACCACTTCCGGGCACTCACGGGCGCGACGGGTCCGGGGGGGTCCCGCGCGCCCGATTGTGCTTCCCGAACGGGGTCTTGCGGATCATCCCCGGGGCGCGAAAGCGTCCCCAAGCACCCTCGGGGGGATCATTTCCGGACGATTTTCGACCCCAGAAACGGCTCCTGCCCTCGGCCGCCCGAAAAGGACTCCCGAACGTGCCATGGTGATCTGGGGCAACATTGTCTCGGCGATTGACCGCGGCGACCAGGGCCCGGACGGGAAGCCGCAGCGCCCAAGATCGCGCAGGCCGCCCGACCAACCGCGGTGACGAGACACGCGCGGGGACCGCGTCCCCGCCGGGCGCCTAGCTGGCCCGTCCGCCCCGCTGCGCGGGCTCGAGCAGCTGCAGCAATTCCGGCCCGACCTGCGTCACGTCCCCCGCCCCGAGCGTGAGGACCAGGTCCCCCTCCCGCAGCCGGGGGAGCAGCGCCGCCGCGGCATCGACCCGCTTCTCGACGTGCGTCACGTCCCGGTGGCCGTGACTCCGGATGGCCTGCGCCAGCGCCTCGCCGGAGACACCGGCGATCGGCTCCTCGCTGGCCGCGTAGATGCCCAGCACCATCAGCACGTCCGCGTCGTTGAACGCCGTCGCGAACTCGGACAGCAGATCGCGCGTCCGGGTGTAGCGGTGCGGCTGGAACACCACCACCAGGCGCCGCCCGAACGCTCGGCGCGCGCCGGCCAGCGTCGCCAGGACCTCCGCCGGGTGGTGCCCGTAGTCGTCCACCACCATGACCCCGGCGACCTCGCCCCGCACCGTGAAGCGCCGCTGCACTCCTTCGAACTGCTCGAGCGCCGCACGGACCACCGGGAGCGGGATCTCCATCTCCTCGGCCACCGCGATGACCGCCAACGCGTTCAGTGCGTTGTGGGCGCCCACCATCCGCACGGTGAACTCGCCCAGCGGCTGCTCGTGACGGAAAGCGTGGAAGCGGGTGGAGAACCCATCGAGGGTCACGCCCTCCAGCCGGTAGTCCGCCGTGTGCGAGGTCCCGTAGGTGACGTAGCGCTTCTCCATCCCCGGGAGCAGCGCCTGCACGTTCGGGTGATCGAGGCAGAGCACGTTCAGCCCGTAGAACGGCACCCGGTTGCAGAACTCCACGAACGCGTGCCGGAGCGCGTCCACGCTGCCGAAGTGGTCCAAGTGCTCGGGGTGGAGCTTCAGGAAGCTTCCGTCGGACTCGTCGGCCTCGACGACCATCAGGTCCGACTTGCCCAGCTTGGCGTTGCTCCCGAGCACGTTGACCTTCCCGCCCACCACCGCCGTCGGGTCCAGGCCGGCGGCGTTCATCACCGTCGCGACCATCGAGGTCGTGGTCGTCTTTCCGTGGCTCCCGGCGACGGCGACCGCGTACTTGAGGCGCATCAGCTCGGCCAGCATCTCGGCACGGGGGATGACCGGGATCCTCCGTGTCTGCGCGGCGAGCACTTCGGGGTTGTCGCGCCGCACCGCCGAGGAGATGACCACCACGTCGGCCGAGACCAGGTTCTCCGCGCGGTGGCCAATCTCCAGCCTCGCCCCGAGCCGCTGAAGCCGCCGCGTCGTCTCCGACTCCTTGAGGTCCGAACCGCTCACCCGGTAGCCGAGATTGATCAGCACCTCGGCGATGCCGCTCATCCCGATGCCGCCGATGCCGACGAAGTGCACCTGCGCCGCGTGGCGCGTCTTGAAGAGACTCACCACCGGAGCACGTCGGGTCATCGGGGCACCACCTGCCCGCGCCCGGCCGTGGGCGCCACCAGCTCGGCACAGACGTCGACCAGCTCCCGCGCCGCCTCCGGACGCCCGAGCCCTCCGGCAGCGCGTTCCATGCGCTGCAGCCGCTCGGGCTCGGACGCCAGCCGCCGCAGTTCCTGCGCGAGCCTTTCGCCGGTCAGCTCCGCCTCGCGGAACATCAGCGCCGCACCGGCCTCCACCAGCGCCGCGGCGTTGATGGCCTGGTGGTCGTCGGTCGCGAAGGGGAACGGAACCAGCATCGCCGCCTTCTTGCAGATCGCCAGCTCGGCCACCGTGGTCGCCCCGGCGCGGCAGAGGACCAGCGAGGCCCGGGCGTAGGCGGCGGACATGTCCTCGACGAAGGGCACCACCTCGGCCTTCACCCCCGCGTCGGCGTAGCCGGCCTTCACCCGCTCGAGGTCCACCGCCCCCGTCTGGTGCACGATGTCCATCCGGTCGCGCAGCTCTCCCAGGTGCGGCAGCGCCTCCAGCATTCGCGAATTCAGCCCGCGAGCGCCGAGCGAGCCGCCCACCACCAACAGCCGGAAGCGGCCGTCCGTCAGCGGGGGCCGGCTCCGGAGGTAGTTGTCCATCAGCTTCCGGCGCACGGGGTTCCCGACGAGGTACGTCTTCCGCGCCGGGAACGCCGCACGCGCCTGCTCGAAGGCGATGAACACCGCGCGGACGAACCTTCCCAGGATGCGATTGGTCACGCCCGGAAGCGCGTTCTGTTCCTGGATGGCCGTCGCGATTCCCCGGAGCCACGCTGCCAGCACCACCGGCCCGGACGCGTAGCCGCCCACGCCCACCACGACGTCCGGCTTGAAGCGACCCACGATCCGCCAGCTGGCGACGAACGACAGCGGGAGGAGCGCGAGCGCCTGCAGCGACCGGAGCAGCCCCATGCCCTTCAGCCCGCGCACCTGGATGGTGTCCAGCGGGAAGCCCGCCGCCGGCACCACCCGCGCCTCCAGGCCCCGCGTCGTCCCCACGAACAGCACGCGATTGTCCGGGTGCCGGGTGGTGACCTCCTCCGCCAGAGCGATGCCGGGAAACAGATGCCCTCCCGTCCCGCCACCGGCGATCAGCATCCTCATGCGACCTGTTCCCGGAGCGGTCGGACGCGCGAGGGTCCGGGGTTGCGCATCGGCGCGGAGGAGGCGCTGAGGGAGAGGAGCACGCCCGCGGCGGCCATGGAGATCACGAGCGAGCAGCCACCGTAGGAGATGAAGGGCAACGTGAGCCCCTTGGTCGGCAGCATGCCCATCGCGACGCTCATGTTCACCGCGGCCTGGAAGCCGAGCATCGCCGTCAGCCCGAGCCCGAGGTAGGTGCCGAAGGTCTCACTCGCTCGCAGCGCGGCGCGCGTCCCCCGCCAGACGACGATCCCGTACAGGACGATGGTGGCCACCGCGCCGATCAGGCCCAGCTCCTCGCCGATGATGCTGAAGATGAAGTCGGTGTGGGCCTCGGGGAGGAAGAACAGCTTCTGGCGGCTCTCTCCGAGCCCGAGGCCGAACAGGCCGCCGGAGCCCACGGAGATCAGCGACTGCGCGACCTGGTAGCCGATGTCATGCCGGTGAGCCCAGGGATCCAGGAACGCCTTGATCCGCGCCCAGCGATACGGCGAGTGCGCGATCGCCGCGTACGCCATCGGCAGGGCGAGGAGCACCGAGCCGACCAGGTACGAGAGCTTCGTTCCCGCCGCGAAGAGGAGGATGAAGAGGAGGACCAGCAGCTCCACCGAGCTGCCGAAGTCCGGCTCGGCCATGCACAGCGCAACCAGCAGCCCGGCGAGCAGCAGATGCGGCAGGAACCCGATGGAGAACGTGGCCACCTTCTCGCGCTTCTTCGCCAGCGAGTAAGCCAGGTACACCACCCAGGTGAACTTGGCGATCTCGGCCGGCTGGAGGCTCAGGCCCGGCAGACGGAGCCAGCGGCGCGCCCCGCCCACGACCGTGCCCACGCCAGGCACGAGTACCCCGACGAGCAGCACGATGCTCAAGATCAGCATCGGGTATGCCAGCCGGGCGAGCCGCCGGTAGCCCAGCCGGACGGCCATGGCCATCACCACCAGCCCGACCCCGGCCGCGAGGAGCTGCCGCTCGAGGAAGTAGAAGCCGTTGCCCTGCTTCTCGGACGCGATGACCGCGCTCGCCGAGTACACCATCACCAGCCCGAGCGAGACGAGCGCCAGCACGGCGCCGAGCAGCACCGGGTCCACCGAGAGCCTCACCGGCTCGGCCCGGCCGTCGGGCAGCATCGGCGAGGGCGGAGTGTTCCGCCTCGGCGTCATCGGAGGGCCTCGACCAGGGCGCGGAAGGTGTCTCCGCGGTGCTCGAAGTTGCGGAACTGATCGTACGAGGCGCAGGCGGGGGAGAGCAGGACCACGTCGCCCGGGTGGGCGAGGGAGCGCGCACGGGCGACGGCGCGGTCGAGCGTCTCGCAGGGGTGGACGGGCAGCACCGGTGAGAACTCCGCGTCGAGGAGAGGCGCATCCTGCCCAACCGTGAGCACCCCGGCGACTTTTCCGACGGATGCCTCCACCAGCGGACGGTACGGCGCACCCTTGCCCTTGCCGCCGGCGATCAGCCAGAGCCGCTGCCCGGGAGGGAAGGCCGTCAGCGCGGTGAGCACGGCGTCGACGTTGGTGGCCTTCGAGTCGTTGACCCACTCCACGCCGTCGAGGGTCCGGATGGACTCGAGGCGGTGGGCTAGCCCCGGAAAACCGTCGAGCCCGGACTGGAGCGCCTCCGGCTTCACGCCGGCGTGGAAGGCGAGGAGCGACGCTGCCATCGCGTTCGCCAGGTTGTGCCCGCCCCGGAGCGCCCGGTTCGCCATCCCGAAGCGCAGGCCTGCGAAGCCCAGCTGAAAGCCACCGTCAACCGGCTCGGCCATCCCGGAGAAACCCGCCGGCGCCGGCAACCCCGACCGGAGGGTGAACCCGAAGCGCCCGCCCCGCGCGCTGTCCAGCATCCCGAGCGTCGCGCGGTCGTCGGCGTTCACCACCGCCACGTCGCCCGGCTCCTGGGCTCGAAAGATGCGCGCCTTCGCCGCCGCGTAGTCCCCGAGGCCGTCGTAGCGGTCGAGGTGGTCGGGCGTCAGGTTCAGCACCGCCGCGCCGTGCACCCGCACGGTGTCCATGCCCTCGAGCTGGAAGCTGGACAGCTCGAGCACGTAGGTCCGCCGCGGCGGTCCGAGCACCGCTTGCGACAGCGGCGGTCCGAGCACCGCTTGCGACAGCGGCGTTCCGAGGTTTCCACCCACGAACGGGTCGAGCCCTCCCGCCTCGCAGAGCGCGCCGAGCAGTGCGGTGGTGGTGCTCTTCCCGTTGGTCCCGGTCACGCCGAGGACCACCGCGCCGGGGGGCAGGAAGCGAGACGCGAGCTCGATCTCTCCCCAGATCGGGACGCCCCGGTCGCGGGCAGCGACGATGGATGCCAGGCGAAGCGGGACGCCGGGGCTCACCACCACCAGGTCCGGCCGGCCCAGGTCCACGTCGCCGAGCGGCGTTCCGCCGAGGACGTCTACCCCACGCGCCGCGAGCGCCTCCGCCCCCAGCTGGTCCGCGGGCCGCTCGTCCCGGAGGGTCACCCGCGCGCCGCGAGAGCGCAGCAGCTCGGACGCGGCGAGCCCGCTCCTGCCCGCGCCCAGCACCGACACCTGCTTTCCGCCGAGGTCCACGTCAGCGCAGCTTGAGCGTCATCAGCGCGACCGCGCCACAGACGATGGAGACGATCCAGAAACGCACGATGATCTTCGGCTCGGACAGCCCCTTGAGCTCGAAGTGATGGTGGACGGGCGCCATCTTGAAGACCCGGCGCCCGGTCATCTTGAACGAGGCGACCTGGATCATGACCGAGAGGGCCTCGGCCAGGAACACCCCGTGGATGATGGCCGACGCGATCTCATTCTTGCTCAGCACTGCCAGCCCGCCGAGGCCACCGCCCAGGGCGAGGGAGCCGATGTCGCCCATGAAGACGCTGGCCGGGTAGGTGTTGAACCAGAGGAAGGACAGGCCCGCGCCCACCATCGCCGCGCAGAAGACGGCCAGCTCCGCGCCTCCGGCGACCGGGAGGATGCCCAGGTACCGCCACAGCGGGGTGCTCACCAGGCGCTGCTGGCCGGCGATCTCCTGGACGTCCGCGATGTGGAGCCCGCTGCCGGCGACGTAGCAGAGGATGGCGAAGGTGGTTGCCGCGACGATGGTGGGAACGATGGCGAGGCCGTCCAGCCCGTCGGTGAGGTTCACCGCGTTGGACGTTCCGACCACCACCACCCAGCCGAAGAAGACGTAGAGCCAACCGAGGTCGGGGTTGAAGTGACGGGTCGGGATGAAGGGGACGGTGATGCGGGTCTCGATCAGAAGGTGTGGCATCCCGCCCTTCCAGGTGCAGAGGATGCCGAGCACGCCTACGAGGTAGAACAGCGTCTGCAGCGCGAGCTTCTTCTTTCCCGCGAGGCCCTTGCTGTTCCGCTTCGACAGCTTCAGCCAGTCGTCGAGGAAGCCGATGAAGCCGTAGCCGAAGGTCCAGAGCAGCGCGACCCAGACCACCCGCGAGGAGAGGTCGGCGAAGAGCAGCGTCGCCAGCCCGATGCAGACCAGGATCATCGCGCCGCCCATGGTCGGCGTGCCCTTCTTGGTCTGGTGCCGGTCCGGCGTGTCCTCGCGGATGTTGCTCTGGCCGTGCTGGGTGAGTCGGAGCTGCTCGATGAACCTCCGTCCCCACAGCAGACCGATCAGCAGAGCGGCGACGCCGGCCGCCACGATGCGGAAGGTGGGGTAGCGGAGGAAGTTGAAGAACCGCTGCGCCTGGGAATCGTGGAGCAGGCGGTAGAGGAGGAAGAGCACGGGTAGGAGGTACGACTAGTGTCCCCCGGAAGCCGCCGCTCCGGTCAGTTTTTCCACCATTCGCTCGAGACGCATTCCGCGGCTCCCCTTCACCAGGACGAGGTCTCCGGGCCGCAGTCTCGGCCGGAGCCACTCCCAGAGGGGATCCACTTCCAGGAAGTGTGCCGACTCGATTCCCTTCGCGGAGTCCGCGGCCCACGCGCTGCGGGCCCCGAGGAACGCGGCGAGCGACGCCACCTGCGACACCCGCGCACCCAGTGCGACGTGCTCCTGCTCCTCGCCCGGACCGAGCTCGAGCATGTCACCGAGCACCGCCACGACGCGGCCCGTGCCGGCGAGCGCGCGCGCGGTGTCCAGCGCCGCGGCCATCGACGCGGGGTTGGCGTTGTAGCAGTCGTCCACCACCGTCCAGCCGTCCTTCGCCTCGACGACGTTGAGCCGCCGCGCGTACGGGCGCGCCGCCTCGAGGCCCTGAACGCACTCCTCGGGCCGGTAGCCGAGCGCGATGCCGAGGGCGAACGCGCCGGTCGCGTTGAGCGCGTTGTGGTCCCCGACGAAGCCGAGCGAGACCGGCCACCGCCGTCCACCCGTCTCGATCACCAGGGCGAGGCCGCTCTTCCCCCGCGGGGTGGACTCCGCCAGCCGCACCTCGGCTCCGGCTGCGCGTCCGAATCCGAGCTTCGGCCCTCGCGCGCGGACTCCCTGATGGACGACGTGCGGATCGTCCAGGTTCACCACCGCGATGGCGCGAGGCGACAGACCGGCGAAGAGCTCGCCCTCGGCGTCGGCCACGCCCTCGATGCTTCCCAGCCCCTCGAGGTGCTCGGGCTGCACGGTGGTGATGAGCGCCGCATCCGGCCCGGCCACCGCGGTGAGCCGGCTCATCTCGCCCGGATGGTTCATCCCCAGCTCGACGACCGCCGCGACGTGTTCGGGCCGCAGACGGAACAGCGTGAGCGGAAGCCCCACCTCGTTGTTGAGGTTTCCCTCGGTCTTCAGCGCCGGGCCACGGACGGCCAGGATGGCACCCACCATCTCCTTGGTGGTGGTCTTGCCGTTGCTGCCGCCCACCGCGCCGAGCGGCAGTGTGAAGCGCCGGCGATGGAACCGGCCCAGGCCGCCGAGAGCGTGCAGCGTGTCCTGCACCTCGTAGAGCGGGAAACCGGCAGGCACCGCCGCCCGCGGGTGCTGCGTTTGGGTGACGGCGCCCGCTGCGCCGCGCGCGACGACGTCCGCGAGGAATCCGTGCGCGTCGAACCGCTCGCCGCGGAGCGCGACGAACAGCGCGCCGGGTGTGAGCGTCCGCGAGTCGGTGGAGACGCCAGCGAACGGCGCGGCCGGTGTCGCGGTGGGGCGTGCACCGGTGGCGGCGACGACCTCGGCGTGGCTGAACCGGGGCTCGGCGGCCATCGGCGGTGCGGTCAGGCGGCCCGCGCCTTGGCGAGCGCGGCGCGAGCCTCGGCGACGTCGTCGAAGGGCCGCTTCTCGGCTCCGATGATCTGGTAGCCCTCGTGCCCCTTGCCGGCGACGAGCATCACGTCGCCGTCCTTCAGGAGCGACGCTCCGAGCTCGATGGCCGCGCGCCGGTCGGCGTCGACGAGGTAGCCACGCTCTCCACTCTTCGCCTTCCCCGCGCTCATCCGGCGGAGACCCGCCTTCTCCACGCCGCCGGTGATCTGCAAGATGATCTCGTCCGGGTCCTCGGTCCGTGGATTGTCGCTGGTGAGGACCACCAGGTCGGCGTTCTCGGCGGCCACCTGGCCCATCAACGGGCGCTTGCCCTTGTCCCGGTCACCACCGCAGCCGAACACCACCACCACCCGCCCGCGGGCGAGCGTACGCGCCGCCTCGAGCGAGCGGCGGAGCGCGTCGTCGCTGTGGGCGTAGTCCACCAGCGCCACCCGACCCTCGGACTCGATCCGCTCCATCCGCCCCGGCACGCCCTTCATCCGGGCGATGCCCTCCTTCACGTCCTGGCGGCTGAACCCCGCGCCGAGCGCCATGCCGGCGGCGGCGAGGATGTTCTCGAGGTTGTGCGGCCCCACCAGCGCGGACTGGATGGCGATGTCGCCAGCAGGTGTCTTCAGCGTCGCCTTGATGCCCCCGATGGAGTACTCGACCCCGGCCGCGGAGATCTCCCCGCCATTCCGGCTGAACTTCCACGCCATTCGCTTGCTGGAGCGGACCTCGTTGTAGAGGCGCGCGGCGTAGGTGTCGTCGCCGTTCACCACCGCGACGCCGCCCGGGCTCAGGTTCTCGCTGAAGAGCTTTCGCTTGGACTGGAAGTACGTCTCCATGTCCGGGTGGTAGTCGAGGTGGTCGCGGCTGAGGTTGGTGAAGCCCGCGGCCCGGAAGACGAGGCCGTGCACCCGGTCCTGGTCCAGGGCGTGGCTGCTCACCTCCATCACCACGGTGTCCGTGCCGGCGTCGAGCATCTCGCGGAACAGCGAGTGCAGCGCCAGCGCATCCGGCGTGGTGTGGGTGGGCTCGAGCGATCGCCCGGCGAAGCGGGTGTCGATGGTGCCGATCCGACCCGTGGCCGCGCCACCGGCCGCGCAGATGGACTCGAGGAGCCAGGTGGTCGTGGTCTTCCCGTTCGTCCCGGTGACGCCGAGCAGCATCAGCTCGCCCGCCGGCTTCCGGTAGAAGTTCGCGGCGATCAGCGCCAGCGCCTGCCGGGCGTTGGGGACCTGGTAGATCGGGCCATCGGCCTGGACCGGACGCTGCGCCACGATCGCGATCGCGCCCTTCTGCTTGGCGTCCGCGACGAAGTTCGCGCCGTCGGCCGTGGCTCCCGGAATGGCGACGAAGAGGTCGCCCGGCTTCACCTTCCGCGAGTCGTGGGCAACGCCCGTGACCTCGAGCGACGCCCGAGAGCCGGACTGCTGCTCGGCACCAATCCCCGCCAACACTTCGGTCAACTTCATGTACGCAAATCCTTGCTCAGGGTGAGGCGCCGAGATCGAGCGTCACTCTCGCCCCGCGCGCCACGTGCGCGCCCGGGGCCGGCGACTGCGCCATCACCCGTCCACTGCCACGAAGTCTGGGCTCCAGGGAGGTCGCCAGCAGGCGCGCCACGGCATCACGACCGACCTGTCCTTGCACGTTCGGGACCGACACACTCCCCTGCTCCAGCCGCTCGGTGACCGGCTGGGCCGCGGCGGGCTCCTCCTTTACCTGCATCGGGGGTGGGATGGGAACCTTCTTGGCGGCCGCCAGCACGGAAACCGACGGCGGGACGCCCA
>Ga0335085_10013222_pt1 | contig 12107 bp, 9 predicted proteins | sample Lox_Sample_45_FD_206712 | JGI IMG/M metagenome (GOLD analysis project Ga0335085, IMG submission 206712) | Soil microbial communities from Loxahatchee National Wildlife Refuge, Florida, United States - Lox_Sample_4.5 | ecosystem: Environmental > Terrestrial > Soil > Wetlands | place: USA: Florida...
GCGCGAAGGAAGTCCAAACGTTGTAGTAGTCCTTGCCCTCGAAAATGCGCATCCCGCCCACCCAGACCTGCTCGGCGGCGCGGGTATCGAAGTTCACGTCGAAGGTCCCCAGGCTTTCTCCCTGCATGCGGGCGTGCAGCAAACGATCCCCCTCGAAATTTGCCGGGGGAATGCCGGGCTGCGCTTCGCCCGCCACCGGCAGAAGTTTGCTGAAGCTCAACAACAGGCGCAGTGCGTCGCCGACCGCGAGATTCCGGGCGGTGTCGTTCCATTCGTCCACGAATGCCGCAGGATCATCCGCGGGACGCATGAATGGTTTCAGTTCGGCATAGGTATCGTCGTTGAAACGAAAGTAGGCGGTGGTGAACTGCTCTTCGAGGATGGCGGCTCCGGTGAACAGCGCCATGGAAGCGCGTTCCGTCTTGTTGGGAGGCATGAGCAGGATTTCGCCATCCCCCTCGAAGAACGCTCCCGTCACCCTTCCCGCCACATCCTGGGTAAAGCCGATCTTGCCGTCCTCCAGGGAAATGTGGATGGTCCCGCGGTCCAGCGAGGCCTCGCGTATCTGGTAGACGCGCTGCCTGTCCAAGCCCACACTGCGCAGCTGCAGATAGAGTTGCTCCGCCGTGCCCGGCGGGGGTTGGGCCGCAGCGGGAGGCGCCGACACCGGTTGAGGAGGGTTCGGCTCCGCAGCCGCGGGTGCTTGTCGATTACCCGCGAAGCAGGCGCCTGCCAGCGCCATCGCCGTCCAAACGTACAGCATCCGTGGAATTACTTTTGTCACCTGCGCCTGTATTCCCCCGGTTGCTAGAATGCGCCCTAGTGTCCACCTCTGTCATCTCTTTCTCCCGCAGGGTCCTGCTGTTCGCGATCCTGGGTGCGGCGTGCGCATCCGCCGAGGTGATTCACCTCAAGAATGGACGCAGCATCTGGGCGGACAGTGTGCGTGAAAACGGCGCGCAGGTGGAATACGACGTCGGGGACAACAGCTACGCCATCCCCAAGGCGATTGTGGACCACATCGAGGCGGGTGGCGCTCCGCCGACCTCTTCTTCTTCCGCGACTTCCGCATCTGCACTCACGGCTCAGGTGCCTGACATCCCCGCTCCTTCGGGTTCGGCTGCCTCTTCGCCGGGACTGGAAGACAAGATCATTCGCGAAGGCCGGGTAGATCCCGATGCCTTGCAGGCACTGGAGCAGGACAACTCCGCTACCGCCGCCCTAGGTTATTACATTGCCGGGAAGCACGAGTTCGAGCGCGGCGATTTTTCCAAGTCCCGCAGCTACTTTGAGAGCGCCTTGCGGTTCGATTCAGAAAATCCGGCGATTCTGAGCTACATGGCCGCGGTCCTGGTCCGCACCGGAAATCCTTCTCTGGCTCTGAGCTACGCCGAGCACGCGGCACGGATTGCGCCGGATTCTCCAGACACGCTGAATATCCTGGGCTACGCTCAGTTCGCCGCCGATCGCACGCGGGACGCGGTGCGCAGCTGGAAGCGCTCGCTGGAACTTCGGCCGGACGCCAGCATTCAGCAATTGCTGGCCAAGGCCGAGCGCGAGGCCACTACTGAGGCGGATTACAGCCAGCGTGAAACCAGCCATTTCACTCTGCGTTATGAAGGCCAGCAGACTTCTGAAGCTCTCCGCCGGGATTTGCTGGCTGTTCTCGAATCCGACTACGACGACCTGGTGCGCGATCTTGGCGCCGCGCCGCGCAGCAACATTCCCGTAATTCTTTACACCGGCCAGGCGTTTTTCGATGTGACCCAGGCTCCCTCCTGGAGCGGCGCCATTAACGATGGCAAGCTGCGCATTCCGATTTCCGGCATTTCCTCGGTCACGCCGCAGGTAGCGCATGTGCTGCGGCACGAACTTACCCACTCCTTCATCAATTACATTTCCGCTGGAAGATGCCCGCAGTGGCTGAATGAAGGCCTGGCCCAGGCCGAGGAATCTAAATCCCTTTCCGACGGCCGCCGGCTGGCACAGTTTTTTCAGGCGCAGCGCGAGATTCCGCTGAATGCGCTGGAAGGCAGTTTTATCCGTTTTTCCCCACAGGAGGCGGCGCTAGCGTATGACGAGTCCCTGGCGGCCGTGCAATACATCAACGATACCTATGGCATGAGCGACCTGCAGCGGATTCTGCAACGACTCGGCCAGGGTAGTTCCACCGAGGCTGCGCTCCGAGCGGTCATTCACTCTGACTACGGGCAGTTACAAGGGGAAGTGGCGAAATATCTGGTCAGCAAATACGGCAGCTGATCGACTCCGGCGTTCGGCTCTTCGGCCGCCCATGGGTGGCGGGGCGTCAGTTTCTGTGCTAAGTTCACCCGAAACCCTCTATGCGCTGTCCCCCCGGCCGCGAAAAGTCCGAGTCGCTTTCCATACCCGATCCGCTGCATGCAGATGCCCCGGTTCTCCGCGACGCGACGATTGCCTCTGTGTACTACGGGCAGCGCCAGGCAGGAGATTTCTACGATTTTCTTCGGGTTCATCCCGACCGCGTGCTGTTCGGTCTGTTTGACGCGGCGGGCGGGCTGGAAGACACTCGCATAACTCTTTGCGCAGTGCAGCGAACTCTTCACTCCCTGGGAAAAGAATTGTTCGCCAAGGATGACATCAATGAAGCCGAGGCGATGATCGAGCTTTCGCTCCAGATCAATCGCACGGTTCTGGAGGTGGAGCGCTGCGTGCGCGCCTGCCCCGCTTTTGTGGGGTGTTACAACGAGAACCTCGGCATCGTCTGCTATTCCAACGCCGGTCACACCCCCGCGCTTTTGCGGGATCACGCCGGGGTGAGCGAGTTCGCTGCCACCGGCCTGCCCTTTGGTCTTTTCTCGCACGCCACTCATGACGCTCCCATGATTGCGCTCGAACCCGGGGCAGCCCTTCTTCTGGTATCGCGCGGAGTAGTCGAGGCAAAACACGACGACGAAGAATTCGGCCTGGAGCGGGCCAAGGAGAGCCTGCAGAATTCTGCGGGAACGGCCAAGGAAATTTGCCTGAGCGTCCTCGATAAAGTCCGCAGTTTTATGGGCACGCCGCCTACGCACGATGACGTGACGGCGCTGGCTTTACGTCGCGCTAGCGCCGCTTAGCCTTCCGCCGGATTTTCCTGGTTGCTGGCATTTCATTTGCCGGCGGCACCAACTCATCCGCAGTGACAAACACCGGCTCGATGTCCGTGGGCACGCCCTGCAAACGGCCCAACGCTTTTTGCAGCTCGGGCCGAATCACGCCGAGCTCATCCAGCATCTTCTTTGCGGCGGCGTAGTCGCCGGTGGCTTCCAGGGTCAGAAGATCATGGTCCAGCTCTTCCACGGCCGGCTTGATCTTTTCCATATCGACGGAGAACGTTCCATCCTCGTGTTCCACGAAGGCGCCCTTATCTACCAGGAAGTTGAATTGCATGGCCATGCCTTTGCCGTGAGCTTCACTCAGCCCAAAACGCAGGCTGCGGAAGGCAGAAGCGAGGTATGTGGTGTAGAGTTGCCGCTGCGCGGCGGGATCGGAGGCCAGCACCTTCTGCAGCCCCATTTCCTGGGCGTGGTCCATCATGTATTGCAGGGCGAAAAGTCCGGTGACGTCAGCCTTGGCCTCTTCGATCGCGCTGTACAGCTCTTTCAATTGCTCTCGCGGCGTGGTCGCCCGTCCCGGGAGCTCAATCTGGTGAGGGCCCAGACCATGCATCAGTTCGTGCGCCAGGATATGGGTGAAGAATGATTCAAAGCTCACATCTACCATGGCTTGCCGGGTAAGCAGCCGACGCGCAATAGGCAGAAGCACGCTGCGGAACTTGGCCTCCTGCACATTTTTCAGCATCACCCGCTTGCTGCCTTTTTGCTGGACAACGCGCTCGTCGTTCGGCAGGTTGTAAGCGGCGGTTTGCACTCCGTGGGCACCGTCGCCGGTTGCCAGAATCTCATCCACCACGCGAATCGGCGCGGCCGCTCCCAGCTTGGGATTGCGGTACTTCGGGTCAAGGGGCAGATGATTTTCGATTTCCTGCAGGTGTTGGGTAAAAGCGGAGAGCTTGGCGGTTTCTTCCTCATCCCGCAGATTCACATAAGCTTCAAACGCCGCCTTGTACCCGAACAGCTCATCGTTGTAAGTCTCGTAGGGTCCGATGGTGACATCTAATGGCGCGTCCAGGTCCATCCAGGCCAGGTCGCTTTCGTAATAGTCGTTGGAAAGGAAGGCATCCGCCCGCAGAGTCAGAAATTTCTTCAGTGTCGGATTGTCGGTCAGCTCTGCGGCTTCGCGCAGCAGACCCGCTACCTGCGTCAGGTCATCCTTGTATTCTTCGCTGTAGGGGATCGCCTGGAGCTCTCCGTTAGCGGCCGCCCGCGATCTACCCTTCCATCGGATCACGGTAAAGAAGCTCTTCGCCTGTTGCTGAACATTCTCGGGCTGCGCGCTTATCCACTGCTCAAAATCCTGCGTGCTCATGTCGTCGGGATAAAAATTCGCGCCCGGCAGTTTCTCCAGCGGAACCCGGGGCAGGAAAGCCTGATTCCCATCCAGACTGGACCACGGACCCTTGTTCAGCCAGAAATAGTGGAGGCGAGCCCGTCCCAGCGGACTCTTGTCCCGCAGCAACTTGGCGTACAGAGCCTGGTCGCCACTCCAATATTGCTGCATGAATATGCCATCGAGGATGCGCGCCCCCTGGATCAGCTTTACCAGCGCCTGCCGGTCGCCCACGGACAGGGCAGATGTATCCACGCGCAGGGGAGTAGGCGCGAAGCGCGCCGCCATCTCATTCAATTGCGCCAATCCTGGAACTGAGGCTTTTTGCTTTCCCGCCATGACCGGCATACTAAAAGCTCCCCATAGACAAGCAAGCGCCACCACCGCCCTGATGTTCACATCAACCCTCCCGCACGGCATGCAGCCAAGCCAAGTCCTGCCGCCAGAGCCGCTTATCATACCCTACCCGCGCTGGCCGCTACCCCTCTTAGAGAGTTACAATCTTCAAAGGTCGTTACCGCTTGCGCGACGTTCGGCGCATGGGCGGACCCTAGGGAAATCTTTATGCGAAAAATATTATCCGGCTGGCTGCTGATCTGCCTCGCGCTGCCGGGATTCAGTGCTGACAAGAACGCAGCCAAGATCACGGACAACAATGAAGTGGTCGAGCAGATCGTGGCGCGTGTCAACAATTCCATTATTACCTCCTCTGAGTACGACCGCAGCAAGAACGACCTGCGCCAGGAGGCCCAGCAGCAGGACCCGGGCAATGCCGATAAGGTGGTGGCCGACCGCGAGAAGGACGTGTTGCGCGACCTCATCGACCAGCAGTTGCTGCTGCAAAAAGGCAAGGATTTGGGGATTAGCGCCGAGACCGACGTCATCAAGAAACTGGATGACATGCGCAAACAGATGCATCTGGACAGCATGGAGGCTCTGGAAAAGGCAGCCGAGGCGCAAGGCGTGTCTTTTGAGGATTTCAAGCAGAATCTGAAGAACCAGATCATCACCCAGCAAGTGATCGGCCACGAGGTGGGTTCGAAGATGAACATCACCAAGGAGGAGGAGCGGCAGTACTACAGAGCACACAAGGGCGAACTGGAACATCCCGAGCAGATTCGTCTCAGCGAGATCCTGGTTTCCACCGAAAAGGCCGGGCACCCCGAAGCCGCCCCTACCGACGCGGAGCTGGCCGCAGCCAAGGCCAAGGCGGAAGACCTTCTAGCCCAGATTCGCAAGGGCGCCAGTTTTGACGACGTGGCGAAGAAAAACTCCAATGGCCCCAGCGCTGCGCAAGGCGGCGACCTGGGGTTCTTCAAACGCGGCACGCTGGCCAAGGAACTTGAAACTCTCACCTTCGGCATGAAGGCGGGAGAGGTCTCCGATGTCATTCGTACTCGGCAGGGCTTTGTGATTCTCAAAGTCACCGAGCACGAGCAGGCCGGAGTTCCTTCGTTCGAGCAGGTTGAACCCCGCTTGCAGGATGCGGTTTACATGGACAAACTGCAGCCCGCGCTGCGCGCTTACCTAACCAAGCTTCGCGAGGACGCGTTCATCGACGTGAAACCCGGCTATGTGGATACCGGCGCCAGCCCCAACGAGACCAAACCGGTGGAAGCCAGCGCCAGCACCGGGGCTGCGGAATCGGCCAAGAAGCCCAAGAAAAAGCGCCATTTGGGGATCCTATAGGGTGGGCCGGCCCGCGCACTACCGAGTCTGAATTTCATGAAGGATTTTCTTCTCAGCGACTGCGCCCAGCACGAAAACAAAGTCATCACCTCCACCTTCGTTGTGGTTTCCAAGCAGGTGAAACCCAAGAAGACCGGGGAACCCTACCTCGCGCTCACCCTGGGCGACCGCAGCGGTCAGATCGAAGCCAAGATGTGGGATAACGTCGAGGAAGTGCTGAACGCGTTCGAGCAGGACGACTTCCTGAAAATCAAAGGCCTGGTCAACAAGTACAAGAACCGTTTCCAGCTCACCATTCACAAGCTACGGGTGCTGCAGGAATCGGAAATCGACTATTCCGACTATCTGCCCAAGACCTCGAAAGACATCGGTGAACTCTGGCAAACCGTCGCCGCTTTCGTGGCCACATTCAAGGATCCTTATCTGAAAGCCCTGGTGGAGGCTTTCATGTCAGATCCGGAAATCGCGGAGGCCTATCGCAACGCGCCCGCCGCCAAGACGCTTCACCACGCTTTCATCGGCGGCCTGCTGGAACATGTGGTGTCGCTATTCCGTTCCTGCGATTTGATGTGCCGCAATTATCCTCAGGTCAACCGTGACCTTCTGCTTACAGGAGCGTTTCTTCACGATATCGGCAAAATTCACGAGCTCGCCTACAACCGCTCCTTCAGCTATACCACGCGGGGCCAGCTCCTCGGTCACATGGTGATCGAACTGGAGATGCTCCACGGCAAGATCGCCCAGGTGCCGGGATTCCCCGACGAACTCAAGACACTGGTCGAGCACCTGATCATCAGCCATCACGGGCAGTATGAGTTCGGCTCCCCCAAGCTGCCCATGTTTCCGGAAGCGCTGATGTTGCACTACCTCGACGATCTCGATTCCAAGATGGAATCCATGCGCGCCCATTTTGAGCGCGAAGCCGCCAGCGACTCTCCCTGGACCAGCTACAATCCATCGCTTGCACGCCCCTTGCTCAACTCGTCGCGCTTTTTGGAAAAGAGGGAGCGCGCCTCCCAATCGAGCACGCCGGAGGAGGGAATCATCGCCGCCTCTGCGCGCAGGGGAGAATCCGCCACACCCCAATTGCCGGGTTTTGATCTTCCCGAGAATGATGCCCCGACAAAACCCGAAACAGCATCGGTGACAGCCATGCGCTTCGGCAAAAATTAGTTCCATCTGAGGTTCTGTACTTCTGTTCCCGGAAATCACTTGTGTGATTCTGTTTCGGCACCGTACCCTGTTTGGGAAGCTTTCATCGATGGAGGACTTATGCGTTCACGCCAAATCACATTGCTTCTTGCTTTCTATATGACGTTTGCCCTTTTGGGATGCAGCAGCAAACCTACCGGAGCGAATGGGGATACCGGCAACGGAGATAACGCTGCGAGCAGCAACAGCGGCGACAGCACCACCTCCGCGCCGGCTCATCCCGCGGCCCCCCAAGCGGTGGTGATTCCTGCCGGCACAGAGCTTACGGTTCGGCTCGGCCAGGCGGTTGGCTCCAAGATCAGTCAGCCGGGGCAAAGTTTTTCGGCCACGCTGGCCAACCCTGTCACGGTGGGAGGACAGTCCGCGATTCCCTCTGGTGCGGCCGTCACCGGCACGGTCGTCGACGCGAAACCATTGGGCCACTTTGCCGGGGGCGCGCGGCTGGAATTGAAATTGACCTCGATTAGCATCAACGGCGCGGATCAGCCAGTGACTACCTCTTCCGTTGTCCGTGTCATCAAGGGCAAGGGCAAGCGCACGGGCATCATGGCCGGTGGCGGCGCCGGGCTCGGCGCAATCATCGGCGGCATCGCCGGAGGCGGCAAAGGTGCGGCTATCGGAGCGGTCGCCGGTGCGGGCGCAGGCACTGCCGGCGGCGCGATGACCGGCAACAAGGAAATCGTATTTCCCGCTGAAGCCGCTCTCAGCTTCAAGCTGGCGGAGGCGCTGGAGGTGAAATAGAGAGCGTTCTCCAGCCAGCGGCGGGCTGAGGAATCCGTGCAGCTACTGCGGCACGCGCCCAGGCTGCTCCGCGTTGAGTAGTTCCCCCGTGACTGCTCGCAGGAATTCTTATGCTCGACTTTTCCCGCTTCCAGGTCCTGACCTTCGATTGTTACGGCACACTCGTCGACTGGGAGTCGGGGATTTTCTCCGCTCTGCTGCCCATTCTCGCCGCCCATGGCAAGAGTCTGCCCGATTCTCTGCTGCTCGAACTTTACGGAGAACTCGAAGCGGAAGCGGAGCATGAACCATACCGGCCCTATCGCGATGTTCTGCAAGCCGTGGTTCACGGCTTCGGCCGGCGCCTAGACTTCCTCCCTTCTGAGGCCGAGAGTCGCTCTCTGCCGGAATCTCTCGCGCGCTGGCAGCCTTTTCCGGATACGGTGGGGGCATTGCGCCGTCTCCAGAAGCGCTACAAACTCGCCGTCCTCTCGAACATCGATGACGATCTGTTCGCATGCACTGCGCCCAAGCTCGAAGTATCTTTTGACCACGTCATCACAGCGGAGCGAGCCCGGGCCTACAAGCCTTCCATCGAAGTCTTCCGCCTGGCCCAGAAAAGAATCGGCGTGCCAATCGACCGCTGGCTGCACGTCGGGCAAAGCATCTACCACGACGTGATCCCGGCTCAGTCCCTGGGTGTGTCCACAGTGTGGGTGAATCGCCCATCGCCCCGCAGCGGCATAGGCGCGGTGAAGGCGGCCACGGCGCAGCCGGATTGCGTGGTACCCACTCTCGCCGCTCTCGCCGCAATGGCAGCAAGCGATACCTGAGATGATCCCGCTGAAGAACTTTGATTCAACGTTAGGCGGAAGAGAACCGCCCGTTCCATGGCGATATCGGACTTCGTATAATCAAGCTCGCCTTTCTTGACAGCCATGCCTCTCCCAGAGCGTTGCCGAACCCGGATTCCACAGTTCATCCAAAACGTGGAGGCGGCACGATGCCAGGGGCGGGGACTGTTCTTGCTCGCGTTAAGCCTCATAGGCTTGTCGGGAATCGGCCGGGCGCAGGCTTCCGCGGCGCCTGGCGCACGAATAATGCACCGCCGGTTGCGGCCATTGCCGATTACTGAGTTCTACAACGTTCCCAAGTCTTTCCCCGCGGGCAAACCTGGAGACCTCATCCGCGCGGAGGAGTATGACGATTACGAGCTGCCGTATCAGATTGTCGTAAAGCGCATTCTCTATTACTCCCGCTCCGCAGCCGGAGATGATGTCGCGGTATCGGGAGTGGTGCTGATTCCTCCGGGAAATCCTCCGTCCACGGGCTGGCCCGTAATTGCCTGGGCCCACGGATTCAGCGGCATCGGCCGGCAGTGTGCGCCTTCGCTGATGAGAAATATAGAGTCGGGCCCACTCCTGGCGATGTATGTACGTCTGGGGTATGCGGTCGTGGCCACCGACTACGCCGGCTTGGGCACAGATTCCCGCAACGCGGCCGTGGACTTGCCGTCGCATGCTACCGACGTGATCAACTCCATCCCGGCGGCCCGTGCGGCCGTGCCTAATCTCGCTTCCGGGTGGCTGGTCATGGGGAAATCCGAAGGTGCGCTGGTCGCCCTGGCGGTGAACGAGATGGAAAGTGGAATAGGGGATCCTGCATTTTTGGGCAGCGTTTCACTCACCGGAATCGCCCAGCCCGAAACCATCTACCAGCGTTTTGCCCAGGGAAAGGGACCGTCGCCCGGCAAGCTTGCTATTTTGGCCTACGCCATCAAGACAGTTTTTCCCGGGTTTCCACTGGAAACTATGCTGACTCCAAAGGGCGTGTCCCTCTATACAGAAGCGGGGCAATCGTGCCTGGAGGCCGAGAGTCAGCCGGTCGCTGCTGCCGCGATTCTGCAACCCGGCTGGGAGCAAAACAAATTCGTGCAGGAATTCTTTCGGCGCAATGCATTCGGGCTGAAAACCGCGAAGCATCCCATTCTGATCATCAGTGGGGCAGCCAACCCCATGATGACGCCCTCAATGACAGAATCGGCGGTTGCCCGCCTCTGTCAGCACGGAGACGTTGTGCAGTGGTATGACTTTCCGGGATTGGATAGCGGCCAACTGATCGGCGCCTCGGTGCGCGACCCGATCGCCTGGATCCAGGGGCGCTTTGCCGGCCAGTCCGCCCCGACTACATGCCATTGATCGCGCGCCGGTGGGCTGGACACCCGGAGTCTTCGGATAGACAATGGTGCTGATCGCGGACCGCAGGTGTGAGCGCTTTCATGAATTTTCTTCGATTGCCAGCGGCAGCCTGGACCTTCGCCGTGCTTCTCGCCTTTTCAGGCTTCCCTGTTTCCCTGGCAGCTCAGACCGCCAGCCCCGCAAATGCGGAAATGGATCCCCACCGGTTGTGGACTTTTTCCACCGATGAGCAGAAGGCCGAAGAAGATCTGAACCGCACCGAGGGGCGAATTGTTCAGCAGGAGACGTTCGCACGACTGGGATTTGACGGTCATTATTTGCCTTATCTCGAAATTGAGAACCGGTCGTTGAAAGTCGACAGCACGACCATGCGTACCACGGAGCGCACCTACAGCATTGATCCGGAGAATCACAAGGCGCTGACGCAGGTGCTGCGGGAAGATACCCAGGTACTGGGCGATGGCACGGTGAAGACCGTCCGGGTTAACTCGATGCCGAACGCGGCCGGACGGCTGATTATGACGCGGCGCGAGACCGAAGACTCGCGCCAGACCCGCCCCGCGGTGCGCGAAAGCGAAACCACGATCTTTACCGCGCCTCGCAGTGGAGGCGTCGCCACTATGAACCGGGTGGACAGGCGCGAAACCCGCCGCGACGATCATACTGTCGAGTTTCACGAGTCCGTTCTGCTGCCGGATGGAAAGGGCGGCTGGCAGACGAGTGAAGTCCATGACGGTCTTATTCGCGATGACGGCAGCACCCACACGAAAGAGGAGCGCATCCTGCAACCCGATGCGGGCGGCAAGCTGGCAGTCGTGGAACGAGTGATTACGCGGGACTCAGCGGCGGCAGCCGGGCAACAGCGGCAAACCGTGGAAACCTATGCCGCGGAAGCGGGCGTCCCGGGAGAAAACAACTTGCAGTTGCAACGCCGCGTCACCACCACCCGCTGGCCACGGGCTGACGGCAGCGAATTCGTGGAAGAGCAAGTGGAGGAGCGCAATTCCGCGTCGCCGGCGGAGGGCCTGCAACTGACGCGCAAGAAAACGGATATCCTGATCCCGGGAGTGGGCAGCGCCGGCCGCCTCGGCGACTCCGTGGACTACAGCGCCAATCCCATCATCTCCATCGATACGCGCAAGAACAGTGACGCGGCGGTGCAGGTCGATACCTCGGGCTCACACTAGGCCGGGGGATCGTACCAGCCTCCATCAGCCGCCGTCAGGTTCCTGGCCTGCTCCGGCCCCCAGGTTCCGGGCTCATAGGGATGAACCGGCACCGCGTCGCCGAGAATCGGATCCACAATCCGCCACGCTTCTTCCACGTAATCTTCCCGGGCGAAGTGCATGGGATTCCCCAGCATGGCATCGCCCAGCAGTTCATGGTAAGCCTGCATCTCCGCCGGATCTGAGGCCTCGGTGAGCAGCAATTCGGCATGCTGACCACGGAACTCGTCACCCGGCACCTTGATCAGCCCGCCGACCGCAATCACCAGATCGGGAGTCACTCGGAAGCGCAAATAGTTCCCCGGCGGAGGGTCTCCGGCAAAAATGCACGGCGGCTGGCGGAGCTCCACGCGGACTTCGGTGGCGGTCACGGGCAAAGATTTCCCCGCGCGGATATAGAATGGGACCCCCTGCCACCGCCAGGAATTGATCCATAGTCGCATAGCCACGTAGGTTTCCACGGTCGAGTCCGCCTTCACCCCTGGCTCTTTGGTGTAACCGGCGAACTGCCCGCGAACCACGTCCTCCGGGCGCAAGGCCGGTATGCCGCGCAGCACCTTCACTTTCTCATCCCGCAGCCGTTCGGTTTCTA
>Ga0335085_10013223_pt1 | contig 12107 bp, 10 predicted proteins | sample Lox_Sample_45_FD_206712 | JGI IMG/M metagenome (GOLD analysis project Ga0335085, IMG submission 206712) | Soil microbial communities from Loxahatchee National Wildlife Refuge, Florida, United States - Lox_Sample_4.5 | ecosystem: Environmental > Terrestrial > Soil > Wetlands | place: USA...
CCTCGGCGGCGCGCTCACGGGCGAAGGTTTCGGCCTGATCGGCGTTCAGCTCGGGATTCATCGTCAGGAATCGGCGAATGACGCGTCCGAGTGTGGGCAGATCGCCGCGGAAGATCGCGAGAGCTTCACTGTCGCTCAACGGCAGATTCGACGCGTCGTCGAGGCGCTGTCCCGCGATGCGGTCGACGGCAGCCGACGCCGCGCCGGCATCGGTCGGAAGCACGCCGACGAACGACACGCCCGATGCGGGCGCGACCAGCGCGAGTCGTCCGCGGTGTCCGTCGAGCTTCGTCAACAGCGTCTTCAAGGCCGGACGCAGGCGCGCGGCCTGCTGCGCGGTCATCTGCCGATCGTCGACGAGGATCGCGGTCAGCCAGTCCGGCGGCGCCGACGATCGATCGGACGCGAACGCCTGAAACGACACGATGGGTTGCGCGCGACCGTCCTCCTTCACCACGAAGTTGCCGGCGGTCAGCCCGCTGACGAGCCGGTCGCGCCGGTCGCTGACGACGAAGTCCACCAGCACCAATTCGGCGCGCGACTCGAAGGAGGGGGGCGGCTGCGCCGGCGGCACGGTCGATGGCGCCGGGTTCGAGACGGGCGGCGTCTCGAGCGACGGCACGGCATCGAGCGACGACCCGATGGACCCGGGTCCCAACGTCGCCACGAGTGGCGCTTCGAGCGCCTTCGGATCCGCCTGGCCGAGTTGCGTCTCGGTCTGCACGTCGAACCGGCGCACGTCGCCGTAGGTCGCGGTTCCGACGATGACGGCGCCGTCGCGCCGCACCTCGTAGCGCTCCCGCATTTCCGCCGGGAGCATCAAGCCGGCGCGCGGATCCCATTCGTAGCGGACGTCGACGGTCGCGCGGACGGTCGTGTCCTCGGCGACCAGCTCGGTCATCGGGACCCGTCCGTTGCCGTCGAGCCAGACCCGACCGCGCACCGGCAAATCCAGACCGGACGTGTTGTGCACCAGGGTCGGCCGCTGCACCTCCTCGAAATCGATCGGCGCGCCGTCGGCCGGCGCGCGCATCAGCGATGGCGCCGCTCGTTGGCCGCGCATGAATCGAAACCGCGGCTGGTTGCGCGGCAGCACGAACTCGAGCGCCAGCGTCGGCGTGTTGATGTTACGGTCGACCGGACCGATGTTGAAGCGCGCGCTCTCGTCGTTGATCCGTCGGATCAGCGCGTCGCCCGAAGGGCTGCGCTCGAGAAACAGCGCGGCCAGCCGGTTCTCTCGATCGCGGATCGGCCGGCCGTCGACTTCGAATACGTCGCGAAACGCCACGTAGCGATCCATGCCGGCTGGCCGCACGAGCAGCAGATCGGATCGCAACTCGCGATGCGTCTCGTGGACGAACCGGCCCGGCGCCAGATTGCGAAAGGTGACGTCCTGCACGTACCGTTCCTCAGCAACCACCTGCGACAGCTGGCGCTGAAACGTGGCGGCGTACTCGCCAAGGCGCACGAGCGACGCAGCGAGCGACGACGGCTCCTGCGCCGCCATCGGCGCGAGCATCATCGCGACCGCCGTCATTCGCCAACTCACCAATTCACCAATTCACCATTTCTTAATGCGTGAGCCCGTAAATGATGTAATTGACGCCGAGCTTGTACGCTTCGTTGGTCTCGTCGATCGGCCGCAGCCCCGTGCCCGACCACTCCCAGAACTGCGAGATATCGGTGTTGTAGTTGATGATCATCTGCAGACGCTTGGCCGGGTCGTTGTCCTCGTAGACGCCGCGGAAGATCGGCTTCCCCGCCACGTATGCCTGCGGGATGATGTCGAGGTCGTCGATTTCGAAGAACGTGTGGTAGATCGGATGCGTCGCGCTCATTTCGTAGAAGCGCACGTTCGGCAGCACTCGCTTCATGTTCGCGTCGAAGATGTCCCAGCCGCCGGATCCGCCGAAGCGTCCGAACCCGCCGCCGCGCACTTTGAAGTCGTCGACGATGACGAAACCGCCCTTGGCGAGGAAGGTGCGAAGGCCTTCGGCTTCGCGGTCGGTCATGTCCCACCAGCCCACCTCGATCACGTACGCGACGGGATACTTCAAGAGCTCGGGATCGTCGAAGGTCAGCTCGTTGATCTCGTCGGTATGCGCGCCGAGGAAGCTGACCTCGTTCATGATCTTCATCAGGTTCTGCTCGGCCAGCGGATAGCCGTGCGACCACGCCGGCCAGCCGCCGTACCAGTCGCCGCCAGGTAAGTGGTTGTAACGGACGCGGGCGAACGTAAACCGTCCGTCATAGACGGTGTTCGGATAGATCTGGAACCGGCCGCGCCAACCGAAGCCGCCGAGCCGGAAGTCCTGGGCGACCGCGACCGTGGACAACGCCGCCGCCACAAGGACCGCGACGCTCAGACGCCTCACACGGCGAGTATAATTCCGCGCGATGCTTCTGCACGCTCGCGCGGTCCTGTGTCTCACGGCTGCGCTGCTCGTCCCATGCGCGGGCGAGATGACCGATCCGCCCAATCCGTACCGCACCGTCGAAGGCTGGGCCAAGCTGCCCGAAGGACGGATCTGGGGCGCCACGAGCGCCGTCGACATCGACAAGGACGGCCACAGCATCTGGGTAGCCGAACGCTGCGGCGCAAACAGCTGTGCCAACTCCACGCTCGATCCGATCCTGCATTTCGATCCCACCGGCAAGTTGATCAAGAGCTTCGGCGCCGGCATCTTCGCGTTCCCGCATGGCATCTTCGTCGACCGGGACGGAAACATCTGGGTGACCGACGGCCAGGGCAGCCATCAGGTTTTCAAGTTCAGCCCGGAAGGCAGACTGCTGCTCGTCCTCGGCAGGAAGGGCGGCGGGCGCGATGGCGATTTCTTCTATCAGCCCAATGACGTCCTCGTCGCGCCGAGCGGCGAGATCTTCGTCTCCGAAGGACACGGCGGCGACGTTTCGCGCGTCGTCAAGCTGTCGAAGGAAGGCCAGCTGATCAAAGTGATCGGCCGCAAAGGCGCCGGGAAGGTCGAATTCGATCAGCCGCACGGCCTGGCGATGGATTCGCAAGGGCGGCTCTTCGTCGCGGATCGCAGCAACAACCGGATCCAGATCCTCGATCAGAACGGCGGCTTCATCGCCGAGTGGAAGCAGTTCAGCCGGCCGAGCGGTCTCTACATCGACAAGCACGACACGCTCTACGTCGCCGACTCGGAGTCCGGCGACGTCGAGGGCAAGTACGGCTACAACCCGGGATGGAAACGCGGCATCCGCATCGGCAGCGCGAAGGACGGCACGGTCGCCGCGTTCATTCCGGATCCGAAACCGAACGCCAACGGCCCTGGCTCGACGAGCGCGGCCGAGGGCGTGGCAGCCGACGTGGACGGCGTCATCTACGGCGCGGAGGTCGGCCCGCGCGCCATCAAACGGTACGTCAGGAAATAAGGAGGCTGTGTGAGGGCACACGTAATCACGGCGGCGCTCGTACTCGCGGGCGCGGTGGTCGGCAGCGGAGTTGGCGCGCAGAACGACGTGAAGCCGACCAACGATCTGCCGAATCCGTACCAGAGCATCGAGAACTACTTCAAGCTGCCCGAGGGGCGCAAATGGGGTTCGACGAGCGCAATCGAAGTCGATAAGGACGGCAAGACGATCTGGGTAGCCGAGCGGTGCGGCGCGAACAGCTGCCTCGATCGCGCCACCGGCAAGGTGAAACCGGAGAATACCATTCTGCACTTCGACGCGCAGGGCAAGCTGATCAACAGCTTTGGCGGCGGCATGCTGATCTTCCCGCACGGCATCTACGTCGACAAGGACGGCAACGTCTGGGTGACCGACGGGAACGACAACGGCACGCCGCCCGCGCGCGGCCGCGGCCGCGAAGGCGCGCCGGCCGCGCCCGCGCCTGCGATGGGCCCGATCGGTCCGCCGGCCGATGCCACGATCGGCAATCAGGTGTACAAGTTCTCGCCTGACGGCAAGCTGCTGATGACGCTCGGCAAGCCGGGCGGCAGCGCCGCACCGGATTTCTTCTACCAGCCGAACGACATCACGATCATGCACAACGGCGACATCGTCGTGGCCGAAGGCCATGGCCGCGGCAACAACCGCATCATCGTGTTCGACAAGAGCGGGAAGAAGAAGATGGAGTTCGGCAAGCTCGGAACGGGCCAGGGCGAGTTCGATCAGCCGCACGCGCTGGCGGTCGACTCGAAGGGCCGCCTGTTCGTGGGCGACCGGAACAACAACCGGATCCAGATCTTCGACGCGAACTACAAGTTCGTCACCGAGTGGAAACAGTTCTCGCGTCCGAGTGGCGTGTACATCGACAAGCAGGACAACCTGTACGTGGCCGACTCGGAATCCGGATCGGTGTCGCGCAATCACTACGGCTGGCAGCGCGGCCTGCGCATCGGCAGCGCGAAGGACGGCTCGGTGAAGTACTTCATTCCCGATCCGCAGAAGGGGACCAATCAGGACACGCCGCCGTTCGGCAACACGAGTGCGGCCGAAGGCGTCGTCGTCGACGCGGCCGGCAACGTCTACGGCGCCGAAGTCGGCCCGCACCGTGTGATGCGGTATGTGAAGGGGTCGGCGGGAACGAAGTAGGTCGGGTAGCCCGGTGGGTCGAGTGGGTCAACCCGCCTGACTCACCCGCCCCACCGGACCCACCTGGCTGTCAGTTACTTGAGCGCAGGATTGACGTAGCCCGCTTCGAGCACGCGGGCCGAAGGACGGAAGCTCAGATAGTCCACATGATCGGGAATGTTCGCCCAGCCGTGCGGCACGCCGGCCGGGATGATCACGATGTCGCCCACCTTGACGTCGCGCCGGACCACGTCGGCGCCGACGATCGCGCCGCTGCACGACGGACCGTTCAGCACCTTCGTCACTTCCGATTCAGGGCCTGACTTGCGGCCGTGCGAGATGTGCCCGCCGGTGATCATCGTGCCGGCGCCGGAAATGATCAGATAGCCTTCGGTCTGCTGATCGTGTGCGATGCCGCCCGGTGTGCCCGGCGCAGGCGCCTCACCGCTCTGGTCGCCGCACGGCTCGCCCATCTGTGCGGCGCCACGTCCCGCGCCCGCCGCTCGTCCGGCACCCGCCGCTGCGCCGCCCGCTCTGGCGCCGGCCGCGGCACCCGCGCCGCGCGCCGCGCCCGTTGCGCCGCGATGCACGACGCCGACCGCGAAGTTCTCCGGACCGACGTCGACGACCCGAATCATGCGGTCGACGCCGGGAAGGCTGTTGACCTTCTTCACGTCTTCGTCGGTGATGTAGGTCGCCGCCGTCGGTTTCTGTTGCGCGATGCCCACGACCGGCGCGATCACCAGCGCGATGCCAAGAGCCTGCAGAATCCTCGCTCGCATGAATCCCTCCTCCAAAAGTAGCTGGCGTACTATAGCGAAATGATCCTGAATCGGCGAGCGTTCCTCGCGAGCACGGCGGCTGCCGTCGGCGTCGCGCAGCCCTTCCGGGCTGCCTCCGGACAGACACCGCAGCCGCAGATGCCGGGGCCGCCCGGCGATCCGACGCCTGGACGCGCGCGGCGGCTGGGCATCGGCGACGGCGATCGCGACGGTCTGCTGTACGTCCCCGCGAGTTACAAGGCCGGCACGCCGATGCCGCTGCTCGTGCTGCTGCACGGCGCCGGCAACACGTCGATGGGCACGCAGTACGCCTATCCCCACGCCGACGACTTCGGCTTCATCGTGCTCTCGCCGGATTCGAGAGACGAGCGCACGTGGGACGCGATCCTCGGCACCTGGGGACCGGATCTGGAATTCATCGGCGAGGCGATCAAATACACGCAGAAACAGTGCGGCATCGTCGAAAGCCACGTCGGGCTCGGCGGTTTTTCCGACGGCGGTTCCTACGCGCTCTCGATGGGAATCGGCAACGGCGACGTGTTCACGAAGATCCTCGGGATGTCCCCCGGCGTGATGCAGCCGGCCGCGGTCCGCGGCAAGCCGAAGATCTGGATCTCGCACGGCACGAGCGATCCAATCATGCCGATCGACATCACGAGCCGGACGTTCGTGCCGCGGCTGAAGCGCCTCGGCTACGACGTGACGTACCGCGAGTACGAGGGACGCCATCAGTTGCCGGCGCCGATCGCGCACGAGGCGTTCGCGTGGTTCGCCGCCTGAGCGCGCTCGATCAGTCGCCCATCGCCGCCGGATCGACCGGTGGCGAGGCGCTCCGGCGATCGATCGATCTCGCCCGGCACGTCGAGGCGCTCGGCTATCACCGCTACTGGGTGGCCGAGCATCACGGAACGCCGATGCTGGCGTGCGCGAGCCCGGAAGCGCTCATCGGCCCGATTGCCAGCGCGACGTCTCGGCTGCGCGTGGGAAGCGGCGGCGTGATGCTGCCGCACTACAGTCCGCTGAAGGTCGCGGAGACCTTCAGCATGCTCAGCGCCTTGTATCCCCATCGGATCGATCTCGGCCTCGGCCGCGCGCCGGGCAGCGACCCGCTGACGGCCTTCGCGCTGCAGCGCGACCGGCGTCAGCCGTCACCGGACGACTTTCCCGATCAGCTGGCCGAACTGCTGGATCTGTACGGGGGACGGGTGCCCGTACCCGCGGATACCCGTCCCCGTTTGCCTGCGGACACTCGTCCCCGCTCGCTTCCGGGAGGGGCGGAGCATCCGGACGTCTGGCTGCTCGGGTCGTCGCCGCAGAGCGGCATCTGGGCCGCTGCGCTCGGACTGCCCTACGCGTTCGCGGACTTCATCAACCCGATCGACGGCGTCTCGATCGTCAGCCGCTACCGTGACGAACTCAGCACCAGGAACGCAAAACTGAGAACGCAGAACCCGGAGAACCCGGAAGACGCTACCCCAAACGCGCTGCCTCTGATCGTCTGTGCCTGGGCCCTCTGCGCCGACACGGACGACGAAGCCGAGCGCCTCGGCGCGAGCGCGCGCATGGCGTTCGCCAAGATGCTGCAGGGGCAGTCGATCCCCGTGCCGCCGGTCGACGAGGCCGTCCGCTTCCTGGCCGCCAACGGCGCGGTCTCCGACGCGATCGTCCGGCGGCGGCGGTGGATCGTCGGCTCGCCTTCGACAGTACGCGCCGGCCTCGCATCGCTCGCGGACGCCTATGGCGCGGAAGAAATGATGATCGTCACGATCACCTACGACCACGACGCGCGCCGCCGCTCGTACGAATTGATCGCGCGGGCGTTCGGTCTCGCGTGATGACGCGCGTCGGCTGGACCGTGCTGGCCGCGCTGCTCTGGGCGGCCGCAGCCAGTGCCGCCCGTCTGGGCGCCGCGATCTCGACGGTCAACATCGTCTACGCCGCCGCGCTCGCGGCGTCGTACTTCGCCGCGTGGGCACTCGCCGGCGCATGGGCGCGCGATCAACGACAGACGTTCGCCGCGGTCGCGGTGACCGCGGCGCTGCTCCTCGGCGTCGGCGTCCTCGAGCTCGGCGCCGCGACGCGCGCGATCAACTATCGACGCATCCGCGACGCCATCATCGGCATCGAAGGGCCGAACGTCGACTTCGTCGACGACGCGGATCTGGTGTTCCGGCGTGCTCCGCACGCGAAATGGAGCGGCTGGCCGCGCACCGATATGTCGACGTACTTCAACCTGCCGTTTCGCGCGGAGCACCCGATCGCGTTTACGACGGACGCGCACGGGTTCCGAAACCCCGTGGAGCTGTCGCACGCGGACGTCGCGCTCGTCGGCGATTCGTACGTCGAAGGCTGGGGCATCTCGGACGACGAAACGATCAGCGCGCGGCTCGCGTCGCGCCTGCAGGCGCCGGTGGCCAACCTCGGAACGGCCGGCTACGGATCGCTGCAGGAACTACAGGTGCTCGAGCGGAACGCGCTTGCGCTCGATCCGCATCTCGTCGCCTGGTTCTTCTTCGAAGGCAACGATCTGGACGACGACCAGAACTTCGAGAACGCGATGATCGATCGACCGGCGGCGGGAAAACGCGCCGCGCCGGTCTCCGCACCGGTCCCGTTCTCGCATCGCTGGCGCGACTTCGTCGACCGCTCGTTCACGTGGAACGCGTTCCAGGAGCTCCGGCAGCTCACCGATCGCCTCGTGCCGAACCGCGTCAGCACGTTCGGCTGGTTCCGTGACGCACAGGGCGTTTCGCACCAGATCTACTTTTACGATTTCTACGCGACCCGTCCGTTCACCGACTTCGAGCGGGAACGCCTGCAGGTGACGGACGCCACGCTGCGCCGCGCCGCCGACGACTGCCGCCGTCGCGGCGTCGAATTTGCCGTGTACTTCGTGCCGATTAAATTCCGCGTGTATCGCGATGCGGTCACGTTTCCGCCCGGCAGTCCGTGTCTGAAATGGACGCCGTGGGATCTCGAATCGCAGATGCGCACCCTGTGCGAGCGCGCAGGAATCCGGTTCGTGTCGCTGACGACGCTGATGCGCGAGGCGGCATCGCGGGGAATCCTGCTCTACCAGCCCGCCGACAGCCACTGGAACGCCGCGGGCGCGTCGTTCGTCGCCGACCTCGTGGCACGGGACGCTCGGAAGTAGCGCAGCCCTTTTAGAGGGCTTTCCAGATGCACGTAGTGTCCGCCTTTAGGCGGACCTCGCCGGTCTCGGCCGGAAGTCCGGCTAACGCCGGACACCACGTACATATCGAATCGAAAACTGCTCCAGGCTGCCGCTACGGATGCGCCTTGATGAAGTTCTGAAACATCGTGAATGCCGGGCGATTCGACCAGTCCGGCCGCGTGATCGCGCTGCCGCAGTCGGGCGGTGTCGGATCTTCCCAGAGATCGTAGAACATCACCGCGGTCCACCAGTCGCGCCTCGCCTGGAACGCGCTCAGCACCTGCTCGTAGAAGAGCGCTTGCCCCGCTTCGCCGAACATCGACGCGCACGGCTTCCGTCCCGTCTCCGCGAGCCACACTGGCTTGTCGAGCGCGTACGGACGCACGGCCTGGTCCATGAATGCCTCGAGAGGCGGACCATCGATGTACCAGTGGACGGCGACGATGTCGAAGAGATCGCCGAACGAGGTCATGGCGGCGGCGAACCAGCCGTTGGCGACGCCGTGCCAGCTGACGTCGGGACCGATGACCAGCGCGTTCGGATTCGCGGCGAGGATCGCCGCGCGTGCGTTGATGACGAGCGACCGGTACACCTCGACGTCGGCGCCGTTCAGAAAATTGCCCAGGTTCGGTTCGTTCCAGACGCCCCAGAGCGCGATGTCGTTGCGGTAGCGAGACACGACGGCGAACACGAAGTCGTACCAATCCTGATAGTTGATCGGCGGATACCAGTACGGATGGCCGCCGTTCGCCCACGAAGGCGCGTACGCGATCGACGCGAAGATCGACCGATGCGTCCGCCGGGCCTCGTCGCGCCAGGCGTCGGTCGTGGTCCAGTCGAAACAGCCTTTGCACGACGGTTCCATCCGATCCCACCCGAACGGAATGCGGACGACGCCGGCGCCGAGCTCCACCATCTTGTCGGCCATCGGCGGCGTCAGCACGCGCGTGTTCATGCCGTAGTGGAGGTTCTGCGCGGCGACGGTCGTCGCGGACGCGAGCAGCATCGCGAGGGCGTGCCATGATACGCGCATGGCGACGCGGATCGCGGCGGCGGTTCTGATCACGATCGGCCTCTTCGTTCCAGCATCGGCATCAGCACAGACGGCATGGGACGTCGCCGGCGGATACTCATTCCTGCAGGATCCTCCCGACCGCATCAACTTTCCCGCCGGCTGGCTGGCCACGGCTGGCATCGGCCTCACGCCGTGGCTGTCGGTCGTCGGCGACGTGAGCCGTCATTCGACGACGGACTTCGATATCGATCTCGCGACGCTCGCCGTCCTCGGCGGGGTCCGCGCGTCCGCACGCATCGGTCCGTTCGTCGAATACGCGCAGTTCCTCTCGGGCGTCGTGCGATCCACGAGCACGGTCATCGGCATCACGTCGAGCGAAAGCCGTGCCGGGATTCAGCCCGGCGCAGGCGTCGAGTATTCATTGACACGGCATTTTGCGGTCCGCGGACAATTCGACTACCGCTTCGTGGTCGGCGCCGAGTCTCCCGACACCGATCCGCGCCATCAACTGCGCTACTCGGCACTCGTGGCCTATCACGGCTGCTGCAGGTAGCATTCCCGCGTGCGCATCGCCCTCATCGTCGCCGGCGGCGTGGACCGTTCCGGCCGCGAGCGCGTGCTTCCCGAACTGCTCGATTTCATTTCGCGCGCCGCGCGGCGCCACGAGCTCCATGTCTTCGCGCTGCAGTACTACCGCGAGCCGTGCGACTACCCGCTGCTCGGCGCAACAGTGCACGATCTCGGCCGCGTCGATCGTCCTCGCGGCCTGCGGGCATGGCGGATGCGTCGGCGATTGATGCATGCGATTGCGCGCACCGGCCCGTTCGATGTGCTGCATGCGTACTGGGGCATGCCGACCGGAAGAATCGCCGTCGCCGTCGGAGCCAGGCTCGGCGTGCCGGTCGTGGTCACGTTGACGACCGGCGAGCTCGTCGGATTCGACGACATCGAATACGGATTGCAGCGCCGCGCGCGCGATCGTCAGGCGATCGGACGCATCTTGCGCGACGCGTCGCAGGTGACCGTGCCGACCGACTACATGCGTCGACTTGCCGGCGCGTCCGCGGAGCGCATGCTCGTGGCGCCCATGGGCATCGACCGCGGGCGCTTCGTTCCCGCAACCGTCGCGGACGGACCGCCGTGGCGGCTGCTGCGGGTGGCGACGATCAACCGCGTCAAGGACTATCCACTGCTGCTCGACGCATATGCACGCGTGCTCCACGCCGTCCCCGAGACGTCTCTCGACATCGTCGGTGAGGACCTGCTGAACGGATCGATACAGGCCCTGGCGCGGACGGTCGCCGGCAGCCGCATCAGCTTTCACGGCTATCAGGCGATGGATCGGCTGCCGGCGTTCTACGCGCGCGCGCATCTGCATGTCGTGACGTCGAGACACGAAGCGTCGAGCGTGACGGCGCTCGAGGCGTCGCTTTCCGGCGTGGCCACGGTCGGCACTGCCGTCGGACATCTCGCCGACTGGGCGGCGCTCGATCCGCCGGGCGCGGTGACGACGGGACACGATCCGGATGCGCTGGCGGACGCCATCATCGCGCTGCTGCGGGATCCGGCACGTCGCCGACGGACGGCTGATGCCGCGCGATCGTGGGCTCTGGCGCACGATGCGGACTGGACGGCGTCGGCGTTCGATGCGCTCTACGCGCGCGTCGCAGCGGCAGGAAGATGACGACTTCGCCGACGGCGATCGCCCAAGCCGCTCCGACGGCGCCGAATCGCGGTATGAGGGCGAGCGCCAGGATCGCCTGAACGACCAGCGACACCGCGCTCCACGCGGTCGCGAGGCGATCGGCGCCCGCGGCGTAGAGCGCGATCTTCGTCGCCGAATTGATCAAAGTCGGGGCAAGACCGAGGCTGATCCACACCAGCGCGGGCGCCGCCGCCGCGAACGCGGGTCCGTAGACGAGACGCAGCAACGGCCGTGCGAGGACGACGCCGGCGATCGCGGTCAGCAGTGCGAGCGCCGCAAAGGCGCGATCGAACGATATGAACGCCGTGCGCGACTCGGCGTCCCCGCGCTCGTGCTCGCGGGACAGCACCGGCAGCGCGCCCGCGAAGATCGCGCCGGGCGCCAGCCTCGCGGTCGTGCCGAATCGCGCCGCGGCGGCAAACGCGCCGAGCTCGCTTTCGGTCGACCGGTAGCCGAGCATCAGCGGCGCCATGCGCGTCTGGAGGTTGGCGACGATCCCGGCGGCGGCGAACGGCAGCGCGCGCACGAACGTCGCGCGCGTTTCGCGCCATGCAGGCGGTCGAATCGGTTCTCGCGGACCGAAGGCGGTTCGCCACAGGACGAGCGCCGTCATGATCTGGGCCGCCTGCACCGCGACTGCGATCGCGAGGAGCGCCGGCACGTCGGCCGTCGCGGCAACGCGCAACAGCATCCACGACGCGACCAGCTGCGCCGCGTGCCAGAGGGTTTCGAGCGCGAGCACGGCGGGCACCCAGTCTGGTCTCGATCGCAGTGACGATCCGAAGCAGCCGTATGCCGCGCCGACGAGGCCGAGCACCGCGGCGACCTGCAGTCCGCGGACGGTTTCTGGATCGCCGACGATCCATGATGCGGCGAGCGCCATCGCCATTG
>Ga0335085_10013224_pt1 | contig 12106 bp, 9 predicted proteins | sample Lox_Sample_45_FD_206712 | JGI IMG/M metagenome (GOLD analysis project Ga0335085, IMG submission 206712) | Soil microbial communities from Loxahatchee National Wildlife Refuge, Florida, United States - Lox_Sample_4.5 | ecosystem: Environmental > Terrestrial > Soil > Wetlands | place: USA: Florida...
TCCAGGACAAAAAGCGCGGCGCCGTCCGCGCCGTGGACGGCGTCAGCTTCCGCTGCGAACCGGGCCACATCTACGGCCTGCTAGGCGCTAACGGCGCCGGCAAGACCACCACGCTGCGCATGCTCGCCACCATCCTCGCCCCCACGGGCGGAGGCGCCACCGTGGCCGGCTACGACGTCGTGGCGCAGCCGGAGCTGGCCCGCGCCAATCTCGGTTTCCTCTCCACCGCCACCGCGCTCTATGGCCGGCTCACCGCTCGCGAATTCGTCGACTATTTCGGCCGGCTGCATGGCCTGCCGGAAGACACGCTGGCCGCGCGCCGCGAGCAGCTCTTCGCGCGCCTGGAGATGAACGAATTCCGCGACCGCCGCTGCGACAAGCTTTCCACCGGCATGAAGCAGAAAACCTCCATCGCGCGCGTGCTGATCCACGATCCGCAGGTGATGATCTTCGACGAGCCCACCACCGGGCTCGACGTGATGACCGCGCGCACTATCGTCGCCTTCATCCGCGAGTGCCGCGAGCGCGGCAAGACTGTGATCTTCTCCACGCACGTCATGACCGAAGCGGAAAAGTTGTGCGATCGCATCGGCATCATCCACGGCGGCCACCTGCTCACGGAGGGCACGCTCGCGGAGTTGCGCGTGAAGCACGGGATGAGCGACCTGGAGGACGTGTTCGTTCACGCCGTCTCACAGGCGGGAGGCGCCCCCGAATGAGCCTGCGCAACATCGGCATTGTTTACCGCAAGGAGCTCACCGACTCGCTGCGCGACCGGCGCACGCTCATCTCCACCATCGTCGTTCCCATCCTGCTCATTCCGGTGATGACCATCGGCCTGGGCGCATTCATCAGCAGCATGATGAAGCAGGCGCAGGCAGACGTACCGCCGGTGATGATTCTTGGCGGCGCGGATTCCCGGCGGACGGTCGACGCGCTCAAACAGCTTCCTTCCGTTCGCGTTGTTCCTCCTTCGGACGACTACGCCAGCCGCATCTCGAACAAGGAACTCCGCGCCGCCGTGCGCATTCCGCCCGGCTTCGATGCCGCTCTCGACCGCGACGAGCCGACGAAAGTGGAAATCTACATCTACGAAAGCGACATGAATTCCGAGGTCGCCGGCTCGAAGCTTCAGACATTCTTCCAGGGTCTGCGCCAGCAGACCATCGAAAAGCGAATGGCCGAGCGGAACATCTCCATGTCCCTGCTGCGTCCCTTTGATGTCACGCGGGAAAATGTGGCGCCGCCGGAAAAGGTGAGCGGCGCGGCCGCCGGCGCCATGCTTCCCTACCTCGTCATCCTGATGTGCCTAACCGGCGCCATGTATCCCGCGATTGATCTGACCGCGGGCGAAAAGGAACGCGGCACGATGGAGACCATTCTCACTTCCCGCGTCTCACGGACCCATCTGGTGATCGGAAAATTTCTGCTCGTGCTCACCACCTCGCTGGTCACGGCGCTGCTCGCCGTCAGTTCCATGTGGTTTTCCTCGAGGATGGCGGCCAAGATGCTCGCCGAACAACTCGCAAAGAGCGCGCCCGCCGCGCAATTCCATCTGGCCCTGCGCGCCAGCGACCTGCTGGTTGTCTTCCTGCTGATTCTGCCCGTGGCCGTGCTGTTTTCCGCGGCGCTGCTGGCCATTGCACTGTTCGCCAAGAGTTACAAGGAAGCGCAGAGCTACATCTCCCCTCTCATGATTGTCGTGATTGTGCCCGCGGTTGCTTCGCTCATACCCGGCGTGGAACTGAATCTGCGGCTGGCGCTCGTGCCCATCCTGAGCACGAGTCTGGTGAGCAAGGAGATTTTCACCGGAACATATCACTGGGGTTTAATCTGCCTCATTTTCGGTTCTTCCTGCTTTTACGCCGCGATCGCGCTCGCCACTGCCGTGCGCCTGTTCCAGCGCGAGGACGTTCTCTTCCGCGCCTGAGGCGATGCTAGCGGAATCGTCGTCTCCACCCACTGGTTTTTTCATCCCGAGATACGTATGATTTGGCCAACTGGGGGTCCCCCGCATGACTCGGCCCTCGTTTGTGAACCGACTTTTTCTGGTCGTGGTCGTTTTAGGAGCGGTCTCGCTCCCTGCGTGCAATGCCACGCTGCAGCAAATAGCTTGCAATCAAGCGGGAGCGGCTTGCTGCCAGGGTGGCGGACTCTGCGTTATTTCCGGTTCGATTTATGTGACCGCCGGAAATCAGATCCAACGCTTCAGTGTGACGCCCGCTACCGGCGCGCTTGCGCTGCAAGCCTCTGCGACCAGCGCCAACCCGGTGGCAGGTGCGGTTGCTCCCTCTGGAGGGAATTTCGTTTACGTGGTCGATCAAGTCCAGGGGGCGATCCTCGGATTCGCGGCCAGCGGTTCAACTCTCACTGCCGTTCCCGGCTCTCCCTACACTGGGTTCGACGGACAGGCCCGCGCCTCAAGCGACGGCAAGAACCTGTATGTCCCCGGCTCCGCGGGCACCGGCCTCGGCGTCCTGGCCATCGCGGGCGATGGCAGCCTGACTGTGTTGAATCCTGTGCCCGGCCTTCCGCAGTCCACGTTGCCGTTTGCCTCTGCGGTCACCTCGCTGGGAATGCGCTTCGTGTACATCAGCGATTTCTCCGCGGTCCCCGGCGCGATTACCGCAGTTACGGTGGACGTGAAAAGCGGGGTGCAGACCGGCGTGCCCGCCTCGCCCTTCCCGCTTCCGTCGGGCTTGGGGCCGGCCGGTCCGATCACAGTGGCGCAGAACCGATTTGTTTTTGTTTCCATCCCGGCGGACGACGCTGTCGCCGGATTCTCGATTGCTCCGCTCTCCGGGGAGCTGGCTCCCGTGCCGGGTTCTCCCTTCGCCACTGGAAAATCCCCGGGTGGCTTGGCAGCCGATCCCACCGGCATGTTTTTGTATGTGACCAATCAAGTGGACGGGACGGTGGGCGGGTTTGCCATCGCCGAGGACGGCTCGCTGAGCTCCGTCCCCGGCTCCCCTTTCCGCGCGGGCCAGGGAGCTTCCGACGTGGTTGTGTCCAACTTTGGCCATGTGTATGTGGCGAACAGGATCGCCGGGACGGTCTCCGTGTTCTCGTACAACGTACCATCGGGTTCACTCACCGAGATTGCCGGTTCCCCGTTCCCGGCCGGCACGCACCCCAACTCCATCGCGTTCTCTTTGGTTCCCTGATGGAAAACGCGCGCAGATTGGCAGCGGCTGCACCCGCGCCGCCGGCCTTCGAGCCGCCGCTGGGCTTTGCTACACTTCCTGCGTCATGCCCCCAGCCGAATCCAATGGTCCGCTGATTCACGTTCAGGACCTCTCCAAACAATTCCGCACGTTCCGCCGCCGGCAGGGGATCTGGGGTGGCATTCAGAATCTGTTCGTCCGCGACTACCAGACCGTCGAGGCCGTAGACCGCATCACCTTCGACGTGACCCAGGGCGAAATGGTCGGCTACATCGGGCCGAACGGCGCGGGAAAATCCACCACCATCAAAATGCTCACCGGCATCCTGGTGCCCACTTCCGGTGAAGTGATCGTCAACGGCTTTGTGCCTTGGCGCGAGCGCACCAGTTACGTCCGCAGAATCGGCGTCGTGTTCGGCCAGCGCACGCAGCTCTGGTGGGACATCGCGGTCATCGAGTCTTTCCACCTGCTCCGGAAGATGTACGGCGTGGCGCAGCGCGACTTTGACGAGCGCATGTCCCTGTTCGGCGAAATCCTGGGTCTGAAGGACTATCTGCACACTCCGGTGCGCAAACTGTCGCTCGGCGAGCGCATGCGCTGCGACCTGGCCGCGGCCCTGCTGCACAATCCTCCGCTTCTGTTTCTCGACGAGCCCACCATCGGGCTGGATGTGGTGGCCAAGGACCACATCCGCAAATTCCTGACGGCGGTGAACGAACGCTTCCGCACCACCGTGCTGCTCACCACGCACGATCTGGACGACATTGAAGCTCTGTGCCGCCGCATCATCATCATTGACCATGGCCGGCTGCTGTACGACGGCCCTCTCGAACTGCTGAAGCAGCGGCTGCTGCGCACAAAGCAGGTGAAGTTCGTGATGCGCGACGCGGCGGCGTGCGCGCGCCTGGCCGCGCTGCCGTTCGACGGGTTGGAGCTGGAAACGGTGGACGAGCTCACATGCCGCGTGCGGTTTGACCGCACACGCGTGGACACAAGCGACCTGGTTCGCCAGGTGCTCACACGCGCGGAAGTGCGCGACCTGGTGATCGAGGACGAATCCATCGAGGAAGTGGTGAAGCGGATCTATGCCGGCGAAGCGCTGCGCGAGGTGAGCCTGCAATGAGCGGCCAGCGAATGTTCACACGATGAGCGCCTCCGCCAGTCCCGCAGCACTCGGCGGTGCCGCAAGTTCATCCGCACTGAGCCGGCTCGCGCCCTATATCGAATGCGCGCACATCGGATTCGTGAACATCCTCGCCTTCCGTCTTCGCTATTTCACGGGCATTTTCACCTATCTCATTAACGTGACGGTCTACTACTTCATCTGGAGCGCGGTATTCCGCAATGCAAGCGGGCCCATCGCGGGCTACGACCTCGGACAGATCCTCACCTACGTGGCCGTGGGATGGATTCTGCGCTCATTCTACTGGAACACGGTGGACCAGGAGATGTCCTACGAAGTGCTGGAAGGAAAGATCGCCATGCAGCTGATCCGGCCGCTTTCGGTACAGGGCATGTGGCTGGCGCGCGCCGCGGGCGAATCCACGTTCCGTTTGCTGCTGCTCACCGCACCCACGGCGCTGCTGGTGATTCTGCTGTTTCCGGTGCGCGCGCCGTCGAGCGTGGGCCACCTGGTGCTGTTTTGCGCCGCAGCGCTGGGGAGCTTCCTGATCGTGGGCGGGATCAATTTTCTGATTGGGACCTGTGCGATTTATCTCACCTCAATTCTCGCGCTAATCCGCGCTAAGTTCTGGCTCATGGAGCTGCTGTCAGGCGTGCTGATTCCGATCAGCTTTTTCCCGGGCTGGGCGAAAACGATCTGCAATTGGCTGCCATTCGAGCATATCGCCTACACGCCGCTGCAGATATATCTGGGCAAGATCGCGACGCGCGAGGCCCTGCTGCTGCTGCTGGTGCAATGGGCGTGGGCGGTGGCTCTCATCTGGCTGGGCGCGCTGTGGTGGCGCGTGTCGATCCGCCGCGTGACGATTCACGGAGGCTAGGGTGCGGCGCCACATCCAATTGCTCGCCGCCTACTTCGCCAACTATGTAAAGGCGCGCATCGAGTATCGCGGCGACTTCCTGATCGGCCTGGCCACCAGCATGCTCGCCACCATCTTTGCGTTCGGATTCCTGCTTGTCCTGTTCACCAAAATCACACAGTTGCGCGGCTGGAGCCTGGAGCAGGCGCTTTTCCTCTACGGCTTCGGGCTGATCCCCTTCGGCTTGTTCAACGTGTTCAGCCCGAACATCTACGAGTTCGGGAACAACTACATCATCGAAGGAAAATTCGACCGCGTTCTGTTGCGTCCCGTGTCCTCGCTCTATCAGGTCCTGTTCGAAGCGTTCCGAATCGAGTCCCTGCACGAGGTGGCTACTGGAGCGCTGGCGGTGTGGTGGGCGGCGCGGCGGATGGGATTTGTATGGACCGCGAGCGACTTTGCGCTGCTCGTGCTCTACGGTGTTTGCGGCGGCGTGATCTACATTTCCTTCTTCATGTTGCTGAGCTGCGTGTCGTTCTGGTTCGAAGACCGCATCGGAATTCACCCGCCGGTGTGGAATCTGATTGCCTTCGGGCGTTATCCATTGTCGATTTACAGCCAGTGGATTCAATTCATGCTGAGCTGGCTGATTCCGTTCGCGTTCGCCAGCTTTTATCCAAGCGCGCACCTGCTGGGCCGGCGCGAATTGCATGACCTGGCCCCGCTGGCGCCGCTCGTGGCCGCGGCCTGTCTTGGCCTGCTGCTCGTGGCCTGGAATCGCGGCCTGCGGCAGTACTCCTCGACGGGATCGTGAGACTTCCAGAAGCCGGCCGGCTCGGGGCGGCCGGTCGCGCTGGACGATGCACCGAACGTGGCGCGTGCTGCGTCCTATCGAGGAATGCTCCGGGAATCTGCACGGGGGTAAGTAACTGGGTGCGGGAGGGCTCGGGTGGAAACGTTCTGGCAGGATCTCCGCTTCGGCATTCGAACGTTGTTGAAGTGGCCCGGATTCACATTGGTGGCCGTGCTGACGCTGGCGCTCGGAATCGGAGCCAACACCGCGATCTTCACCGTGGTGAACGCCGTGCTTCTACGGCCGCCGGACTTCCGCGACGCCTCGCGGATTGTGCTCATCACCGAGAAAAGCAAGTATCCCATCTTCACGACTTCGTACCTCAACTACAAGGACTGGCGGGACCAGAGCCGTTCGTTTGAGTCCATGCAGGCCACGTGCGTCACGGCGCTGACGCTCACCGGCAGCGGCGATCCGGAACGGCTGACGGCGCGGTACACCACGGCCGGATTTTTCCAGCTGCTGGGCGTGCAGCCCGCCATGGGACGCAACTTCCTGCCGGAAGAAGACACCGCATCGGGAGCGCCGGTGGCCATGATCAGTTACGCGCTGTGGCAGCGGCGATTCGGCGGCGCGCGCGACGCGATTGGGCGCTCGATCGAGCTCGATTCGAAACCGTACACGCTCATCGGTGTGGTTCCGGCGAATTTCCAGTTTCTGCCGCCGGCGGATGTGTACGTCCCGCTCGAACCCTGGGCGGCCACTCTGCCGGACGACCGCAACTGGCATCCGGGAATCTTGCCGGTGGCGCGGCTGAAAGACGAAGTATCCATCGGGCAGGCGCGCGCGGAGATGCTGGGAATTACGGCGCGGCTCGAAAAGCAGTATCCCGACTACAACACGGGGACGAGCGCGGACGTGGTGCGTTTGCAGGACCAGTTGGTGCAAAACGTGCGCCCCGCGCTCGTGGTGCTGCTGTGTGCCGTCGGCTTTGTCCTGCTGATTGCCTGCGCCAACGTGGCCAACCTGCTGCTGGCGCGGGCCGCGTCGCGCGCGCGCGAGGTGGCCATCCGCACGGCGCTCGGTGCCGGCCGGGTGCGGCTGGTGCGCCAGTTCCTGGTGGAAAGCCTTGTCCTTGCGCTCGCCGGCGGAAGTCTCGGGCTCCTGCTGGCCGGTGCTTCGCTCGGGCCGCTACTGCGTCTGGCCGCAGGCGCGGTGCCGGACGTGGGGGGCATCGGAATCGATCGCTGGGTCCTGGCATTCACGGCAGGCGTGGCGATTGCGACGGGAATTCTGTTCGGACTGCTGCCCGCCCTCCGCGCGGCGCGTCCGGACCTGCGCGAGACGATGAACGAGGGCGGACGGGGGACGGCGGGGGGAGTGCTGCACTATCGGCTGAGGAGCGCGCTGGTCGTTTCCGAGTTCGCACTGGCGATGCTGCTGCTGGTGGGAGCCGGCCTTCTGCTGCGCAGTTTTGAGCGGATGCAATCCACAGCCGCGGGCTTCCCGACGGACCACCTGCTTGCGGCAGATCTGCCGCTTTCGCGCAACGCGTATGCAAAGCCTGAGCTGCGTTATGAGTTCTTCGATCGGCTCCTGGAGCGCGTTCGCACACTGCCGGGCGTGCGTTCGGCCGGCGCGGCAACGTTCCTGCCGATGAGCGGCAATGGCTCGCTGATCCATTTCAACATTCACGGACGGCCTCCGAAGAGTCCGCACGAATTCATCGCCGCGGGCTACCGCGCGATTACCCCGGGATACCTTGAAACGCTGGGCGTACCGCTGGTCGCCGGCCGCAGGATCACGCAAGGTGACGATGAAAAGGGGCCGGCTGTGGCGGTGGTGAACCAGTCGTTCGTGCGGCAATTTTTCGGCGGGGCGTCGCCGCTCGGAAAACGCATGCAACTTGGCGCGCTGCCTGACGACGCAGTTCCGTGGATGGAGATTGTCGGCGTGGTGGGCGACGTGCGGCGTGGCCTGGCGACGGAACCCCAGGCGGAGATGTACCTGCCGTTCCGCCAGGCGGACCGAGTGCTGCCGATTTATTCGCTCTCCATCGTGCTGCGAACGGCGATGGAACCAACGGCCGAAGTGTCCGCGCTTCGCACGGCGCTCGCGGAAGTCGACAAAGATCAGCCGCTGGTGAAGCCCCGCACCATGGAAGACAACATGGCCGCTTCCGCGGTTCAGCCGCGCTTTCGCACCTGGCTTCTGGGGCTCTTCGCGCTCCTGGCGCTTCTGCTTTCCGCTATCGGAATCTACGGGGTGATCTCATATTCGGTGGCGCAACGCGCTCCCGAATTCGGCCTCCGCATGGCGCTGGGAGCGCAGCGGAGGCAGGTGTTCCGTCTTGTAACCCGGCAGGGCCTGCGGCTCGCGCTGGCGGGCGCTGGAGTTGGGCTGGCAGCATCGGCGGCACTCACGCGCGTTCTGGGCAGCTTCTTATATCAAGTGAGCCCATTCGATCTGTTTACTTATGGAATTGTCATCCTGCTGCTGACGGCGGTTGGATTGGTTGCGTCGTACCTTCCAGCTCGGCGGGCGATGGGCGTGGACCCGCTGGTAGCGCTGCGTCACGAATAGAATCGGGCCTCTTCTCCCGAACAGGGAATCGCTGTTCTGCTTCGGAACTGAGCGAACCTCACAGCCGAGACGAGCATTTCCATCCTGCTGCATCCAGTGAAGTTAGCAACACACCTCTGGGCACCATATTGCAATGGCCAATTTCGGAGAGGTGCCGGGATGATCGTATGGCAATCGTGCGTCGAAGGCAGTGTCGAGAGAGCGCGCGGCAGCCAAGGCTGCCATGGTAACGGCCGGGAGAACCGGAGCGCTCACCACACCTGGCAGAGCTGCTTCACTTCCAAGAGTGGTGGCTGGCAAATGTCGCGAGGTACGCGCCTGGCACTGGAATACACGCTGGCGATTGGGTGCGCGCTGGCATCGAGCTGGCTGATCCTGCGGCTGGGACTCTGACCGGGACATGACGGCTCCCCGAAAACTGCGTGTCTGGCCGAAATCGGAAGGCGAGACCACGCCGGGCGGCCAAAGCGAACTCGGGGCCTGGGCCGGCATTGGGCAGTCGTTGGCTGACGGCGAAGCAGGGGCGCTGCGGCAGCTTGCGGCTCGAGCGCGGGAACTGAGCGGTTCCGTTTTTGTGGCCATTGCGCGGGAAGCGTCAGAAAGCCACGGCGTATCGTTCGTCGCGGCGGATGGCCCCGCGGGCACCGAGACCGCGCTGGGACAAATCAGCTTTGCTCCCTTCTGGCGCGCTGCGCTCGAGGAAAGGCGCGTAACCTCCAGCGAAGTGGAACCGGGCTGCTGCGGCACGATTCGCTTCCCCGACCAGCCGGTGCAAACCGTGCTGGGCATTCCGCTGCGGGCGCGGGGAGAAACGCTTGGACTTCTGATAGCGGGCCTGGGCAAGGGCACGGACGCCGAGGCGGCGCAACGGCGGTTGGAAGAATGGACGCCACTGGCCGCGCTGGCGCTGGCGGTTGAGCGCCGTGCCAACGTTTCGCAGGTGCGGAACCACTGGCTGGCCGCGCTGCTCGATTCGATGGAGAACGCGGTGCTGATGATCGAAGCCGACGGGCGCATCCGGCTGGCAAACTCGCGCCTGCCTCTGTTGCTGGGCATCCCGCCAGAGCGGATGGCGAAACTGCGGACGATTGAGGAGTTGATGGCGGAGGCGCGCTCAAATTTCCGCAATCCGCGCGTGGCGGAAACGCGCTGGCGCGAAATCCAGCGGCGCGAAGACGAAGTGGCCTGGGACGAGGTAGAGCTGGCGCATCCGGTGCCACGGCTGCTGGAAAGGTTCGCCCGGCCGGTTCGGACGACCGACGGGGAACGCCTGGGCTGGCTGGAACTCTATCGCGAGGCCGGCGAGGAGCGCCTGCTGCGATCACGGCTCTCCCAGATGGAAAAGCTCGCGGGGATCGGACAGCTCGTATCCGGCATCGCGCACGAACTGAACAACCCGCTCACCAGCATCGTGGGTTACGCGCAACTGCTGCTGCAGCGTTCCGGCGGCAGCGGACGCGACGAAGAGACTCTGCACATTTTCGAGCAGGCACAGCGCGCGGGAACCATCGTGCGCAGCCTGCTGCTGATGGCCAGGGGAGAAAAGCCCGAACACAAACCAGTGAACCTGAACGAAATTGTGAACCAGACAGTGGCCATGCGGAATTACCAGCTCCGCGTGTCCAACATCCGTATCGAACTGGACCTGGAGCCGGGATTGCCGGTCATTCTGGGGGACAGCCACCAGCTAAAGCAGATGATGCTCAACCTGCTGATCAACGCGGAGCAGGCCATAGAGGCGGGACGCGGCCGCGGCACGATTCGCATAAGCACTGGGCGGCCGCGTACGGGACAGCCGCGCACCGTGGCGCTGGAAGTCTGCGATGACGGTGTGGGCATCCCGCGCGAGATTGCTCCGAGCATTTTCGATCCCTTCTTCACCACGAAGCGGGCGGGAGCAGGCACGGGCCTGGGACTCTCCATCGTCTCGAACATCGTTCGGGAGCACGGCGGAGAGGTGCGCGTGGAACCGGGCCCGGAGCGTGGATCCAGGTTCGTCGTGGAATTCCCCGCCGGACCGTGGCGGCAGCAGGAAGCGCGCGGGCCGGAGGGCGAGAAGATGCTCGCCGCGGCGGCCGTCCGGGAGCACCCGACAGGAGGGCGAAAACGCGTGCTGGTAGTAGAAGACGAACCGACTGTGGCCAGCCTGGTCGCCGATGTGCTCCGCGAGGAAGGGCACGAGGTGGAAACGATTCTCGACAGTGTGGCCGCGCTCGAACGGCTGACCCGGCAGGATTTTGACCTGGTAATCTGCGACTTGAAGATGCCGAAGCTCGACGGCCGGGCCCTCTACGAGGAAGGAATTCGCCGCGGGCGCCTTCGCCGCGACCGCGTGCTCTTCATCACCGGCGACACGATGCGTCCGCGAACGCTCGACTTTGTTCACCGCGACCGCCTCCCCTTTCTGGCAAAGCCGTTCCTGGTGGACGAATTGACCCGGAAGGTGCGTGACTTGCTGAACGATCACGCCAGTCGCACGAACGCCGGCCGGCCGGCAACCACTGATTATTACGTACAGCTGGGGGAGGAATGACTTCCGAAGCCGCCTCAATCGTTTTGGCCGTCACTCCTGACGAGCGGACCGCGGAACGCCTTGGAACGTGGCTGGCGGAAAGCCCTGCGGAGTGCGAAGTCCATCATGCCGCGTCTGTACGGATCGCGCGCCGGCAGGTTGACCGGCTGCTGCCGGGCGTCATTTACTTCGAAGCCACGAAGTTATCAGGCGCCGATTCGCGATCCGCTGTGCGTGACCTGGCCCGGTATGCGCCGGTGGTCGCTGCGGTGAATTCCGATGCCGCGCGAGGGCTGGCCGTGCTGGTCGTGGCGGGAATCGTGGACTGCGTCCCAGAGGGAGCGGAGTTTCTGGAATTGACGGCGGCACTTGTCGAACGCCGGCTGCTTGCCGGACGGCGGCTATGGGAAGGAATTCAGGAGTTCGAGCAGGAGGAGACGGTGGACTTCGGCTCCATTCTGAGGCACGAGCTGAACAATCCGCTCACCGGGATTCTAGGCAACGCGGAAATGCTGCTCAACCGACGGCAGCGACTGCCGGAGGAGGCTGTGCCCAGGGTCGAGACAATCGCCGATCTCGCCATACGCCTGCGCGAGACGATTCGGCGGCTGAGCAGCGCATGGGAGGCGCGGCATCGGCCGCAACACATCGGCTGACTAGCAGCGTGCAGTCCAGACGCATCGAAAGACAACAAACCAGGGACTTCGGACAGCCCTCCGCTTATTTCTGCGCCATGTAACCGGAACACTGCAGCACCGGTAGGCGTGGATACTTGGGAAATGCGGGGTCCGTGATCGAGAGTTCGCAGAGGATGAACCGCGAGCCCCGCTCCGATTCGATGCGACGGGCGTAAACACACGACTCACAGAGCCCAGCGGAGTTCGGATGGCCTGTTCCCGACATCCCGGCAAGGTTAGGACAGGGAGGGCGCCTCGCGCAAAGCTTCGAACGCCCGAAATCCGGGGAGGGCCGACAGACCGGCCGACGGGCTGTCGCGGAAGATTGCGTAGCGCGCGTGCCGCCTTTACTTCCGGGCGGGTTTTGCCTACCATTTGCGTGTCTTCGCGCCCAA
>Ga0335085_10013225_pt1 | contig 12106 bp, 11 predicted proteins | sample Lox_Sample_45_FD_206712 | JGI IMG/M metagenome (GOLD analysis project Ga0335085, IMG submission 206712) | Soil microbial communities from Loxahatchee National Wildlife Refuge, Florida, United States - Lox_Sample_4.5 | ecosystem: Environmental > Terrestrial > Soil > Wetlands | place: USA...
GGGCGACAGGCGGAGCTGCCCATTCTGGACCGCGGCTTGGAGCTTCGACAGCACTGGGGCCGGCGGGGCTGGCAGGAGACCGCCAGCGCCACCGTAATGAGCCAGCAGGTCCGCCATGCTGGACTGCAGGAGTGCCCGGTACAGGAAGGGGTTGTGGACGCCGTGCGACCCGTCCGGATGCCCGCCCAGGACATTCTCCCTGGGCGCTGTCTCCGGGTCGGCCATGACCGAAGTGCCGTACGCCGTCAGGCGGTCTCCCGTCAGCCGGACGTTGAACCGAGCGCCTTTGGCCGAAGTGATGACGACCTTCTTGCTCGTGTTGACCGAGTCGTTCAGCTGCCAATATCCGCTTCCGCAATGGCGCAACGAGTCGAGATGGTCGCAGACATACCCGGCGGGAATCCATGGCGCAAATGTCTTGGTCACCGTGTCCGCCATGAGTTTTGCCAGGTAGCCGGTATCAGACGGATACGGATCGATCCTGCCGTTGGCGTTCTTGTCGAAATAGATGACGTCCAGGTAGCCCTTGAACTCGGTCACGGCCCCGGTCAACCGGGAGAGGGCGACGGCCTCCGATCCATGGCACGCCCCACCGACGCAGCCGAGATAGGAGCGGCTCGGCTCATCGTAGGCGCAATCGTTGGTAAAGGTGGTATCCACCAGGCTATCAGGCTTCCCCCCAGCCTCCATGCAGGGCAACGGATGGAACGTGTGGCCCGTGAACTTGATCGAGTTGTTCTGGGAATCCTTCCCGTTGAGTACGTTCACATGGCATCCGGCGCAGAGCCGCGGGTTGGCGGTCGAGCCGTGGCTGGCGAGAATCGCCGTGTTCTCGTAGACGGTTCCCGGCGGGAAATAGCCCGCGGTCCCGAAGAGCACCGCGCCCTGGGCTCCATGCGGTGATTGCCCTGCTGCGACAGAAGGGCTGGTCGTGCTCAGGGAATCGGTTTGCTCGGTGTTCCGGTTGTGGCAGTGGGTGCAGAGATTGACACTCAGATCCTGAGCGTCGAGCGGGAACCGGAGCTGCCCGGGCAGCGGAGCGCCAGTCGCGTCTTTGGCAGTACCGTGCGGGTCGTGGCAAACCACGCAGTTGACCGCTTCCGCAGCTGCCGCACCAGTAGTGCCCTTTTCTCGGTAGTTGGTGATAACCCCAAGGTTGACCTCGAGCGCGGCCTTTCCCTCGTGGCACTTCGGGCAGCCCCTGCTCAAATCGGTTGTGATGTATGCGGGGCTGGTCCTGATGTTGCCATGCTGGGACGCCTTCCATTCCTTCAGATAGTTGTGATGCTTGGCGACACCGGCATCGCTGTGGCAGAGACCGCAGCTCACTTTGAGTGCCGCGGCGGCGGTGTCGATATGCATGCTGGCCAGCGGGCGGTTGGCCACGATCGTGGGATTCACCACGTGCGCCTGGCTGTTATCCCCGTTCGCCTGCTGGTAGTGCCCCGGCCCGTGGCACGATTCGCATTGGACGTCATGGTACCGTACCGACTTCACGGAGTCCCAACCCCACTTGGCGTTGGTCCACGTTGCCGACGGGCTGCCCACCGGCCTGTTGCCGTGGGAACCGTTCACGGTGTGGCAGGGCTCGCAGGTCGCCTGCACGTTGGGTGGGACCCCCGCTCCCACCAGGTCATTCCAGGCCGAAGCATGTGCCGTCCCGCTCCAATCGGCCTGTTGACCGGCGTGGCAGTTGCCGCAGGTGACGGTATGGGAGGTATCGTCGAAGTAGCCGAGGTAGTTCGAGTCCGGCGGCGCATTGAACCGGACGAACGTCGGTACTTCGACGGTCTTGGTTTCGGTGGTGGTACATGCGGCGGCGGCCCAACCGGCGGCCACGAGGACTGCGGCGCGGAACAGCCCGACTCGAGCGCTGATCATACGGAGCTCCCTGCAGAGAGCGGTGACCGTAGAACTACGGATTCTGGGCACTATACTGATGCGCGCCGGTCAAACGTGCAAGAGGGGGGTATGATCCTAAGCACTATTTCATCTAGGACTTAGACAGCCTTCATAAACCGTACCCCGGGACTCGCCTTGGGTTCCCCAGGGGGTCAGTAGATATCCGGAATGCGAGCACGGACTCTCTGCCTCCCGCGCCCGCTTTCCTGTATATTGCCTCGGAATTGCCGCTCCAGAGGAAATCCATGCGTCCAGGCAACAAATTCCTGCTCGGCTCCGCGCTGATCGTCGTGGCCGTGGCCTTGCTGATGATCGAAGGCCTCAAGCAGTTCGGTCAGTATTCCTTCAATCCCTCCGAGCTGGCGGCCCGCGTCGCGTCCGACTCCAGCTTCTACGGTGTCGGGCTCAAGCTGGAAGCCAAGGTGGTTCCGGGCTCGGTCAAGCGGGACGTGGCCAGTCAGACCATCGACTTCCAGGTGAGCGATGGGGCCCATACCATCCCGGTGACCTATCGCGGCCTGGCTCCCGATACCTTCACCGACCAGCAGGACATCGAGGTCATCGTCGAGGGCCGGTTGGCGCGGGACGGCGTGTTCCACGCCACCTCGCTCTTCGCCAAGTGCGGCTCCCGTTACGAGGCCAAGTATCAGGGTTCCACCAAGGCATGACGCTCCTGGGGCAGTTCGCACTCTGGGTCGCCGCGCTGGTCGGGATATGGGGCGCGGCGATCGGGTATTCGGGGCGCTGGCGCGGACGCCCCGCGCTGGAGCAGAGCGTCATCCGCTCGGTGTACGGCGTGTTCGCGCTTCTCGTGGTGGCGGCGGTCTGCCTCTGGCAGGGCCTGGTCACGCACGACTTCAACATCGAATACGTCTCGTCCTACACCTCCAGAAACCTCCCCAGCTACTACATCATCTCGGCCTTCTGGGCCGGTCAGAAGGGATCGCTCCTGTTCTGGGCCCTGGTGCTTTCGTTGTTCGCCAGCCTGGCCCAGTGGTTGACACCGGCCCGGCACCGCTCGCTGATGCCCTACGTGGCCGCGGTGACGCTGACCATCGCGGTCTTCTTCCTGAGCGTCATGCTCTTCGCCGCCAATCCGTTCAGCCGACTTTCGTTCACGCCGGAAGACGGGCGCGGCCTCAATCCCCAGCTGCAGAACGTGGGCATGGTGATGCACCCGCCCATGCTCTATCTCGGATATATCAGCATCGGCATCCCCTTCGCGTTCGCCATGGCCGCGCTGCTCTCGAAGCGACTGGACCCCGGCTGGATCCAGGCCATTCGCAAGTGGACCCTGGTCTCCTGGCTCTTCCTGTCCATCGGCATCACCCTGGGGATGTGGTGGGCCTACGTCGAGCTGGGGTGGGGCGGCTACTGGGCCTGGGACCCGGTGGAGAACGCCAGCCTGCTTCCCTGGCTCACCATGACCGCGTTTCTCCATTCGGTCATGGTCCAGGAGAAGCGGGGCATGCTCAAGCGGTGGAACCTGATGCTGATCATCGGTTCTTTCCTGCTCAGCATCTTCGGCACCTTCATCACGCGCTCCGGCGTCATCTCCAGCGTCCACAGCTTCACCCAATCGAGCGTGGGGTACTTCTTCCTTGCCTTCCTGGTGATGGCGGCGATCCTGTCGTATACCCTGCTCTACACCCGGTGGCCGCTGCTCGAGGCCGAAGTCCAGTTGGAGTCGATGGCCAGTCGCGAGGCCGCCTTCCTCTTCAATAACTTGGTGCTGATCGGGATCGCCTTCTCAGTCCTGTGGGGGACGCTCTTTCCCATTCTCTCCGAAGCGGTGCGGGGGACCAAGATCTCGGTGGGGCCTCCCTTCTTCAACAAGGTCAATGTCCCGCTTGGCCTCCTGCTGCTCCTGCTGACCGGAATCGGGCCCCTGATCGCCTGGCGGAAGGCCACCACCGCCAATCTCAAGCGGCAATTCATCGCGCCGGTGGCGACCGGACTCGCGACCGTGGTTCTGCTGCTCCTCTTCGGCATGCGGGACGGCTACGTCCTGATGGCCCTCGGGCTGGCCGGGTTCGTGACCGGGACCATCGTGCAGGAGTTCGCCCGCGGGGTCCGGGCCCGGCGGCGGATGTACAGCGAGTCGTTCCCCACCGCGTTCGCGCACCTGATCGCGCGGAACCGCAGGCGGTACGGCGGCTACATCGTTCACGCGGGGATGGTGATCTACTTCGTGGCCTTCTCCGGGATGGTGTTCAAGCGGGAGCGCGAGGCGACGCTCAAGCCCGGCGATTCGGTCGAGCTCACCAGTCCGTACGGTGACACCTACCGGCTGACCCATCAGGGCATTTCCCAGTATGAAGCGCTGAACCGGGTGGTCACCGCCGCGGCCGTCGAGGTCTCCCGCAACGGACGCCCGATCGGGGTCATGAGCTCGGAGAAGCGCCAGCACGTGGACAGCTTTGGTCGCCCCACCTTCGAGCCTTCGACCGAGGTGGCCATCAAGTCCACGCCGCGGGAAGACCTCTACATCGTCTTCGCCGGCGCGGTGTCCGGCACCGAAGAGGCTGTCTATCGCTTCACGATCAATCCACTGGTCATGTGGGTCTGGATCGGTGGGGTGGTGCTGGTGGTCGGCGGGCTGCTCACCATGTGGCCAGGGACCGGTCCCACCGGCGCCCCTCGGCGGACCCAGGCCGGCTACCAGGTGCAACTGGTGGGCGCCGCCGCCGGGAAGGAGCAGGACTAGGAGCCATGACCACCCGCCGGGCGATCCTCGCCGGTGGCCTCACCCTCGGTCTGGCCCGGCTTCTCGGGGCCCAGGATTCGCTGGCTGGACGGGGCGCGACGGGGACCCTCCGGGATCCTGGCGCCGCCGGCCGTCCGCACGATCCCTCGACGCCGCGAGACAACGATCCTTTCGTTTACGCCGTCGAGCACCGCATCAAGTGTCAGTGCGGGTGTAACCTCGACGTCTATACCTGCCGTACCACCGATTTCACCTGCCAGACCTCGCCGGCCATGCATCGCGCCGTCCTGGAGCTTCAGGACCAGGGCAAGACCGAGCAGCAGATCGTGGATGCGTTCGTGGCCAAGTACGGCGAAAAAGCGCTGATGGCTCCGGTGCCCAAGGGGTTCAACCTGGCCGGTTATCTGGTTCCCGGGATCCTGATGGCTCTGGCCGGCATCGCGCTCACGGCCTACCTGATGCGCCGGAGTCGCGTGGCCGCGAGCGCCGCGGCGTCGGCGCCGACCGTCCCTGCCTTCACCCCCATTGACGGAGCGACTCCCGAAGAGCTGGAGCGGTTGCACCGCGCCATGGCGGAGGACGAGGACTGATGCTCGCCGAAGCCGTCGCGGCGGTGGTGATCGGGATCGCGGTCCTGGTCCTGGTGCTGGAGCCGCTGGTCACCGGCCCCGAGCCGGCCGCCTCCACGGAGCCGGAGCCGGTCGACCTGGGCGAGTTGGAGGAGACTCGCAAGGGGCGCGCGATCACCGCCCTCAAGGAGATCGAGTTCGACCGGGCGACCGGGAAGCTGTCCGACGACGACTATCGGATGCTGCACGACCGCTACCAGGCGGAGGCGCTCGAAGCGATGCGCGAAGAAGAGCGGGAGACCCCGGCCCCAGCGCCGGGACCCGACCAGATCGAGAGCCTGGTGGCTGCCCGGCTTCGCGTCATTCGCGCCGCTCCCGCCTCTTCGGCCTGTCCCCGCTGTGGCCCCCGCCCGGAGCCCGACGCGGCCTTCTGCTCCTCCTGCGGCGATCGCCTCGCTCCGCCGGGGGCCTGCGGGCGCTGCGGCGCCAGCGTGCGCAGCGACGCCCGTTTCTGCGAGGCTTGCGGGAACCGGGTGGCCGCCTAGCATGGCTCTGGCGACTCGACCCACGCGTCGCACGACTCGCCCCAAGCGAGCCTCCACCCGCGGTTCCGCTCTCGATCGTCTGCCCAGTGGCTTCAGCGGGCGCCTCAAGGGCTGGCTCAACCTGGATGGAGAATTCTTCGTGGGTCCCCGCTACATCCGGCTGCTGGAAGGGATCGAGCGGACCGGGACCATCCAGGAAGGGTGCCGCGAAACCGGGATGAGTTACCGGACCTGCCGGAACCGGATCAAACGAATGGAAGCAGTACTGGGGTCGCCCCTGGTGCTGACCGTTCGTGGCGGAGAGATCCGGGGGCACGCCACTCTGACCCCGGCGGCCCGGCAGCTGATCCGGATCTACCGCCGCTGGCGCGGCGACGTGGAGCGGGTGAGTCGCCGGGCCTTTGCCAAAGCCATGGAGGCCGCCCGCTAGTTTTTCGCGCTCAGAACGCCAGCTGAAGCTGGGTCTGGAGCGTGTTCTCCGTTTCGCGGTCGCCGGTGGCGGCCCCCCCCGTGAACTTCGTCCGCTCGTAGTTGATCGACCACTTCACCGCCCGCAGGAAGTACCAGTTGACCCCCAGCCCGAAGGCCCTTTCCCGGGAGATGGCATTGGCCGGGTTGGCGAAGGTGGGGAAGGTCGCGTCGTCCATCTTGAGCTCGCCATATCGCGCCGCGATCTCCAGGGCGCCCCAGGTGTGCGCCTTGGGGTCGAACGGCCTCTTCGGGGTGACGCCACGGTACGAAGCCTTCTCGCCGGTCAGGAGGTAGGATCCGCTCAGTTGCCACGCGGAGTGCATCAACTTTGCGGCGGTGGCGGCGAGCTGAACCTCCTGCCAGGAAAAATTGTACTCGCCGAGGAGGCCGAACGAACCGAGGTAGAAGTAGCCCTGGGGGGTGAGGCGCGAGCGGTGGCCATTGGCAATCGTGGTGCCCGCCACCGTCGCGTCGTTGCGATACTTGAACACTACTAATTGCCCGGCTGCCCGATAGCTCGGTAGGCCGGCGCTGGCCGCACTGCTGGAGACCGTGCCTCCTTCGATACCCGTGCTCCCGCCCACGCCGAGCCCGAGCCCCTGCAACGCGCCGGTGGTGAACGGCTGGAAAAAGATCCGTGCGGCGCCGTCCTTGTTGTCGCTCAGATCTCCATCCGCCAGGGTCAGGTCCGGCGTGCCGTCGAAGATCCCGATCTGGTACGCCACCCGGCCCTTCGCGAGGACGCCGCCGAGCTGGAGCCCGATATCGCGGGTCGGGACCAGGTTGGTCGGGAGCCCGCGCTCGATGAAGACCATGTCGTTGGTGGCCTGGAGCCGCTCCAGTCCGAGCGGCGGCTTGTACTTGCCGGCTCGGAGGGTCGCCGCGGGGGAGAGCTTGACGTCGATGTAGGCGTCGTAGAGCGTGGTCACGCTCCCCGCGAAGTCCACCTGGAGCCGGAAATCGAAGAGGTTCCCTATGGTAGCATCGAGGATGGGTCGAGCGCGGCGAATCAGGAACTGGTTGGTCCCCAGGTTGGCATCGTCGTTGAGAAAGAATCGACCGCCGGCCTGCACGATCCCGCGGAACCGAAGCTGATACTTCCCGTCGGCCGACTTCAGGACGAATCCGTCCTTGCCGGCCGACGCCGAGCCCGGGGCCTTGGCGGCCGCCGCCGCGCTGTCCCGCTGTTTCTCGATGATCTTGACCTCCCGCTCCAGGGAGTCGAGTCGCTGCTCCACGCTGGGCGCGGACTTCGACGCGGAGTCGGGGACGGCCTGCGCCGTCAATCGGGTCATGATCAGGGCAGAGAATACGACGGTTGTGACGGCGGGTCGGAGCATGGGGCGGCGTCCGCATTGGGGGAATTGGCGGCCCCAATGTAGAGTTCACCGTGCCGATAGGCAACCGTGTGCCTATCGGCGGTCTCCCATGTATATGAGGGTCAGAGGCGCACCCGGAACCCCGCCCCCAGCTCCAGGGTCCGCAGGGTCTTTCGCTCCACCCCGGCGGGCGTGTCGTTCTCGGTAAAGGGACTGGGGGACCAGCCCATGCTGGCGCGGTTCTCTACCGCGAACCGGCTGCCCAAGGGCAGTACCAGTGAAAGTTGGATCCGCCCTCCAACCACCAGGTTTCCGTCGAAGGAACCGGTTTCCCAGCTATCGAGCGTGGGGCCGGCGGCAAGCGCCAGTCCACCCTGACCGAGGTGAATGAGCCTGCGGGCCCCCAGAAGTTCGACCCGAAGCCGGCGCCAGGGCTCAGTGTCGTCTCTGATGTTCGCTCCATTCCCCTCGATTGCCAGATTGGTGGTGAGATAGCCGAGCCCGAGCCCAAGCTCCCACGCACCGAAACGTCGGGCAATGCCCAGAGAGACTCCCAGGTGGTCGCCTGGCTGGAAGGAGACGACAGCGCCTGGGAAACTCACCGCATCGCGTGAGGCGCCGCTGAAGCTGTTATGGGCCATAACGGCGGATGTAATCCACTTTGAGTGGCTCGCCCCGGCCTGAGCCCGGGCTTCGGTAGGCGAGACGAGCAGGACAAGAGCAGCTGCAAGGTTCATGAGGCGCATGCGGAGTCCTCTCGCGGAAGAGCTGTCGGCACGGCCAACGTCCCAGTCTGGTCAGCCTGCCTCAACCGATCCTCAAATTCCAGGATAGGCAGCCGTCCGGGCCCGGCATCAAAGGATGCCCGGACGGCCGCACTCGAATCAGCGAACGACCAGATTGAACCAGCCGTTGGTGACGTTGCCTTCTCCCTTCACGATCCAGTGGAATCCAGGGTGGTACTCGCCCACGACCGAATCCTGGATCGCGGTCCCGATCAGGTCGTCGTTGGTCTTGATCCAGCTCGCCGCCTTGGCCAGGAGATTTTGCAGGTCCTTGGCCGCCTTGATGAGCTTGGGAATGGTCAGGCTGTCCCTGGCTCCCGTGATGTCCCGGTAGACCGGGCCGACGGCGTTCATCAGGGCGCTCCACCGGTCCTGGTCCACCCGCATTTCGCAGGCGGTGTCGTCGTCCTCCATCGCGACGATCCGGAAGGCCTGGCCCGGATGCTGGACGCGGTAGCTGTCCAGCTGCGTTTGGCTGAACAGCATGACGGTCCCGGTCCAATCGAGCGTGTTCTGATCGAAGGCGTAGGGCGCCGGAGCATGTTCGCCGGAGCACTGATAGCGGATGAGGGAATCGCTGGCGCCGGACTGGCCCATGATATGGACCTCGTACTCCGGATCTCCCTTGAGCCACCCTTCAAATGTCTGGGTGAAGTGGCTGTTGGTCAGATACAACCCCGGCCCCAGATCATGCAGAGTGGTTCCCCCGGTCGGGCTGCACGCCGCGGTCTCGGCGACCGGGCAGGCGGCCTCGGTCCGGATCGGCAGGCGGTCGAAGTTGGTCTCCACCGGTACCACGGCCAGAACCGGCGTCCGAGGCGGATGATCGGGGTTGAGCAGGTGCCGGCGGCCTTCGAGGTCAAAGGCGACCGGAGTGTCTCCATCTCTTTGCGCCGTGGCGACCAGGAGCTTTTCATCCCCCTGCCAGAGCGCCCGGTGGGCCACGACCGGGAAGTACAATTCGAGCGGTGCCGCCGACCGGGCTGCCTCGTCGATCGAGAGCTCGGTGGCACCATTCTGTTGCGCCATGGCTCGCGCGGCTTGACGGTCTCCGGCCTGAATGAACCGTTGCAGCTGGAGTTTGTGCTCCCGATAGGGCGAGCCGTCGAGCTGACGCTTGACGTAGGCTCTGAACTCCGGGTTCTGCAGTGCACGGGCCAGGAGCTGAGCGATCCGCTCGGCCCGGGCCGCCTCGCCATCCGACGTCGCGGGGAGGCCGGAGACGTCGGCGGGTGGAGCGGTGGGTGTTTGGCGGTCGGCACAGGCGAGCGCACCCGCCACCAGGCCGATCGCGATGGGATAGAAACGGCGATGCATGGGTCCTCCTTGGCTGAGGTCTGGCATGACGCGCCAAGGTGGGACCGGGCACTATCGCGAGCGTGATCGGAATTCCGCGGTCGGTGGCACAAAAAAAAGGGCCGCCCCGGAGGAGCGGCCCTTCGCTGTCAGGCAGAGCTTCGAGCTTACGGCTTATAGGCGTCGAAGCTGAACTTCTGCCCGCCGATGCTGGCCTCGTACATCAAGCCGCCCTTGGCCCGGGTGAAGACCGCGACCCCGTTCCGGTAAGCCGCATTGGCGGAGGCACCGGCCGTGACCGCCACGGCACTGGCCTGCGCCGCGAACGAGAAGTCGCCGTTCTTGAATCCCTCGATGGTGTTCTGTTGCTCGAAGAAGATGACTTCCGAGTAGGACTGCCCACCCAGCTGGAAGCCGACCGTCACCTGGGTCAGGGTGCACTTCCCGATCGCCTTGCCGCCCACGATCAGCTCACCACTCCCGTGGGCCCCGCCCACGCCGATGGCGCCTTTGCCGACCGAGGGGAACACGGCATAGCCGGGTGCGGAGTTGAAGAACTTTTCGATCCCCGGGTCGGCCTTCTTGAAGGTGGCGATGGTATTGGTAACCTTGGTATGCAGATCGTCTCCGGCCGGCCGGTCGGCGCCGAGCAGGAGGGGCAGCGCCGCCAGGGCCAGAATCAGCCGGCGTTTGATTGTCATGTCGTGGCTCCAGAATGAAGAGGTAACCTCTGGGCTTGAAGCATCGTAGTGATACCTGACGTCCAGAGAAGCTTATCTGACCATACTCACCTTCGGCAACCGGAGACGGGGACGTGACCTCGACGCTCAACCTTCAGTCACCAGTGCGGGTCTCCGACCTCGAATCCGCGGCCCAGCTGGTCTATCGGTATTTCCCGCCCACCGCGCAGATCACCTGGCCGTTGCTCTCAACGCGCGCCGGCTGCGAGGTCTGGGTCAAGCATGAGAACCACACGCCGGTCGGGGCGTTCAAGGTCCGGGGCGGCCTGGTCTACTGCGACGAGTTGCGCCGGACTCACCCCGAGGTGCGCGGGCTCATCACGCCCACTCGGGGGAACCACGGCCAGAGCATCGCCTATGGGGCGGCCCGGTTCGGTCTCACCGCCACCGTGGTGGTGCCGCACGGCAACAGCCGCGAGAAGAACGCCGCGATGCGGGCGCTGGGCGCCGAGCTGATCGAGGTCGGTCACGACTTCCAGGCGGCGGCTGAGCACTCGAGGCGCCTCGCCCAGGAAAAGGGGCTACACCTGGTGCCGTCCTATCACCCGGCCTTGGTCCGCGGAGTGGCGAGCTACGCGCTGGAATTATTCCGCGCCGTAAACGATCTGGACACGGTCTACGTCCCGATCGGTCAGGGCTCGGGGATCTGCGGCGTGATCGCCGCCCGCGATGCCCTCGGCAGCCGAACCAGAATTGTGGGTGTCGTCGCGGAACAGGCCGCGGCGTGGGCGCTTTCCATGGAGGCCGGGAAGCCGGTCGCGACCGAGACGGCCGAGACGATCGCCGATGGCGTGGCCTGCCGGGTCCCGGGGGATGACGCGTTCAGCGTGATCAGCAAAGGAACGGAGCGGGTGGTGACGGTGTCGGAGGCCGAGATCAGGGCCGCGATGCGGGCCTATTTCACCGACACCCACAACGCGGCCGAGGGTGCCGGAGCCACACCGCTGGCTGCACTGCTGAAGGAAAAGGGGCGAATGGCCGGGAAGAAGGTCGGCCTGGTACTCACCGGCGGGAACGTGGATCGGGAGGTCTACGGCCCCGCGCTGATGGAGTCTTGAAGAGCAAGCGGCCCGACCGGGCAGCGCCTGGAGGGCGCCACCCGGCCGGGTCTCGTGTTAGTGGAAGGTGATCCCCAGTCCGCCCTCGATCACGTTCTGCTTCCAGCCCGAAATCACCGTGGACCCGTTGGCCTTGATGTTTCCCGGCTGGCCGTACCAGTAGTTGACCACCGGGGTGATCGAAATGTTCTTCCCCACCCGGAGATCATACCCGATGCCGGCGGTCAGGCCCCACCCGGTGCCATCGAAATCCGGCAGGCCTCCGCCCGATGCAAAGAATTCGGAGACTCCGACCCCGCCTTTGAGAAACAGGCCGCCGGTGGCCTTGGGGTAGACGTAGACGACCCCGGCGACGCTGCCCAGCGTGTTCGACTGGCCACCCTCTTCCTTGTACCAGGAGTTCAACTCGCCACCCAGCAGGACATTCTTGCTGAGCGTTCCGCCCAGCTTGAGGAAGAAGCCGAAGGAATCCTCCCGATTGGTCGAGGGGCAACCATCGCAGGAGACGCCGGCGCTGCCGTAGGTGGGTCCGAAACCGATCCAGAATCCCTTGCGCACCTGCGCGTGCTGAGCGACCAGCGTGGTCGAGAGCCCCAGCAGCATGCCAAGGGTGAGCCAGCCTAGCTTCCATGTGCGCATATCCCCTCCTTTGAACGAGTCTCCCTCCCTAGGCCAATGAGCCCAAAGGGTCGGACTCGAGGGTGCGTGGCCCGG
>Ga0335085_10013227_pt1 | contig 12106 bp, 10 predicted proteins | sample Lox_Sample_45_FD_206712 | JGI IMG/M metagenome (GOLD analysis project Ga0335085, IMG submission 206712) | Soil microbial communities from Loxahatchee National Wildlife Refuge, Florida, United States - Lox_Sample_4.5 | ecosystem: Environmental > Terrestrial > Soil > Wetlands | place: USA...
CGATGAGCATGCCGAGCGGGCCGGCGCCAACCGGCTCAGAAACCGTGACCTGGCTGCAGCCCTACCCGGACCTGCTGCTCGACGGCCTGCCGGACGACAACCCAGGACCCGAGGCCCAGGTGGAGCGGGGCGAGGCGGTGTCGCTGGCGTTCATCACCGCGCTGCAGCTGCTCTCGCCGCGCGCCCGGGCCGTGCTGGTGCTGCGGGACGTGCTCGGCTTCACCGCCCGCGAGGTGGCGGCCACGCTGGACACCAGCGAGGAGGCGGTGGCCATGACGCTGAGCCGGGCCCGGGCCGCGGTGCGCAAGGGCGTGCCGCGCCCGGAGCCGGCCGACGCCACGCTGGCGCACCGGCTGGCCGCCGCGCTGACCGCGCACGACATCGGGCAGGTGGTCAGCCTGCTGACCGAGGACGTGCGGATCGCCATGCCGCCGCTGCCGGCCATCTGGGCCGGGCGGGCCCGGGCGGCCGAGTTCGTGGCCGAGGTGGCGTTCCGGCTGGTCCCGGAGGCCCGGTTCATCCTGACGCAGGCCAACCGGCAGCCCGCGCTGGCTGTCTACACCCCGGATCCCAGCACCGGGCGGTGGCACGGCAGCGGGCTGCTGGTCATCACCCCACGGGGCAGCCAGGTCTGCGGACTAACGCGGTTCGAGTCACACACGCTCAAATCGTTCGGGATGCCAAACGTGCTGGACGGGGACGGTCAGCTGGGGTGACGGGGGATCCACCGCGGGACCGTGGCCCGGTAGTCCTGGTACGCCCGCCCGAACCGGCGGTCCAGCGTGCGCTCCTCGTAGCCCGTGATGAACAGGTGGAAGAACACCGCCATCACGGCCGCGTAGGCGACCAGCGCCGGGGACAGGAACAGCCACGCCTCGCCCAGCACGATGAGCAGCGCGGCCAGGTAGATCGGGTTGCGCACCCAGCGGTACGGGCCGGCCGCGACCACTTGCCGCGGGGCGTCCCACGGGCCCGGGGTGCCGCCGCCGACGGCGGCGAAGTTCCACACGCACCAGGCGTACAGGGCGACGCCGGCCGCGATGACCGGGACGGCCGGCCACGCGGTGGGCGTCACGGTGTGCCCGCCCCGGGTCATGATCGACCAGGGCAGCCACACGCCGCCCAGCCCTGGGATCACCACCGTGAACATCAGGTTGCGCAGGATGAGGCCAACCGCACGAGTCATCGTTGCTCAGCACTCCTTCCCGGATCAGTGATATGACCCCGGGAAAGCCGGGAATGTGACACGTCGTGGACATCAGGCTAGTCGCCGTGATTCCAGTGCAGCTCACCTGCCCGGTCGCTGACCTGGGCCGAATGGAGCCGAGATGCCGTGGTTTCCTGACTTCGCCGGCGCGGCGGAACTGGCCCGGCGGCAGCGGCGCGCGGCCGGCCAGGCGGACCCGGTCGGGCAGTACCTGAACGCGCTCAGCCACTCGGACACGCACGCGCTTGAAGACGTCTGGCCGGGCCAGGTGGTGGTCTACGACCCGCGCGCGGGCGAGGTCAGCGGCCACCGGCAGCTGCATGCTTTCATCCGGCGGAACGTGTCCTGGCTGGCCGGGCTGCACGCGCGGACCGAGCCGGTGGCCTCGACCGTGGCCGGCGGCCGGGCCGTGGTGGAGTTGCTCGCCTACGTGACCGAGGACGGGCAGGAGATGGCCTGGCCGCTCGCGGTGGTGGCGGAATCCCCCGATGACTCGTCGGTGGTCTTCCGTACCTACTGCAGCCAGTGGCCGGTGCTGGGGCACCGGGAGATCCGGCCGCCCATCCTGGACGCCGCGCCGGTGCAAGCGGGCGACGTGGTCGGCCGCTATCTGTCCGCGGAGGCGGCCGGGGATGCCGATGCGATCGTCAGCCTGTTCACCCCGGACGGGTACTTCCGTGAGCCGCTCGGCTTCCACGAGACTCATCGCGGGCCCGGTGAGCTGCGTGCGTTCTACCACCGGATGTTCAGCGCGGGCGGCGGCCTCGGCCTGGAGCCGTGCTGCCTGACCGACGACGGCGTGCGCTGTGCCGTGGAGTCCAACTTTGTCCGGTGGGGGCGGCACGACCTGCCGCCGCAGGCGGGGATCGCGGTCTATGAGCGCAGCCCGGACGGGCGGCTGGCCGCGGTGCGGGCCTATCAGGACGTGACGCCGCCGGCGGCTTCGGCATCTGGCTCAGGTACTTGGCGTACGCGGCCTGAATGATCGCATGGATCTCATCCAGATCCGCCGCCGTAGCTTGCCTCATCCGGCCCAGGCTAGGGGGTTTACTTGGCCCGCTGGGCGGGGGGCTGGGCTTGGTGGCAGTGGCCGTGGCAGATGTGGATGTGGGCGCTGGGGGCCGGCTGGCCCATGTCGGTGAACGGGTGTATGCGCATCTCGGTGAACGACAGGAAGCCCAGGACGAACAGCGCGACCACCACGGCGGCCGCGGTGGCGGCGGCCGCGGTGGCCCGGCGGGCCAGGTGGACGGGCAGCCAGGCGCCAAGCAGCGCGATCGGGCCCAGGGCGTCGACGTAGAAGCGGACCGCCTGCAGCGTGGACAGGCCGGGCCCGGCCGTCCAGTCGTAGGTGATGTACAGGGCCCACAGGGCCAGCCAGGTCGCGGCCAGCGGGATGGCCACGGCCAGGTCGCGGCGGGCCTCGAGGGTAGGTGTGCCGGGGGCCTGGCGCAGCCGCAGATAGCGGCCGATGATCAAGGCCAGCGCGGCCAGGCCGAGCAGCAGCATCGGGATGGCCTCGATCAGGTGCCCGGGCATGTACCGGAGATTGGGCCCGATGGCGGCGAGGCTGAAGTTGATCTCGCCGGGCCGGTACCCAGATGTCAGCGGGCCGCCATAGACCAGCTCGTTGAACAGCGCGATGCCGGCCACGGCGGCCACGGCCGAGCCGAGCCACCAGGCCAGCGCGCTTGCGGGTACCCGGCCCCGCCGCCAGGCCACCAGCACGGTCAGCACCACGCCGCCGAGGATGACCAGGTTGGTGTACCGGCTGAACACGGCCAGCTCGATGGCCAGGAAGCCGAGCAGGCCGGTCCAGGTACGCCGCTCCACGCTGGCCTCGGTGGCCAGCAGCGCCCACAGCAGCGCGCCGGTGCCCGCCGCGATCAGCGACGTCTCGGTGAACGTGGGCATGTAGTCGCGCCAGGCGAACAGCATCGCCGCGCCGGACGAGCAGAACAGCGCCACCGCGGTGGTGCCGCCCCACCGGCCCAGCCAGCGCCTTGCCCCGGCGTACAGGCCGAGGCAGCCCAGCGCGGCGTAGAACAGCGAGGCCAGCCGGATGATCCCGAGCGCCTGGAACGGCGCGGCCAGGAACGGGTAGCCGGGATCCTTCTCGCTGATCCACCGGCCGCTGGCCAGCTGCACCCACTGGATCGGGCCGCCCGGGCCGACCCGTACCACCGCGTGCCCCTGGCTGGCCGCGTTGAGCAGATGCTGGCTGAGCGTGTACGCCTGGGCGGTGGACAGGGTCAGCCAGTGGCCCTGGGTGATGCCGACGATCGAGGTCTGGTAGGCGTAGTCGTCCGGCTCGACGAGCTGCGGCGCGAAGCTCAGCACGGCCAGGCAGAGCACCGCGAAGGCGGCCACGGCCCAGATGATCTCGGCCCGGCCGCGGCCGGGCCACGCCGTCGGCCGCGGGGTCTGGGTGTGCTCGGCGAGGGCATCCATGGCCCCTTCATCCTCCCGTGGCCGCGCGACCGCCGGCCAGGGGGCTGGCCCCCGCAACCGGAGGGGAGCTGAGCCTACTGCCGGTCGCTGCGGGCCATCTGGGCGGCGGGGAGGGTGAGCGTGACACACAGGCCATGCGGCTCGGCGGCGGTGGCGGCGGTGGCGGCCACGTGGCCGCCGTGCGCGGCGGCGACCACGGCCACAATGGCCAGGCCCAGGCCGGACCCGGACCGCCGGGACGGCACCCCGGCCCGGTAGAACCGGTCGAAGATGCGCGGCAGCTGATCCGGTGGCACACCCGGGCCGTCGTCGATGACCGCCAGGACCACCTGGCCGTCCTGCGCGGTCGCGGTCAGCGTAGCCGTGCTGCCCGCCGGGGTGTGCGCGGCCACGTTGCCGAGGATGTTGTCGATGGCCCGGCGGAGCAGTTCCTCGTCCCCGATGACTTCCAGGCCGCCGGTGATGTCACATTGCCAGGCCCGGTCCGGGCTGGCGGTCCGGGCGCGCTGCACGCACTCGGTGGCCAGCGCGCTGAGCGCGATCGGCTCCCACCGCTGGCCGGGCTGCTGGTCGAGCCGGGCCAGCCGGAGCATGTCGTCCACCAGCCCGCCCATCCGCTGTGCTTCCAGGGTGATCCGGCGCATCGCCTCATCGACCTGGTCCCGGCGGGGCAGCGCGCCCTGCTGGTACAGCTCGGCGTTGGCACGCAGCGAGGCGAGCGGGGTGCGCAGCTCGTGGCTGGCGTCGGCGAAGAACCGGCGGGTGGCCTCCTGGCTGGCCTCGCGTTCGGCCACGAAATCCTCGATGCGGGCCAGCATCCCGTTCAGTGCGGCACTCAGCCGGCCCATCTCGGTACGCGGATCGTGCTGGCTGACCCGATCGGTCAGGTCGCCCGCGTTGATCTTGTCGGCCTGGCCCGCCATCACCTCGACCGGCCGCAAGCCGCGGCGCATCACCCAGGCGACGCCGCCGGCCGCGATGGCCCCGGCGGCCGCCGACCCGAAGATCAGGATCAGCTCGAGCTGGCCGAGGGTCCGCTGCATGTCAGACAGGCTGGTGGTGGCGTACACCAGGCCGTACCCGGGGAAGGACAGCGCCATCAGCCGGATCTGGGTGGTCCCGTTCTGCCCGGTCAGGGTCACCGCCGTGCGGCTGCTGGCCAGTGACCGCAGATAGGGCACGGAGACCCGGGGCAGCAACTGGGGACCGCCCATGATCGACAGCTCCGGGCGGCTCCCGTTCACTGTCATCACATCGAACTGGCCGAGCGCGCCCGGCAGGACGGCCCGCGGCCCGGTGATCTGCTTCTTGGGGCTGCTCCGCGGCACGAAGTCGGGCGGGTGAGACGCCCGCGCCTGCAGGCGGTTATGGACCGGCAGGACCCGGTACAGGCTCAGCACTTCCCGTAGTTGCTGGTCGGTCCGGCTGAGCAGGTAGCCGCGCAGCGCGGTGACCGAGGCCACGTCGAACGCCGCCAGCGCGACCAGGGTGACGCCCAGCACCCCGAGCAGCACCCGGGTGCGCAGCTTGGCCCGGCGCGGCCGGCGCAATCTCAGCCTCATCGCCGCTCGCGCGGCAGCCGGAGGCTGTAGCCCACGCCCCGCTGGGTGTGGATCACATCGGGCCCGTGCTCGGCCAGCTTGCGCCGCAGGTAGGCGATGTAGGTGGCGACCACCGTGCTGGACCCGCCGAAGTCGTAGTCCCACACGTGGTCAAGCAGCTGGGCCCGGGTCAGCACCCGGCCCGGGTTGAGCAGCAGATAGCGGAGCAGCCGGAACTCGGTCGGCGACAGCTCGATCGGCTGGCCGGCCCGGCGGACCTCGTAGGAGTCCTGGTCCAGCTCGATGTCGGCGAACGTCAGCACCGGGCCGCCGGCCTCGTCGCGGCGGGTGCGGCGGAGCACGGTGCGGATCCGCGCGGCCAGCTCCTCCAGGCCGAACGGCTTGGTCATGTAGTCGTCGCCGCCCAGGGTCAGCCCGGTGACCTTGTCGTCCTGGGTGTCCTTGGCGGTCAGGAAGATGACCGGCAGCCGGCTGCCGTCGCGGCGCAGCCGCCGGACCACCTCGAAACCGTCCGTGTCGGGCAGCATCACGTCGAGCACGGCCAGGTCGAACGGCCGCTCCCGGGCCAGCCGGAGCGCCTCGGCGCCGGTGTCCGCGGCGGTGACCTGGAAACCCAGGAAGGTCAGCGACGCGGCCACGGCGTCGCGCAGGAACGGCTCGTCGTCGACCACCAGCAAGCGGCCGTGGTCGGCGGCCGGTGCCGCTGCCGGTTCAGCCATCACGCCTCCCTGCCCACGCGTCATACCAGCATGAGAACGCTAGGTCCGGCTGTGACCAGCGTGTGAGTTTCATGTGAGAAGGCGGCCAGCGGCAACTCGCATGGAACTCACACGCGATCCGTGCAGTAGTCGTAATCCCGCCCAGCAGGCTGGTCTCCCGCAAGGATCGTTCGCTCCACGGTAAGGGCGGTTTCCCCGATGAACGAGAGACAGCCTGGCCGGCTGGCGGCCGTCCTGGCCCGGCCCCTGCTGGCCCGGCCCCTGCTGGCCCCGGCCGTGCTGGCCGGCACAACGCTGCTGGCCACCGCGTGCGGCGGCGCACACCCGGCCGGGTCCGGCGCCAGCCCGGCCCCCGGGAACGTGCAGCGACTGGACGCCTTCGCCGCGTGCATGCGCAGCCATGGAGTGCTGGACTTCTATTTCGCTAATTCGCCGGGCACCTCGAATACGGCCACCGAGCTGAGCATCATGGGGCACTACGTGCCCGGCGTGAATCCGCAGACCCCCCACTTCGGGCCGGCCATGAAGGCATGCAAGCACCTGCTGCCCGGCGGCGGCTCACATCAGATGACGCAGCAGCAGATCAGCAACATGGTGAAGTCCGCCGCGTGCATGCGGGCGCACGGCTTCCCGGACTACCCCGACCCCGACGTGCAGAACGGCGGCGTCGTCGAGCAGCCACTGCCGTCCGACATTGACACGAGCTCGGCACAGTTCCAGCAGGCAGAAAAGACATGCAACGCGTAACGGGCCTGCGCTGGCTGGCCGCGCTGGCCGGGATCGCCGTGCTGGCCGCGGCCTGCAGCAGCGGCACTACGGCGGCCGGGCCCGGGGCCAGCTCAGCACCGAATCTGGCCGTGGCCCTGAGCAAGTTCGTGCAGTGCATGCACCGGCACGGCGAGCCAGGCATTTACCTCAGCCGCGCGCCGGGCAGACCCACGCCGGGCACCACCCTGATCGTCTTCCACGGGTTCGCCGTCCAGGGTGCTGACCAGAACTCCGCGCAGTTCCCGGCGGCCATGCAGGCATGCCGGAACCTGCTGCCGCACGGCAGCCCACCGAGCGCAGCGCAGCAGCACCAAGAGTTCATCAAGGGAGTGCGGGCCGCGCAGTGCATGCGGTCGCACGGCTATCCGACCTGGCCCGACCCCAGTGAGCAGGACGGCTACAACATGCAGCCAGTCCCGCCCGCCAACATCGACACCAGCTCGCCGCGGTTCCAGGCGGCGGCCAAAGCCTGCGGGATGTCGCTGCCGTAGGGCGGCCGTGGGTGACAGTGAAGGACGAGGACATGAACCAAGACACCGATGCTCAGCAGCAGGCTGACGCCGGGCCGGCCGAGGCCATCACCGGGCCGGCCCAGGCCGTGACCGGACCGGCCGCACCGGCCCCGCCCGGCCGGCGCATCTGGGTGGTGGCCGGGGTGGTGATCGTGGTCGCGGCGGCCGCTATCGGGGCGGCCCTGGCCACCGGGGTGTTCCGCGGGTCCGGCGATCAGGCGGCCGGGAGCAGCACCGGGTACAGGACCGGGACAGCCACCGTGACCCGCCAGTCACTGACCAGCCAGACCGAGGAGAACGCGACGCTGGGGGACGCGGGCACCTGGACGGTGGCGGTACCGGCCGCTTCGTCGTCCTCGTCGTCCTCGTCATCCTCGTCGTCTTCGGCGGGTTCCGGGACGTTCACCTGGCTGCCGCAGATCGGCCAGGTCATCCACCAGGGCCAGCAGATCTACGGCATGTCCGGCAGCCCGGTGGTGCTGCTGTACGGGCCGGTGCCGTCCTACCGGGACCTGTCCGAGGGTCTGACCGGGCCGGACGTGACCGAGCTGAACCGCGACCTGGTGCACCTCGGCTACGTGACCCGGGCCGCGCTCGGCGCCAAGTCAGGCTGGGACTACTACAGCGCGGAGACCGCCTACGGGGTCGAACAGCTGCAGGCCAAGCTCGGCCTGACCGTGACCGGCACCCTGGCGCTGGGCCAGGCCGCGTTCCTGCCCGGCCCGGCGCTGGTCACCGGCCTGGGCACGACCACGTCACTGGGTGGCCAGGCCGCCGCGTGGACGGTGGTGCTGACCGCGACCTCGACCACCCCGGTGGTGACCATCGGCCTGGACCCGTCGCTGCAGTCCGAGGTGAAGGACGGCGACCAGGTCAGCATCACGCTGCCGGACGGCAGCAGCACTCCCGGCGTGGTCAGCCAGGTCGGCCGGGTCGCGACCAGCCCGTCGTCGGGCAGCTCGGACAGCGGCTCGAACGGCCAGTCGGGCAGTTCGTCGAACAACTCGTCCAGCGGGTCGGGGGCGACCATCACCGTGCTGGTCTCGCTGACCCACCCGAAAGCGGCCGGGAAGCTGAACCGGGCCCCGGTGACGGTGACGATCACCACGGGCAGCGTGTCCAGCGCGCTGACCGTGCCGGTGGACGCGCTGCTGGCCGAGCCGGGCGGGAAATACGCGGTGGAAGTGACCGGGCCTGGCGGGCATCACCTGGTCACGGTGACCCCGGGCATGTTCGACGACGCCGCCGGGAAGGTGCAGGTCAGCGGGAACCTGACCCCCGGCCAGCACGTCGTGGTGCCGGGGATATGAGCACCGGCGCCCAGGACGCCACCACGGGCCAGCCTGGCTGGGCGCCGGGAGCTGGCCTGGTCCTGGAGCTGACCGAGGTGACCAAGGTCTATCCCGGCGCCCCGCCGGTGCGGGCGCTGCGCGGGGTCAGCCTGGCCATCGCGGCCGGGGAGCTGGTCGCGGTTCTCGGCCCGTCCGGGTCCGGCAAGAGCACCCTGCTGCACCTGGCCGGCACGCTGGACCGGCCGGCCAGCGGCACGGTGCGGATCACCGGGCTCGACGTGGCCACGCTGAGCGACCGGGCCCTGGCCGGCCTGCGGGCCACCGAGATCGGGTTCGTGTTCCAGCAGTTCTTCCTGGCCGAACACGCGACCGTCCTGGACAACGTGGCCGACGGCCTGCTGTACGCCGGGGCTGGCCTCACCGCCCGGCGCGGCGCGGCCGCGGTGGCGCTGGACCGGGTCGGGCTGGGCCACAAGCTCCGCGCCCGGCCGACCCAGCTGTCCGGCGGCGAGCGGCAGCGGGTGGCCATCGCCCGCGCGCTGGCCGGATCACCCGCGATCGTGCTGGCCGACGAGCCTACCGGCAACCTCGACCAGGCGACCGGGGCGGCCATCCTCGACCTGCTGGCCGAACTGCACACCGCCGGGACCACCATCATCGTCGTCACCCACGACGAATCGGTGGCGGCCCGGATGCACCGCCAGATCCGGATGCTGGATGGCCAGATCGTCTCCGACACGGCCGGCCCGGGAGGTGCCCGATGAGCACGGCTACCCGCACCCCAGTGGCGGGCCGGCTCCGGCTCACCGACCTGGCCCGCCTGGCCCTGGTCGGGCTGCGCACCCGCAAACTGCGCGCGGCGCTGTCCGCGCTGGGCATCGCGATCGGCGTGGCCGCGATCGTCGCCGTCCTGGGCCTGTCGTCGTCCTCGGCGGCCGGGCTGAACGCCGAGATCGCCGCGCTGGGCACCAACCTGCTCACCGTCCAGCCCGGCAACGGCTTCTCCGGCAATCCCGAGGAACTGCCGCTGCAGGCGACCGCGATGATCAGCCGCCTGCCGGGGGTGTACGCGGCGCAGACCACCGGCACCCTCGACGGCGTCAACGTGTACCGCAGCCCGCTGATCCCCTCGGTCAACACCAACGCGCTCAGCGTGGCCGCGACCTCACTTGGCCTGCCCGCAACGGCGGGCACGTCCCTGGCCCAGGGAAAGTTCCTGAACGCGGCCACCGCCCGCGAGCCGGTGTGCGTGCTCGGCGCGGCCGCCGCGCAACTGCTCGGCATCGACCACGTCTACCCCGGCGAGCGGGTCTGGGCCGGGAACGTGTGGCTGTACGTGGCCGGGATCCTCAAGCCGGATGTGCTGTCCCCGGACGTGGACTCCAGCGTGCTGATCGGCTACCCGTTCGCCGAACAGGCCTACGGCTTCGACGGCCACCCCACCACCATCTACGTCAAGGCCACCGACTCCCGGGTGACCGCGGTGGACAACCTGCTCGGCGCGCAGGCCGACCCGGAGGACCCGAGCAGCCCGGACGTGTCGGTGCCGTCTTCCGCGCTGGTCGCGCAGGCCGACGCCAAGGGCGCGTTCAACACCCTGTTCCTCGGCCTGGGCGCGGTCGCGCTGCTGGTCGGCGCCATCGGGGTGGCCAACATCATGGTCATCGCGGTGCTGGAACGGCGCAGCGAGATCGGGCTGCGCCGTGCGCTCGGCGCCACCCGCGGCCACATCCGGGTCCAGTTCCTGTCCGAAGCGGTCACCCTGGCCCTGGCCGGCGGCGCGGCCGGGGTGCTGGCCGGCGCGGCCGCCACCGCCGCCTACGCGCACGCCAAGGGCTGGGCCGTGGTCATTCCCGCGCAGGCCTGGGCGGGCGGCCTGGCCGCCGCGCTGCTCATCGGCGCCCTGGCCGGGCTGCTGCCCGCGCTCAAGGCGGCACGGCTGGCGCCCACCGAGGCGCTGTGGACCCTTTGATGAACGGCTAGTGCCTGGCCGAACGGTGTGCGAACGGTGCGCTGCCTAACGTCGTGGCATGACGCAACCAGTGTTGTTCCTGGTCGATGACGAACCCGGAGTGGTGCACGCGCTGCGGGACGACCTCAGCCGCCGGTTCGGTCAGGACTTCTGCGTGGCTGCGACGACCTCGGCCAGCGCGGGGCTGACCGAACTGGCCGACCTGGCCGCACGGCAGGCGCCGGTCGCGCTGCTCGTCGCCGGCCACGTGATGACCGAGATGACGGGCGTCGACTTCCTGGCCCGGGCCCATGAGCTGCATCCGCTGGCCAAACGGGTGCTGCTGGTGGACCGCGACTACTCGGCGCGCAGCCCGATCACGCAGGCCATGGTGCTGGGCCAGGCCGACTATCACATCACCAAGCCGTGGCTGCTGGAACAGGACCTGTACCGCGAGGTCAGCCAGTTCCTGGCCGAATGGGCCAAGGACCAGGAGGCCGGTTTCGAACTGTTCTACCTGGTCGGCCAACTCCAGGATCCGGGCACGACCACGCTGCGCGAGCTGCTCACCCGGTTCTACGTGCCGTTTCACTTCCAGGACGCGGACAGCGGGCCCGGACACCGCCTGCTGGAGGGGGCCGGCCTGCGCGGGTCACCTCTGCCCGTCCTGATCCGGCACGACGGCTACACGGTGGCCCGGCCGACGACCGCCGAGGTCATCGCGGCGGTCGGCGGCAGCACCCACAGCGATCTGGACCAATGCGACCTGGTCATCGTCGGGGCGGGCCCGGCCGGCCTCACCGCCGCGGTGTATGCCGCCTCGGAGGGCCTGCAGACGGTGGTGCTGGAGGAGACGGTGTCCGGCGGCCAGGCCGGGAATAGCCCGATGATCCGGAACTACCCCGGCTTCCCGCACGGGGTCAGCGGGCATGAGCTGACCCGCAAGGCCTGCGAGCAGGCGTGGATGTTCGGGGCGCACATGGTGTTCGCGCAACCCGCCACCAGCCTGGGCTGCCGGGGTGCGGAGCGCATCGTGCAGCCAGCCACTGGGCACCCGATCCGCGCCCGGGCCGTCATCGTCGCGCCGGGCATCGCCTGGCGCCGCCTGGGCGTGCCGCGGCTGGAGGCGCTGGTCGGCGCCGGCGTGTTTTATGGTGCGGCCGGGGCCGAGGCGCGGGCCATGGCGGGGCAGGACGTGTTCGTGGTGGGGGCGGGCAACTCGGCGGGCCAGAACGCCCTGCACCTGGCCCGGTACGCCAGGCAGGTGACGATGCTGGTCCGGGGGGAGCGCCTGGCCCGGTCGATGTCGGACTACCTGATCCGGGAGATCGAGGCCACCGGCAACATCACCGTGCGGCTGAACACCGAGGTCGCCGATGGCCACGGCCAGGGCCGCCTGGAGACCCTCACCCTGTGCGACAAGCGGCGCGGCCACGCCACGGTGGTCCCGGCCAGCGCGCTGTTCGTGTTCATTGGCGGGGCGCCGCGCACGCGCTGGCTGCCCACGGCGGTCCAGCTGGCGGACGGCTTCATCCGGACCGGGCGGGACGTGCTGCTCGACGGTGCGGAGCACAGCCGGTGGCCGCTGGACCGCCCGCCCCTGCCGCTGGAGACGTCGGTGCCGGGGATCTTCGCGGTGGGCGA
>Ga0335085_10013228_pt1 | contig 12106 bp, 20 predicted proteins | sample Lox_Sample_45_FD_206712 | JGI IMG/M metagenome (GOLD analysis project Ga0335085, IMG submission 206712) | Soil microbial communities from Loxahatchee National Wildlife Refuge, Florida, United States - Lox_Sample_4.5 | ecosystem: Environmental > Terrestrial > Soil > Wetlands | place: USA...
CAAGGTGCGCGTCAGCGGCCGCCTGAATGGCAATGAGATCGCGCGCTCCGAATGGTATCTGCAGGGACGCCTGCCGCTGCACACGCTGCGCGCCGACATCGACTACGGCTTCGCGGAAGCCAAGACGACGTACGGCGTCATCGGCGTGAAGTGCTGGGTATACAAGGGCGAGATTTATCGCGAGAAACGTCGCGAGCCGCAGGGCGTAGGCGCGTTTTAAGAACAGTGGTCAGTTGTCGGTTGTCGGAAAAAGACAGCAACGACCAACTGACGACTGACAACCAACAACTGGGAACTGACTTATGTTGATGCCAAAGAAAGTTAAGTACCGCAAGCAGCAGCGCGGACGCATGGCGGGCAAGGCCTGGCGCGGCGGCGAGCTCTCGTTCGGAGACTTCGGCCTGAAGGTCATGGAGCCGGGATGGATTACCGATCGTCAGATCGAAGCCAGCCGTGTCGCAATGACCCGCTTCGTCAAGCGCGGCGGAAAGATCTGGATTCGGCTCTTCCCCGACAAGCCGGTCACCAAGAAGCCGGCCGAAACCCGTATGGGAAAGGGCAAGGGCGCGCCGGATCACTGGGTTGCCGTTGTCCGTCCGGGCAAGATCCTGTTCGAAATGGAAGGTGTTTCGCATGCCGATGCGCAGCAGGCGATGAAGCTGGCGGCGCACAAGCTGGGACTTCGGACCGAGTTCGTTTCGAGAGAAGCAACGGTTTAACTCGAAACTCATAACGACCGCCGACCTCGAGAGCGGCGGCAGTAGAAGAGAAAAAGGAATGGCGACAAAAGCAGCCGAGAAGATCAAGAACACGACCGATACTGAGCTCGCGCACCAGGAACGCGATCTGGCGGACCAGTTGTTCCGCCTGAAGTTCCAGTTGGCGATGGGCCAGACCGAGAGCCTGAAAAAGATCCGCCAGCTCCGCAAGGACATTGCGCGGGTTAAGACCGAGAAGCGTTCGCGCGCACTCGCCGGGGAGACGAAATAATGGCCGACACGACCCAGAACACCGAATACAAGTCGCACCGCAAGACCGTGGTCGGCAACGTGGTCTCGACGAAGATGCAGAAGACCATCGTGGTCGAGGTCGAACGGCGCAAGGCACACCCACTTTATCGCCGCGTGATCCGCACGACAAAAAAGTTCTATGCGCACGACGAGAAGAACTCGGCGCATGTGGGCGATGTGGTTCGCCTGGAAGAGACGCGTCCGCTTTCGAAGCTGAAGCGCTGGAAGTTGCAGGAAATCATCCGCAAGGCGGCCCTGGTCGCCGAGGCAACGGAGACCCCGGTAGCATAACCGGCTGGTTAACGCAGAAGGAGACATGTCATGGCTGTGATGATGCGAACCATGCTGGAGGTCGCCGATAACTCCGGCGCCCGCAAGCTGCAGATGATTCTGCCGGTCGGCGGACAGACGGGACTGGTCGCCGGGCTCGGCGATGTGATTACCGCTGCCGTGAAGGAAGCGGCGCCCGAGGGCCAGGTGCAGAAGGGCAAGGTGGTGAAGGCGGTGATCGTGCGCACCCGCAAGGAGTCGCGCCGGAAAGACGGCACCTACATCCGCTTTGATTCGAATGCGGCGGTGCTGATCAACCCGGACGGCGAGCCGGTCGGTACGCGCGTGTTCGGACCGGTCGCCCGCGAGTTGCGGGAAAAGAAGTTCTTGAAGATTGTGTCACTGGCTCCGGAAGTTCTGTAGCCGACCATCTGAAGAACCGATGAACTGAGAACTGAGAAACGAGATTTGACGATGGCAACAGCAACGGTATCAACGACAAAGCACAAGCATTTCAATATCAAGCGGAACGACACAGTGAAAGTGATTGCCGGCAAGGATGCGGGCAAGGAAGGGCGTGTGCTGCGCATCTTCCCGAAAGAGGCGCGCGTCCTCGTCGAGCACATCGGCGTGGTGAAGAAGCACGTGCACCCTAATCCGCAGCGCAACATCAAGGGCGGGATCGCCGAACAGGAGACGCCGGTTTCCATCTCCAACGTGATGTTGGTCTGTAAGCAGTGCGGGCCGACGCGCATCGGGCACGACACGCGCGGTGACAAGAAAGTTCGCACCTGCAAGAAGTGCGGAACGACACTGGACTAGTTGATAAATGAGTAATTTGGTAATTGGGTAATTTGAAACCCAGGAATTGAACAACTCACGAAACGGTAAACACTCCGCGGATCGTGAGAGAAAGCAGTCGAAGAGAAATGGCAGACGAGAAACAGAAGCAGCAGAAGGCACAGAAGCCGCAACAGCAGGCGAAGGGCGGCAAGGGTAAAGGTGAGCAGTCGGCGGCTCCGGCGACCGAAGCGGGACGCCCGAAGGCGTCGAGTCGCAGCACGGCGCGCATGCGCGACAAGTACACCAAGGAAGTGGCTCCTGCGCTGCTGAAGGAATTCGATCTCAAGAACCGCATGGCTGTGCCGAAACTGGAGAAGGTCGTCATCAACATGGGCGTGGGCGAAGCGACGCAAAACGCGAAGCTGCTCGATCCCGCGGTGAACGAGCTCAGCGCGCTAACCGGCCAGAAGGCCGTGATCACGCGGGCGAAGAAATCAATCGCGGCGTTCAAGGTGCGCGAAGGCATGCCGATCGGGGCGATGGTCACGCTGCGCGGCGACCGCATGTACGAGTTTCTGGACCGCCTGATCAACATCGCCCTGCCCCGCGTGCGCGACTTCCGCGGCGTAAGTTCGAAGTCGTTCGACGGACGTGGCAACTACACGCTCGGCCTGCGCGACCAGTTGATCTTCCCGGAGATCGATTACGCGAAGGTGGAGAAGCTGAAGGGCATGAACATCACCATCGTGACGACGGCCCGCAACGACGAGCAGGCTCGGGCGCTGCTGAAGCACATGGGCATGCCGTTCAGGCAGTAGTCAGGAGTCAGCCAAGACGAGCGGGGCTGCACTCGGAAGAGTTTTCGGTCGGTAGACCGGCGAGACAAAGCAGTAATAAGGATCAAATGGCTACAACAGCAAAACGAGTTAAGGACGCCAACAAGCCGAAGTTCTCTTCGCGCCAGCATAACCGTTGCAAGAATTGCGGACGTCCCCGCGCTTACCTGCGTAAGTTCGGGATCTGCCGCCTCTGCTTCCGCTTGCTGGCCCTGCGCGGAGAAATTCCAGGCGTGTCGAAGTCGTCCTGGTAGAAGGCGGTCGTTGGCTATTAGTCGTTAGTCGTTCGCAAACTCTGCTGACGGCCAACGACAAACGACTAAGGACAGATTCATCCGTTGCCGCAGGTTCTCCGGTTGTGCCGGAGCTAACGAGCAACGTAAGGAGAAGGTAGAACATGACCGATCCGGTCGCAGATTTCCTGACCCGCGTGCGTAACGCGATCAGGGCGAAACAACAAAAAGTAGATGTCCCAGCGAGCAAACTCAAGCTGGAGATCGCCCGTATCCTCAAGGAAGAGGGTTACATTTCCAACTTCAAAGCCACGGAAGAAAACGGCCAGAAGCTGCTGCGCGTTTACCTGAAGTATGGCAACGGCAACGAGGCGGCGATCAGCAATCTGAACCGCATCTCGAAGCCCGGCTGCCGCGTGTATGTCGGACGCACCGAGATTCCGCGCGTGCTGGGTGGACTGGGCATCAACATCCTGACCACGCCCAAAGGCGTCATGACGGGTCGCGACGCACGCAAAAGCGGCGTCGGTGGCGAGATCCTCTGCGAAGTTTGGTAGTCGCTTCGCGATGAGTTCATCAGGTTCGTCAGTGCCTCAGTTCATCAGTAACTGACAAACTGAAATACTGAGGAACTGACGAACTAAAGAAGAAGCTGAAAGCGGAAGAGAGTGTCGACCGCCATTTAAGCGAGAGAAGAGACAAATGTCGAGAATCGGTAAAAAGCCAATTGCGATCCCGTCGGGTGTGAAGGTGAACATTCGCGGCAACGTCATCGAAGTGCAAGGTCCCAAGGGGAAGCTCGAGACCCACGTCCCGCAGGGAGTGAGCGTCGAGCAGAAGGATGGCGCCATTGTTGCGACGCGGCAAAATGATTCGCAGGCCGCCATTCACGGACTGTCGCGAGCGCTGCTGAACAATGCCGTCACCGGTGTGACCACCGGCTGGACTAGGGAACTGGAAATCGTCGGCATCGGCTACAAGGCGGAACTGAAGGGCAAGAACGTCGTGGTCTTCAGCCTCGGCTATTCACACCCGATCGAGTATCCACTGCCCAGCGAGATTCAGGTCGCAGTCGACCCGAAGAACACGCGGCTGACGCTGACCGGCATCGACCGCCAGAAGGTCGGACAGGTTGCCGCCGAAATGCGCGGTCTCCGCAAGCCCGATCCGTATAAGCAAAAGGGCGTGCGCTATGTCGGCGAGAAGTTGAAGAAGAAGGTCGGCAAGACGGGCGCTAAATAAAGTTTGTCAGTAAATCAGTTCATTGTTTGGTCAGACCGACACTGATGAACTGAAAAACTGAAGGACTGAGGAACCGGCTCAAGATGAGCTACCCGGCATAGAAACCCGGGAACTGGAAAAGCAAATGATTACGAAGGAACAGAAAAACAAGAAGCGCGTTCGGGTTCATGAGCGCATCCGCAAAGGACTGTCGGGTTCCACCGAGCGTCCAAGGCTGAGCATATATCGCTCGACGAACCACATTTACGCGCAGATTATCGACGACCTGCAGGGCAAGACGATCGTCGCGGCCTCAACGGTAGAAGGCAAAGGCACGCACAAGACCGGCGGAAACCTCGCTTCCGCGAAGGAAGTCGGCAAGTCGGTGGCCGAGAAAGCCAAGGCGAAGGGCATCACCAAGGTTGTGTTCGATCGCGGTGGGTACCTCTATCACGGGCGCGTCAAGGCGCTGGCCGATGCGGCGCGTGCAGCAGGGTTGCAGTTCTAAGAATAGTCGTTGGTCGGTAGTCGTTGGTGGTTAGCAATTCAACGACAGAAGAGGCCGACGAGATGGAATTCAAGAAATAAGTTAGTTGCGACGTTGGTTTGCTAACGACTGACGACCAAGAACTAACGACTGAGAACAACATGCCATCAATTAAGAAGAAACTCGACGCCGGCAACTACAACCTGAAAGACCAGGTGATTGCCATCAATCGCGTCACCAAGGTTGTCAAAGGCGGCAAGAACCTGTCGTTCGCGGCATTGGTCGTGGTCGGCGACCCGACTGCAGGCGTGGTTGGCTTCGGCTCCGGCAAGGCGAAGGAAGTTCCGATGGCGATCCGTAAAGGCATCGAGTCGGCAAAGAAGAACCTGGTAAAGGTCAACATGACCCACACCACAATTCCTCACGTCTCGCTCGGACGCTATGGTTCCGGCCGCGTGCTGCTGAAGCCGGCTCCGGAAGGAACCGGTGTGATCGCCGGTGGCGCGGTACGCGCGGTCATGACGTCGGTCGGCATTCAGAACGTGCTGACCAAGTCGATCGGTACTACCAATCCTCACAACGTGATCAAGGCGACTTTCGACGCCCTTGTGCACCTGCGCGATCGTCAGGAAGTGGCGAACCTTCGCGGGAAGTCCGTGGAGGAACTCTAATGTCGGCAACCAAGAGCACAGTGAAATTGAAGTGGGTGCGCGGCATGGCGCAGGCGCCGGTGAAGCATAAGCTGGTGATCAAGGGCCTCGGATTTACGCGGCTGAACCAGGTGATCGAGCGTGAGGATACGCCGTCGATTCGCGGCATGGTCGCCAAAGTCCCGCACCTGGTGGAGTACGTAAAGTAGTTAGTCGTTAGGAGTTAGTAGTTAGGAAAAACGTTCTGTTGTAGGGTTTTCCGGACTGCTAACCACCAACTCCTAACTCCTTTTTTGCGAAGAGAGATTTGAAATGCCATATAACTTAAGCACAATTCGCGCCCCCAAGAAGGCCAACGAGAACAAGAAGCGCGTCGGACGTGGTATGGGTTCCGGCATGGGCAAGACGTCCACCCGCGGACACAAAGGCCAGGGTTCGCGCAGCGGTTCGCGCCAGAAGCGCGGATTCGAAGGCGGACAGATGCCGCTTCATCGCCGCCTGCCGAAGCGCGGCTTTACCAACATCTTCCGGACCGAGTACCAGGTTGTGAACCTCTCCGATCTGGCGAATCTCGGCGAGAAAGAAGTCACCCCGGAAGTTCTGAGGAAGTCGCGTTTGGTTAAGGGGAAGAATTCATTGATTAAAGTGCTCGGCGATGGTGAACTAAAGGGAGCCATCACCGTTCACGCGCACAAGTTTTCCAAGTCGGCCCAGGAGAAGATAGCGAAGGCCGGCGGCAAAGCCGAGATCGTGCAATAGTGTCGATGGTGTCCCCTTCTGCGGCAGATGTGGGAAACCGACGGACCCGAGGTCCCAATAGATGTTAGAGAAATTCGCCAATATCTTCCGAATTCCAGACCTGCGCAAGCGTGTCTTTTTCACCATGGGCTTGCTCGCGGTCTACCGCCTGGGCGCGCACATTCCGACGCCCGGCATCAATTCCGCGCTGCTGCAGCAGTTTTTTGAGCAGAATCGCGGATCGTTCCTCGGCTTTGTCGATCTGTTCAGCGGCGGGAACCTGCGCCGCCTTACGGTGTTCGCTCTCGGCATCATGCCGTACATCACGGCATCGATTATCTTGCAGTTGCTCACGGTCGTTTATGAACCACTTGCCAAGTTGCAGAAGGAAGGCGAACTCGGCCGCAAGAAGATCACTGAGTGGACGCGCTACCTGACGCTGATCCTCAGCGCCCTGCAATCTCTCGGTATCGCCATCACCCTTGAACGCCAGACAGTTTCCGGCGGCATGGCTTTCGTTACCGATCCAGGTCTCGGTTTCGTTCTTATGACGATGCTCACGCTTACCACCGGTAGCGTGTTCATCATGTGGTTGGGCGAGCAGATTACCGAACGCGGCGTGGGCAATGGCATGTCGTTGCTGATCTTCGCCGGCATCGTGGTCGGTCTGCCGCGCGGCGTTGCCGACCTGGCCGACAAGGCGCGCACTCAGGCCTGGGGCGTGTTTACGGTTCCCGCGCTGCTCATCCTGCTCGCGCTGATGATCGCTGTGGTGGCGTTCATCGTATACGTCGAGCGCAGCGAACGTCGCATCCCAGTGCAGTACGCGAAGCGAGTTGTCGGCCGCAAGATCATGGGCGGACAGAGCACGCACCTGCCGTTGCGCGTCAACTCCGGCGGCGTCATGCCGGTGATCTTCGCGTCATCACTTTTGACGTTGCCGCAGACCGTCGGCTTCGCCTTCAAGGACAACAAGGTCATCGGGCCGATGATCAAGGCGTTGCAGTGGGGCGAGCCGATTTACACGCTGTTGTACGCAGTTGGTATCGTCTTCTTCGCCTACTTCTACGTTTCGATTGTGTTCAACCCGAACGACGTAGCCGACAACATGCGCAAGTATGGCGGCTTCATCCCGGGTATCCGGCCGGGCAAGCGGACCTCCGACCACATCAACGAGATCCTGACCCGCATCACGCTCGTGGGCGCACTGTACCTGATCGTGATCTCGCTGATTCCCGAATGGATGATTGCCGGTCTGCACCTGAATCACCTGTGGCTGATCGGGACGTGGTTTGATCGGCCGAGCCTGAACTGGCTCACCAGTGGCTTGGGCGTGACTTTCTACTTCGGCGGTACGTCGCTGCTGATCGTGGTCGGCGTGGCCATGGACACGGTGCAGCAGGTAGAGGCGCAGCTGATCATGCGCCACTACGAAGGATTTACCCCACGCAGCGGACGCATGCGCGGCCGCCGGGCGTGGTAGGTGTGTAGTCGTTGGCCGGTGCTCGTTAGTCGTTGGCCAACAACGCTGGTGAATTTGTTTGGTGAGTGGTTGCTGGTCGAGAGCAGGATTTGCTAAGCACCAACGACTAATGACTAACGACTGGTTTTGTTGTGTGATCCCCCGTCCCGTCACAGGGACTTGTGACGGCGCCAGCGGAATGAGGTAATGCTGGCGGGTTATAGTCGGCTCCCCCAGTTCATGCTTCCGTCATCTGAGGGAAGTGGGAGATAGACGAATGGGTGGGAGCAAGCGACTAATGGAAACCCAGGCGGTGATGATAATGGGATCCATGACTGATCCCAAAACTCGGTTTGTTGGGGCCCTTGTCCTGCTGGGAGCGCCAGGAGCAGGCAAAGGTACACAGTCGAAGATCGTGGCGAGACAGTACGGGATCCCTCAGATTTCGACCGGCGATCTGTTGCGTGACAACGTCGCCCGGGGAACGGAACTGGGGAAGGTAGCCAAATCGGTGCTGGAGAATGGGGGGCTCGTCTCCGATCCGCTGGTGGAGGAGATGCTGGAACAGCGCATCCGCACCGGTGGGGATACGAAGCGCGGCTTCATCCTCGACGGATTTCCCCGTACCTTGGATCAGGCTGAGTGGCTGGACAGATTTTTGCAAGGCTGGACCGCTGAAGTCGCCCCCGGGCAGGCTTCGACGCCGGTTGTGATTAACGTCGCCGTCGGTTATAATCAACTACTTAGGCGGCTTACCGGACGTCGTTCTTGTCCCACCTGCGGGCGGATCTACAACGTTTTTTCCCAGCCTCCGCGAGTAGCCGATATCTGCGATATCGACGGCTCGATGCTCGTCACCCGCCGAGATGATTGCGAGGAAGTGATTTCCGAGCGACTGAAGGCGTATGAGCGGCAAACCCTGCCCCTGACCGACTATTACCGGTCGCGGGGCACGTTGCATGAGATCAACGGCGATCAGGATTTGGACGTGGTAACCGGTACAGTGCTGAAGATAGTCGAGAATGGCGATCGTGTGTAAATCCCCGGCGGAAATCGAGAAGATGCGCCGCAGCGGCAAAATTGTCCGGCAGGTACTGGACGAAGTAGCCGCGATGGTGAAGCCCGGGATCTCCACCATGGATCTGGAGCGCGCTGCCGCCCGGAAGATCAAGGAACTCGGCGCCAAGCCGGCGTTCAAGGGTTATTACGACTACCCTTGCGTGCTCTGCACGTCAGTGAACCAGGAAATCGTCCACGGCATCCCGAGTGAAAAACGGGTGCTGAAGGAAGGCGATATCGTTTCGATCGACTGCGGAGTGGTGCTCGACGGTTACTACGGCGACGCAGCCCTGACGGTGCCAGTGGGCGACGGCCAGAACGAGACCGTCAAGAAGCTGCTCGAGGTGACACGCGAATCGCTGTACAAGGGCATCGAGAAGGCCCGGATCGGCAACACGGTCGGCGATGTTGGCGCGGCGGTTCAGGAACACGTGGAAGCTGCCGGATTCAGCGTTGTCCGCGAGTTCGTTGGACACGGGATTGGAACCAAACTGCACGAAGATCCGCAGGTTCCGAACTTCGGTACCCGCGGCCACGGTGCGCGCCTCCGCGAAGGCATGGTGATCGCGATTGAGCCGATGGTGAACATCGGCCGCCCGGGAGCCCGGGTACTGGAAGACAAGTGGACCGCGGTCACCGAAGACGGCAGCATAAGCGCCCACTTCGAGCACTGCGTGGCTGTCACCAGCGATGGACCGGTGATTTTGACGCAATGAAGTTCGTCAGTTAATCAGTTTTTTCTCTGAGGAACTGATGAACCAAGAAGATGATTTGGAAGAGGCGGCTGCAGCCGCGGGTTAGGTTTGAAATTCACTAGGGGTAAGACCCCTGAGGTTGAATGAGCAAGGAAGACGCAATAGAAGTGATGGCGGTGGTGATTGAGCCTCTGCCCAATGCGATGTTCCGGGTAGAACTGGAAAATAAGCATCAGGTTTTAGCTCATGTCTCCGGCAAGATGCGCAAGAACTTCATTCGCATCCTGCCCGGCGACCGTGTCGCGGTGGAGCTTTCGCCTTACGATTTGACCCGCGGCCGAATTGTGTATCGCTATAAATAACGAGAAATAACGCGGTGTGACCGCAGACTTTGTTTCCAACTGGAAACTGGGAACTGGAAACTGAATTATGAAAGTACGGGCTTCCGTTAAGAAGATTTGCGACAAGTGCAAGGTGATCAACCGCCACGGCGTGGTGCGCGTCATCTGCGAGAATCCTAAGCACAAGCAGCGTCAGGGGTAACCCTGTCGTTGGCTGTCAGTCGTTGGTCGTTAGCCAAAACGGCCAACACAGAATGCACGACTAACGACTAAGAACTAACGACTAAGGACTGGTTTTATGGCACGTATTGCAGGTGTTGATCTTCCCCGTAACAAGCACGTGGTGATTGGGCTCACGTACATCTATGGCATTGGCAACTCCCGCTCGCACAAGATCCTGCAGGCGGCGAACGTCGATCCCGAAAAGAAAGTTCAGGACCTCGGCGAAGACGAGGTCAACCGCATCCGCCAGGTGATCGAGAACGAAGGCAACGTCGAAGGCGACCTCCGCAAAGACATCTCGATGCACATCAAGCGGCTGATCGAAATCGGCAGCTATCGCGGATTCCGTCATCGTCGCAGCTTGCCTGTCCGCGGACAGCGCACGCACACCAACGCGCGCACTCGCAAGGGACCGCGTAAGGGTACCGTCGCCAACAAGAAGAAGGCAGCGGCCAAGACATAAAGAAGTGGTTAGTGGATGGTGGATAGCGAAAAGCTAGCGGCTCCACTCACCGTCTGACAGACTGATCGATTAAGAGATTGAGAGACTTTCATGGCTAAAGCACAACCGTCCGCAGGGGCGGCCGAAAAAGCGAAGGGCGGGAAGAAGGGCAAGACCTTCAAGCGTCGCGAGCGCAAGAACGTCCCTTACGGGGTCGTCCACATCCAGGCGTCGTTCAATAACACGATCGTTACGATCTCCGACCAGGAGGGCAACGTGATTTCCTGGAAGAGCTCTGGCTCTCTCGGGTTCCGCGGCTCCCGCAAGGGCACTCCGTTCGCGGCCCAGCAGGCCGCGATGAATGCCGCCAACATGGCGCGCGATCACGGCTTGCGCTCGGTCGAAGTCCGCGTCAGCGGTCCGGGTTCGGGCCGTGAGTCGGCCATCCGCGCGCTGGCTGCCGCCGGCATCGAAGTCCGTAATATCAAGGACGTGACTCCGATTCCGCACAACGGCTGCCGTCCGCCGAAGCGTAGAAGAGTGTGAACGGTGGACGGTGAATAGTGGACAGAGTCCGCGTTCAACGTCGCCCAGAGTTAACGAAGTGGTTATGGACTGTTCACCGTCCGCTGACCACTGTCCACTAGCAACAAAGGATCGGGAAGAAAGGGAAGCCATCCCCGTAAACCGATTCATGGAAATAGGAGAACAACTTGGCTCGATATAAAGATGCAGTGTGCCGCCTTTGCCGTCGCGAAGGCATGAAGCTCTTCCTCAAGGGCGCGAAATGTTTCACCGACAAGTGCCCCGTCGAAAAGCGCAACTACGCTCCCGGACAACACGGTAAGGACAAGAAGACGAAGGTCGTGGGATACGGCCTGCAACTGCGCGAAAAGCAGAAGGCAAAGCGTATCTACTTCGTCGGCGAAAACCAGTTCCGCAACTACTACGAAGTTGCATCGAACGCGACCGGAGTCACGGGCGAAATACTGCTCCAACAGTTGGAGCGCCGCCTCGACACCATCGTGTTCCGTCTCGGATTCGCGAACGCCCGCCGTCAGGCGCGGCAGCTCGTGCGTCACGGCCACATCGCCGTAAACGGCAAGAAGGTAAATATTCCTTCGTACCAGGTTCGCGTGGGCGATGAAATTTCCGTCCGCGAAGAGGCAAAAAACCTCGACGCGATCAAGAACGCCGTCGAGTTCGCGAGCCATCAGACCGCGCCCTCGTGGCTTACGGTTGATCGCGAAGGCCTCAAAGGTTCGCTGAACGCGCTGCCGAAACGCGGGGACATCAACCTCCCGATCAACGAGCAGCTGATCGTCGAACTGTATAGCAAGTAACCTGATCGTTACTTCGAATTGGTAAATGAGTAAGTTAGTAAATCGGTTCTGCTGTGTGTGCGCGGATCGAGGAGAGAATTTACTAATTTACCAAATTACCAACTTACTAATTGAGTTTGGCCCTTTTCCGGTCCCGCTCAGCCCTGGCTGCGACAACTTCACTGTGGGCCAATGAAGTTGCAGCCTCGAGCCACAGGGACGGAAGGAGAAACAACCAATGCTTTGGAAAGGTTTCCAAAAGCCCAAGCGCCTCGCCACTGACACCGAGACGCTCAACGACAAATACGGCCGCTTCTGGGCTCAGCCCTTCGAGC
>Ga0335085_10013230_pt1 | contig 12105 bp, 11 predicted proteins | sample Lox_Sample_45_FD_206712 | JGI IMG/M metagenome (GOLD analysis project Ga0335085, IMG submission 206712) | Soil microbial communities from Loxahatchee National Wildlife Refuge, Florida, United States - Lox_Sample_4.5 | ecosystem: Environmental > Terrestrial > Soil > Wetlands | place: USA...
TAGAACTCGTTTGACGGCTTTGCGCGGTTGACCGGCACGAGCTTGAGCACGCCTGCTGCGAATAGTTGGCTTAACTTTTACTATGACTCCGGGTCAGAAGTGACGCAGCAGGTGTTCACGGCGGGAAATGTCATGAACTACACTTATGACAACGTCGGACAATTGAAAACAGCCCAAGGTTTTGAGTCCGACCAGGTAACCCCGCGCTTGCAGGAGCAATTCGGCTATGCCTATGATAAAGCTTGGAATTTGAACACGCGCACCAATAACATTTTGCGACAAACATTTGTCGTGAACAACTTGAACGAGCTGAGCAGCGCCAGCCGGAGCGGTACCCTCACCGTGGCCGGGACAACGACCGAGCCGGGCGCCAACGTGACCAGCGTAACGGTGAATACGTCCAATGCGCTGATCTATGCTGATGGAACGTTTGCCAGCACCAATCAGCCATTGGCCAACGGCTATAATACCTACACCGCCATCGCCCATGATAATGTCGGTGTTGGACGATGGGATACCAACAGTTTGACAGTAAACCTGCCAGCTAGCGCCAGTTATTCGTATGACCTTAATGGGAATCTGACAAACGATGGTACGCGGAATTTTGCCTATGACGATGAGAATCAACTGACAGCCGTTTGGGTGGCCAACACATGGAGCAACAGCTTTGGCTATGACGGTTTGTTGCGGGAACGGATTGAAAAGGATTATACTTGGACAGCAAGCGCGTGGCAGGAAACGAATGAAGTTCGTTTCATTTACGATGGCTACTTGGTAATTCAGGAGCGGGACTGGAACAATCTTCCTCAGGTCTCTTATACGCGGGGCGTGGACTTGAGCGGCAGTTTGCAGGGCGCCGGCGGGATTGGCGGACTTCTCGCCCGAACGTCCAACGCCCAGCTTCTAACCGCTGATCCCAATGCCAGCGCCTATTATTTCAGTGATGGCCAGGGAAATGTAGTGGCAATGGTCAATTACTACGGCGCGTTGGTGGCGCAGTACCAATATGACCCATTTGGGAATTTGTTGGTTAAATCCGGTCCGCAGGCTGACGCCAACCGGTATCGTTTCTCCAGCAAGGAATGGGATGACGGTCCGGGACTCTACTATTACGGCTTCCGGTTTTATGACCCGAATCTACAGCGGTGGCTGAATCGGGACCCGATACAGGAAATCGGTGGAGTTAATCTTTATGGTTTCCTTTTGAATAGCCCGATAAATTTCGTTGATTGGTTTGGTCTTTGTAATGCCATGACTGACATCTACAATGAGAATGACCCTGATCCTTACATGGCAGACCTTAATAGACGGTCAAATCAAGCATTGGGTCAATCTGCAAATCAAATGGAAAACCAGCTGGCGGCAGAACAACGGCAGGCCGTTGCTACGGCTGCTTTGGCACTTCCAATTGCCGTGTCGCCAGTCGGCGAACTGGCAGAAGGTCTTGCAGCGTGGTTGGGAGCCAGGACTTTGACTGCTGAAGCAATTGGTGTAGGGGTTGATGAAGCTGTCGGTCAGGGGTACTCTAAAGCAACTGGTTATAATGGGGCGCCGATAACTGTGCCGCCCAAGAATGTTTTCCAAGCCGCTGAAGAAGCATTCGATATGGCGGATTATCTTAGTGATCCGGGCGAGTCTCTTGGAACGGGTAATGGGCAAAATCCATTAACGGGACAATCTTGCGCGAACTGCAACGTCAATTCACCATCAATTTATATGCCACCAAGCAATCCATGCAATTAGACCCTTGTCATGATTAACAAACAATGGATTACTTTTTCCTAGCTCTTTGCCTCTATGTAATTTGGAAATATGTATTCCATAATCCTGAACAATTTCCAAATGCAACGACCATCCAGAAGATTATTCATTCAGTTACCTTAATGTGTCTTGCTTGTGCCTGTTGGGGGTGGGGCTTTACCTTGATATGGATTCTCTTGCACCCACATCAGTGGGTGGAATACTTGACACACAAGGCAAAACCGTATCCCGTAGGCTTTGATGAGGCATTTCAGTTGCTCGGTTCCATCGTTGGCCCGATCGGAGTGCTTTTTTGTTATTTTACGCTCAGAGGATACGATAAAGCGCGGCGGGTCCTACTAGTGTTATTACCACTGATCTACTTGGTAGAATTATATGCGGAATTCCTTCAATTCACTCAAGCTCACAATATTCCGCCGTTACCAGTGCTTTTGTTCGGCGCTTTGCTTTTAAGCACGCCTTTCTGGTTTATCCTCATTTTTTATCGTCATCCTAAAGTAATTAAATCACTTTTTTGTTCTCATGGACAAGACGTTCAGATGTAAGCGTCATGCGGAGCACCTTCTATTCAGAAATGTGGCAACCAATGGCATGACTGAACGTCACCCATTTAGAAGTCAAGCACCGGAACGGCTCCTTGGAGTTCAACGTCCCGCAACCAGGGCGGGGAGGTTCCTCACCTATATTCAGTCCGAACGTTCCAAGACACGGGCCACCCACATCCAGTCCTGTCCAGGTCAACCGATCATTGGCAAAGGCTATTTGGGTCTTTCACCAGTCCTTGCCGGCTCAACCGAGTTAGAAACGCGACCGTTCCAGCTATGTTCGGCACTTTTACCCGGTTGAACGGCAAATCACAAGACCTCGTATCTGGGCTGGAGTGGCCAAAGGCAATCCGCTTACGATAAATACGAGGTAGTCTCGACAGTGTCAGCATGCGCTTCCGGCTTTCTTATTCCTCCATTTTGCCGTAGGCTTGCCACCTTATGAAAGTGATTCGCCACACCGATGCGAATTATGCCGGCCGGCTCCGTGAACTGACCGCCGCCTCCAGCCTGTTCGACCCGGAAATCGAACAGCGCACGCGCGCCATCCTGCAAGCGGTTTATGTGCACGGCGATGACGCGCTGCTTGAGTTCACCGAAAAATATGATGGGGCGATGTTGACCACCGAACAACTCGCCGTGTCCCAGGCCGAACTCATGACCGCATCGCTCAAGGCAGACGAACCCCTGCGTGCGGCGGTGGCGGAAGCCGGGAAAAACATTGCTGACTTCGCCAAAAAATCGTTGCGCAAGAACTGGCACACGAAAAATTCGCATGGCGCGTGCGTGGGCGAAAAATTCGATCCGTTCCAGCGCGTCGGCGTTTACATTCCCGGTGGCACGGCACCGCTGGTTTCAACCGCCTTGATGACCATCACGCTGGCCCGGGTTGCTGGCTGCCCGGAAATCGCCGTCTGCACGCCATGCCGCAAAGATGGTTCAATCAATCCTGCGCTGCTGTTCGCGGCCCGGGCCGCCGGCGCGACGGAGATTTACCGTGTTGGCGGGGCGCAGGCAATAGCGGCGCTGGCTTACGGCACCAGCACCATCCGCCGGGTTCAGAAAATTTTCGGTCCCGGAAACGCTTATGTTGTCGCCGCCAAGCGGTTGCTGGTCGGGCACGTCGCCATTGATTTGCTGCCCGGCCCCAGCGAACTGCTCGTGCTGGCCGACGACACCGCCAATCCGGGATTCCTGGCCGCTGATATGCTGGCCCAGGCCGAGCATGGTTCCGGCCACGAACGCGTCTGGCTCGTGACCACTTCGGCAAAAATATTGAAGGCGGTTGAACGTGAAATTGCAAAACAAATGCCGAAGCTGGCGCGGCGGGAATTCATCCAGCGCGCCCTGCAAAGCAACGGCTGGCTGATTCAGGTGAAGTCGCTTGATGACGCTGTGGCGCTGGCCAACCGGCTCGCGCCGGAGCATTGCGAAGTCATGACGCGCCATCCGCGCAAGGTTTCCGAGGGCATCCTGACGGCCGGCGCAATCTTCCTCGGTCCGTGGTCGCCGACGGTGTTGGGCGATTACGTGGCCGGGCCGAGCCACACCCTGCCGACCGGCGGCGCGGGCGCGTCGTTTGCCGGCTTGACCGTGGACCAATTCCAACGCCGCACCAGCGTGGTGGAGTACAATCGTGCCTCGCTCAAAAAAGCGCTGCCCGCCGTGAAAAAATTCGCCGAACTTGAAGGGTTGGGGGCTCATGGACGTTCTGCCGAAATTCGTTCCGCTAAATGAAAATCCCGAAACGATTGATCCGCCCGCTGGTGCGCGAGTTGCACCCTTATGTCTACGGCGAACAGCCGAAGATCAGGGGCTTGATCAAGCTCAATACGAACGAGAATCCTTATCCGCCATCGCCGAAGGTCCTGGCGGCGGTCAAGGCGGCAGCGGACGGCCGGCTGCGGCTATATCCCAGTCCGGCGGCACAAGGGTTACGCGAGAAACTGGCGAAGCTGCACGCGTGTCATGGAGACAACATCATTGTAGGCAACGGTTCAGATGAGTTGCTGGCGCTGGCAACGCGGTGTTTCGTTGAACCCGCAGCAGCGTTCGGCGGGACGCCCCCATCTAAAAGGTCGAGTGAAGGATACCGGCGCTCTGCCAGGACGCCGCTGCGATTTGCGACGGTGCAATACTTAACGCCCAGTTATTCGCTGTATCCGGTGCTGGCGGATATTCACGGCGCCCGAAAAAATCCCGTGCCGCTCAAACCGGATTTCAGCCTGCCGACCGTAACCGAGTTGAAACGCGGCGGTGCCTGGAAGTTCGACGCGGCACTGACTTACGTCACGACGCCGAATGCGCCGAGCGGGCGCGGTTACCAAACGTCGGAACTCGAGAAGCTTTGTCGCGCGCAAATGGGCGTCGTGATTTTGGACGAGGCCTACGTCGATTTTGCGGAGGAAAACGCGATGCGGCTCGCGCTGAAATATCCGCACGTCCTCGTGGCGCGGACATTTTCCAAGGCCTACTCGCTCTGCTTCCAGCGCGTGGGTTATTTTGTCGGCCACTCCGATCTCATCGCCGCGCTGCACAAGATCCGCGACAGCTACAACGTCAACGGCCTCGGCCAGGTTGGCGCCGTGGCGACGCTAAGCGATTTGAAATACTACCGTGCCAATTTCAAAAAGATCATCGCCACGCGTGGGTGGTTAAGCCGCGAATTGACGAAGCTGGGTTTCCGGGTATTCCCCAGCCGGACGAATTTTATTTTTGTCCAGCCGGTGCGATTTACCGCGCGCAAATGGCAACACAAGTTGCGCACGCAGAAAATCCTCGTCCGCTGGTTCAATTTTTCCGGGGTAAAGAACCGGCTGCGCATCACGATTGGCACGCCGGCGGAGGCGGAGGCCCTGGCGGATGCGGTGCGCCGGATTCTGCGCAATTAGCCCGGTTTTTAATGTTAAATATCCTCTCCCGGTGAGCACGGTTTCTGCTGATAACCGGGCATGTATCTGGATTATTATGGCCTGACGCAGGCGCCGTTCGACATCAGCCCGAACCCGCGTTTCCTGTTTCACAGCACAAAACATCGCGAGGCGATCAACCATTTGCTCTACGGCATCCGCGAGCGCAAAGGCTTCGTCCAGCTGACCGGCGAGGTCGGCGCGGGCAAGACGACGCTGTGCCGTGCGCTGCTCGAACAGCTGGACGACCAGTTCTCCACCGCGCTGATTCTCAATCCCGTCATGAGCGCGGAGGAACTGGTGCGGGCCATCGCCGCCGAGTTCGGACTGAACGTGACGGGCCGCGACCGTCTGGAAACGATCGCGACCATCAATGAGCATCTGCTCCGTCAGGCGCAAAACGGCAGGGATTGCGTCCTCATCATCGACGAAGCGCAGGATTTGACCGATGACCTGCTGGAACAGGTGCGGCTGCTGTCCAACATCGAACTGGACGACCGCAAACTGTTGCAGATCGTTTTGCTCGGCCAGCCTGAATTGCGTGACCGACTTAACAATCCGCGCCTCCGGCAGCTCCGCCAGCGCATTACGGTGCGTTATCATCTGGCGCCCCTGACCCGCACCGAGGTCGGCCAATACGTCCTGCACCGGCTGGAGCTGGCCGGTGCGGATGCCACACCGCAATTCACGCAACCCGCGTTCTGGCGCATCTTCCATTACAGCGGCGGCATTCCACGGCTGGTCAATGCCGTGTGTGACAAGGCCCTGCTGGCCGGCTTTGTGGAACAGTCCGAACGCATCAACTACCGGATGGTCAACCGAGCCATCCGCGAATTGGAAGGAGACATCCACGTATGAGCCTGATCAATGACGCTCTCAAGCAAACCCGGCAGGCCCAGCAACAGACGCCGCCATCCCCTCCGCCATCGCTGCCACCCGTCGAAACCGACCCGAAGGGAGGCGGCAACTGGTGGATACCAGCGGTGATTATTTTGCTGCTCGCCGCCGCCGGGATGTTTATCGGCCTGTCGTTGTCCCGGCCCCCACTGCCGGTGGCGGCGGCCTCGAGAAAGGCACCGGTCGCTCTTACTCTGCCGATCGTTACCAACCCGCCCCCCGGTTCAAATATGGTCGTAGTGGTCCCGCCCAAACCGCCGGAACCGAAGCTGCAAGGCATTTTGCTGGCGGCCTCGCGCCCCTGTGCGATTGTGAACGGCAAGACGGTCTTTGTCGGCGATCGACTGGATGAATTCCGGGTGGCTGCGATTTCAAAGAATTCCGTTACCCTGCAGAGCGAAACCGAAACGAACGTTCTGAGCTTGAGTCAGCGATAGCATTCACGCCATTTTATCGCGTGCAATTCCTGAAAAGGTTCCTGGGAACATCGCCGATAATGGCCCGGGTGGTGCCGTTTCTGATTTTCCTCGTCCTGACGTCTTGTCAGGGACAATTCGGCGCGGCGTCGGCATATTGGTTCTACTTTGCCAAAACCCTGGTCGCAGTCTGGTTGATTTGGGAAATGCGGCCGTGGGTTCCCGAAATGCGCTGGGCCATGAGTTGGGAAGCGGTCATTGTCGGCATCGGTGTGTTCGTCCTGTGGGTCGGATTGGACCCGTTTTATCCGAAATTCATGAAGAGCGCGGTGGTTTGGAATCCTCACACGGAATTTGACGAAAATTCAATGCTCGCCTGGTTGATGATCGTGACGCGCATTCTCGGTTCGACGCTGGTCGTACCGCCCCTGGAAGAGGTTTTTTACCGTTCATTCCTGTACCGCTACATCGCGAAACCAGATTTCCTGTCCGTGCCGCTGAACCGATTTTTACCTCTGCCTTTTTTTGTGGCGGCGGCCATTTTTGGCGCGTCCCATTTCCAATGGCTGGCGGGCATTCTGTGCGGCATGGCGTATCAAGGTCTGGTATTGCGCAAGAACCGTCTGGGCGACGCGATGACGGCACACGCCATCACGAATTTTCTACTGGGGGTCTGGGTGGTCTGGCGCGGGGCGTGGCAATTCTGGTGATTTCCAATCCTCCTCCTCGTCGTCGTCTTCGTAATCGAATTCCGCTTTTCGAGGACCAGGAGGAGAATGAGAACGACGAGGAAAACTATTTCGGCTCGAGGTTGATGTGGTATTGCTGCAAGGTGGTGCCTTCCTGCTGCGCCAAAGCGGCGAGCGCTTCGTCGTAATTGGCGAGCGCGCGGATTTCCTGCGAGCGGGCGCCGGTCAGGTTGTTTTGATAGGTCAAGACTTCGAAGGTGGTGGCTTTGCCGACGGCGTAGGTTTTTTGCTCCGCATCGAGAGCAGCCTCGGCGTAAACGCGCGTCTGCCGGGTGGCCTGCACGCTCTCGTAATCGGACTGTGCGGTTTTCACGGCATTGTCAATTTCCACCATGACATTTTGTTCGAGCTGTTTCAGTTGCAGCAAGATCTGTTGCAGCGTCGCCTTGGTGGATTTGTATTGGTTGCGCGGCCCGACGTTGCTCAATGGCATGGTCAACGCCGCGCCGTAGCTGTAAAACGGCGAACTACCCTGGCCGAGCTGGTTGAACGTGCCGTTGTAATCGCTGGATAATCCTCCCGACCCGTTGAAACCGTAGGTACCAATCAAATCCACTTCGGGGAAAAGCTGGTTGCGGTAGTATTTCAACTCGATGCCTTGCTCTTCCACGTTCAGCTTGGCCTGCAACAGGTCCGGGCGTTGATTCAGGCCCGCATTCCAACTGTTCTGCAAATCAAACGATTGTGGCGTCGCCTCCAGCGTGGCTGTGGGCTGAATGTCCACGTCGTGCCATTGGGAGTAACTGTCGGTCAACAGGTTTTTGAGGGTGTTCTCGGCTGTGTCGAGCGTGCTTTGGGCGGCGATTAAATTCGCCTGGCTCTGCGCCAGTTGGGACTCGTCCTGCTGCACGCTCAGGATGGCCAGTGTGCCGATCTGCACCCGTTGCTTGTCCTGGTCGAGCTGCGTCTGGGCCAGGTTCAGCGCTTCCTGTTGCACCTGTACGTTCTGTTGCGCAAAGATGAGTTCGTAATAGGCGTTGACGACCGCGGTGACTGAGGTGATCAGCTGCAGGCGGAGGCCTTGCTCGGAAAATTTCAGCCGGTTTTTGGCGACACGAATATTCAGTCGCGTGGTATCAATCCAGAAATTTTTCAGCAGCGGCTGGGTGACCTGGAGGGAGATCGCTCCGAAGTTGTTATGAAGCCCGAAGCTATTGTTGGTCCCGATGTTACTGTCCGAAACGTTGCCGCTGAGATTATAAGTCATCCCCCAGGGAGTTCCCCCGTTAAAGCCGGAATTAAAATTGTTCTGTTCGGACACCGACCCAAGGATGAGCTGGCCATTCTCGTAGCGGGGACCACTATTGTTGTAATTATGCTGGCCCGTAAAGTTGAACGTCGGATCATAGCCGCTGTACGCTGCATTTAAAATATAAAGCGCGATTTGCGGGTTGTAGCGCTCGATTTGCACGTCAAAGTTGTGCGTCAGGGATTCCTTGATGCAATCCTGAAGGGACATGGGGCGGTTCGCGACCGCATTGGTGCCGGTTTGGGCGGCGGCCGTCAGGGCCGTAAGGAACAAAAACGAGAAAACGCTGAAACTTTTCATCTTGCCAAATAAACCGCGGCGGTCCGCGCTGATTCAATAAACTCCGTGTCGCGGCCAAAGTTGCGGCTTGAGCCCGGACCCGTGTAACCAGAGACGCTCCGGCAAGGCCGGAAGTAACCAATCAGTTAACCAGTTAACCCGGTGCGGCGCTGGTTCCCGCCGGTGCCGGTGACACGTCCTCAATTCTGGCGTTTTGTTCCAGGAAAGCCAGCACCTTTTCATGCGCCACCTGGTCGTACAGCTCCATCACCCCGTTGCGCTTCTGCAAATCCTTGAGGAATTTGTCCGGCGGGATTTGATACATCGCCGCCAGAGTCTGCGCCCGCCGCAGGACGTCCTCCTGCGACACCTTGATGTTTTCCTTCTCGGCAATGCGCTGTATCAAAAACGCCAGTTTCACGCGTTCCTTCGCGCTTCGCGTCGCGGCGGAATAAATCTCGTCCTTCTGTTTTTCAATCGCATCGCGCGCCACACCGCGTTGCGAATTTTCCCGCACAATATCATAAACCACGTTGCGCGTCTCGTGCGCCACCGCCGTCTCCGGCAGGTCAAAATTCACCCGGTCCAGCAGGCCGCGGACAATCTGGCCGCGAACCGCCTTGGTCTGGGAATAAGCCAGCTCGTTTTCCAGGTCGCGGCGCACGCCCTGGCGCAGTTTTTCCATGTTTTCCGCCCCGTATTTTTGGGCGAAGGCGTCGTCCATCACCGGTAATATTTTTTCCTTCACCTCGGCCAGTTCCACGTCGAAGACGCCTTTTTTGCCCGCAAGTTCCTTGGTGGCGAAACCGGCGGGAAAATCCGTGTTGATCGTGCGCCGGTCGCCCGCCCGGGCGCCGAGGAGCTGATTGGCAAAGCCCGGCAGGAAGCTCTCCGACCCGGCGTCCACCCAGAAATTTTTCTGTTCGGCCAATCCTTTGGCCGTGGACGCGATTTCGGCGATGGGCTTGCCGTCGCACGTGCCGGTGTAGTTCACCACGGCGATGTCGCCCGGCCGCAGTTCGCGCACGACGGTCTCAAACTTCATGTGTTGCTGTGCCAGCAGTTTCAGCGCGTGATCCACGTCTGCGTCCGTAACCGACTTCGCCTCGCGCCGGGCGGGCAGGCCCTTGTAGTCCGGCAGCGGAAATTCCGGCGCGGTCTCAATCGTGGCGGCAAATTGCAGGGATTGGCCCGGGCCAAACTGGATTTCCTCGATGTCCGGCTGGCCGACCACGTCAATCTTCTTTTCCTCCACCGCCTTGCGATAGGCCTCACTGACCAACTTGCGTTTGACCTCATCTTTGATCTCCCCTCCATATTTTTTGAGCACCATGGCGCGGGGTGCCTTGCCGGGCCGGAACCCGGGCAGAGACGACTGCTTTTGAAATTCCTTCGTCATGGAATCGAAGGCCTCATCCACGGCCTTCACATCCACTTCCACCCGGAGCAATTTTTTGCACGGGGCCAGATTTTCAACGGTGACGTTCACAATTAAATTCGATTGTCAGCGAGTCGCGCAGGTTAAATCAACCATGACGGAATCGTCAACGGTTTTAATCGCCTGTCGCGGGCATTTCCGCTTTGATATCACCGGCATGAGACAAGAGGCTTTCTTCATTACCGGCACGGACACGGGGGTCGGCAAAACCGTACTGACGGCGCTGCTGGCCCGGTATCTTGGGGAAAATGATATCAAAGTGGCGGCGCTCAAACCCGTTTGCTCCGGTGGACGTGATGACGCCCGTGTGCTTCACGGCGTCCTGAATGGTGCTGCCACCCTCGATCAAATCAACCCGTGGCATTTTCGCGCTCCCCTCGCGCCTTTGCTGGCTGCGCGTCTCGAACACAGGCGTGTCCGGCTCGCCGAGGTGCTCGCGCATGTCTGCGCGATGCAAAAGCGCTTTGACATTTTGCTCATCGAAGGCGCGGGAGGTTTGCTGAGTCCGCTCGGCGAAGACTTTAATTCGCGTGATTTGATCGCGGCCTTGCGGGCCACGCCGATTGTCGTCTGTCCGAACCGGCTGGGTGCGGTAAACCAGGCTTTGCTCACTCTGGAAGCATTGCCGTCGCGGGCCAGGGTCCGGGCGCGCGTTGTTTTGATGTCACCGCCCGGGCCGGACGCGTCCACACAATCAAACTTCCATTTGCTGGCCGCGCGTCTTGAGGGAAAACGGATTCTCCGGCTGCCGTGGCTGGGTGCGCGGTTTAACCGGACGCGCGGATGGGAGAATGCGCGGGTGCGGCAGGCCGTGAGAGCCCTGGCGTCGTCGCTTCAAATTTTTCCGCAAAAAGTCATTGCATTTCACGGGCGGGCGGGTAGTAATTTGTGAGGGCAGGAAGTTTGCTCGACCGCCTGCCGCTTGGCCGCAGCATCGGTTCCTCACGACCAGGTTAATTTGTCGGCATGATGAACGTACTATCGTTTGCTGTCGTGGGGGCCGCTTCTAATCAAGCGGAACTCGTTTATGTGTGGAAACAGGCGACGCCGGAAGCTAAAGGCGTTATCGCCTGCTTGTTCGTCCTTTCCATCGTCGCCTGGTCCAAGATGGTTTACAAGACCCTCCAGATGCGCCGCGCCCTCCGGTTGAATTATTATTTCAACGAGGAGTTCCGTTCGCAAAAGTCTGTGCTCGACCTGTATGACCGCAAACTGCAGGTCGAGGGCTGTCCCTTGTATGAGGTTTACCGAACGGGCTGCTCGGAACTCGACGCCCGATTGCGCGGTCCCGGCGGCGAACGGCGCCGGCAGCGCGTGTCGCTCAAGAACATGGAGCACGTCAAACGTTCCCTCGAAAATGCCGTGGCGCAGGAATCGTTGAAATTGGAATCGGGGTTGATTTGGCTGGCCATTGCGGTGAGCGGCGCGCCATTTCTCGGCCTGCTCGGCACGGTTTGGGGCGTGATGAGCGCATTTGGCGGCATTGCCCAACAGGGCACGGCGACGCTGGCGGCAATGGCGCCGGGCGTGGCGGCGGCCCTCATCACCACCGTGGCCGGTTTGTTGGTGGCCATTCCCGCCATGTTTGGCTACAACTGGCTGGTACATAATTTGCGGGTGTTTACCGTCGGACTGGACAATTTTGCGCAGGATTTCGTTTCCAAAATGGAATCGGAATTTCTCGAGGAAGAATGAGACGATTTTCACAACGGAGTTATCTGGTGACGTTGAGCGAAATCAACATCACGCCGCTGCTCGACCTGGCGTTCGTGTTGCTCATCATTTTCGTCATCACCACGCCGTTGCTGGAGCAGAGCATCAACCTCAAGCTCCCGCGCGGCGGCCAGCCGGACAAATTTGTG
>Ga0335085_10013231_pt1 | contig 12105 bp, 9 predicted proteins | sample Lox_Sample_45_FD_206712 | JGI IMG/M metagenome (GOLD analysis project Ga0335085, IMG submission 206712) | Soil microbial communities from Loxahatchee National Wildlife Refuge, Florida, United States - Lox_Sample_4.5 | ecosystem: Environmental > Terrestrial > Soil > Wetlands | place: USA: Florida...
GCAACTGCTTCCCCATGTGGCCCACCTCCCCCACACCCACAGCCTCGAGCACAATGCGTTCCGGCGCGGCCAGCCAACCTGGGGCGCCCACCTTGCCGATGCGCTCGACGACCTCGTTGCGGAGCACGGTGCGGCCACGATTGCCGCCGTGATCGTCGAACCGGTCGCGGGGTCCACGGGAGGCCTTGTCCCCCCGGTCGGGTATCTGGAGCGGCTCCGCGCGATCTGCGACCGCCACGGAATCCTGTTGATCTTTGATGAGGTCATTACCGGGTTCGGTCGCCTCGGCACACCCTTCGCCGCGAACTTCTTCGGCGTAACGCCGGACATGATCACGATGGCGAAAGGGCTCACGAACGCCACCGTGCCCATGGGCGCGGTGGCCGTGCGGCGCTCGATCTACGACGCGGTGGTCAACGCGTCGGCGTCGGGGATCGAGCTGTTCCACGGGTACACGTACTCCGGACACCCACTCGCGGCGGCCGCGGGGTTGGCGACGCTCCGGCTCTATCAGGACGAGCAGTTGTTCACCCGGGCCGCGTCCCTCGCCGGCTATTGGGAAGACGCCGCGCACGCGCTCCGGACCTGCCCGCATGTAATCGACATCCGTACCATCGGATTGATCGCGTGCATCGAACTCGAACCGCGTCCGGAGGCAACCGGTGCGCGCGCCTTCGAGGTCTTCCGCCGCTGCTTTGAAGCGGGTGTGCTGGTTCGCGTCACGGGCGACACCGTCGCCGTGTCACCGCCGCTGATCGTCGAACACGCGCATATCGATCAGCTCTTCGACACGGTGGCGACGGCCATTCGGGCCGTCGCCTGAACCGCGATCCACCCCGGAGCAGCGGGAGGCACCGGGTCGTGGAGCCGGCGCTCTTCGCTCCCGATCGAAGCGCCCGCGCCCGCGATCGACACCGGCGGCTACGGGTACAGCATCTCCACCGCCCATTCCCCTTCGCGCCGCGTATAGACGTGCCGCTCATGTAGACGGTTCGCTCGACCTTTCCAGAACTCGATCCGCTCCGGCACGACTCGAAACCCGGACCAGTGCGGCGGCCTGGGAACCTCCCGACCTTCGAACTCTCGTGTGAACGATTCCACGCGATCTTCCAGCGTCGCGTACCGATCCAGCGGCCGACTCTGGATCGACGCCCAAGCGCCGATTTGACTGCCCCGCGCGCGCGTCGCGAAGTAGGCGTCCGCCTCGGCGGCACTCACCGGGACGACCCGCCCTTCGACGCGCACCTGCACCTCCAGCGGCGCCCAATGAAAGCAGAGGGCGGCTTGAGGGGACGCGAGCAGCTCCCGCCCCTTCCGACTTTCGTAGTTCGTGTAGAACACGAACCCACGCTCATCCACTCCTTTGAGGAGGACGATGCGCACCGCGGGGTAGCCCAAGGTATCCACCGTCGCCAGCGCGAACGCCGTCGCGTCCGGGATGATCGCCCGGTCGACCGCCCGCGCCGCGGCCAATGCCGCCTCGAACCGGCGAATCGGATCGGCCTCGATCCCCATGCGCCACCCGTCCATGTCCGCGGATTCCTTCATCCGATGGCCCGCCTGAAGAAGGCGCGCGTCCCCATCACCCAGAAAAAAGCGGCCAACGCCGCGAGCACCCCCATGACGAGCGGCAACGGCATGTGCGGCACGCCCGGCGTCAGCGCACCGCGCATGCCCTCGGCGACATAGACGAGCGGGTTGATCAGCACAACGTACTTGAGCACCGGCACGACGTCCAGCCCGCGCCAGGGATAATACGCGCATCCAAAAAACAGCATGGGCGCGATGATCACGCTGAACATCAGCCCGATCTGTTGCGGACTGATGGCCGTGCCGAGCCACATGCCCGCCGATGAAAACGCGGTGGCCCCGAGCACCGTCACCATCAGCACCAACCCGACGTTCGCGAACGTCAGGCCCGCCACGGGACCGAGAATCAATCGGGCGATCGGCAACACGACCAGTCCCGCGATCATCCCCTGAATCACACCGGACACGATCTTCTCCGCCGCGACCACGGACGTGGCAGCCGGCGCGAGGAGCCGGTCCTCGATCTCCCGCGTCCACCCAAACTCCGTGACCATCGGCAAGGCGACGGACTGGATCGCGGACAGCGTCAAGCTAACGGCGAGGATCCCCGGCAACAGGGCCGTTTGATACCCGCCGTGAACGAAATTCATCTTGGGCAGGAGAAAGCCGAAGACCGTCAGCAGCAGCAGCGGCTGCAGCGTCGTCCGCACAAGAAAGAAGGGCAGTTCGCGCATCGCGACCCGGAGGTCCCGACGCAGCAGCGCGATAAAGACCTCCCACGCCGGCACCGGGCGGATCGCCTCGAGGGATGCGGCCATGGCACTCATTCCAGTTTCCTCCCCGTCAACGAGATGAAAAGCGTTTCCAGACTCGGCTGCGCCAGTTCGATGTTGCGCACCGCGCGCCCGCCCCCTTCCACCGCCGCGATCAGGGGCGAGATCACCTGCCCGCCCCGATCGCTGTAGGCACGCAGCACGGATCGCTCGGACGTGGCGCGAATGATTCCCGGCACGGCCGACGCCAGCGCGGTCGACGCGGCCGCGTCGCCGTCCAGGTGCAACTCGACCAGCGTGCCTCCGGGCGCGCGGGCCTTGAGCGACTCCGGCGTGTCGAGAGCCAGCAATTGTCCGAGGTCGACGATCGCCACCCGGTCGCACAGTTTGTCCGCTTCCTCCATGTAGTGCGTCGTCATCACGATGGTGCGGCCCTCGCTGTGCAGCTGCCGGAGGATCTCCCAGAAGGCAAGCCTGGCCTGCGGGTCGAGCCCCACGGTTGGCTCGTCGAGAAAGATGACCATGGGCTGATGGATCAAGGCCCGCGCGATCATCAAGCGCTGCTGCTGGCCGCCGGACAGCTCGTCGACCTTGGACTGTGCCCGATCGCCGATGCCGAGCTGATCGAGCAGAGCCATTGCCCGCGTGGTCGCGTCGTGTCGATTGATCCCGAAATACGCGGAATGAAAAACCAGGTTCTCGATCGCGTTCAAGCCGCGATCGGGATTGGGCCGCTGCGGCACCACACCGATGCGCCGACGAACGTTGACCGCATCCCGGACGACATCGCACCCCGCGACGGTGGCTTGTCCGGCCGTCGGCAGCACGCGCGTGGTGAGGATACCGATGGTGGTCGTCTTTCCGGCGCCATTGGGTCCGAGCAGGCCAAAGAACTCGCCGGCGTGCACCGCCAGATCGAGGCCCTGGAGCGCGACGATCTCCTTCCGCGGGGCGGCGGACCGACCCCGCTTCGCCGGCGGCGGAGCCGGGTACACCTTGCGAAGCGACTGCGTGCGAATCGCGGAGTCCATGAAACCCGGGTCGGGGAGTGGTCGGCGCCGCTGAGATCCCACGATCGGCGCGACGTAAGATAAGGGCCGAGACGATTCGGCCATACCGCGAGCCTTGCATCGCGAACCGGGGGCCAATACCGCGCCTTATCTTGATCGACAGCGCACGGGCGCATCAGGAGTTCTCCCCGCCTTCCTTCTTGAGTCAAGCAGCGTGATGTCTTCGTCCACGAAGCGGGCCTTGTGGCTGCGCCCGCCATGCCGCCGCGGAGTCTCGATCGCGGTCGCGAGTGCGATCGCCACCATTCGCCTCGCGTTCGCGGCCGGTGCCCAGCTTCCCAGCCGCCCGCCGCCGCCGGACACCCTGCGGTATTCGGAGTTCGACGGGCCGGCGCCCATCGGCCTCCTTCGCGCCTGGCAGGACACCGACGCCACACTCCATTTCACGCTCGAAACGCATCAGCGGGGCCTCGATACATCCTGGTACACCATCGTGCGAACGGGCCCGACCGGCGCCCCGACGGAGCTCATGTTCGCCGAAGGAGACACGGCCCCGAATCCCGGCACCCGGTTGCTGACGATCGACGACGACTCGGTCCGGATGTTCACGCCAGGCGCGCGCGCCGTCGCGGTCACCGCGCCGTTTGTGGACGTCTCATGGGAGCCTCGCGCGGGCGCGCTCGCGCTTCTGGCCCATGTCGCGCACGAACATGGCGACTCCCTCGTGCCGGTCACGCCGAGCAGTCCGCTGCTTCCGCCCGAGCCCGCCCGCGTTCGCCTCATCATGTCGCGCCGCGTCGGGGCAGGCGCGAACGACGTCCGCATCGACCTGTTTGGGATCACCATCCCGCCGCTCGGCACACAGCTCGTCTGGGTCGATGATCATGGGCGCTTGTTCGCGGACGCGCGCTGCAGCGTCATTCGCCAGGGCTACGAGGACGATCGGGCGACAATGCTCGCGACCGTGGATTCGATCAACGCGCCCGCAATCGCCGCGCTGGCGCACGCCCTGAGCGCGGCCCCGCCCGGTGTGGCGATCATCCATGCGACGATCGTGGACGTGGACAGCAGGACCGAGCGGCCCCGCGTGACCGTCCTCGTCCGAGGCAATCGGATCGTCAGCGTCGGGCCCGACGGAGGCGCCCCGATTCCCGCGGACGCCACGGTCATCGACGCCGCGGGCAAGTGGCTGATTCCCGGACTCTGGGACATGGACACCCACCCGGGCGAGGGTGACCAACCAGGCCTGCGTCAGGCCCTCGCCGACGGCGTGACCACGGTGCGGAGCCTGGGACCGGGCACCGTCGATCCGTTCGCCGCGCTGCAGCGTTCCCGGCGCATCGATCGCGGAGACGAGGTCGGGCCGCGCGTGATCAACGCGGGCGCCATCGTCGACGGGCCGGGCGCGTACTCGGCCACCACGGCGGCGATCGTCAGCGACCCGGAAACGGTCTCGCAATGGATCGACACGTTCGCCGACTCCGGGTTTCTCCAGGTGAATACCGACAATTCGCTCGCCCGCGGTCTCGTCCCGGGCCTCATCGCGGACGCGCATCGTCGCGGCCTCCGCGTCGGCGGCCGCCTCCCGATGGGCCTCCCGACCCTCGAGGCAATACAGGACGGGTACGATGAGCTTTCTCATATCTACGTGATCATCGCGGGCACGCTCCCGGATCCGCCGGTCGATACGCGACGGGACGCGCGGGTCAGCGGCCTCGATCTCCGCTCGGCCGCGGTCGACGTCCGCTCCCCCGCGATCGCCGCGGTGATCGCGCAGCTCGCGGCACACCACGTGGCGGTCGAGCCGGCGGTCTGCGCCGCCATCGGGCCGAGCGGCATGGCGCCGCCCTCGACAGGGTCCCCGCGCGGCGCGGTCCTCGCCCTCGTGGGCGCGCTGCATCGCGCGGGCGTCCCGCTGTTGGCCGGCACCGACGACCGGTGCTCGCTCGCCGACGAACTCGAGGACTACGAGGCGGCGGGCATCCCCGCGATCGATGTCCTCCGGATCGCGACGCTCGACGCCGCCGCGTCTGTGCATCGCGACCACGACCTCGGCTCGATCGAGACCGGCAAGCTCGCGGACCTCGACCTCCTCGCGGCCGATCCGCTGCTCGACGTGTCCGCGCTGCACCAGGTCACCGAGGTCATCCAGAACGGCGTCCCGTACGGTTCGGGCGCCCTGCGCGCCGCCCGCGTCATCATTCCGTGACGCGGGGTTCGCCGGGCGCGATCAGGGTTTCCCCTTGAGCCACTGCACGTCGAGGATCGACTGCGTCGTCATCGAGCGGGCCCACCCTTGTCGCTGCTGCTCGTCCGAGAGCCCGGCTACCGACGCGTACGACGACAGCATCGGAATCCCGGGCGCCAACTCGGTGTAGTGCGTCTGCACCGCCACGGAGGTCAGCGTCTGCCGGAGCCACGATGAGGGCTTCGTCAATGCGAGTTCCGCGCGCCGGATCTGGAACGTCGCCGAATCGAGATACACCGACCCCGCGATGTCCGGCTCCTTGATCTTGTCGGCCGGGGCGAAATCGATTCGGACCAGAGGAAGCCCCTCGAGGTGCTCGATCCCACCGTAGCCAAAACAATGATTGTCGATGAAAGCCTTGTCCGCGAAATCGCCCAACTCCGGGAGGATCAGGACCTCGCCGATTCCCGAGCCGTCGTGTTGCATCACGACCATGTTGCCCGGTTTGTAGCGCCAATCGCGCTGGCTGTTCCCCTCCAGCGTGTCGACCGACACGGTGTCGGGCGGCGCCGTGGGGTCGCGGCTCGACTGGCGCGCCTTGATGCGCAGCACGGTATACTCAAACGGATATGAGCGCGTAAGCAATCGACTTCGCTCGGCGTTCTGCTTCAACTGGTCGAACAGGACGAACAGGCCCGGGTCCACCTCGCGCCGCGGCGCCCCGGGCTTCGCGCAGTTGCCCACGCTGGTCACGGCCGGCAGCTGCACCGCGGCCTTGGCGAGTTCGATCCGGACCCGAACGGTGTCGCCGGCGCGAACGTCCACCAGCGAGTCGGCGGGCGTATAGCCGATGTGCTTGGCGCGGAGTGTCATCCGCCCCGCGGGCACGTCGAGCAGGATGAACCGCCCGCTGCCGTCGGTGAACCGCTCGCGCCCGATCGCGTCGATGGACACCACCGCGTACCCGAGCGGGGCCCCCAGCCCGGCCGCGACCACGGTGCCGATGATGACCCCGGTCGCCGCCGGCGTCCCCGCCGCACCCGATCCCGCGGCCGGCGCCGGCTGATGGAGTCCGGCCGGCGGTCCGAGCAGGAGCGAGGTCACCACGAGGGCACGTATCGGCCGCATGGTTGGATCGTAACATGCGTGCCTCGCAAACGGGGGCCATCGGCGCCGCTCCAACAGCCCGGCGCCCGGCGACGTCAGTCGCGCCGGCCGGCGGCCTGGCCGCCGCACCGCGCCGCCCGGACGGGCAGATCGAGCCGGACGGTGGAATCCCGCACCACCGTGACGTTGATCGTGTCGCCGCGGCTCCGCACGAGTTGCACGTCGCCGACGCTCAGTTGGTACGGCCCCGGCACGACGCCGGTGAACGCGAACGACCCGGCCGAGTCGGTCGCGACGCTGTATGGAGTCCCGGCCAGGCGGAGATGGACCCGCGGGACGCCGATACTGCCGGGCCCGCACACGACGCGTCCGGTCAGTCCCGTCGACGACACCCAGCGCGTCGAGTCGGGCCACGCGGCGGACAGCAGCTCGGCGCCGGTCTCGAGCGTGGTCGTCGGCGACGCGACGACCCAGGCCATTCCGCTCCGATACATGACTTCCGGGGCGAGTCGCTCCGACCACGATTCGATGAGCCCCGCGCCCGACGGCAGGAGCCGATAGCGCAGTAGCCCACCGAGGTTGCCGGCGAGCGGCGTCGGTGAGAGGTTGCTCACGTAGGTGAACTCCACCGTCCGGACCGCGTGCTCCGACGGGTCCATCCAGAGCACGCCCGCCATGTCGGGAAAGTCGAGCTGGCTCTTTCCAGGTCCGAAGGCCACGCCGATCTCTCCCCGGTGCCGCTCGTCCGCCTGCGCCATGTGAAAACAATGACGGCGCGTAAAATGATCGTCGATGAGCAAGTCGATGCCCGCCCCATACACGACGCTTTGGCTCTCCCCCACGTGTGAGTCGTGGAGCCGCCCGACGTCGGGAAAGACCATCTCCGACCGGGTCGCCAAGGCGGGGTTCGGGCTGATCTCGTCGTGGACGATCACGGACTGTTGCGTCACACGGCCACTCGATGGGTCGACGTCGCGATAATAGATGGCGAGACGTACCGGCCCGGGGCTCGAGTCGCGCACGACAAACGCCTCCTGCGCCTCGGTTCTCGCCTGATTCCAGTAGGCGAGGGCCAGCGACTCGTCGGCACGCGCCGGACAGACCGCGAGTTCGCCGATCGGGCGCGCCGCCGCGGTCTCCATCGCATCGAGCAGGTAGGGAATCCGCGCCATGCGGATGTTGGCCAGCCCGCCGGCGCCCAGGCCCGCTGCAGAAGCGCCGGGACCGACGCCGGCACCGGCCAGCCTCTCATGGATGGGCAAATGGCCGATGTGCAGTACCTGCAGCTCGAGCCCAGCCCTCGCACCGCGCAGCACGTAGTGCCCCTGTCGATCGGTCAGCGTCTTCGCGACTTCGTGCCGAGCGCTGTCGAGCAACGAGACGAGCGCACCCGCGATTGGAAGCGAGCTGCTGCTGTCGCGCACGACACCGTGGATGTCCTGGGCGGCGACGGGGCTCGCGGTCACACACACCCACGCCGCGAGACCACGGACCCACCACTGCACCGTCGCGCCCGTGTTGGACGCGCAATCGGCGGCTCTCATGCCTCCACGGTACGTCCGAATGCACGGCGGCGTCAATACGCAGTTGGACCCGTTCCGTCGCCCGTGGCGTGCCCGAGTGGGCCCCGCATCGTTGCCGCCCAGCGACCCGCGCGGGCCATGCTCCGCGCGCGACGTTGTGGGGCACCTGGAACGGGTCGATATTAGGCGATGCCACACTCGGGCACGGAGCGCGGATGACCGCCAGGCGGGTCGGCGGTCTGCGCTGGTTGATGGCGGGTCTCGTGTTTTGCGCGACCCTGATCAATTTCATGGATCGGTTGACGATCTCCGTGCTGGCGCCGGTGATCATCCTGCAGTTGCGCTTGACGAATCTTCAATTCGCGGGCATCAGCACGTGGTTCCTCATCGCCTACTCGGCGAGTCAGGCCGTGTCCGGCCGGTTCTATGATCGAGTCGGCACCAAGCGCGGCTTCACGGCCTCGGTGCTCGTGTGGTCCTGCGCCGCGGTCGCGCACGCCTTCGCGCGCGGCCTCGCCTCGTTGAGCGCGCTGCGGTTCGTGCTCGGGCTCGGCGAAGCGGGCAACTGGCCCGGCGCGGCGAAGGTCATGGCCGAGTGGATGCCGGCCCGCGAGCGCGCCCTGGGCATGGGGATCTTCAACAGCGGCGTGTCGGTGGGGTCGATCGTCGCGCCGCCGTTGATCGTCTGGTTGCAACTCACGTTCGGATGGAAAGCGGCCTTCCTGGTCACGGGAAGCCTCGGATTCCTCTGGCTCATCGCCTGGCAAGCGTTGTACGAAGCCCCCGACCGACATCCGGCACTGTCGCGGGCTGAGCTCGACCTCATTCGAGACGGCGCGCCCGAGGCCGCCGCCACCCCGGAATCGCGCGCCGGGCGGCAGCCGGCGTACCGCGCGCTCCTCGGCCAGCGCCAAGTCTGGGCCATCGTCGCGGCGCGCTTCGTCACGGACCCGGTCTGGTGGCTCTATATCACGTGGCTGCCACTCTATCTCTACGACGTCCGCGGGTTCAGCATCAAGCAAATCGGCCTCTTCGTCTGGCTGCCGTATGTCGCGGCCGACGCCGGGAGCCTCCTCGGCGGCTGGCTGTCGGGGCACCTTATCGCGCGCGGATGGACGGTGAATCGCGCGCGCAAGACGGTCATCGTCGGCGGGGCCGCGCTGATGCTCGCGGGCATCGCCGCGGCGCGGGCGAGCAGCGCCGGGCCGGCGCTCGCGTGCATCGCGGTCGTGCTGTTCGGGTTCCAGGCCTGGATCAACAATGTGCAAACGCTCCCCAGCGATTGGTTTCCCGACTCGGCCGTCGCCTCGGTGACCGGGCTGGGGGGGGCCGGCGCCGGCGTCGGTGCCATGCTGTTCACGCTCACCACGGGCTGGGTGGTCGACCGCCTGCACTCCTACACGCCGATCCTGGTGACCGCCGCGCTGCTCCCCGTGCTCGGGACGGCGCTGCTGTTCATGCTGGGCGGCACCATCCGGCGCGTGCCGGATGGCGATCTGAGAGGATCCTGATGCACAACTATCTCGACCTGACCGGCCGCGTGGCCCTGGTGACCGGGGGATCGTCCGGCATCGGCGCGGCCACCGCCCTCGTCCTGGCCGACCTCGGCGCGAAGGTGGTGCTCGCCTATCATCGCAACGCCGAAGGCGCCCGCGACGTGACCCGCCGGGTGGAGGCGGCCGGAGGTGAAGCGCTGGCGCTGAGCGCGGACGTGACGTCGGGCGCCGACGTTCGCGCTATGGTCGCCAACGCGCGGAACCGGTTCGGCCCCGTGGACATCCTCGTGAACAACGCGGGGTCCTTGATCGAGCGGCTGCCGCTCGCCGCGATCACCGAGAACAAATGGAACGACGTCCTCCGGCTCAACCTCACCAGCGCGATGCTCTGCGCGCAGGCCGTCGCGCCCGGGATGATCGACCGCGGCCGCGGGGCGATCGTGAACGTCGTGTCGGTCGCGGGCCGGAACGGCGGCGGTCCAGGCGCCGGGGTCTACTCCGCGGCCAAGGGCGGACTCATCACGTTGACCAAATCCCTCGCCAAGGAGCTGGGCCCGCGCGGGGTGCGCGTGAACGCGATCTCGCCCGGGGTGATCGACACGCCATATCATGAGCGATTCTCGACTCCCGAGATGATTCGCGGCTTCGTCGCGGCCATTCCCCTGGGTCGTATGGGCACGCCGCACGAATGCGCCACGGTGATCGCGTTCCTCGTCTCCGACGCCGCCAGCTATCTCGTGGGCGAAACCATCGAGGTGAACGGCGGGCAGTTGATGCTCTGACCTCAGTCGCGGCCCGCGGAACGGCCCGCGGACCCGCGTGGGGCCGGCACCGTCTTGTCGATGTTCCTGTGGCAATCCAGACACCGCGTGCCGACGACCTTCCAGGTGTGCGCCTGGTGGCATCGGATGCAGTTGGCCAGCGCCCCGGCGTGCAGGCCGCGATGGAACGCGGTCAAGGTGTCGGCGCGCGCGTGGCATCCCGCGTTCTGGCAGCTCGAGACGGCCGCGGCGGGCGTCGTCTGCGTGTGCGGATTGTGGCAGTCGCCGCACCGGCCTTTGTGGGGGTCGTTGGCCGGCACAAAGGCCGCGAGCTGCTTCTGCATGGCATGGCAATACAAGCACTGATTCGACGCGGGGATGAGCGCCTTCCGCGCCAACGCGACCATGTTGGTTTCATGGATCGGCGCGGTGAAGGCGTGGCAGATCGTGCAGTGGAGCATCGTCTGGCCCGCCATTTTTCCGAGCCGGATCTTCGTGTTCGTGTGGCACCCCGACTGCTGACACGTTTGCGCCGCCGGAACGAACCGGTGCGCCGTGACCCCGTGGCATCTGATGCAATCGATGTGGAGGGCCTGCGCCGTGTCGGAGAGCAGGTGCAAGGAGTGCCCCGCGGTGGCGATGATCCGCTGCCAGGTGGTGTCCGGATCCTGCTGAATGTGGCACCGGGCGCACACCGTCCGCGGCACGGGGGCGTGCGGCCCCACCGCCGCCGGCCGGTACAGCACCCAGAACACGATCTGCCGGGTCTCCTTCCAGAGCGGTTCGCTGTGACAGTCGTGGCACCGCAGGTTCGCGATCGTATGATGCTTTCCTTGCTCGAATCGCTCGAAGACCTGGTCGTGCAGGGTGTGACAGGAGAGACAGAATTCGTTGTTGTTCTGCGAGTAGACAAAGAACGTCGCCCCGCCGGCGCCCATGCCGGTGAGGACCGCCGCGGCGACGAAGCCGAGTCCGACCTTCCAGGCAAGGGGCGTGGTGATGTGCCGGATCCGGACCCAGGCAAAGAGGCCGCGCCGCCGCCGCCACAGAATCACCAGCGCGACGGCCGCGACGAGCAATGCGAGAATCGCCCCGCTCAGCTCGATCCACTGCGGCACGGTGAAGAACCACCGAATCACGCGCTCGACGCGCGTGATGTCCCGTGGCGGGTGAAACACCGTCATCGTGTCCCCGGGAGTGGGAACATCGACGTGCAACCCCTGCGGCAGCTGGATCATGTCCGGGCGAACCGGGAATGCTCGCGAGGAAGCGGCGGCTCCGCTTCCTCGCGGCCCCCCGCGTCAGACGCGAGGGAGTGCGACGCTATCGCCGCGGCGGCGGCTTCGTGCCTGGCCCCGCCGGCACACCGACCGGCACCGTGGTCATGTTGACCTGGTCCTTGCCTTTGTCCACCGCGGGAATGCCGTGCACCATCCAGTCCGGGGCGGGCGCGCCTTTGAGTTTGTTGTCGAAGAATTCCTGCATCCGCATCGCGATGTCCTTCTGGTTCGCCCGGCTCGCCGGATTGTGCACGTCGTTGTTGTAATCGATCAGATAGACCTCCTTGCCCAATCGCCGCATTCCCACGAACAGCTCGATGCCTTGATACCACGGCACCGCGTCGTCCGCGTCGTTCGACATGATGAAGAGCGGCGTCTGCACGCGGTCGAGCCAGAAGAGAGGCGAGTTCTCGATGTAGAGCTGCGGCGCCTCCCAG
>Ga0335085_10013232_pt1 | contig 12103 bp, 10 predicted proteins | sample Lox_Sample_45_FD_206712 | JGI IMG/M metagenome (GOLD analysis project Ga0335085, IMG submission 206712) | Soil microbial communities from Loxahatchee National Wildlife Refuge, Florida, United States - Lox_Sample_4.5 | ecosystem: Environmental > Terrestrial > Soil > Wetlands | place: USA...
CAAGGAAAGAATCAACCGGTCCTCCCCAATCGCAAATCCAATTCCCTTGGTCGGCTTGCCACCCGCAGGTGGCGGCCCGCCCAGCAACTCCACCAACCCGTCATACCGCCCGCCGCCGCACACCGCGTTCTGCGAGCCCAATCCTTGCGCGGTAATCTCAAACGTCGTGCGCATGTAGTAGTCCAGCCCGCGCACCAATCTCCAGTTTTCCTGATACTTCACCCCGCGCAAATCCAGTTGCCGTTTCACTTCCGCGTAATGGCTCCTGCACTCGTCGCACAACGAGTCCCCAATCTTCGGTAATGTCGCGATGATCGCCTGCTCATGCTCCAACTTCGAATCCAGCACCCGCAACGGATTCGTCTCAATCCGCCGACGGCTATCCTCCCCCAGCTTGTCCTTCACTTCCACCAACGCCGCCCGCAATTTCTCCACGTAACCCCGCCGGCAATCGGGAGCGTTGTGCCCAATCGAATTAATTTCCAACTGCACGCCCGCCAGTTCCAGCCGCCCGAAAAACGCCATCACCATCTCAATCACTTCCGCGTCAATCCCCGGCGCATCCGGGCCGCCCAACACTTCCGCCCCAATCTGGTAGAACTGCCGGTATCTCCCTTTCTGCGGACGCTCCCGCCGGAACATCGGCCCTGTGTAATACAGCTTTACCGGCGCCGGCCACTGGTTCATGTTGTGCTCGATATACGCCCGACAAACACTCGCCGTCGCCTCCGGCCGCAGGCTCACAGAAGTGTCATCTCGGTCTTCGAACGTGTACATCTCCTTCGAAACAATATCCGTCTCTCCGCCCACCGCCCGCGCAAACAATTCCGTAGCCTCAAAGATCGGCGGACGAATCTCCCCGAACCCGAACGTCCCAAACACTTCGCGCGCCGTCGCCTCCACCCGGTTCCACAACTCCGTCTCCGGTGGTAACAAATCCCGCGTACCCTTAATCGCCTGGAATTTCGCCTTATTCGCCATTGATCCTTGGTCAGTCGCTAAATTCCTGAGTCCCTCTCTGTAGTCCTCGTCAGCGCACCGGGGGTCGGAGCTTCAGCTCCGACATTACCGACTGGGCTACCAATGGGCTTTAGCCCCTGAGGAATTGTCATTCTCTCCGCCACTCGTCACTCGCCACTTTTCTTTCTCCCTCACTCGCCACTTCCCACCCCGCTCCAATCCACTCTCTCCCCCCGCGCCACCGCTTCCCCGCGATAAATCTCCCGGTACGCCGCATACCGCGTCGCGTAATTCTCAATCGACGCCAACTCCTTCTCATTCAATTCCCGCTTCACCTTCCCCGGCGAGCCCATCACAATACTCCCCGCCGGAATCACGGTGCGCTCCGTCACCAGCGTTCCTGCCGCGATAATGCAATTCTCCCCGATCACCGCGCCATTCAATATCGTCGCCCGCATCCCAATCAACGCGCGCCCCTCAATCGTGCAGCCATGCAGCGTCACCGAATGTCCCACCGTCACGTCATCTCCCAGCACCAGCGGATACTGGTCCTTCATCACGTGTAGCACGCAACCATCTTGAATGTTCGTGCGCTTCCCAATCCGGATGTAGTGCACATCCCCACGCACCACGCACATCGGCCACACGCTCGCGTCTTCCCCAATCACCACGTCGCCAATAACCACCGCCGCCGGATCGATGTACGCCGACGCCGCAATCTGCGGAAATTTCCCGCGATACGCCCGAATATCCGGCTCACGTCTCAAAGTCTCTTAGATTCCTCGTAAGTGATTGCAGGTCTTGGATATAGCGGCCTGACCATGTCCGTCGTCCCGCTTCGAACATTCCAAGATAGCATCCGCCTACTCGCCTGACAAGGAATCCGCCATTGTCTCCACAAAGGCGGCGTTGTTAGACTGGCAGCAATGCGTCTCGCCCTAATTTTTCTGCTCTTCTCATTCTCCGTCAGCGCGCAAACCGATCTTCAACAACAGATCCACCGCATCGCCGCCGACGCCCACGGCAAAGTTTCCGTAGCCTGCGCCATCCCTCACTCCACCTTCAACTGCGATCTTGATCCCCACACACACGCGCCCATGCAGTCCGTCTTTAAGCTTCCTCTCGCGGTCACCGCGCTTCACCTCGTCGAAGAAGGCAGATTCCCTCTCGACCAACCGATCCATTTTCTCCTCGGCGATCGCATCCTCCCCGAAACCTACAGCCCTTTGCAGGACAAATATCCCGAAGCCGATGTCGAAGTTCCTCTCCAGGAACTTCTGCGCCTGTCCACTTCTCTCAGCGACAATGTCGCCGCGGATATTCTTCTGCAAGTCGTCGGTGGCCCCACCGCCGTCAACTCGTACATGGCCTCCATCGGTGTCATCGGTTTTCATCTGGAAAACGGCGAACACACTCTTCAGCGCGATCCCACCGCCCAATATCGCAATTGGTTTGAGCCCGCCGGCGCGGTTCAGTTACTTAGCCTGATCGGCGACCATTCCCCGCTCACTCCCGAACACACCAAACTCCTGCTGCAGTGGATGCGCGACACACCCCACGGCTCCCGCCAAATCAAGGGCAATCTCCCCCCGAAAACAATTGTCATGCATAAGACCGGTTCCTCCGGTCCCATCAACGACATCACTCCCGCCACCAACGATATCGGCTTGATTATTCTTCCCGACGGCCGTCGTTTGGCCATCGCCGTCTTCATCACCGACTCTTCTGCCGACGATGCCGCCCGCAATAGCGTAATCGCCCGCATCGCGAAGGCCGCGTACGACGAAGCTTTGCTGAACCGATAGGCTACAGCTGGTCTTTTTAGCCCGTCGGCCGCGTGTTACTTCCTCTCCTCGAACAATCCGTTATAAACCAATCCGCCTAATGCCCCGCCAATGAGCGGTGCCACCCAGAACAGCCACAATTGCGCAATCGCCCAGCCGCCCACAAAAATCGCCGGCCCCGTGCTGCGCGCGGGATTCACCGAAGTATTCGTTACCGGAATGCCCACCAGATGAATCAGCGTCAACGCCAACCCGATCGCTATTCCCGCAAATCCTCCCACCACCCGTGTATCCGTCGCCCCATGAATCACCAGCAAAAAGAAGAACGTCAGCACCACTTCCGCCACGAAACACGCCACCAGCGAATATCCGCCCGGCGAGTGCATCGCATATCCATTCGACGCGAATCCCCCGCTCAGCGAGAATCCTTCCTTGCCACTCGCAATCACATACAGTACCCCGCTCGCCGCCAGCGCACCCACCACCTGCACCACGATGTACGGCACCACTTCGGACCACGGGAACCGTTTCCCAAACGCCAGCCCCACAGACACCGCCGGGTTCAGGTGGCAGCCCGAAATGTGCCCGATGGTGTACACCATCGTCAGAACCGTCAATCCAAACGCCAACGCTACCCCCGCGAATCCAATTCCCAGCTGTGGGAACGCTGCGTCCAGCACCGCTGCTCCGCACCCTCCAAACACCAGCCAAAACGTGCCAAAAAATTCAGCAGCCAATTTCTTCGACAGAGGCATACTCCCATCCTTTCGCGATTTTTCGCTCGATCCCGTAAATGGTGGGCGGACTACAGGTGTGATACAACCCTTCTCGTCGCGCATTCTATCCAATGCCATCTGGCAAAACAAGCCTGCGAAGTTACAAGCCCTTTACTTTACCTCCGCCTTCTCGCGCGCCATACTTGGCCCATGCAGAAACTCTGCGCCCAATGTGGCTCCCCCTTCGATTGCCATCCCGAAGGCCATTGCTGGTGCGCGGAACTCCCGCATCTCCCGCTCCCCGAAGACTTGAACTCTCGTGGCTGCCTCTGCCGCGCTTGTCTCCTCGAAAAAATAAAAGCCGCCGAAGCATCCACCTCCAGCGGCCCTCGCACTCCCAAATCAGCGGCGATTGAATCAGAAAACTAATCCCACCTTTTCGAGTGCTGCCGATCACGTCCTCACCCCTCATAACGAATCGGAGTGCGCCCCTACCGGCTTGCGAATGTAGTCCCGAAAATACAACCGCTTCCCTTCCTCAATCGCCTGATTACCTAGGATCACCGCCACCGCTTCCGCCCACCCCTCCCGCTCGTCCGCCTCCGGCTTCTGATGGTTCACGATGGACCGGATAAACGATTCGCAGGCTAGATAATTCGCGTTTCCTTCCACATCATCCGGCACCGGGATAGATTCGCCTTTGCCGCGATAGGGCATCTCCGCCAGATAACTTGCACCGGTCATAATCCCATGATCAATCAGCACCTTCGTGACCGGAGAAGCCTTCAACCGTTTCGCCTCAGAGAACAAGACCGCATCTCCTTCCGTCAGCACTGCCGTTCCTTCCGTGCCATACACGCGTATTTGTGCTCCTTCATGCGCGTTACTCGTAATCGCTGAGAAAAACAACGTCTCCCCAGCCGGATAGCGGTATACCACCTGCACGTTGTCGTACGTTTCCCGCCCATCTTTCCAGTAGTCCACGCCCCCGCTACCCACGACCGACTCCGGCATGCCTCCAAAGATCTCATTCGCAAAGCTGATGTGGTGCGAACCAAGTTCTGCCATCAGTCCAAGCGAATATTCCTTGTACATCCTCCAATTGATCAGCCGTTCCAACTTCTGGTCGTTCGGATCCGGCACCGGACGCCGCCAATTGTGGTTACGATGCCATTCCGCGTACACATGCGTGATCTTTCCGATTCTTCCTTCGCGAATCCTCCGCAACGTATCCTGGTACCACGTCGCATAGTGGTATTGCACGCCCACTTGATAATTCTTCCCCGTGCGCTTCACGGCCTCCACAATTTGGTCGCACCCATCGACGGTCATCGCCATGCTCTTCTCGCCGTACACGTGCCGCCCGCTCTCGAGAGCCGCCACTACGTGCTCTGCATGGAACGACAACGGCGTCGCCACCACGACCGCATCCACGTCCTTCGCCGCCAGCAATTCCCGGTAGTCGTGGAATATCGGCGTGTTTTCTCGCGTGATATCGCGCGCCTCCGCAAAACGCGGTTCATACACGTCGCAAAGTCCCGTGAATCGTACCCCCGGAACTCGCAAGAACGTCCTCATCAATTCCTGGCCACGGCTTCCCGGCCCAATCACTGCCAGACGCACTGCTCCTCCCGCAGGCACCGCAACCTTTGCCCGCTCCTTGCAGCCAGCCACCAGCAGAGCCCCAGCCACTGCTCCCGCCGCGCTCCCCATGAATTTACGTCTGTCCATTTCACTCATTGTGTTCTCAACTTCCTTTCTCTGCTGCCTTCGAGCGTTTCACCGCATTCGCCCGCACAGCCCGGCCAATTCCATTCCACTTCTTGCTGCTTATCAATCGCACCTGCTACCCAAAGTCCGGAAACACCTGGAAAGTTCCCCAGATATTTCGCTCCCTGTTCTGTCCCCATCACGAACATCGGCTTCGACAGCGCCTCGGTCGTCATTCCATCTACGCCGATCACCGTCGCTTGCAACATACCTTCTACCGGCGCGCCCGTCCGTGGGTCCATGATGTGACAGTACGTCCGCCCATTGAGTTGAAAAAACTTCTCGTAGCTGCCCGATGTCGATAACGATTCATCCTTCAACAGAACCGTCGAAATTGTCTGTGACCTGTCACCCGGTTTTGGCACGCCCACCAACCAACCTTTCTTCCCTGGCGGTGCGCCAATCGCATACAACGTACTTGAACCCGCGTCCACCATCGCCGCCTTCACCCCGGCCATCCGCAACTGCCGGATCACCCGATCCACTGCATATCCTTTTCCGATTCCGCCCAGGTCTAACTCCATGCCATCTACCGCAAAATGAACGGTCCTGCCCGCTGGATCGAGTTGCACCTTTTGCCACCCGACTTTTTCTCTCGCTTTGTCCAACTGCCACGGCGCTGGATATTTCCCCTGCCCGCGAAAAAAGCCCCACGCACGCATCAAGGGCCCCACGGTAATATCGAACGTCCCACCGCTTCTTCGGCTGTATTCGATGCAGGTTTGCAACAGCGCATACATTTCCGGATCGGTTGTCACCATTTGGTGGCCCGCCAGCCGGTTGATTCGCGACAATTCGCTCTCCGGCTTGTAATTGCTCAACGTCTCGTCCAGTCGCTCGATCTCCGCGAATGCCGCCCCGAACCACGCTTCCGCCTGCTCGTCCTGCTCGGCGTAAAGATAAATCTTGAACTCTGTCCCCATCGCTGGCCGCGACTGCTCGTACAACTTCGCCTGATTCGTCGTATGGGGACCTGCACGCTCGGTCCGCGGGCCCTGCGCCCACACCGCCACAACCGAGAAACACCCCAGCAACGCGCAAACTCCCACGCGCCTGCTGATATTCAATTTTGTTCGCTGGATTGGAATTTGTGCGGCTTGGCTCAGGACTTCCTCCATCATCCGGCACCCGCTCGGGCAGCTATAATCCCACGAGCTATTCGGATTGGAGCGAAACCGCCGCCTTCTGCACTAATCGATCTGAACTGCTGGCCCGCCTGACGTTGCGGCCACTTCTTCGACCCGCGCACTTACCGCCTTGGCCACGCGGTACAAACTCTGCGCCGCGGGCGCGCTCTCCCCTTGTGCCGCTACCGGATTCCCCGTGTCCCCGCCCAGGCGAATCCGCGGATCAATCTCAATTTCCCCCAATACCGGCACGCCGTATTCAATCGCGGTCTTCGCCCCTTCGCCATGTCCAAAAATATCCACGGGCTTTCCGCAATGCGGACACGCGAACGTGCTCATATTCTCCACCACGCCCAGCACTTCCACGTTCACCTGCCGGAACATTTCAATCGCCTTCCGCACATCCGCCAGCGCCACCGTCGACGGCGTCGTCACCACCACCGCTCCCGTAACTTCCACCGTCTGGATCAGCGTCAACTGGACGTCACCCGTTCCCGGTGGCAGGTCAATCACCAGGTAATCCAGCTCGCCCCATTCCACGCTGCGCAAAAATTGCGTAATTACGCTGTGCAGCATCGGTCCGCGCCAGATCACCGGTTTATCCCCCGGATTCAGCAGACCCATCGATATCATCTTCAATCCCTGCGCCTGCACCGGAATAATCCGCTGTTGCGGCGTCGCCATCGGTTCGCCCGTCGATCCCAGCATGATCGGCACGTTCGGTCCATACACATCCGCGTCCAACAAACCCACTTGGTTTCCCAATTTCGCCAGCGCCAGCGCCAGATTCACCGCCACTGTGGTTTTTCCTACTCCACCTTTTCCGCTCGCCACCGCCACCAGATACTTCACTCCCGGTATCGGCTGGCGCTGCGGTATCTGCTGTTGTCCTGGCATTCCCGGTGGCATAGGTCCTCTTCTCGCTGTGATCGCGAAAATCTTTTTTGCGCCCGATAATCCCCGGCATGACCGGAGGTCGTCACTTCGTCGCGCCGGTGCTTCGTTCCTTCTTCCTAAGCGTTCGCCCCATGGCACTTCTTGTATTTCTTTCCAGACCCGCACGGGCAAGGATCATTTCTTCCCACCTTCGCTCCCGCGCGCACCGGCTTCGGCGCTTCGGCTTGCGCCGCCCCAGTCTGAAACTGCATGTCCTTCTGCTGGCGCTCTTGCTTCCTCTCCAACGCCCGCGCAAAATCCGGCAGTCGGGCTGGAGCTTCTTCCGCTCGCGCCGCCGCACTGGCTACCGCCGCAGCCGCACTGTGCATCTGTCGCGCTGGCTCTGGCCTTTGCTCAACCGCCGGCGCCTCGCCCTGCTGGATCTGCACATGATAGAGATAACGAATCGTCTCGTTGTCGATCCGCGCCATCATGTCTTCAAACAAAATAAATGCTTCCTTCTTAAACTCCACCAGCGGATCTTTCTGCCCGTATCCCCGCAGCCCAATCCCTTCCTTTAAGTGATCCAGCGACAGCAAGTGGTCTTTCCACTGCGTGTCCACTACGTCCAGGATGATTCGCCGTTCCAACCACCGCAGCAAATCCGCGCTGAACTGCTTTTCCTTCTCCGCGTAGCGCGTTTTCACCGCTTCCACCGTCGCTTCCGCCAGTTCATCGTGATTCAGCGTTCCCGGGTCCGCTCCTGCGGCCTTCGCATCGATCCCGAATTGACTGTGTATCTCCGCCAGAAACGAAGCGGTATTCCACTGCCCCGGATGTTGTTCGCGCGGGCAATACCGCTGCACCAGCTCCAGCGCCACATCTTCCGCGATTCCCAACACGTAATCCCGCTGATCTTTGCCCTCCAGCGCCGACCGCCGAATCGCGTAAATCGTCTCGCGCTGCTTGTTCATTACATCGTCGTACTCCAGCAGGTGTTTGCGCGCATCGAAGTTCTGCCCTTCCACCGATTTCTGCGCGTTCTCTATCCGGCTCGAAATCAGCTTCGATTCGATCGGAACGCCTTCCGTCATCCCCAATCGGAACATCAGCTGCTTCACTTTTTCCCCGCCGAAAATCCGCATCAAATCGTCTTCCAGCGACAGAAAGAATCGCGACGACCCCGGATCGCCTTGCCGCCCGGCGCGCCCACGCAACTGGTTATCAATGCGTCGCGCTTCGTGCCGCTCCGTCCCCAGGATATGCAGCCCGCCCAGCGCCACCACTTCGTCGTGTTCCGCTTTGCACTGCTCCGCGAATTCGTCGTACACCGGCTTCCACTGATCCTGCGGCACCTGGAAAATCTTCCCCTCGTGCTGGAACAGCACCATCGGCACACTCGCCGCCGTCCCATCTCCATTCGAACTCTCCGCGCCAATCACCGCGGGCGCGGCGGCATACGGCATCGCCAGCTTGTTCTTTAAAAAGTGTTCGCGCGTCAACGCTTCCGGATTCCCGCCCAGCAGAATGTCCGTTCCGCGCCCGGCCATGTTCGTGGCCACCGTCACCGCGCCCTTGCGCCCCGCCTGCGCCACAATTCGCGATTCCCGCTCGTGTTGCTTGGCGTTCAACACCTGGTGTGGAATCCCCGATTTCTTCAGCAGCTCTGCAATCGTTTCTGATTTCTCGATCGAAATCGTTCCCACCAGCACCGGCTGACCACGCTCGTTGAACTGACGGATCCCGTGTGCTAGGGAATTGTCTTCCTGCAGAATCCCGTTCACTACCGCCTCGAACTTCTCGCGTTCCGTGCGGTACACCACGTCGCGATTCTCGATGCGGATCAGCGTCCGGTTCGTCGGCACCACCACCACATCCAGCCCATAAATCTTTCCAAACTCCGCCGCTTCGGTATCCGCCGTGCCCGTCATACCCGACAATTTCTTATACATGCGGAAGTAATTCTGGAACGTGATCGTCGCCAGCGTCTGGTTTTCCCGCTCGATCTTCACTCCCTCTTTCGCTTCCACCGCCTGGTGCAACCCGTCCGACCACCGCCGTCCCGGCATCTGCCGCCCGGTAAACTCGTCAACGATGATCACTTCCCCGTCTTTCACCACGTAGTCCACGTCGCGCTTGTACAACGCGTGCGCCCGCAGCCCTTGGTACACATGGTGAATCGTCTCCATGTGCGCCGGGTCGTACAAGTTCCCCAGCCCCAGCATCCGCTCGCACTTGCTCACGCCTTCTTCTGTCAGCGTTGCCGTACGGTGCTTCTCATCTAATGTGTAGTCGATTTCTTGAATCAGCTTCGGAATGATCTTGTCGATCTTGAAATATTTGTCCGTGGATTCTTCCGACGGCCCGGAAATAATCAGCGGCGTGCGCGCCTCGTCGATCAGGATGGAGTCCACTTCGTCCACAATCGCGAACTGGTGCCCCCGCTGCACACAACTCGCCAGGTCATACTTCATGTTGTCGCGCAGGTAATCGAAGCCAAACTCGTTGTTCGTGCCGTAGGTAATATCCGCGCCATACGCCGCGCGCCGCTGCGCGTCATCCAGGTCGTGCACAATCACGCCCACTGTCAACCCCAGCGCCTTATACAGCGGGCTCATCCATTCCGCGTCGCGCCGCGCCAGGTAATCGTTCACCGTCACCAGGTGCACGCCGCGCCCAGCCAGTGCATTTAGCGTCGCCGCCAATGTCGCCACCAGCGTCTTTCCTTCACCCGTCTTCATTTCGGCGATCTTGCCGCTGTTCAGCACCATTCCGCCGATCAGCTGCACGTCGAAATGCCGCATCTTCAGGAAGCGCCGCCCCGCCTCGCGTACCAATGCGAACGCAGGCACGATCACCGGGTCCAGTGCCCGCGCCACGTCCTCCCGATAGGTGGGATCCGCCGGATCGCTATCCTTTAATTGTTCTTGTACCTGGGTCTTCAGCGCCGCAAAACGTTCCTTCAGCTGCTCGTCGCTCAGCGCCTGCATCGCCGGCTCAAGCGCATTGATCGCCGCAATCGTCGGCGCCATCTTCTTGATATCGCGTTCGTGCTTCGTCCCGAATACGCGATCGATTCCCTTGTCGATATACTTGACTAAATCCATGAAGCGTCCGTCACTCCCTCGCTGTGTTCCCCGCGCTTTGCTAGCCGTCCGGCTTCGCGCAACTCCCGTTTTCCTGGAGTTCCTCGTCGCCCCGCAACTCTAGCCTAGCGTTCTACCGCCGCGTCTTACCTCGGTATCTTCGGGGAAACCTCGTTGCGGCCGGTGATCCACGGATGGCTTCACTCGCCATCCGCACTAGCCAGTCCTACATTTGATACCAATCATCTCATTGTAACTGGTTGGATGCGCCCTCGCCAACAATCGCCACTTTCACCTCTGCCCGAGCACGTCCTTCCGAACGAAGTCCGCGGAGCGCGGAATCCCTCTTGGATTCCTCCGGTTCCACACCTCACAATGTCACCTACCACGCTCGCAAATGCTCTCGCCGCGCCGCCTTATCCGCCGGGCAGCGCCTTAACCCCCGTCCGGGCATATACTAAAAAACATGGACCACCCGAATCTCGTCGTCGTGCAAACCTATGGAGAGCGTTCCGAAGCCGACCTCGCCAAAACCGCTCTGGAATCCGCCGGCATCCCCGCTCTGATCCAGGGTGACACCGCCGGAGGCATGCGGGAACACCTGGCTTGGTCCGGCGCCGGCTTTAAGCTTCTCGTCCGCGAGGACGACGCTCCCTCCGCCCGCGAGATTCTCACGCCACCGTCCGCTCCCGTCCTGTAACCCCCCCCCCACTCTCCCCTTGACAACTTAGGAGAGCCTGCCTTACCCTCCTAATCATCTTAGGAGGCTCTCTTGCCGAACCAAGCCGATCTCCTCCCCGGCACCCTCGACCTCCTGATCCTCAAAGCCGTTTCTCTCGGCTCTCTCCACGGCTACGGCGTGCTCCTCCGCATCGAACAAATCTCTCACGGTGCGCTGCTCGTCGAACAAGGCGCTCTCTACCCCGCCCTCTTTCGTCTCGTCCACCAGGGACTCCTCAAAGCCAGCTGGGGTACCTCCGATAACAATCGTCGCGCCAAATATTACGAACTCACTTCCGTTGGTCGCAAACGCCTGCGCGAAGAACAAGCCAGCTGGACCCGTCTCGTCGCCGCCATGGGCGCGGTTCTCGGCACCGAACCGGAGGAAGTATGAGGCTCCACGCCTACCTCCGCTCCCTCTGGTCGGCCGTATTCCATCGCGACCAGCTCGCCTCTGAACTCGACCAGGAATTTCGCTCCCACCTTTCTCAATACGCCGACGCTCTCGAGCTTTCCGGCCTCCCTCGCCCCGAAGCCGAACGGCAGGCTCGCATCGCTTTCGGCTCTGCCGTCAAGGCCTCGGAACTATGCCGCGAGCAACTCCCCGCCTTCTGGCTCGAATCGCTCTGGGCCGATCTCCGCTTCGCTCTTCGCATGCTCCGCAAAAGTCCGGGCTTCACCGCCATCGTCATCCTCACGCTAGCCCTCGGCATCGGCGCCAACACCGCCATCTTCAGCGTGGTGGATGCCGTCTTTCTCCGGCCGCTTCCCTACGCCCAGCCGGATCGCCTCGTCACTCTCTCCGAAAGCAACCGGCCCAACGATCTTTCCTCGCGCAACGAGGTCGCTCCCGGCAATTTCCTCGCTTGGCGCGACCGCAGCCAGTCTTTCGTTAAAATCGCGGCCGTCAACACAACCGGTTACAGCCTCACGGGAGGTGACCATCCGGAGCGCGTGCAAGCCGCCGTCCTTTCCAACGGCATGTTGCAGATGCTCGGTTTGCGCCCCACGCTCGGCCGCGATTTTGCACCCGCCGACGATCGGCCCGGCGCAAATCCCGTGGT
>Ga0335085_10013233_pt1 | contig 12102 bp, 12 predicted proteins | sample Lox_Sample_45_FD_206712 | JGI IMG/M metagenome (GOLD analysis project Ga0335085, IMG submission 206712) | Soil microbial communities from Loxahatchee National Wildlife Refuge, Florida, United States - Lox_Sample_4.5 | ecosystem: Environmental > Terrestrial > Soil > Wetlands | place: USA...
CGTGTTCGATGTGCGCAGTAATGTCTCTGCTCAGTTAACCGTCGCCGAGATTCTGCAATTCGATTCACTCCCATTCCACCGCATTTTATCGCCGGAGAACTAGCCTTACCCCTTGCGCCCTCTTAACTTCGGGATTTCTTCGGGAGTCAGTGCCTTTCGGATTTGAAGCCCTCAACGCTTCAACTCTTCTGCAATTCAGGGTAGTACTACTCTACAGGTTTCGTCGTTTCCAAAATGCTGGTAGAGAGTAGCCTTTTCAGGCCTGTAGTCGCCCAGAGCTATCTGTTGATTCTACGAAGCTTAGCTCTTAAACCCAGCCAGTTTTGGAGCCAAAATGGAGCCGGGTTGTAGAAATCTGAGCCTGCCGAGATTTGCCTCAATTTTGACACGGCCTCAAGTGGCACCGGCAGTAGGATGTTGCAAGAAAAATCGAAGAGTGAACTCAGAAACGCGCCTGGGGCCGCATCAGTTGTGTTGAGAAAATACTGCTCGTATTGGCATAAAGCCACGCGATTAGTATCCTCATTATTGCGGTCATCACAGCGATGAAGGCAATAAAATAGGAAAGCAGGTACGAACCGTGGGGCGATGCTGTTCCCAGGAAGTCAATAACCGGCAGGTGCCAGAATCCCCAGAGTACCCCGATCAGAACTGCTGCTGAAAAGCCAGAACGCCCCATCCTTGCACGCTTCGAACTAAGGGATCAGTTGAAAAATTGGCATGACCTCTATCGGATATACAGGCATCCGGTCCTCTCACGCCTAGAGTCTCTCGAGTCTAGACCACTTTTGCGCCGGACTTCTTGTTCCAGCCGTGGAAGCGCGAGAAGTCACCCGCATTCCAGGCCTGGCGTAGTCCAGGAGTACTCAAGTCCCAGTCTGGGCGGATTTGGCTCGTGACGGTCCGCAGATCGTGCCAGAGGTCAACGACGGATGGGCGTCCCCAGAACCAATAGCCGTTGTATATGCTGTGGATCACCAGACCGGGTTTAAGCACGAGCGTGTGCGGAATCATGGGATTGTGCTCGGGGTCGGTGTACTCCTGGATGTCGAGGTCCTTCTGAACCTTCCGGTCGGGGTCGGAGAAAAAGGTCCACTGAGCGCCCACGGACGCGCGGAACTCCTGAAGAGTGTGGTGGTCATCAGTGGCGATGGTCGCGATTTGCGTGTACGCAACAGCAATCTTTGGGTAGAAAGCGGCTAGCTCCAAATGTTGCTGGTGCTCCTTTGGGCAGTAATGGCCGCGCGCAAGTGTGAGGATCAGCGGGTCAGAGCCCTGCAGTTCACTGAGTCTGCGCGGTGTACTTGTGTGATCGGGCAGTTCGTAGTCGGGGAAGGTCCCACCTGGCACGATGTCAGATCGCATTCTTGAACTCCTTGGCTGAAGATCGGGTCTTGTTTAGTACCGAACACTGCCCTGGCCATCCCAACTTCTCGGAAGCTTGCTGTTTCCAGAGCGGGAGGCTAGGACTCTACTGACGTCGGTGTCGTAAACTCCGGTTTCGGCGGCGAGCAAACCGATTCGAACCATCGGCTGATGTAGACCTGAGCATGCGCCTCTCCACAGAAGTGACGGGCTCCAGACGCGCCAGCAGCATTGGAATTCCACTTATGAACCGTGAGCTCTGCGTCACAGCATTGGATCACGAACCAGTGATCTGGATCATTTGTGATCCTGCCGCATATCTCACAACGGTACTCTTGAATGGTTGTCATGGAGTGCACCTTGTCCGATAAGTTTGGGCGAGACTTAGAATCATATTCGTAGTGCACTCGTCACCGATGGCTGTGTTCAGCATCGCGTGGTAAATGGGACGGTCCGGCCAGGCGACTTTAAAGTACTTTTGAATAAAGTCAGCACGTTCTCGATCCACGCTATCGACGCGTTCCTCGGCATCCTTTTCGCTCTTGCCGCGGTTCATGAGACGCTGCACTTTATTTTCTCGAGGAGCATAAAGAAATATCCGCAGTGTGTCCGGCCGGTTCTTCAGAAATTGTTGTGAACCTCTGCCGACGATCACACAATTGCCCTTCTCGGCAGCGTGCTCCACTACGCGCCGCGTAATCCGGAGTATGGTCTCGCTATCGACCAGATTGAGCTTGGGCGCATTGATGGCACCTTCGTAGCTTCCGCGCATAAACGATTTGAAAAGCCGATAGTACAGCGGATCATTTTTCTCTTCGCGTGCTTCCACCACATCTTTTGGACAATGCGCTAATCTAGAGATCTCTTCGGTCAACCTTTGGTCCCACAGCTTCCAGCCGAGCCGGTCCGCTACGAGCTCGGCGATGTCGCCGCCCCCGCATCCGTATTCACGTTCAATCGTGATGATATTTACCATCAAATCCACCTTCCACGCACGCCGGTTAGGTATGAATCGCGAGCACCGGGCAGGGCCCCAACTGGATAACTCGATAAGTGGTTGAGCCGAAAACGGCGCGGTCCGCCGCATCGCCTCCACGTGCTGTCATAATAATGAGGCTCGTTTGCGCTTCGGTCGCGTGTCGAACAATTTCCTCGTATGGTTTTCCGAACTTTACAGCCAATGTCACGTTGAGATTCTCGCGTTCCCTCTTTGAAACCATCATGTCGAGTTCTCGGGTGCGTTCGGCAACGATGCCATCCGCTCTCGCCAAATCGGAGGCTTTCTCTGCCACGTGCAACAGAGTCAGCTCGGCGCCGTATTCCGCAGCCAAGGAGATTGCATAGCCACGGGCCCCTTCAGAGTTATGAGAAAAATCCGTGCAGTAAAGTATCCGGCGTAAACGATGCTTCCCATCCGGGCCAACTGTCGTGGCACTCTGCGATGGATTGGAGACTACAAGCACAGGACACGTTGCCTTGCGCATGATCCGGTCGGCATTGGAACCGAGTACCAGACGGTCAAATCCCCGCCTCCCATGTGTTCCCATGACGATCACTTCGATATGCTCTTTTTCTGCAAACCAGAGAGTGCAGTCCGATGCATTTCCCTGACGAACCACGAGCTCCGGTCGAATCCCGTGGCCTGAATACTTCTCTACGAACGTCCGAAGTTGTACCTCTCCACCCTCGTTCAGTGCTTTCGCAAATTTCGCATAGTCGGCCTCATAGGCAGCGTAGTCGGCAAAGGGGTATTTCCAAAGCTCAACAATGTGAAGACATATCAGCCGGGAATGATAGTACTCAGCAAGAGAAAGCGCGTACTGAAGCGCAGCGGCCGAGAATTCCGAAAAATCAACCGGGCACAAAATGGATTTCACTTGCATAGGGTTATTCGGCTACGTGCACACCGCCGCCGGGATCATTTTTCCTCAAAAGAAAACTCAAGAAGAACATAATGGCTGCGGCCACAGAAAGCACCATGAACGTGTCGATGTATGCGAGAGTTCCGGCCTGTCTCAACAGAGACTCATAGATTCGGGCGTACGCAGTGCCCAAAGCCTCATGCCTCCCCAGGCCAGCTTTGACAAAATGTTGTGCCATGCCTGCAGCCGTATTTGCAAAATTCGGATTATCGACCCGGGCTTTTTCGACCAGCCTGAGCTGATGGAACTGGGAACGTCGGGCGATGACCGTAGTAACGAGTGATGTCCCCACGCTGCTGCCCATATTGCGCATAAAGTTCGCGATCCCTGCTACGGAATTGTTTTTCTCCGCGGGAATCCCCACGTATGCAACCAGCGTAATCGGCACGAAGAGAAACCCGAGGCCGACGACCTGAGCGATGCGCAGCCATGTGGCAGCACTAAAACTCATCTGCAGATCGATTCGCCGGGTCGAATAAAACATTGCCAGCGAGAGCGCCAGCCAGCCAAAAGCGATTATGCGTCGCGCTTGAATTTTCGTTGTCAGCTGTCCGGTAATTGGCGTTTCTATCAGCAAGACGAGCCCGCCGGCAGAAAGTGCGAGACCGGCGAGTTCTGAGGTGTACCCCAAAAGCGTTTGCAGGAATTGCGGCATCAGAACCAGGCTGCTGAACAACAGGATGCCTAACATAAATAGCATTAGACTGGCGCTCGCGAAGTTGAAGTTCTTGAACATGCGAACGTCGATGATCGGCGCCTTTTCGAACCACTCCCAGACAATCAGCGAGACCAGGCAAACAGCTGAAAGCACCACTAGCGTCGTGATGAAGCGCGAGCCAAACCAATCGTCTTCCTGACCTTTGTCGAGGAGAATCTGTAGGGCGCCAACTCCGACGATCAATAGAGCGATACCGACATAGTCCAGTTTGACGCCGGCACTCTTCAAGCGCCGTAGATAAGGTGGGTCCTCGACGAATCGTCGCACCAATAGCCAAGCAATGATGCCTACGGGAATATTGATGAAGAAGATCCAGCGCCAAGAGTAGTTGAACGTGATCCATCCCCCCAGGGTCGGCCCGATCGTCGGCGCCATGATCGCGGTGATTCCGTATGCTGCGAATGCGAGACCACGTTTTTCAGGCGGGAACGTATCTGCAAGAATTGCCTGCGCCATAGGCTGCAACCCACCGCCACCCGCGCCTTGCAGGACCCGGAATAGCAGCAGAAAACCGAGGCTCGGTGCGAAACCGCAAAGTAGTGAACTAACCGTAAAAACAGCAAGGCAGCTCATGAAGAATCGCTTGCGCCCGAGGGCTCCCGCAAGCCAGCCCGTCATCGGTAGAACGATGGCGTTCGAAACCAGATAGGAGGTCAATACCCAGGTGCTCTGGTCATTGCTTGCTCCCAAATTTCCAGCCATGTATGGGAGAGCGACGTTGGCAATGCTCGTGTCGAGGACTTCCATGAACGCGGCCAGCGCGACAACAACCGCAATCAGCCACGGGTTGTACCGGGGCCGCCATATGTCCTGATCGAGCGTGAGCGCAGCAGTGGTCATCTGAGGTAGACGTCAGGAACCACATTCATTCCGGGTCGAAGCTTTCGATCGCGATTTTCGCCACTCTCCAACACAATTTTTACTGGTAAGCGCTGCACGATCTTCACGTAATTCCCAGTGGCGTTTTCGGGGGGAAGCAAACTAAACAGCGGTCCAGTCGCGCCGGCAATACTGTCGACATGCCCGTGCAGGGTCGTGCCATAGGAATCGACATGGATATCGGCTTTTTGTCCAACTTGCATGTGTTTGAGTTGTGTTTCTTTGAAATTGGCAGTGATCCAGACGTCATCCAGCGGGACAATGGTGAGTAACTGCTGCCCTGGCTCGACGTTCAACCCAACGACGACAGTTTTGTTGATCTCCCCGTTGACCGGGGCAATGATCTTTGTGTACTGCAGGTTCAATTCCGCTTGCTGTACCAGAGCACGCTTCTGCTGGACGGCGGCAACTGCGGCTTGGACTCGGGCCTTCGTAGACGACACTTGCTCTGGACCCGTTTGTGCGTATGCATGATTCGCCGCAGCTTGCGTTAATCGGCTCTGGGCTTGTTGAACAAATTGTTGGGCGGCAGATTCGCTCGCTTCTGCGGCGGCGACATTTGCTGTGCTGGACTTGGCTGCAGCGAGTGCCTGGTCGTAAATCTGCGGCGAGACCTCACGCTTGTCCACGAGCAATTTGTATCGGCGCAGATCATCTTGCGCTCTGACATCATTCGCCTGTGCAGCCGCGACTTGCTGATGAGCCGCAGCGAGTTGTTTTTCGGCTGCACTGACGGCTGCCTTTGCGTCTTCGATACCTGATGCTGTGAACTGCAGTTGGCTGGCTGTGTTTACGGATGTTATCGGTACAGTTATATTGAGCGATCGCGCTGTCGCTTCCGCATTCGTGAGGTTTGCCTGTGCCTGTGCGAGGGCGACCTGATAATCCGTGGGATCAATTTCAACCAGCACATCCCCTTTATTGACCCATTGGTTGTCATTTACGTTGACGCGGATTACGTACCCCGAGATACGCGCACTGACCGGGTAGAGATGCACATCTGCTTGCGCGTCATCAGTCGACTCATAACTTCCCAAGTAACGCCACAAGAGCAGTCCGCCGATGATTAGCACCACCACGGCAGCAACGACTATGAGATTCCTTCGACGCTTACGGCGCTGTTCAGGTGAATACTTTTTCTCTGGCGGTGGCGCTGAATACACCGAGGCTCCGCTTTCGTGCGCCGAGGAAGATGTGTTTTCGTCAGCCATTTTATTTCCCTTGGAAGTATTGCTTCACACCTTGCTCGCCGTTCCCCAGCGCACGGATAAGCGAAATCTTCGCGAAGTTGTAGCTGTACAAGCTGGAGATGTATTGCTCGTGTGCGCTGGCGACTGCCTCTTGCGACTGCACGACTTCTACCGTGTCTGTGACGCCCGCACTGAAGCGATCCCGAGATTGTGTCAATGTTTGATCTGCCAAGTCCACGTTGCTACGCGCAACATTCACCTGCTCGGCAGATGACTGTAGATTGAGCAGCGCGGTGCGCACATCAGCCTCGATCTGTGCTCGTAAGTTGTCGAGTCGCTCTCGCGCTCGTTCAAGCGTCGCGTCAGCTTGCTGGATGTCACCGTGAACCTTGTTGCCTGTGAAAATCGGGATCGAAAGCGTCCCGCGCATGTCGTATACCCGCGTGGAATCTGACGGATGAGCGCCGCCCGTCCCGTAATCCGCCTCAAACGAAAGCGATGGGAAATATCCACCAACTGCCGCTTTCCGCGACAGCTCGGCGGCACGAACATCGCTCATTGCGGCCCGATAGTCTGAGCGCGAAGAATAGGCGCTGCTAAGAGCCTGCTCAATGCTGATGTTCTCCAGTACCTGGTACAGCGATTTGTCGGTAAAGTCGAAGTCCTGGCTGGGTGCCAAGCCGATGACGCGCGACACGGTGATCTTCTGGATCGCGAAATCGTTCTTCGCTTGGATCAGTTGTTGTTGTCGGGTCTGGAGTTCGACCTTACTGCGCAGCGCATCGATGTCAGCAGCGGTTCCAGCGCTCACTTGATCACTCGCTTGATCAAATACCGTCTGTGCCGCCTGCACCTGAGCTTCATCTGTTGCGATGCGCGCTTCGTCAGCGACCGCCTGGAAATAGACGTTTCCGACTGCGAGAATGACGAGATCCCGCGCGTCTAGGAGCGTGTAATCCGCAGACTTGACATTTTGGTTCGCGGCGCGCCCCGCATTGATGGATTTCCAATCGAATAATGTCTGGCTCACCGCCGCCCGAGCATCGAAAAAAGAGAAGGGCCCGACCGCCGGGGAAATGTGGAAAACGTTCGCAGCCGCGTTACCCAAGCCCACTTCGGCGAGATTGACCTTCGACTCTGCCACGTATGGGGCGGCGCTCACATGGGGAAGTAAAGCGCTCAGTTCCTGCCAGCGTTGTCCGCGTGCAGACCGGGTGTCAGCCCGCGAAAATAACAGCCCAAGATTGTGCTTCAGGCCCAGACTAATAGCGTCTTGCAAGGACAGCGGCATGCGGCCCGGGGTAAGTTTTGCCGGCACGCTGCCGGCAAAGGGATTCGCTGAGACTGTTGTCTGCGTGCTCTGCGCGGTTGAGTACGTTTGCGCAGACCACATTACTGCCGCACACATCAGGCTTCTTGCGAATAACGCGCGCAATGACGCCCCGGCATGAATCACCCAACCCTCCCATTCCTCACAAAGCCCTAGTGCGAGAACCTGATTAGGCCAGAAGTAATGGAGGGAATCCATTAGACGAAGGTATTGATCCATAGCTTTGCCTTCGTTCAAAGCACTCAAGATGTTATTGCGCCAGTCCGTTGTTGACTTCCGAGCCGACCGATGTCTGGCCGCTCAACCGTGCAGCATCTTCATCAGCGTGCCCCCAAGTTTCACATGGTTAGGACCACGCGAAACTCTGCCTTGCCGCTCAGCATCCGTGCGTAGGCTTCAGCCGCCCTTTCGAGCGGAAACGTTTCGATCATGGGGTGAATGCCAGTCAGTACGCAGAAATTCAGAGTGTCTTCGGAAGCAGCAGGCGTCCCGGAGGCCCATCCTTGGATCGCTCTGTTGCCAAAAATGAGCTGGGCCGGCCTGACCTCGATAGCATCGGGTGCCGCACCGACCACAACCAATTTGCCGTTCGGCCCTAGACCATCAATCAGCGCGGACATTGACTTGGAGTTGGGGGCGGTGGCGAGGATGACGCGCGCACCGCCAAGTTTTTGCAGTTCCTCAGCGGCGTTCGTTGCCTGGCTGTCAATGTAGACGTGGGCTCCCAGTTTCTTGGCAAGCACAGTGTTGTCAGCGCCGCGCCCGATGGCCGCCACGTTATAGCCAAATTTGTTGGCAAATGGAATGCCCAGGTGCCCCAAGCCGCCGATTCCCTGCACGGCAACAAGGTCGCCCGGCATTGCACCACTGTTGCGGAGAGCGTTGTAGGTGGTTATGCCAGCATCTAGCAAGGGTGCCGCTTCGACGTCAGTGATGCCGTCCGGGATCGCCACCAGGGCCTCGACTGGAGCAACCATGTATTGCTGATATCCGCCGTCGTAGCTGACCCCGCTGACCTTTCCGTTGCGGCAATTGATGAAATCTCCCCGGCGGCATTCGCGACAGGTGCCATCATGGCCACCGTGCCAGCCGACGCCCACCCGTTGACCTTTCTTCCACGTAGTCACGCCCGCGCCAACTTCATCGACGACGCCCGCGACTTCGTGTCCTGGGACGCGCGGATACTGCAGTCCCGGCCACAGTCCATCTTTCACAAGCACATGACTGTGGCAGATGCCGCAGGCTTTGACCTGAATGCGTATCTGTCCAGCGTTGGGCGTGGGAACCGGACGCTCCACAATTTCAAAATCCCCTCTGGGCTTGGAGATCTGCGCGGACTTCATGGTGGCTGCTTCTGGTTTCGGTGCGACTTTCAACGTTGCCATGATTGCTCCTATCGGCGATTCTCGTTCGACTCATCGAGGCGAGAATCCCAATGCGATCTTTCTAACTTTGAGACCTGGCTCGCCTCCTGCATGATGCGCAGGTAAGCTGAGAGTCACACCTGCTTAGTGCATCCAACGCAATTCAAGCCGCCTTTGCCGACCCAGTGAATGCCGCACTATTTTTTCTGACGAATTCCTGAACGCTCATCGGTTGCTGCCTCGTCAGCATCAGCACGTCGCCGGTCATCCGGTCGAACCGTCCGGCGCGGTGCAGGTCCGCTATGGTCGCGAGGTGCTTCACCAGGTGAACAGGCAAGCCCCGAGCAAGCAGCGCGTCCCGCCACGGCTCGACTGGAATGTCCTGATAAGTGATGGTGCGGCCAAGCGCTTTCGAATACTCCTGGGCATAGAAATTCATGTTTTCGGACTGCGGACCGGTCAGGTGGTAGATTTCCTATATGCGACTGCGGCTTTTCAAGCACCTCGGCAATCACGCGTGCAACGTCTTCCACTCCGACCGGCGAAGTCTTGCCCTCGCCGAACGGTAATCTGATTTGATTTGATTGCCTGACCGAATCTTTAGTTACGAGCAGCAAAAAACCTTCGAGAAATAGGGTCGGCCGTATGTGCACGATCGGCAAACCAGACCAGTTCAACGCCTGCTCGGCGAGCCATTGAAGCTTGTGCTGCGGGCTCTCTGTACTCTCGGTGATGCTCATCTGCGAGACCGTCATCTGCGACATGTTGACGAACGCCTTCACTCCGTAATGCTTTGCTACGGCCGCCGTATTAACTGTCGCTGTCAGATGGGTATCCGAAACCGACATGCCAAAGTACATCGTCCCGCAGCCAGCAATCACTCTATGCATCGACTCAAGATCGAGCAGAGCACCGATCACGACCTCTGCACCGATGTCTCGCAAGGCTTGCGCGCGTTCGTCTTCATTGCGTACCATCGTTCGCACCGCTTTGCCTTGCTTCAACAACAGTTCAGTGACGATGCGGCCGACGCCGCCCACGCGACCAGCTGCACCGGTAACCAGAATCAAATCGCCCATTTTTGTCCTCCTATGTGAAGGCTTCCAAACCGGCCTGCCTGGCCCGCCCGGGAAATGATTGCGTCGAAGTGTGTCATCGCGACGATCAGTGGCCTTCGATGTGGAGCTTGCCTTCTTTGGCTGCTTCTTCCGGCGTCTTTCCTTCCAGGCGAGCTACGATGTAGGCGGCATACCAGCCAGACCAGTGGTGTTTCGGTGCGGTCGGTTCGTACTCGCCATGATGCTGCTCTGCCTCGCGTAAGAGTTCAGTCATCGTGGCCACGTCTGGATTGCTGAGCCCTCGCCCGGGCAACCGTGTTGTGATCTCCTGAAATAACCAAGTGTTCCCGTCGGGGTCATCGAACGTGGCAAAGGAGAAGTAGCTGCCGTGGTCGGGTGCGGGCCCGCTGACGCGACCGTTGTTGTCGGGCCGGAACTGGGCTCCGGGCCTTGAAGTGTGAAAGACTTCACTTACTTCGATTCCGCGAGTGACGAGTTCATTGCGCGCAGCCTCCACGTCGGAAACGATGAGGTAAAGGGCTTGGGCCGAGCCTGGCGCGGCTGTCGTCATCTTCGTACCGAATTGCACCGAGCATCCCGACCCTGGCGGCGTGAACTGCACGACCCGAAACCCGTTTTCGAATGGGAAGTCGGCATCGAGCCGCCACCCGAGTTTTGTGTAGAAGTCCTTGGACCGATCAACATCGGCGACCGGGATGACGACCACTTCGAACTTCATGTCTACGCGCTCGGCCCCGGCGGCGCCGGCTGATTCGCTATTGATTGCACTCACAGTGGCCATTTTCCCTCCCATCTAACCTTCGGAATCGGTAGCTAAAGTTTTGAGCATTTGTGCTATCGGCAGTTGATCGACTGAGGATTGAACGCTGCACTCGAATCACGCTGCACCTATCTCTCTTGCGACGCCATTCCGGGCTTCGATCGCTTTGACGGAGTTCTTGAAGGCCTTCACCAAAACTCCTTTCCCGATCGTCTCAACTACCAGGCCGAGCAGCCATCCCTTCAGGTTATTGCCATCGCGTACGGTGACCAGGTCAATGTCGGTCAATCCGTCGGTACGGCGTGTGAAGGTGTAAGTGTGGCCGGACGCCCCTCCCCACGTGTTGGAGTCGGTCGTCTTTAGGACGACGTGGTTGGGATCTGACCAGTCGTAGTGCAATCTTTCCCAGATCCCGCTCGAACCCTCCGTAACGTCGGCCTGCGCGGGCCCGCGGCTATGCACCTTCATATACTCGTCGGTGCTGTTGCCAAAGAGCTTCGCACGGCCTGGCCCAAAGTCGGTGAGCCCGGCGATATATTGCACAGGTGTTAACGTCGTTGTTTCATGCATGTGGATTGTGGACATAAGTGCCCCTTTCGCTCCCGGAGACATCCGGGATTCTGATTCGGAATTTCGCTGCGGGCGATGCTACCCACTTTGGCTTCTTTCGCGACCCGGCAAAGAGCTGCTCTAGGCAGGCGCCCGCCGAGTCCATCGCAGTCACGGGAGTCATTCCAGTGCATTCCTAAGCGCACGCTCCAGTGCGAGGTCGAGTCCCCGAGCAACACCGTCGACCTGTTGGTCGCGGAATTGTCCGAACAGGGAAGACGGTTGGTCGTATTCAAAAACCGAACCGCCTTCTTGATCTTCATAGAGCAAGACGCGCAGGGGAGCATACAACCCAGCTGCCAATTGATGACGCGTCATCTTGGAAGCAGTAAGTGGGTTTCCAATCTCGTACTGCACCGCGTTCCGTGCGTCACCCGCGATTCGCAATAGGCTTCCGTGATCACGGGAGAGAAAGATGGACAGCTCAGGCCCGGCTTCGAGTGCCTCCCGCAACTGCTTTGCATCTGCCGCCGCAATCAGGGAGGAGACTTCCGGATTGAGCATAGGCAGTGAGTGTTCGAGTGCTGCTCGCAGATGCAAACGATTACGAATATCGAAGATCATCGATTTACAAAATGTTCGCCCGATGTATCGGATTAACAACGTGAGACAACTTATTGAGTTTTCAAGGTTTGGTGGCCAGGGAGGGAGTTGAACCCCCGACGCCAGCCTTTCCAGCTGCGCTCTTTAGGCCTAACCTCTTTTCAATCAGCAACTTAATTCGTCAAGATGGTCGGTTTATTGTGACCATTCAGTGACCAGCGCCGATGTTCGCCTAAGCGTCGGCTGAGAAGGAGACTAACGAGCAAAATCACGAGACGTCGTAGCCTCGAGATGAAATCCAAATCGCCGTGGTTTCAGGTAAAAGTATTCTTCGTTCCTAGGG
>Ga0335085_10013234_pt1 | contig 12102 bp, 12 predicted proteins | sample Lox_Sample_45_FD_206712 | JGI IMG/M metagenome (GOLD analysis project Ga0335085, IMG submission 206712) | Soil microbial communities from Loxahatchee National Wildlife Refuge, Florida, United States - Lox_Sample_4.5 | ecosystem: Environmental > Terrestrial > Soil > Wetlands | place: USA...
GCTCAAGCTCGCCAACAGTGCTTTGTACGCTTTGTCTTCCAAAGTCGAGACCATGTCGAAAGCCGTTATCCTTCTGGGTCGAAACGCGATAAGGAACCTCGCGTTCACCACCTATGTGACCCATGCGTTCAAGGGAATACCTTCGGAATGGGTCGATATGGATCGGTTTTGGCTGAATAGCCTGGCCTGCGGGGTCATTGCCCGATCACTGGCTTTCCGGTGCAAGCTGTTCGATAACGAGCATCTGTTCATGGCCGGGCTGCTGCATAAAGTCGGCAGATTGATGTTCTACTGCTCGCGGCCGGAGGAATACCGGGAGGTATTGCTCGTCAAAGACCGTGGCGAAGCGGAGATGCTTCGCGCGGAGGAACGTGTTTTCGGGTTTACTCACGCCGAACTCGGCGCCGAACTGCTCAGGCTTTGGAAATTGCCGGAAAGGCTGTGCACGGTTGTCGCTCATTACCCCGCCCCTCTGGCAAGCATGGAGCACCGCCACGAAGTTGCCATCGTCCATGTCGCAAGCGTTTTGGCTTACTGCATCGAACCGGGCGTCGATATCCCTCAGGACATTGATCCCGAATCCATCGCCTTCGATCACGAAACCTGGGATGTCTTGAACTTGAGTAAGGAGATCATTCCGACGGTGATCCAAGACGCGTGGGTCCAGACCTTCGAAATCCTCGAAATCATCAAACCAAACCTGACCCTCATATATTGAAGGCGGGCTAGACAGCCGGCGTCGCTCTCTAAACGGCTTTTTAGCGGAGATAGTTGAACAGGGACAAGCCCTGCACTTTCGCGTAAGCCTGCTGGGCCGCCTGCAGGGCAACTTGCTGGACGTTAAAACGGCTGATGGCTTCGGCGTAATCCAAATCCTGCGTTTCCGAAAGGTTGGCCTGCGTATCCGTCATAAACTTCGCATTCATGTTTTCTTGCGTATCGAGGGCGTTCAGCCGCGCGCCCACACTGGCCCTCGTATCCAATATCCGCTGCAGGGCGGTATCGATGTCCGTCAAGGAAGCGGTGACCGTATCATGGAACGGATCGGCCCCAAGGTCGGCTCCCGGTCCAGTCTGCGGGTCCGAAAATCCCGCGGCGGTCAGAAAACCGCCCGCGTCGTTGCTAATCGTCACCGTAGAGGCGGCGCCAGAAGTCGCCGAGACGAACTCGATATGTCCGGATTTGGCTTGGGCAAACACGGTTCCGTTGAGGGAGGACGAAGCAATGCCCGTGTTGATCGCGCTGGCGAGCGCATTGGCGTTTGCGTACTTGCCCGCCGGGATCGTCACCGTGGCGGCGCTTCCGCCATCGACGGCCAGATCGAAATTCACGGGACCTCCAGAGTAATCGACGCCCGTTGAAACATCGGCTGTTCCCCGGATGGTTCCTTGCGGCACCGTGAATTTGCCGGCCAGCGCATCGGCCAAGGTGTTCAAGGTATCGAGCACGCTTTGCTTGCCGCTGCCAGTTGTGGTGGCGGCGAGACCCACCGAGGGTATATCCTCGAACACCGCGAAGCCGGAGTCTCCGTCGGCGATGGAACACAGGGCGCCCACTTGCAGCTGTCTTTGATTGGCATCGCCCTGATAGGTATAGCCGGGCGGAATGAGCGTGCCATCGAAACGATAAGCCGGCGTCGCCGAACGGTAGCCCGAAAAAATATATTCGCCGTTGGCGTTCTTGGTATTGGCGAGACCCAGCATTTCATCCCGAAGCTGCAGTACCTCTTGACCGATTGCCTGTCGGTCCTGTGTCGTCAGTGTGTCGTTCACGCTCTGTACCGCCAGTTCCCGCGCCCGCTGCAAGACATTGTCGGCGCTCTCTAAAGTGGAATCCTCAAACTCCAGCCGGTTGCGCCCCGTTTGCAGGGTACTTTGGTATTGACGGTTGCTCTCTAGCGTCTCGGTCAGATCGAGCGCGCGCACAGCGCCGGCTGGATCATCTGAGGGCGTGAGTATGCGCTGGCCGGTGGAAAGTTGGAGTTGCGTTTTCGACAGCTTGGTCTGCTGATCGAGCATAGCGTTAATGCCGAGTTGCTGCGCTAAGGATGTTGAGATGCGCATGACTAACTCCTGACCGCGCCGATCAGCGCATCGAACGTGCTATTGACCACGGTGATCAACTGCGCCGCCGCCTGATAGGACTGCTGAAATTTAACGAGGTTGGCCGCCTCCTCGTCCAGATTGACGCCGGAAACCGAATCGCGTTGCTGAGTGGCGTTATCCAGCAGGTTTTTTTGCGCCGTGCTGTTGATTTCGGCGGCATGTGTCAGTGATCCCACATCACCGACGATCGCAGTATATGCGTCCTGGTAACTCGCCTTGCCATTGAGCAGCTTCGGGGCTGTTTGCAGGGCCGCCAGCGCAAGCGCATTGCGATTGTCGCCTGGACCTGCATATGGAGTGGCAGCCGCTGCAATCTGGCGAGGATCGGTCAGATTCATGGCGATCTGGTCCGCTGCGGCCCGAGTCGGGCGGATTAGAAAGCTGCTGGTCGAACTCGCTCCGGTCAATTGGATATCTAAACCATCTACGCTGTTTGTGCCCGAAAAGTCTCCCGTGGCATTCCTTGCTACCACTTGATTATCGCTCAGTCGGGTCAGGGTATAAGTAGAGGTACCATCGAAATCCAAGCGGTAGTCGCTGGCCTGCAATTGGTTCGCGTCCCTGTAGTTGACGCTAACGGTCCCGGTGGAACCGCTTTTGGGAAAAATCGTTCCGCTGTAACTAACGGTGGGTTCGGCAAAAAAATCAACCCCAGGTTGTCCGGTCAAATCGGAACCAAGTTGATGCTGGGTGTTGAACTGGGTGGCAAGCCCGACGGCGATCCGCCCCAGGGCATTTTGCGCCGGATCGAGCACGCGGTTAGCGAAGTCCAACAGTCCGCCGATCTCGCCCCCGCTGAGACTGTCAGTGATCAACACCGAACCGGTGCCGCCGGCGGACAAGGCGATGTCCTTCTGATTGGAATCGTAGGCCGAATTTTGCACTTTAAGGGTGTTGGCGGTTGCCCCCATCACAAGCGACTGCCCTTTGCCGATGAAGACGTTCAGGGATCCATCATCCTGAGCAACCACCTGTGTGTCGATTTGCTGCGAGAGTTTTTCCAAGAGCAGATTGCGCTGATCCAGTAGATCATTGGGTGGTTGTTTACCTCCGCCTTGTCCCAGCGACACCACGATTTGCTGATTGAACGCGGCGATGCCGCCCGCCAGCGTGTTGATTTCATCGACGCTGCTCGACAGGCCTTGATTCATCTGGTCCCGCAAGTCGTCCATCTGACCGTTGAGCGTTTTAAAGGTCTGGGTCAGCGTTTGGCCTTGTGTGATCATCACCTGCCGCGCGGCGATGGATGTGGGGTCGTTGGCGACGCCTTGCACCGCGTTGAAGAACGCTTGCAACGAAGGGCTCAGGCCAGTGTCCTGATCGGCGATGATGTTATCGATCTGGGTGGCCATACGGTGATAGGCATCCACCCCGGCATAAGTTGAGGTGCTGGTTCTGACTTGGGTGTTCAGGAAATCATCGTAGCTGCGTGTGATCGAAGCGACATCCACGCCGTTGCCCATGAACCCCGCGCCAGTAAACTGCGGCAGCCGTTCAGTGAGTTCAGCCTTCTGCCGGCTGTAACCCTCGGTGTTAACGTTGGCGATATTGTGGCCAGTAGTCGCCAAGTTGCGTTGAAACGCCATGAGCCCAGAAGTGGCTATGCCCAATAATCCCGTCGTCATGGCTGGATTCTCCCCAATCTGATTCTCACATTTTCCGGTTTCGAGCTACCACAAATGTTATCGGCCTGGACCAGCCAATGCTTTAAATGCCGCTCACGCGACAGTCAACCCTTCAAAAGCGCTATGTCCGTTATAGATCGACATGATCTTCCGCGCGTAATTCGGATCGCTCGCATAGCCCGCCTTTTGCAAAGAGGCGATGAAACGTTGCGGATTGTCAGCGTTTTCCAGGGCCTTTGCGTAACGCGGATTGGCCTTGAGGAAGCCCACATAGTCGCGGAAACTGTCCGCGTAGCTGTCGTAAGAACGGAAAGCCGCACGCCTTTTTACCGCCAGACCGTCTTCAAATTCCAAAGTCTGCATGGCGATGCTCCGGCCCTCCCAACTCCGGTCGGCCTTGATGCCGAAAAGATTATGGCTCTCCCTGCCGTCGGCTGTGCGGACCATGGCCTTGCCCCAACCCGATTCCAGGGCAGCCTGGGCCAACAGCATCTTAGGATCCACGCCCAGTTCAGCCGCAGCTTCCTGAGCATGAGGCCATAGGGTGCTGACGAACTCTTTGGGACTATCGAATTTTCCTTGCGTTCCGGGTGCATTGGCCGCATGCGGAGAAGGCACTTGCATGAGCTTTCCGATGCTTTTCGCCGCAGCCCTGCGCTCATCCATCGTCGTATCCGCTGTTTCGCCGTAAAGGTTCGTTACGGCATCATTGCGGTAGTCCTGCAAGGTTTTGCCGGGCAACTCGCTTTCGGCAGCTTTCTTACCGCTCAACTGCTGCACCAGCATGTCGGCAAGACCCAGTCTGGATTGTTTCCCCAGTTCCACGGCCATCTGTTGATCGTACATGTCCCGGTATAACCGGCTGTGATTGTTATCCAGCAACCCCGATTCCTGGGTGGCGCTGCGCATACTTTTCAAAGCCATCTGGATGAAAATGGACTCAAACTGCTTAGCCGTTTCCTTCAACGCCTCGGGCGAATTGTTCTTTGCCTGGCCACGCAGTTGAGCCAAACCCTTGAAGTCGGTGTATACATCGGCCATGCCGTTTTGCTTAATCATAGCCATCCGCCTAAATCACAATCAGTTCGGCGCGAAGCGCTCCGGCGCTTTTCAGAGCTTCGAGAATCGCCACCAGATCGCTGGGAGCCGCGCCCACCTTGTTAACGGCCTTGACAATTTCATCCAGGGACACGCCGGGATCGAATACGAACATGCGGTTGCCCTCTTCCTTCACATTGATGTCAGAACGCGGAACGATGGCGGTGTCCCCGTTCGAAAAAGGCCCCGGCTGGCTCACCGTCGGCTTTTCGCTGATGGTGACGGTGAGATTGCCGTGGGACACCGCCGCCGGCTGCACACGTACATTGCTACTGATGACAACGGTGCCGGTACGGGAGTTGACGATAATTTTCGCCGGTGCCTCTCCCGGGCTGACTTCCAGATTCTCGATCATGGCGGTGAACGATACTCGCTGAGCCGGATCACGGGGCGCGCCAACCTGGATCGAGGACGCGTCTATGGGCCTAGCGAGACCGCCCCCATAGGTCTTGTTGATCTCCTCGGCGATCCGGCTGGCGGTGGTGAAATCCGGCGCATGCAGGTTGAGCACCAGGTTCCCTCCTTGGGCAAAGCCAGTCGACACTTCGCGCTCAACAATGGCTCCATTGGGGATCCGTCCCGTACTGGGCACGTTAACCGTAATCTTGGAGCCATCCTGCCCAGTGGCGCTCAGGCCCCCAACCACCAGGTTGCCTTGAGCGATGGCGTATATCTGCCCGTCCGCGCCCTTCATCGGCGTCATCAAAAGACTACCGCCTCGCAGGCTCTTGGAATCGCCGAGGGAGGAAACCGTCACGTCGATCTGCTGACCGGGCTTGTAGAAGGGCGGCAGGTCGGCATGCACGGAAACCGCCGCAACATTCTTCGATTTCAAGTTGGTCGCGGACGGCAGCATGGTGACGCCCAGCTGAAGCAGCATATTGCGCAGGGTCTGGCTGGTGAAAAGGTTCTTGTCGCCGGTGCCGGTGAGTCCGACCACCAGGCCATAGCCGATCAACTGGTTAGTCCGAACGCCCGCAACCGAAGCGATATCTTTGACACGCTCGGCCTGAGCGCAAAAAGACAAAATCATAAGCACCGCCATGAACGTCAGACTTTGCGAATTTGTGTTGCGCATGGGGGTTCTCCGGGATACGGGCCAACTAGAATGGGAACAGGATGCTGGTAAATAGCCGTTGCAACCAGCCCATCCGGTTCGCATCAGCGATGACCCCTTCGCCGTTGTAAACCATGGTGGCGTCGGCCACCTTGGTCGAATCCACCGAGTTGCTGGTATCGATATCAACGGGACGCACGATGCCGGAGAGCTTGATGTACTCGTTCCCCTGATTCAGCCCCACCCGCTTCTCGCCCTGTACTCTTAAATAGCCATTGGGCAACACCTCGACCACACTGACCGGGATAGTACCCTTAAGGGCGTTGCTTTGATTGCTTGCGCCATCGCCTTTAAACTGGTTTGTGGATTCCAGGCTGCTGGCTACGTCGTAACCCAAGATTTGAGCGCCTTCCTGCCCCATGAGCATGGGCGCTTTGACTTTGGTAACGGCGCTCCGATCCGCCTTGGTGTTGGCGTCCTTCTGGGCGTTGGTTTGCTCGACGAGTCTGATTGTCAGAATATCGCCGACTCGCCGCGCCTTGACGTCCTCGAACAGGCGGACGTCGTTACCGGATTGAAAAATCGAGCCTAGATGCGGTTGCGGGGAGATCATGTCCTCGGGACGCGCCGGCGCATAGGCCGGATCCCGGCTCGGTGGTGGGTTAAGGATGGATGCGCAGCCGGCCAAATGGCAGGCGAACAGCAACGATAGCAGGCTTTTCATGGCATCATCTGCCCTTAGAGGGTATTGGACGCGAAGCCCAACATTTCATCCGTGGTTTGAATGGCTTTCGAATTCATTTCGTAAGCGCGTTGGGTTTCAATCATGTTGACCAGTTCCTCCACAACGTTGACATTGGATGTCTCCAGCGAACCCTGCACGACTTTGCCGAAACTGTCTTCACCCGGCGTACCGATAATGGGCGAGCCACTGGACACCGACTCGCGGTAGAGATTTTCGCCGACCGGCTCCAAGCCCACGGGATTGATAAAATCCGCGAGCTGGAGGTTGCCCACCTGGCTAGGCGTCGCGCTGCCGGGCTGCAGCACGGAAACCGTCCCGTCCACGCCAACGGTAACGCTGATCGCATCCTGAGGAATGGTAATGGCTGGGTCGAGTGTATAACCGCCATTGGTTACCAATTGGCCCGTCGAGTCCATTTTGAAGGAACCGTCGCGGGTATAGGCAATATCGCCATTGGGCATGAGAATCTGGAAAAAGCCACGGCCGTTGACGGCCATATCCAGCGAGTTTCCCGTCTGAACAATGTTGCCCTGGGTGTGGATTTTTTCGGTGGCGACCGTCCTGACGCCGGTGCCCAATTGCAGACCGGAAGGCAGGGTGGTGTTCTGCGTCGATTGCGCCCCGACCTGCCGGACGTTCTGATAGAGCAGGTCCTCGAACATCGCCCGCTCCTTTTTGAAACCGGTGGTGTTGACGTTGGCGAGATTGTGCGAGATCACCGACATGTGAGTTTGCTGGGCATCCAAGCCGGTCTTGGCGATCCAAAGCGAAGGCGTGGTCATTGTTTTATCCTCCGGGCTCACGCCCATTTATTGCGTTCTATCCAATCTGCATGATCCGGGCGCTGGAGGCGCCAATATCCTCTACGGTTTTCATCATCTTGATCTGCATCTCGTACTGGCGCTGGAGCTCGATCATCTGCACCATTTCCTCCACGGCGCTGACGTTGCTCGTCTCCAGTGCGCCGGTCGTCAACTTGGTCTCTGCGCTGAGCTCTGCCTGCCGCCCATCGGCGAGGCGCATCAGACCATCCTCGCCTTTTTGCAGCTCGTCCTTGGCAGGCTTGACCAGTTTGATCTGGTCCACCACCGCCAGAGCCGTCCCGTTACCGCCTTGAGGAATGATACTGATCGTCCCGTCGGCTCCGATTTCCACCTTCTGCGCAGGCGGCACCGCAATCGGCCCAGCATTGCCGATGACCGGCAATCCTGTGCCTGTCAGCAACTGCCCCTGTTCGGTGATATGCAAGTCCCCTGCCCTCGTGTAGGCTTCGCTGCCGTCTTTGGCCTGCACCGCAATCCAGCCCTCGCCATTGATAGCCACGTCAAGATCCCGTCCAGTGGTTTCCAGTGATCCAGTGGACAAATCGACGCCGGGACGTTCAGTCATCGCATACACCCGGCTGGGATAACCCGGGCCGAAAACCGGCTGGCTTCGAAACTGCTCCAGATCGGCGCGAAACGCTGTGGTATTGACGTTCGCCAGGTTGTTAGAATTGGAAGCCTGCGCCAGCATGATCTGCTTAGCGCCGCTCATAGCGATGTAAAGACTGCGGTCCATGGCGTCTACTCCTCTCGCTTAAACCTTACCGGATGTTCAATAGGGTTTGGGTGATGGTATTTTCGGTTTTAATGGTTTCCGCATTGGCTTGGTAAGCCTGCTGAGCGACGATTAGATTGACCAGCTGGGCCGCCAGATCCACGTTGGAACCCTCCAAAGCCCCGGCCTTGATGGAGCCAAAGCTACTGGTGCCCGCCACACCAGCGATCGGTATCCCTGAGTTAGCATTTTCGCCCCATTCGGTGTCGCCGAGTTTGGAAAGTCCCTGCGGATTCTGAAAACGGGCAAGCGCCACTTGCCCCAATGGCTTGGATGCACCATTGCTGAAGCGGGCGAACACGATTCCCGTATCGTTGATATCCACCCCCGTGAGACGACCGATGGTCAGACCATCCTGCGAGAGCGTGTCAACGCTGAACGAACTACCCAGCTGCGTCGACCCATTCAGATCAAAAGTGAGCGTCAAAGGCTTGGCGCTTGGATCAACGGTGATGGGAGGATAACTGAATTTCGTGGTGGTGGCTGAACCGTTGATTGCACTTAACTTGCCGGCCAAATCGAAATCCGCCGTGACCGGCGTCAATGGCGGTGTCGACAAATCCTTCCCGTCCACGAAGGAGTAAATCTTCCATTGGTTTGGCGTGGCGCCGCTCGGATCAGAGGCCACGAAATAGCTGGTTGCAATATGAGAGTTACCCACCGAGTCATAAATTGTGACCGAAGTGGTATGAGTATAAGTTGTCGGGTCGACGACCCCGGTGGTGGGATCGGGCCCGGTGAATGGATTGGCTGGTGTGCCGGTTCGAGAATCCAGATTCACTTTTTCCTCAATGGCTGAGGTCGCATTCGGCAGACCTTGTGTGGTGTCGACCTCTAGGGGCGTAAGGACGCCCGTACTGAAACCATCGGCGACCGTTGTCCCGTTGGGGGCGTAAGCCAGTAACGGCTGTCCCAAATGATTGACCACATTGCCGTTCTCATCCGCGTGAAACGCCCCGGCACGGGTGTAAACATGCTCGTTGATGTTGTCCACGCTGTTGCCCAGCACGAAAAATCCCTCGCCGTTAATGGCTAAATCGAGATTGTTGTCGGTAACATCCAAATTGCCTTGAGTAAACTGCTGAGCAACGTTTGTGACTCGGACCCCCGCACCCGGAGTGGTGGAACTAACCCCGCCCAGGCTACTGGCATAGACATCGGCGAACTCCGAACGGGATTTCTTGAATCCCGTAGTATTCGCATTGGCGATGTTGTTGCCTGTGACCGACAACATGTTGGACGCTGCATTCAGACCGCTCAATGCCGTTGTGAAACTCATGATGCACCTCCCGATTTACAAGATTTCTTGAATGTCCTTCAAGGCGTGCTTGCCTAGGACCCCCAGATCGACTTCTATACCCTGCGCGCCGCCCAACGTCACGCTATCTACTGGCGTGCTCACTTGCGAATCCAGAGCGATTGTTTTGCCGTCGAGAATGGCTTCGGCCTGGATTTTGTAGATTCCGGGATTAGCATGGCTAACCCCATCATCCAACATGCCGTCCCAAGAGAACGGCACTTGCCCCGCTTCTTGGGTCCCCATATCAAAGGTGCGCAACGTGACGCCGTTGGAACCGACCACGCGGACGGTGACATTTGTTGCTCCAGAAGGCACCGTGATCTGACCATTGAGACCGCCCGAAGCGCTTAGGATGCCTTGACCCGAAGAAACCAGCACATTTTTCCCAACCAGATTCGCCGCTTGCAAAGCTTGGTCCTGGGTCATCGAAGACGCAAAATCGGCGAAGGACTGTTGCAGGCCTTGAATGCCGGTGACCGTGCTGAACTGGGCCAGCTGACTCAAAAACTGCGCGCCATCTTGAGGATTGAGCGGGTTTTGATTCTGCAGCTGGGCGACCATCAGCTTCATGAACATGTTCTCGCCGAGTGCGTTTTGATTCACGGGAGCGGCGGGCTTTTGGGTCAGGCCAAGGGACTGGAGTACGTTGATGTCTGTGCTCATCGGGGGTTACCTCTTATTGCCCCATGCGCAATGTTTGCTGCATGAGCTGCTTCGCCGTGTTCGCCACTTCTACGTTGTCCTGATAGGAACGGGAAGCGGACAACATGTTGGTCATTTCCTCGATGGCGTTCACGTTGGGCTTGAAAATATAACCCTCTGGATTCGCCAAGGGATGGTCCGGCGCGTATTCCATCCGCGTCGGCGCCTGGCTTTCCACCACACCGAGCACGTTCACGCCAGTGGCCGCGCCCCGTCTATCCATCGCGTCCTGCAATTGTGCAGCGAACACCGGCTGGCGCGAGCGGTAAGTCTGGTCGATGCTGCTGCTGACGCTTTCGGCATTGGAAAGATTGCTGGCCACCAGGTTGAGCCTCAGGGACTGTGCGCTCATGGCCGAGCCGGCGATATCGAAGATTTTGAAAGCGGTCATGGCTATTCTCCTTTGATGGCACTTTTCAAGTCGGCGATCTTGCCGTCGAGGAATCGAAGGGAAACCTGATATTGCAGGGCGTTCTCGGCGAACCGAACCTGCTCCTGCTCGCTGTCCACCGTGTTACCGTCCAACGATGCCTGGGAAGGGACCCGATATTTCAGCTCTGCGCCGAACGGCCGCGTCGAAGCCGCCAGGTGATCCGGGCGGGTGAGTGCCAGATTGACCGCTGGTGATTGAACGCCTTTCAACACCGACTGGAAATCCAAATCCCGCGCCTTGTAGTTAGGCGTGTCGGCATTCGCCAGATTGGCCGCGATCAGTTCGGTGCGTCGTTCGCGCAGCCGTAGCGCCTGGGGATGAACGCCTAAGGCGTTGTCGAAACGGATAGCCATCGTCGTGCCCTCATCTTTCGGTTTTCCGAAGCGAAGCACAATCCGCGCCATATGAGTTTTCATTTAACAATCATGTGATTGCAATATTTTGCGACTTGATGCCGGGCCGCTAGGCGGCAATTTTCCGCCGCATACTACCCCGACCAGACGATAACTTGCCTATGGCATCGTTCCTGCTTGGCCGTTTACAAACCCGACCACGGAGAGATGTCATGCAACGCCTGTTCTATTCCATTCTCGTTGGCTATATCGCCTTGACGCCCCTGGTGATGGCGGATACGCAACTGCAGTCGCACGAGTCGATCCTGACAGCCATCCGTGAATTCATCGAGTCAAATTTTCGTCATTCCGGCGACAGCCACGACATAGAAATCGCACCCTTGGACTATCGCCTGCGGCTTGCCGAATGCTCTCGGCCGATCGAGGTCTTCACCCGTTCGGGCAGCCGGGACATCGGCAATATTTCCGTGGGCGTCCGCTGTCAGGGCGAGCAACCGTGGAGCATTTATCACAAAGCAAACATCCGGCTTTACAAGGAAGTGACACTGCTGAAGAACCCGGTCAGGCAAGGTGCCATACTCACGCCTGACGATATTACCCTGACGAGAAAAGATGTCGCCCAACTGCACGGCGCTTCCCTCAGCCCCGAGCAGGTCATCGACAAATCCGTCAAGAAATCGCTGGCCGCAGGCACGGTATTGAATGCGGATCATTTGGCCACGCCGAAACTTGTCAAGCGAGGACAAAAGGTGTTGCTCCGTGCACAAAACGCCCATCTTGAAGTCACCATGTCGGGAGTCGCCCTGATGGATGGCGAGGAAGGCCAGCGAATCCGTGTCCGTAACGAAGAGTCCAAGCGCATTGTCGAAGGCACGGTGACAGGAAGTAACATCATCAATATCGCCTATTGAGCCATCACCGCGGCGACGCCAATCGGACAGCGGTCTAAAGATACTTAACAGCACGCCGATAATCCTGTAAAAGAACCTGCAGGAGGAACCGCAATGGACGTTTATCTTCATACCGTGGGGAACAAGCTTCCCCCTCTCTCGGCGAAAAAAAGTCAGGCGGTCGATTTGACCGCG
>Ga0335085_10013235_pt1 | contig 12102 bp, 9 predicted proteins | sample Lox_Sample_45_FD_206712 | JGI IMG/M metagenome (GOLD analysis project Ga0335085, IMG submission 206712) | Soil microbial communities from Loxahatchee National Wildlife Refuge, Florida, United States - Lox_Sample_4.5 | ecosystem: Environmental > Terrestrial > Soil > Wetlands | place: USA: Florida...
CAACCGGCGCCACGACGTCGTCGCGCTCCCGATCACCGACCCGCGCGAAACCGAGATCCCGGCCCGGGGGCTCGTCCGGCTCCGCGACGCGGAGACGGGCCGGACGCGGGTCTACGACCTCTCCGACTCCGTTTTCCGCGCGGCGTGGGCCCGGCGGACCGCCTCGCCCTTTCCGGCGCCGCTCGGCGTCTTCAAGTCCGCCGGCATCGACTCCATCCCCCTGCGGACCGACGCGCCCTACGAGATGGCGCTCGTGAAATTCTTCAAGGAGCGGGAGCGCCGGAAGGCGGCCGGGCGATGAGGAAGAAGAGAGCGAAGAGGCTTCTGCTTCCCGTTCAGGTCGCTTCGTTCGTCCTCGCCGGCCATCTTCTCGCACAGGGTCAGGCCGCAGATCCCTCGAAGGTGAATGCGCCGGAGGTCCCGGGTGGAGGTGGCGGGAGTTCGGCTGCCGCGACGCCGTCGTCCCTGGTCTTCGGCGTCACGACGGACCGGACGGAGGTTTCCATCGGGGATCCGGTCAACGTCACCTACTCGGTGCGCCTGCCGGCCGGCTCCTCGCTTCGACTCGACGCCCTCGTGACTCCCGAGCCGCCGGAAGGAGAACGGCCGCCGGGCGGGGCCGTCCTCGAATTCCAGCCCCCGAAACCCGCGGTCGCGTCGGATACGGCCGACGGCGAAGGCAAGGTCCTCTGGAAGCAGACGATCACCTTCCTTCCGTTCATGGCCGGGACGGTCGTCGTGCCGGGACCCCATTTCGCCCTCGAGGAAAACCGGTCCGGCGGGTCGCCGGGGGCCGTGCAGACCCTGCGTCCGCCCTCCGTGACGCTTCAGGTGGCCTCGCGCCTCCCGAAGGACGCGAAGCCCGGTACGCTGACCCCGAAGGACGACCGGCCGGTTCGCCTGCCGGGCCCGTCCCTCCTCTTCTGGCTCGGCGTGGCCGCGCTCGTCCTCCTCTTCCTTCTCGCCCTCGCCTGGCGGATCGCCCGGAAGCGCCGCGCCCTCTCCGCCGGCCAGGAGGCTTCCCCGCCCGTACCACCCGGCGAGGAGCTGCTCGCGGCGCTCGAGGCCCTCGCCCGGGAGGCCGAGCGGCTCGGCGACGATCCGCGCGTCTTCTACGGGGAGCTGACCCGGGCGGTGAAGCGATACCTCGAGCGGCGCCTCGACGAGCCGGTTCTCGAGTGGACGAGCTTCGAGACGGTCCGGCGGCTGCGCGAAAAGGGGATCGAGCTTCCGAAAGAGATCGGCTTCCCGGAGCTTCTCTCCGCCGCCGACGTCGTGAAGTTCGGCCGGGGGCGTTCGACGCGGGACGCGGCCCTCTCGCACCTCGGCCGGGCCCGGCTCCTCCACGACAGCCTCGAGGCGTTTCTCGCGCCTCCGCCGGCCGCGCCGGCCACGGAGAAAGCCTCGTGACCGGGCTCAGGCAGGAGCTTCTCGCGCTGGTGCCGCCGGGGCTCTCCTTCCGGGACCCGGACCTCCTCTGGCTGCTCCTCCTCGTCCCGGTCGTCATCTTCCTGAAGGTCCGCCGCGAGCGCCGGGGCGACGGCGCCCTCGTCGTTCCGACGCTCGCCTTCGTCGCCGCGGCGCGGCCGACGTGGCGCCTCCGCCTCCGCCACCTCCCGTTCTCGCTCGCGCTCCTCGGCTACGCCGGACTCGTCGTCGCCCTGTCGCGCCCGCGGCTCGGGCTCGAGCGGACCGAGTCGTGGACGGAGGGGGTCGACATCTTCATCGCCCTCGACGCCTCCGGCTCCATGGCGGCCGAGGACTTCAAGCCGAAGAACCGTTTTCACGTCGCGAAGAACGCCGTCCGGCAGTTCGTCGAGGGGCGGACGAGCGACCGGGTCGGTCTCCTCACCTTCGCCGGGCGCTCCCGGACGGTCGCCCCGCTGACGACCGACCGGCAGATGCTCCTCGAGCGGCTGGGAGGCCTCACGCTCGGAGAGCAGGGCGACGGGACGGCCATCGGCATGGCGCTCGGCAACGCCCTCGCACGCCTCCGCCCCTCGAAGGCGAAGTCGAAGGTCATCGTCCTCGTCACGGACGGCGGAAACAATGCGGGCGAGATCGACCCGGACACGGCATCCGGGATCGCGAAGGCGCTCGGCGTCCGCGTCTACACGATCGGCGTCGGGTCGGTCTCCGGGCCCGTCGAGATCCCGATCACCGTCCGCGATCCGGAGACGGGACGCGTGTCGGAGCGCCGGGTCGTCGCGAACGTCGACGTGGACGAAGCCCTCCTCCAGCGGATCGCCTCGGCCACGGGCGCGAAGTTCTTCCGCGCCACCGACGCGAAGGGCCTGGCCGAGACGTTCGCCGAGATCGACCGGCTGGAGAAGAGCGAGATCAAGACGGCGCGTTTCACGCGCTACCGCGAGGTCTTCCCCCGCGTCGCCCTGCCGTCGGCCTTCCTTCTCGCGGCGGCCGGGCTCCTCGCCGCGTTCCTCCTCCCGGTGGTCCCTGAATGACGGCGCCCGCGCCCGTTTCCGGGCTCCTCCCGGCCTTCGAGGCGCCGGCGCTTCTCCTGGCCGGTCTCGCGGCGGCCGCTCTCTCCGCCCTCCTTCTCTCCGCGGCCGCCCGCGCCGCCGTGCGCCGGCGGGACGCGATCGTCTCCCCGGCCCTCTCCGCGCGGAGCAGCGGACTCCCCTCCCGCGCCCGCGGCATCGGCCTCCGCGTCCTCGTCGCCCTCGTGGCCCTCGCGCTCGGCGCCGCGCTCGCACGGCCGAGATGGGGCGAGCGGACCGAAACGGTCGAGCGGCGCGGCGCGGACGTCGTCCTGCTCCTCGACACGTCGGCCTCCATGCGCGCGACCGACGTGACGCCCTCGCGTTTCGTCGTGGCCCGGCAGGCGGCGCTCTCGCTCCTCTCGAACCTGCCGGCGGACCGCGTGGCCCTCGTCGGATGCGAGGGAGAGGCGCAGACGCTCGTCCCCTTGACGATGGACGGCGCCGCCGTCGGGATCTTCCTCGAGGCCCTCGAGCCGGGGATCGGCGCGAAGCCCGGCACGTCGATCGCGTCCGGGCTCGCCGCGGCGTCGGATCTCCTCCCGGCCGGCGCCTCGGGCGGAAAGCACTGCGTCGTCTTCTCCGACGGCGAAGATCTCGAAGGGGGCGTCGAGAAGGCCGCCGAGCGGGCGAAGGCCGAAGGGATCGTCGTTCACACGGTCTTCGTGGGCGGCCTCGACGGAAAGGGCGCTCCCGTGCCCGAGACCGACGTGGCGGGGCAGCTGACCGGCTACAAGACCGACGCCTCGGGCGCACCGGTCGTCTCGAAGCCCGACCCCGTCCTTCTCCGCCAGCTCGCGGCCACGACCGGCGGTACCTTCTCGGTCGCGGCGCCCGGACGGACGGACCTGTCGGCCGTGGCCCGGCAGATCGACCTCTCGGCGCGGCGGCCCCTCTCGGCGACGCTGGCGACGAATCTCGAGGAGCGCTTCCAGGTCCCGCTCGGGGTGGCGGTCGCGTCGCTCGCCCTCCTGCTCCTCGGGCTGCCGCGGGCGCGCCGCACGGTCCGGGCGGGCGCCGCCTCGCTCCTCGCCGTCGCTCTGGCCGGCGCGGCGTCGGGCCAGGAGCCGTCTCCCTCCCCTCCGCCGGCTCCGTCGCCCACGCCGCTTCCCCGCCTCGAGCGTCTCCTCGGCTCGCCGCGCGGCGAGGCGAAGCTCGGCAGGAAGGCCATGGAGGAAAAGCGGTACTCCGAGGCCGCCGGCCATTTCCGGCGCCAGACGGACCTCTCGCCGAAGGACCCGATCGGCCCCTACAACCTCGGCTCGGCGCTCTCCCGAGACGGGAAGGCGGAAGAGGCGATCGCCTCCCTCGAGACGGCCAGAACGAGCGGACGGGCCGATCTCGCCGCCGACGCCGCCTACAACGCCGGAGAGACCTTCTACCGCGCGGGGGACTACGGGAAGGCGGCCGCCGCTTTCCGAGACGCGTTGAAACGGCGGCCCGGCGACCCCGACGCTTCGTTCAACTACGAACTCTGCGCCCGGAAAGCCGAGGAAGAGGAGAAGAAGAAAGAACAGCAGAAGCCGGACCGGGAGCCACAGAAGAAGGACGAGAAGAAGAACAAGGACAGGAAGTCGGGCGAGGGCGCCTCCCCGACACCGACGCCGTCGCCCCAGGGGAACTCGGCGGAGAGGGAGAAGAAGAAGCAGGAGCAGCGGGAGCGCGATTTCGAGTCGAAGGCGAAGATGAGCCGCGAAAAGGCCGAACAGCTTCTCGCCGCGATCCAGAGCGCCGACCTCGAGGAGCAGCGCCGGAAGATCGCCGAACAGAAGCGGAAGCGGCGCGTCGGGAGGGACTGGTGAGGCGGTGCCGGCGCGCCGTTCGGCTCGCCGCCGCCCTGGCCGGCGCGGCACTTTCCGCGGCCCTCCCCGCCGGGGCCGACGAGCTCCGGATCGAGGTCTTCGCCGACCGTCCGCAGCCGGCGGCCGACGACCTCGTCCGGCTGACCTACAAGCTCTCGGGAGCAGGCCTGACCGGCGACATCAAGCCGCCGTCTTCGCTTCCTCTCAAGAATCTGGCGCTCGCCGGCGGCCCGTCGCGCTCGGACCAGGTCTCGTTCGTCAACGGCGTCTTCAGCCGGTCGCTCAGCCTGACCTACTTCCTCCGGCCGAAGGGACCGGGACCGGCCGAGGTGGGAGAAACCGCCTGGACGGTGGGCGAGAAGAGCCTGAAGGCGGCCCCGTTCCTCTTCGACGTCGGCCCGGCTCGCGGACGGAGCGCGCCGCCGCCCGGCGGCGAGGAGCCCGAGGACCCGATGGCCGCCTTCTTCGGGGGCCGGGGCGCGCCCCGCCCGGGCCCCGGGCTCGGCCGGGACGCCGGCCTCGAACGGCATGCGGAGAAGCCGCTCGTCGAGCTCCTCGTCACCCCGGACAAGACGACCGTTTTCGTGGGCGAAGAAGTCGTGCTCCACGTTGAGCTGGTCACCTCGTCGGACGTGCAGGGACTCGAGTGGGTCGAGCCCCCGAAGTTCCCGGGCGCCTGGGCCGAGGACCTCGAACGACCCGAACGCCCCACCGGGAGGCGTGACGTGATCGGCGACCGGACGGTCATGCGATTCACGCTCCTGAAGAAGCTCGTCTCGGGTCTCGCCCCGGGCATGCTGACGATTCCCCCGATGAAGATCCGGACGAGCGTCCGCACAGCCTCCGATCCGTTCGGCGACCCCTTCGGATTCTTCCGCGCGCAGCCGGTCGAACTCGCCTCCAAGCCGGTCACGCTGAAGATCCTCGCGATCCCCGGCGAACGAGCGTTCGCCGGACCGGTCGGCCGCTTCGAGCTGACCTCGCGCCTCGACAAGAGCCGCGTCACCGTGGGCGAGGCCGCGACGCTGAGAGTCCGCCTCTCGGGCCCCGGCGGCCTCCGGACGGCGACGGAGCCGCCGAAGGTCTCCGTTCCCGGCGCCCGGGTCTACCCCCCCACGGCGCACGCCGAGCCGCCGCGGGCCGGAAAGGGGGGGACGGTCGAGTGGGACTACGTCCTCGTGCCGACGGCTCCCGGCGAGCTCGTCGTTCCGCCGGTTTCCCTCGAGACCTTCGATCCGGAAGAAAAGAAGATCGCGCTTCGCTCCACGGCTCCCCTTCGCCTCGTCGTCGAGGGGTCGGCCGCGGCCCCCGCGGCCGCCGCCCCCGAAACCGCAGGACCGGCGCTCGCCGGAGCGGCCGAGACCACCGTTCCCGCCCCCGCGGCGCCCGCCTCGTCCGCGGCTGGGGCGCCGGCGGGTCCCGCCCTCGATCTCTCGAGAAGGACGATCACCCTCCCGCTCTGGCTTCTGATCGCCGTCCCGGGCGCCCTCGTGGCGGCCGCGGGGACCTGGGCCGTCCTCAACCGGCGGCGCGCGCCACGCGTCGATCTCCGGTCCGCCCTCGAGCCGGAACCCGACGAGACGAAGGAGCGCGCCGCGGCGCGGATCGACCGGGTTCTCCGTGACGGGCTCTCCCGGCGTTACGGGTTGCCCGAGGGGGCCACCACCGGTGCCGTCCTCTCCTCGCTCGAGGAAAAAGGGGTCTCCGCCGACCTGCTCCGGGAGACCGAAACGCTCTTCGCCGACCTCGACTTTCTCCGGTTTGCGCCCCAGCTGGGGGAATACGCGGCCAAGATCGCCGAAGTCCGGGAGGAAGCGGCCCGGATCCTCCCCCGGCTTTTCTGACCCCTGCCTGCCGGACGAGTCCTAGAATTGAACAGCATGGTCTCGACCGCGCGAGTGATTTCGCCGAAGCTGCTTTCGCGCTACATGGAGCGCCACCGCCTCCTCGACGAGACGAGCGGCGTCCCGCCCGAGCGCTTCCTGATCACCCTGGTGAACCGGGCGCTGGAATTCGTCCCGGCGCGCGTCGGCGTCCTCCTGCTCGACGACCCCGTCTCGAAGGAAGACGACCGCTCGCGCAACGAGCTCGTCGTCATCGTCACAGCGGGCGAGGTCGGCGAGCCGGTCGTCGGGCGGAAGGTCCGCCCCGTCGACGGCATCGCGGGCTTCGTCTACGCGCGCGGCGAGAAGACGGCCATCAACTTCGTGGGCGGCGCGGCCGCCCTCTCGCGGGAGCTGGACGCCCTCTTCGGCTTCGAGGTCCAGAACGTCCTCGCCGTCCCGGTCGTCATCGAGAGCAACATCTGCGGCTCGATCGCGCTCCTGAACCGTCGCGAGGAAGAGGCCTTCTCGCGGAAGGACGAGCGGCTGATGGAACTCTTCGGCGACACGCTCTCGCTCGCCCTGCAGAACCTTCTCGACGAGCGCCGGGCCCGCGAGGTGGCGCGGCGCGACTCGTTGACGTCGCTCTACAACGACCGGTACTTCCACCGGAAGCTGCAGCGCGAGATCGAGCGGCTCGCCGGGACGAAGGAGGGGGAGCTCTCGCTTCTCTTCCTCGACTGCGACCACCTGAAGAGGGTCAACGACGAGCACGGCCACCTCGCGGGCAGCCAGGTGCTGCGCGAGGTCTCCTTCATCATGCAGCGCGTCCTCGCCGAGACGGTTTCACTCGCCTGCCGCTACGGGGGCGACGAGTTCACGGTCATCCTCCTGGACCAGAACCTCGAGCAGGCCGCCATCGTGGCCGAGAAGCTCCGTCGCGCCGTGTCGGAATGGGTCTTCCTGCCGATGGCCATCGGGCCCGGCGAGCCGGCCCTCAACCTGAAGAACGTCCTCTCCATGTCGGTCGGCGTCGCCTCGTACCGCGCCCACTGTGCACCCGGCGTCCCTTCCGCGGAGCAGAAGAACCAGCTCCTCAAGGCCGCCGACGCGGCGCTCTACATGGCCAAGACCAAGGGGAAGAACTGCGTCGTCGCAGCGCCCCCGGGCCCCGGCGGCGGGGGCACGGCCTCCGTCATCCTGAAGAGCTGACGGCGCGCCGGGCGCCCCATCTCGGGCTAGAATCGAGGGGCCATGGCCTTCCTCACCTCCCCCCGCGTCGAGTCGAAGTCTGTCCTCGAGAACCTCGCCCGTCACATGCTGGTGGACGGCTACCACGTCGTCATGGACCTCGCGAGATCCCGCGGCAACGTCGTCTACGACGCCCTCCACGACGTGGAGGTCCTCGATTTCTTCTCCCAGTTCGCCACCTGCCCCATCGGCTACAACCACCCGAAGATGTCGGCGCCCGAGTTCCTCGAGGAGCTCACCGCCGCGGCCCTCACGAAACCCGCCAACAGCGACATCTACACGCGGCAGATGGCGGAGTTCGTCGAGGCCTTCGCCCGGCTGGCCGTCCCCGCGTCGCACGGCCGGCACCTCTTCTTCGTGGAGGGCGGGGCCCTGGCGGTCGAGAACCAGCTCAAGGCCGCCTTCGACTGGAAGATCCGGAAGAACTTCCGGAAGGGGTACCGGCGGGAGGTGGGGACGAAGATCCTCCACTTCGAGCAGGCCTTCCACGGCCGCACGGGCTACACGCTCTCGCTGACGAACACGGCGGACCCGCGGAAGACGATGTACTTCCCGAAGTTCGACTGGCCCCGCGTCGTCAACCCGAAGCTGGCCTTCCCGGTGACGGGAGAGAACCTCGAGAAGACGATCGCCAAGGAGCAGCTCGCCGTCCGGCAGATCGAACAGGCGCTTGTCGACCACCGCGACGACATCGCCGCGCTGATCATCGAGCCGATCCAGGGCGAGGGGGGCGACAACCACTTCCGTCCCGAGTTCTTCCGGACGCTCCGGATCCTCTGCGACGAGAACGAGATGCTCTTCCTCGTGGACGAGGTCCAGACCGGGCTGGGACTGACGGGCACCATGTGGGGCTTCGAGGCGATGGACGTCGTCCCCGACCTGTTCGCGTTCGGGAAGAAGACGCAGGTCTGCGGCTTCGCGTCGAACGACCGGATTCTCGAGGAGCCCGAGAACGTCTTCGCCGTCTCGTCCCGGATCAACTCCACCTGGGGCGGAAACCTCGTCGACATGGTCCGCTGCCGCCGCTACCTCGAGATCATCACCGAGGAGAATCTCGTCGAGAACGCGCGCGTCGTCGGCGGCTTCCTGACGTCGAAGCTCGAAGAGCTCGCCGCGGAGTTCCCCGGAAAGATGACGAACGTCCGCGGACGCGGCCTCTTCATCGCCTTCGACCTGCCGGACGGAAAGACGCGCGGACAGCTCCTCGCGACCTGGCTCCAGAAGCATCACGTCATGGGCCTCGCCTCGGGCGAGCGCGCCATCCGGCTCCGGCCCCCGCTGACCCTCAGGAAGGACGAGGCGCTGCTCGGGGTCCAGCGGCTGCGGGCGGCACTTGCAGAGACCGTAGGCTGAAAGGGATCAGGGGAACCCGCCCACCCGGGTCCCCCCGAACCCCCTCCGCGTACCCTCTCGTGAAGCGGAAGCTCATCGGCATTCGGCAGCTGCTGGCGGCCGGAGTGCTTCTCGTCCTCGCGGCGACGGTGTGGGTCGTTCCGCTGCCCCAGATCGTGGCGCTCCGCTGGCGATCGCCGCGGACGACGGCCTTCATGGAGGCGCGAAAAGCCCGCCTCCGCGCCCAGGGACGGAGCGACGCCCTCGACCGCCGGCCGGTCCCCCTCTCGGCCGTCTCGCCCGCGTTGGTGGCGGCGGTGATCGCCGCCGAGGACGCCCGGTACTGGCAGCACCGGGGGGTCGACTGGCAGGCCGTCCGGGAGGCGTCCGAGTGGAATCGGCGGATCGTCGGCCAGAAGGGGCGCTGGAAGCGCGGCGCTTCGACGATCACCCAGCAGCTCGCGAAGAACCTCTGGCTCTCCGGAGAGCGGACCTGGTGGCGCAAGGGGCGCGAGGCCGCCATCGCCCTGGCCCTCGACGCGCTCGTTCCGAAGGAGAAGATCCTCGAGCACTATCTGTCGGCCATCGAGTGGGGCGAGCGCGTCTGGGGGATCGAGGCCGCGGCCCGGACCACCTTCGGCGTCCCGGCGTCCGCCCTCGACGAGAGGCAGGCGTCCTGGCTGGCCGCGATGATCCCCAACCCCTCCTGGTACCTCGCCCGTCCGGAGCGGCACCGGCAGCGCGCCGCCCTGATCGCGCAACGCGCCTTCGGCGCCGGAAAACCCGTCGGAGAGGACGAGAGCGAGGAAGCGCCGGAGAGTCCACGCTAGAATGGAGAATGCCATGAAGGAGTCCAGCCCTCCCCGCCGCGCGTCCGCGGCGCTTCTCCTCACCGGCCTCCTCCTCTCCGCCTGCGGCCAGAAGCCGGCCGAGGTGAGGGTGAGCCCCGCCAAGATCCAGTTCTACGGCAAGGATCGCCGGGCGTCCGTCAAGGCGGACGTCATCGACAAGAAGGGGAACCCGGTCCCCGACCAGAGCGTGACCTGGGAAAGCTCGAATCCGAAGGTCGCCACCGTCGAGCCGTCGGGAATCCTCAAGTCGGTCGGCCCGGGCCGCGCCCAGATCGTCGCCAAGAAGGGCGCCCTGTCCGGCCTGGCCACCGTGGACGTCGCCGACGTCGCCTCCCTGACGATGATCCCCCCCCGCCTCACGCTCGTCGGGCCCGTCGGGACGACGGCCGCCCTGCTCGCCGACCTCCGCGACCTGAAGGGGCAGCCCTCCCCGCTGAAACCGAAGTGGAGCACGTCCGATCCGAAGGTCGTTCAGGTCACCGAGGCCGGCCTCATCGCCTCGGCCGGCGAGGGGAAGGCGAACGTGACGGCCAGCCTCGGCACCGACCTCAGCGCCGGATGCGAGGTCCGGGTCCTCTTCCGCGAGATCGGGTCCTTCGAGATCGCTCCCCTGACCCTCATCCTGAAGACGGGGGACACGCAGCGGATCAACCCGGTCGTCCGCGACACGGGCGGCGCCGCCATCGAAGACCCGGCCCTCGTCTGGACATCCTCCGATCCGAAAGTCGCCTCCGTGCTGAACGGCGTCGTGAAGGCCGAGGGCCCGGGTACCGCGACCATCACGGTCGGCGCCGGAGTCCGAAGCCACCGCGCCACGGTCCTGGTGAATTGAGCCTCTCCGTCAGGCCTCCCGCGGTCGCCGGCACGTTCTACGAGTCCGAGCCCGCGCGCCTGCGCCTGACGGTGGACCGCCTCCTCGCCGCCCGGCGCACCGCGCCCCGCCCCGCCGGAAGCTGGCGCGCCCTCCTTCTCCCGCACGCCGGCCACGTCTATTCGGGGGGGATCGCCGCCGCCGGGGTCGCCTCCGTCGGCTGGCCGAAGACGGTTCTCCTCCTCGGGCCGAACCATCACGGCCTCGGCTCGGCGGCGGCCCTCTCGCCCGACCAGGCCTGGAAGACGCCGCTCGGCGAGGTGCCGCGCAGCGAGGCGCTGGCGAAGGACCTTCTCGCCCTCTGTCCGGCCCTCCGGGAAGACGACGCGGCGCATCGCTACGAGCACTCGCTCGAGGTCATCGTGCCGTTCCTCCAGGCGGCCGTCCCGGGGCTCTCGATCGTCTGCGTCTCGATCGGCGAGCCCGATCCGGGCCTCTGTCTGGCCGTGGGCGAGGCCGTCGCCGGCGCCGTCCAGAGGGCCGAGGCCCGAGGCGAAAGCGTCGCCGTCGTCGTCTCCTCGGACCTGAACCACTTCCTGCCGCGAGAGCGGAACCGGGTGAAGGACGACCAGGCCCTCGCGGCGCTTTGCGCCGGCGATCCCCGGGCGTTCTTCACCACCGTTCACGAGAAGGAGCGGATCTCCATGTGCGGCGTCCTCCCGGCCACGGCGCTCCTCCGGGCGCTTCAGATCCTCGGAACGGCCCCGGCGGTCATCGTGGCCCAGGGGGACTCGGGCGACGCCTTCGGCGACACGACCCGCGTCGTGGGCTACGCCGCCGTCCTCTGGGAGAAGCCGGCCGGCGGGCGGCCCGGCGCGTGAGGGTCACCCACCTCTCCGCCGAATGCGTTCCATTCGCGAAGACGGGGGGCCTCGGCGACGTCGTCGGCGCCCTGCCGAAGGCGCAGGCGGCGCGCGGACATGATGTCGACGTCTTCCTCCCCTTTCACCTCGAGGCGGCCGAGTGGTACCGCCGGCGGCTCAGCTGGCCCGAGCAGGCCCTCGCCCCGTTCGAGGTTTCCCTCCTCGGCCGTCGCCACACCGTCGGCCTCCTTCGGGGCACGCTCCCCGGAAGCACCGTCCCGGTCTATTTCGTCGCCCACGACCCCCTCTTCCACCGGACGCGCCTCTACGCGCCGAACGAGACGGGGCGGGACGACGGGCTCTGGCGCTTCACCCTCTTCGTCCGCGCGGCCCTCGAGGCGATGCGCCGGATGGGCCGGCGCCCGCAGATTCTCCACGCCCACGACTGGCACCCGGCGCTCGCCGTCATGCTCGCGGCCTGGAGCAGCTGGCGCGACCGGTGGTTCGACGACGTCTCCACGGTCCTGACCATCCACAACGTCACGTACCAGGGGGTCTACGGGCCCTCGGAGTTCCGGATTCTCGGGCTTCCGCCGGAGTCCTGGACGGGCGGCGGCGTGGAGTTCGGCGGCGACGTGAACCTCCTGAAGGGCGCCATCGTGGCCGCGGACATGATCACCGCCGTCTCGCCGACCTACGCGTGGGAGATCACGACGCGCGAAGGGGGGGCGGGGCTGGACGGGATTCTGCGGATGCGGAGCGACCGCCTCGTCGGGATCCTGAACGGCGTCGACACGAGCGTCTGGAACCCCGCGACCGACGACGTCATCGCGGAGCGCTACTCGCTCCGCGACCTCTCGGGCAAGCCCCT
>Ga0335085_10013236_pt1 | contig 12102 bp, 7 predicted proteins | sample Lox_Sample_45_FD_206712 | JGI IMG/M metagenome (GOLD analysis project Ga0335085, IMG submission 206712) | Soil microbial communities from Loxahatchee National Wildlife Refuge, Florida, United States - Lox_Sample_4.5 | ecosystem: Environmental > Terrestrial > Soil > Wetlands | place: USA: Florida...
CGAGCACGCGAGCATCCCCACGCTCATGATGTCGCTCGTGCACCTCACCGGTGACACGAGCCTGCTCGAGGGCGCCATACGCCCGAAGGTCGTGATGCTCGGCGGCTTCCAGGGCGGCCTGAGCGATGAGGAGCAGGCCAGCGTGCGGCGCATTGCGCTCCAGGCGCTGCGCGACTACCGCGACCGCGGCGGCACGCTGCCGCCGCAGCCCTCGCCCGAGCTGATCCAGCGGATGATGAACTTCATGGTGGGCGAGCGCGTCGGGGACGAGTACGTGCCCATGATGCTCGAGGAGCTGGCGCTCGATGGCAACGACTCGCGCGCCCCGCGCTGGTCGCGCGAGGTGCCCGACGCGGTGCGCGGGCGATTCCACGTGCTGGTGATCGGCGCGGGCATGTCCGGCCTGCTGCAGGCTCTGCGCCTCAAGGAGGCGGGCATCCCGTTCACGGTCGTGGAGAAGAACGACTCGGTCGGGGGCACCTGGTACGAGAACCGCTACCCGGGCTGCCGGGTCGACATCGCCAACCACTTCTACTCGTACTCGTTCGAGCCCTATGCCTGGACCGAGTACTTCTCGCGCCGCGACGAGCTGCTCGCCTACTTCCGCGGCTTCGTCGAGCGCCATGGGCTCGCGCCCCACATCCGCTTCAACACCGAGGTCAGCTCCGCGCGCTACGACGAGCACAGCGCGACGTGGGAGGTGCAGCTGCGCACCGGCAAGGGCGCGGTCGAGACGCAGTCCTTCAACGCGCTGGTGAGCGCGGTCGGCCAGCTCAACCGGCCGAAGATCCCCGACATCCCCGGCCGCGGCACCTTCCGCGGCACCCAGGTGCACTCGGCCGAGTGGGACCCGGCGCTTGACCTCACCGGCAAGCGCGTGGCCGTGGTGGGCTCCGGGGCGAGCGCGTTCCAGCTCGTGCCGGAGGTCGCCAAGGTCGCCGCGAAGCTCTACGTGTTCCAGCGCTCGGCTCCCTGGATGCTGCCGAACCCGCTGTACCACGAGGCGGTGAGCCCGCAGTTCCGCTGGCTGGTGGAGCACGTCCCCTACTACGGCCGCTGGTTCCGCTTCCTCATCTTCTACCCGGGCAGCGATGGCATCCTGCCGGCGATCCGCATCGACAAGAGCTGGCCGCACCCGGAGCGCGCGGTAAACGCGCTCAACGACCACTACCGCACGCAGCTCATCGAGTACATGAAGAGCCAGGTGAACGGGAACCTCGAACTCCTGGAGAAGGTCACGCCCAAGTTCCCGTTCATGGGCAAGCGCATGCTGCAGGACAACGGCAGCTGGCTGCGCGCGCTGCAGCAGCCGAACGTCGAGCTGATCGACGCCGGCGTCGAGCGCATCGATGCCGCGGGCATCGTCGGCCCCGAGCGTCACTACCCCGTCGACGTCATCATCTACGCCACCGGCTTCCACGCGACCAAGTTCCTGCACCCGATGACCGTGATCGGCAAGGGCGGCAAGCGCCTGGCCGAGGTGTGGGGCGACGAACCGCGCGCCTACCTGGGCATCACGGTGCCGGACTTCCCCAACCTCTTCTGCCTGTACGGCCCGGCGACGAACCTCGCGCACGCCGGCAGCATCATCTTCCACTCCGAGTGCCAGGTGCGCTACGCGACGGCCTGCATCCAGGCGCTGATCGAGAAGGGTGCCCGGGCGATGGACTGCAAGCCGGAGGTCTACGAGGACTACGCCCGAAGGCTGGTCGCCGAGCTCGAGACGCTCGTGTGGTCGCACCCGGCAGCCGACAGCTGGTACCGCAACCGGGCCGGGCGCGTGGTCACCACCTCGCCGTGGCGCCTCGCGGATTACTGGAAATGGACCCGCGAGCCGGACCTGAGCGACTACACGCTCACAGGCTGAAGGCGACGAGATAGTCGCCGAGCCTGGTGCGCATGTACTTGTGACCACCGGCGGCGATCACCACGAACTGCTTGCCCCCGGGGCTCAGCCGGTAGGTCATCGGGGTTGCCTGCGGCCCGGCCGGTAGCCGGCCCTTCCACAGCTCGCGCCCGGTCGCGCTGTCGAAGGCACGCAGGAAGTCATCGGTGGTTGCCCCGATGAAGGTCAGCCCCGAGGCGGTTACCAGCGGGCCGCCGATGTTGGGCGTGCCGAGCTTCAGCCACAGCGGCCAGGGCGCGAGGTCCCGCGTGGTGCCCAGCGGCACCTGCCACAGGCGCTTGCCCGCCTTCAGGTCGATCGCGACCAGCTCACCCCAGGGGGGCTTGTTGCAGGGCGCGCCCCAGGGCGAAAGCATCGGCGTCCAGGCGGCCGCGTAAGGCGTGCCTTGCTGGGCCAGGATCCACTCGCCCCGGGCGAAGCGCGCATCCGCCTGCGCGCGCGGCACGAGCTGGGCGATGGTCGCCACGTGGCTGGTGTTGATGATGAGCAGGTGGCGCACCGGGTCGATGGCCGCGCTGCCCCAGTTCATGACGCCGAGGTTATCGGGGTAGGTGATCGTGCCCTCGAGCGAGGGCGGGCTGAAGGCCCCCTCGTAGCGGTACTTGTGCAGCAGGTCGCGGCACTTGTCGCGGTCCCAGAAGGTGAATCCCCACATGTCCGCATCCGTGAGGGGCGGGCGCTGCAGCACGTAGGTCGCGCTGGTCGGTACCGGCTGCGTCGGTGACAGGTGCTCGCCTGGCACCGCGCCGGCCTGCGGTGCCGGACGCTCCTCGACCGGCACCAGCGGCACGCCGGTCTCGCGGTTGAGGATGAAGATATAACCCTGCTTGGTGGGCTGCGCCACCGCCGGCACCGGGCCCTGCGGGGTGGGGAAATCGAACAGCACCGGCTGGGATGGGACGTCGTAGTCCCAGACATCGTGATGCACCGTCTGGAAGTGCCAGACGACCTTGCCGCTTGCCGCATCGAGGGCCACCACCGAGCTGGCGTAGTAGTCACGCCCGTCGGAATCGCGCGTGGTGCCGTACAGGCCGACCTGGGCGTTGCCGGTGGGGATGAACACCAGGTTGCGCTGCGGGTCGACGGAGAACACCGACCAGGTGTTGGCAGTCGAGCGGCGGTACACGCCGTTCGCGTCCTGACCCTCGGCCTGCGGCGCCACCGAGTTCCAGGCCCACAGCAGTGCGCCGCTGCGCGCATCGAAGGCGCGCACCACGCCGGCGGGCATGTCGGTGCGCATGTCCTCGGTGAGCCGCCCGCCGACGATCACCCGGTCGCCCGCTACCGCCGGCGGCGCGGTGACGCCGTAGTCGCCCGGGCGCGTGGTGCCCAGCCCCGCCTTCAGGTCCACCGCCCCCTCGTGCCCGAAGTCGCGGCACGGGCGGCCGTTCTTCGCATCGAGCGCGATCAGCCGGGCGTCCTGCGTGCCGGTGAAGATGCGGCTCGCACAGGGCGCATCGGCGGCGGCCCGCGCGTCGTGCCAGTAGCTGACGCCGCGGCACAGGAGCAGCACCGCGCCGGTCGCATCCAGCCGCGGGTCGAAGGACCACAGCTCGCGCCCGGTCTGCGGATCGAGTGCCGCCACCCGGTTGGAGCTTCCGCACACGTACAGGCGCCCCTCGGCGAGGATCGGCGTCGCCTCGAGTGCCGGCATCCGGTGCACCTCGGGCGTGAGCCCCCTGGCGAGCATCTGGCGCACCTCCCCGGGCGGGGTCGGATGCGCAGGCAGGAGCACCGGCTCGCCGATCCGGTACACCCAGGCGACCTTCAGCTGAGTGACGTTCTGCGGCGTGACCTGGGTAACCGGGGAGTAGCGCATGCCCCCCTCGTTCCCGCCCCAGGAGGACCAGGTGCCGGTGGGACCGGAGTAGTCGATGGGCGTGGTGCGCGCGCAGCACGCGAGCAGCGGCAGCAGAATTGCAACAACCCAACGCGCGCGGACCGCGCCCGCCGACCTGTGCCGCATTCTTCCCCCGTAAGCCTGCCGTTCGCGAAAGATCCGCGATGATAGCCCCTGCCCCATCGCAGCAATCCCTCGTTTGGACGAGGGTCTGTTGAAATGCGTAGTGGAAGGGGTCTAGCGTTGCGCATATACAACTTTCTGCTCGACAAGTCGTGCCGCGCGCGTATGATCGAGCCGCTGACTCTTACTCGTACTTTAGGGGGATCCTTCATGCTGAAACCGGGTTCGCGCTACGGCGGCGCGATGTTCGCCGTGATTGGATTATTCATCGCGGACGCGCGACTCGCGTTCGCCCAAGAAGAAACAACCGAAGGCATTCAGGAAGTTGTTGTCACCGCGCAGCGGCGCGAAGAGAACCTGCAGACGACTCCGATCGCCATCACGGCCATCTCGGCGGACACGCTGAACAAGGCGGGCGTGACCGACTTTGCCGGGGTCGCCCAGCAGTCGACCAGCATCAACTTCACGCCCTACCCGAGCTCGAGCAACACGCTGATCCTCTACATGCGTGGCCAGGGCGTGGCGGATGCCAACCAGATCACCCAGGACGGCTCGGTCGGGCTGTATGAGGACGGCTTCTACATCGCCCGCCCGCAGGCCGAGACCTTCGACCTCGCCGACGTCGAGCGGGTCGAGGTCCTGCGCGGCCCGCAGGGCACCCTGTACGGACGCAACACCACCGGCGGCGCGGTCAACATCATCAGCAAGAAGCCGACCGGCGACTTCGACGTCAAGTTCAGCGTGGATGGCGGCCAGCGCGACTACGTGCGGGCGCTCGGCACCATGAACCTGCCCACCGTGCTCGGCGGCCTGTCGAGCAAGGTGACGCTCCTCTACAGCAACATGGCGGGGAACGTCAGCAACTCCGGCGGCGAGGATTACAACCGCGAAAACCAGAAGGGTGCGCGCGTCTCGCTGCGCTGGGACACCGGCGGCATGTTCACGGCCGACTACTTCTACGAGGTGGGCGAGCTGCAGTCGACGCCGATTTACTACCAGGACGCTGCCCTGTCGGGCATCGCGACCATCCCGGGCTATCCGTCGACAGTAGGCCTGGCGTCCAACACATGGGAGCCGATCTACCTGCCACTGAGCGTCGCCAAGTTCAATTCCGATGGACTGACGATGAACTTCAAGTTCAACGATGATGTGACGCTGCGCTCCCTCACTTACTACCGCGGCCTGGACTCGCGCTTCTACCAGGACTACGCGGGCGCCTTTACGGACCCGACCACGGCACCAGCCGAAGGCATCACGAATTTCACCAGCAACGACATCGTGCAGAGCAATGAATTCACCCAGGAGTTCCAGCTCGTCGGCACGATCGCCAAGAAGGTCGACTACGTCGCCGGCCTGTACTACTTCGATGAGCATGCCAACCACAACGAGGTCGGCACCATCGGAATACCCATCGAGTTCATCCCCGGGTTCCCGACGTTCCAGGAGCTGGAGCAGCGCTACGTAACCGCGGAAGCCAAGTCCAAGGCGGCTTATGCGCAGTTCACCTGGCACGTGACCGACCCGTTCTCGATCACCTTGGGTGGCCGCTATACCAAGGACAACCGCACTGCGGCACGCACCTACACCATCGACGAGCTGGTCTTCGTGCCGCCGCCGACTAACCCCTTCTGCCCTCCGAATTGCCTGTTTCCGATCCACCAGGCCGACCCACCGAACTCCGGCAACAATCTGAGCTTCAGCAAGTTCAATCCGGCCGGCACGCTGAACATGGCCTGGACGCCTGACATCAATACGTACCTGCGCATTGCCACGGGCTACAAGGCAGGTGGTTCGACCGAAGCCGCGCCCATCGGCGGGTTTGGCACCACCTTCAAGCCGGAGAACGTGACCACCTACGAGCTGGGACTGAAGTCGTACTGGTTGGAGCACAAGGTGCGCGCCAACATTGCGGCGTTCTATTCGAAGTTCTCGGACATGCAGCTGCAGTTCGACGTCGACCCGTCGAACCTGGCCATCGTCGAGTCCTACAACGCGGGCAAGGCGACGGTGAAGGGTGCCGAATTCGAACTCCTGTTCGCGCCGGTGTCCGACCTGTCCGTAAGCTTGAGCAGCACCTTCCTTTCGACCCACATGGACAACGTGTACGCGCTGCCGGGCACGGTGTTCGATCCGGCGACCAACCCGTACTCGCCGTACAAGGTGGGCGACAACGTAGCCAACCTGTTCCGCGTACCCTACGCACCGAACAACATCACCAATGCGAGCGTGGACTGGACGGTGTTTCACGCGGGCGGCGGCAATCTGGAGTTCTTCACGAACTTCCGCTGGCAGGGACGCGAGTACGACACCACGCCGACCGGCGTGAACGTGCCGGGCGCGACGCAGTTCTACTCGATCCCCGCCTACGGGGTGCTGGATGGCAAGCTGACCTGGAACTTCGACACCCATGGCAGCAAGCACACCATGCGCCTCTCGGTGTGGTGCAAGAACTGCGCGAACCGGCAGTATGCCGAGCACGTCATCGGCCAGGGCGCCGCGCCATTTGTCCCGGTTGTGAATCCCAACACCGGCGGCGAGGTTCCGGTGACAGGGTACTACTACAGCGCCACGGCCTGGGCGCCGAAGGCGATGGTCGGGGCGCAGTTCCAGTACGGCTTCTGAAGCCGTCTCGCGTCCTTAAGGAGAATTCGCGCGGGCCTTCGAGGCCCGCGCGATCTTTTCGGGGATCGGAAATGTCACTTAAGGCTGCCGCGCCGTGCGCGGGGTTGCTTCTCGGACTGGTGCTAACGTCAGGCTCTCCCGAGGCGCGATCGCTCGAAGCAGCCGCGACTGACTCGGCGGGCGCCGCGCTGTACGCCACGCGCTGCGCTGCCTGCCACGATCACGCGAGCGGCCGCATTCCGCCGAAGGTGCTGATCAGCATCACGCGCAGCGCCGAGGACGTGATCGACACGCTCACCCTCGGAGCCATGCGAGCCCAGGCCACGGGGCTCACGGCGGAGCAAATCAAGTCACTTGCGGTCTACATCACCGGCAAGCGGCCCGCACCGCGCCCCTCGCCGGATGCCAACCCCTGCCCCGCCGCAGCCCACCCGCAACTCTCGGCCGGGGACTGGCGCAGCTGGGGCTACGACCTCAAGAGCTCGCGCTTCCAGACCGAGCCCGGCTTCACGGCCGACCAGGTGCCGCACCTGCAGCTGCGCTGGACCTTCGCCTATCCCGGGCGCGCAGCCTTCAGCCAGCCGGCGGTGGTGGGCGAGCTGGTGATCACCGGCGGTACCGGCGGGCGGCTGTTCGCGCTCGATGCGCGCAGCGGCTGTACCCACTGGAGCTACGATGCGGGCGCGCTGGTGCGCACCGGGATCGTCATCGAGCGGATGGGCGCGGCGTCCTCACCGGATCATCAGGCGCACCTCGCAGCGTGGTTCGGCGACGACAAGGGCACGCTGCACGCCATCGACGCGGGCAGCGGCCGGCGGCTGTGGACGCAGCGCCTCGACGATCACCCCATCACGCGGCTGGTCGGCACCCCGCAGCTGTACCAGGGCATCCTGTACGCGCCGGTGAGCTCCTTCGAGGAGGTCGCCGCGGCCGACCCGAAGTACCCGTGCTGCACCTTCCGGGGGAGCCTCGTCGCCCTGGATGCGGGCAGCGGCCGCATCCTGTGGCGCGCCTACACGGTACGCACGCCGGCGGCGGCGGTAAAAACCACCGGTGGCCGCACCATCCGCGGGCCGGCGGGCGGCTCGATCTTCTCGGCCCCGACGCTCGACCCAGCCCATGGCCGCATCTATGTCGGGACTGGCGATTCGTATACGAACGTCGCGAGCGACTCCACCAACGCAGTCCTGGCGCTCAAGCTGAGCGACGGCACGCGCGAGTGGACCCACCAGGTGGCCAAGAACGACGCCTGGATCCTGCTGTGCACCGGCGCGCCGCGCGGTAACTGCCCGAGCCCGCTCGGGCCCGACTTCGACTTCGCCAGCTCCCCGATGCTCATCACCCATGGCGCACAGCAGTACCTGGTCGCGGGCGCCAAGTCGGGGATCGTCTACGGGCTCGATCCGCTGCACGGCGGCAAGCTCCTGTGGCAGCGCGCCCTGGCTGCCGGCACCCCCAACGGGGCGATCCTGTGGGCGCCGGCCAACGACGGCGAGCGCGCCTATGTTGCGACCTCCGAGTACGACCCGCAGAAGCAGCGCGGGCCCGGGGCGCTGGTGGCCCTGGACCCGGCGAGCGGCGCGGTCCTGTGGCGCACGCCCACGCCGGACTCCCCGTGCGCCTGGGGCGCGCAGAACTGCGCGCACGCCCTGCTCGCCGGCGTGACGGTGATCCCGGGCGTGGTGTTCGCCGGCGCGATGGACGGCTACATGCGCGCCTACGACGCGCGCGACGGGCACATCGTGTGGCAGTTCGACACCGGGCAGGAGTTCGCGGCCGTCAACGGCGTGCGCGGCCACGGCGGCGCCATCGACTACGGCGGCGAAGTGGTCGCTCACGGCATGCTGTTCGTGAATTCCGGCTCGATGCGACAGCCCGGCAACCTGCTGCTGGCCTTCGCCCCGGATGCCGGCAACTGAGGCTGCGCGGTGCGGGATTGAGGAAGCCGCACCCGCGCGCCACAATCACGGCGCACCCTTGGAATCACCGCTCATTCAAACAGACTAGCCCCACACCGCATGGATCCCAGCAGCCCGCAGTGGGCCTCCCCGGTCGAAGCGCCGCTCGTCATCGAGCGCGCCGAGGCGCAGCGCTGGGATGACGAGGCGGACCTCGTGGTCGTGGGCTTCGGCGGTGCCGGCGTCGCCGCGACGCTCGAGGCCGCCGAGCGCGGGGTCGCGGTGCTGGCGCTCGACCGCTACGAGGGTGGCGGCTCCTCCGCCGCCAACGGCGGCGTGTTCTACGCCGGCGGTGGCACGGCGCTGCAGCGCGCCGCGGGCGTGGAAGACACCCCGGAGGAGATGTTCAAGTACCTGAGCCTCGAGACCCAGGGCGTGGTCGGCGAGCAGACGCTGCGCCGTTTCTGCAACGAGAGCGCCGCGACGGTGGACTGGCTGCTCGCCCACGGCGCGCTGCTGTCCTCCGCAGGGGTGTTCACCCGCAAGGTGTCCTACCCGCCGCTGAAATACCATCTCTACCATCCCGACAATTCCCTGGTGCCGGCCTACGCGGCCCGCGCCAGGCCCGCCGCGCGCGGGCACCGCACGGCGGTCTACAACAAGGGCAAGGCGTGGGGACTGGGCTGGGGCATCTGGAAGCCGCTCGCGGCCGCAGCGCTCGCCGCCGGCGCGCGCTTCGACAAGTACACCGAGGTGCGGCAGCTGGTGACCGATCCTGCGGGCAACGTGCTCGGCCTCAAGGCGCTCACCATCCCCTCCGGCAGCGCGGCACGCCGCTTCGCGCGCTACATCCGCACCGCCAACCGCCTGCTCGAGCTCTTGCCCCCGGTGATCCCGCTGGCCGCCGTCACCATCGGGCTGGCGCGCCGCTACCTGGCGGCGGCCGGCCGCATCGAGGCCGAGCAGCGCGTGACGCGCTTCATCCGCGCCCGGCGTGGCGTGCTGCTCAGCACCGGCGGGTTCATCCTCAACCGCGCGATGGTGGAGTACTACGCCCCGCTCTACCGCCGCGGCCTTCCCAACGGCACCCTGGGCGACACCGGCAGCGGCATCCGCCTTGGCCAGAGCGTCGGTGGGGCGGTCGGCTCGATGGACCGCGTGACCGGCTGGTGCATGATCAACCCGCCGGCGGCCTGGCCGCGCGGCATCGTGGTCAACCGGCTGGGCGCACGCATCTGCCACGAGGGCGTCTACGGCTCGACGCTCGGCGATGCGGTGGCGCACAGCCCAGACGGCGTGGCGTTCCTCATCATCGACGAGGCGCTCTACCGGGAGGGGCGGCGCCAGATCTCCCCGGGACACGAGTACGTGCGCTACCAGCGCCAGGTCGCGCACCTGAACATGCTCATGAACCGCAGGCGCGCCCCGACCCCGGCCGCACTGGCGCAGCAGCTCGGCATCGACCCGGCGGCGCTCGCGGCGACGATCGAGGCCTACAACCGCGCCGCGCGCGGCGAGCAGCCCGACGTGGTCGGCAAGGCGGTCGGGGAGATGAGCGCCCTGGTGAACGCCCCGCTGCACGCCATCGACATCTCCGTGCACAGCCGCTACTTCCCGATGCCGATGCTCACCCTCGGGGGCCTCAGCGTCGATGAGACCACCGGCGGCGTGCGACGCCAGGACGGCAGCCTCATCGGCGGCCTGTATGCGGCCGGCCGCACGGCGGTCGGCATCTGCTCGAACGTGTACGTGAGCGGGCTTGCGTACGCCGACTGCATCTTTTCCGGGCGGCGTGCCGCGCGCAGCGTGGCCGCGGCCACCACGGCGCCGGGACTGGCGCGCACCGCCTGAGGCCGAGCCTCCAAGGAGCACGAGCCATGAGTGACGACACCCCGTTGAGCAGCCTCGGCCTGCCGCCCCTGGTGCAGATCGGCTTCGTGGTGCGCGACCTCGGCGCCGCCATGGCCCAGTACGAGCGCCTGTACGGCCCCTGGCAGCACTTCGACGGCTCGGTGCCGGCGGCAACCTACCGCGGACGCACCGCGGATGCGCAGCTCGACATCGCGATCGGCCACAGCGGACCACTCGAGATCGAGCTGATCCAGTGGCTGTCCGGGGAGAGCCCGCACCGCGAGTTCATCGAGCGCGGCCGCGAGGGCATGCATCACGTGCAGTACCGCGTGGACGACGCCGACGGCTGGATCGCGCGGCTCGAACCCCTGGGCTACCGCCCGATCTGGTACAAGCGCTGGTGCGCCGACACCACGTTCGCCTACCTCGAGCGCAGCGGCGACCCGCTGATCGTCGAGTTCCTGGAGATGCCGCCCGGCGGCCCGGGCACGAGGCTCCCGGGATGAGCCTGCCCGCGCTCGGCGACCGGCTGGAGATCCGCGCGCTGATCGTGCGCTACGCCAACGCGCTCGATGCGCGCCGCTTCGAGGACCTGGACCAGGTGTTCACTGCCGATGCCTACGTCGACTACCGCGCCACCGGCGGCATCGACGGGCATTGGCCGCAGGTGCGCAGCTGGCTGCCACCGGCCGTCACCGCCTTCCCGCACATGTGCCACCTGGTGGGCAACATCCAGGTCGAGCTCGCCGGGGACCAGGCGCGCGCCCGCACGCTGTGCCTGAACCCGGTCGAGGTGCCGCTGCCCGGCGGCGGCGTGCAGGTCATGCTGCTGGCGATGTGGTACCGCGACCGACTGGTGCGCACCGCCGCAGGCTGGCGCATGAGCGAGCGCGTCCAGGAAGCCTGCATCCAGCACAACGTGCCCCGGCACCTGCAGGTGACTGCCGGGACGGCGCACTGAACGAACGCCCACGGAGACCCACGATGAACGTCCAGGAGATTTCCGACCGCCTCGAGATCGAGCAGCTGATCGTGCGCTACGCCAACAGCATCGACCAGCGCCGCTGGGACGGCCTCGACGAGGTATTCACCCCCGATGCCTACATCGACTACCGCAAGCTCGGCGGCATCGACGGCCGCTACCCCCAGATCAAGGCCTGGCTCGGCACCGCGCTCGCGCACTTCCCGAACTACTGCCACATGGTCGGCAACATCGAGATCCACCTGGACGGCGACCGGGCCACGGGGCGCACCCTGTGCATCAACCCCATGGACACCCCCCTGCCCGGGGGCGGCTCCCAGGTTATGTTCCTCGGCCTCTGGTACAAGGACAAGTACCTGCGCACGCCGCAGGGCTGGCGCATGACCGAGCGCGTCGAGGAAGGCTGCTTCCAGCACAACGTCCCGGCCCACATGGCCATTCCCAAAGCCTGAGGTCGGCCGCGCGCGGCGGGATCAGCGGAGCCGTCCGAACGGACTACGGAATTCAGGCCGGTTGCGCCCCGGGGACGATCTGGTAGCTTTCCGCCGTACAGTCACGGAGTAACGGCATGGCGCGGACGGCGGACTACGGCATCGGCGAATTCACCTTCCCACGCGGCTGGTTCATGGTCGCGGACGGGGAGGAAGTGAAGGACCGGCCGCTCGCGGTGCGCTTCTTCGGGCAGGACTTCGCGCTCTACCGCGGCAAGAGCGGGCGCGTGGTCATGCTCGATGCCTACTGCCCGCACATGGGCACGCACCTCGCCCGCAACAACACCTCCTACGTGGTCCAGGACGGCCAGATCGAGGGCGACTCCATCCGCTGCCCCTACCACGGCTGGCGCTTCGGCCCCGACGGCAAGTGCAACGACATCCCCTAC
>Ga0335085_10013237_pt1 | contig 12101 bp, 11 predicted proteins | sample Lox_Sample_45_FD_206712 | JGI IMG/M metagenome (GOLD analysis project Ga0335085, IMG submission 206712) | Soil microbial communities from Loxahatchee National Wildlife Refuge, Florida, United States - Lox_Sample_4.5 | ecosystem: Environmental > Terrestrial > Soil > Wetlands | place: USA...
GTGCGTGACAAGATCGCGGCCTCCAAGCGCAGGGGCATCTGGGTCGGGGGTCCGGTTCCGCTCGGCTATGCCAGCAGTGACAAGAAGCTCGTCTTGGTCCCCGAGGAAGCTGCGACCGTGCGTACCATCTTCGCCCGCTATCTCGAACTCGGCTCGATCGGCGCTCTGGTGGAGGACCTCGACCGCCGCGGCATCCGGACCAAAGCACGGCGTGGCACGGACGGACGGCTCATCGGGGGCATCCGCTTCGGGGTCGGCCCGCTGGCCTATCTCCTCAAAAACCGCTTCTACATCGGCGAGGTGGTCTATGGTGGCGAGGTCCATCGCGGGCAGCAGGAGCCGATCCTCGATCGGGAACTGTTCGAGGCCGTGCAGGCCAAGCTCGCCGCCAACGCCATCGACCGGCAGCTTCGGCTCAAGGGCTCTCCCGCCATTCTCACCGGCCGCATCTTCGACGACCGCGGCAATCGGATGAGCCCGACTCACACCAACAAGCTCGGAGTGCGCTACCGTTACTACGTCTCCCATGCGGTCCTCCAGAAGCGAAAGGCGCAGACCGGCAGCGTTGCCAGGGTGCCGGCGCCCGAGATCGAGAACCTCGTCCTCGCAGCCCTGCGCAGCCACCTCGCAGCTGCCGGCGGAGAGGAGTTTCCGATCACCATGACTGACCGCGATCTGATCGAGCAGCAGGTCGAGCGCATCATGGTGAAGCCGCAGGCGATCGAGGTCCGCCTCGCCGCCCCAACCGGAGTGACCGACCAGGCCGCGCGACAAAAAATTGATGTGAACCCCACGCCCTCCGGGGAGGTGCCGCCCATCACAATAGCGCTGCCTTGGGCAGCTCCGAGCTTCACTGCTGTCAAAGGCATCATTCACACGCCCTCGCCGCAACAACCCATGAAGCCTGAAAGCCGAGAGTCTCTACTCACCGCAATCGCCAGGGCCCGACGGTGGGTCGACGACATGTGCGAAGGTCGCGTCGCCTCCTTTGCCGAGATCGCCGAGCGCGAGGCCCAGGGCGAGCGGCACATCCGCCTGCTTGCACCACTGGCTTTTGTCTCACCCCGGATCATCGCAGCGATCGTCGAGGGAAGCGCACCTGCCGATCTCACCGTCACCGGCCTCGCCAAGGCGCTGCCCTATTCGTGGGCCGCGCAAGAGCGGCGCATCGGACTCGCGCTATAGGAGTCTTCCGACGCCGCGTGCCCCGACGTCGCCATCGACGTCCGATGGACGGCCTCGCGAACCAGTCTCTGGCACACATCGAATCGGTCTCCGCCGTGCCGAAACGGAAATTGGAAAATGCCGAGCAGAGATCGCCACCCCAAATGCGCGGTTCCTCTGCCGCGATTCCGTAAATGCTCGGCCAGAGACCGGCCCGACCCGCCCTAAGCCCCGGCAATGTCACAGGGTCTCGCAGGCAGAGCATGTGCCCAACAGAGACTGTAATGGTTGGCTGGGGCGCCAGGATTCGAACCTGGGAATGGCGGAATCAAAATCCGCTGCCTTACCACTTGGCTACGCCCCACCAGGCGGGGCGGGACCTTACCGGCAAAGCCCGAGCCTCGCAACCGAGGCCGCTCGGATGATTGGACAGAGCGCGCGCCCCGCAGCATCATTGCGGTCATGCCGTTCCTTGGGGTCGATCCCTGGCGCTGGCAGTATTTCGAGGGCGAGCCCTGTCCCGATGACGTCGTTGTCCCCATCGACGATGCCACCGGCTGGAACCTCTTCCCGCGCCACCGCTGGGTCTACAACAAGCTCCTGATCTGCGAGAGCCAGGGCCTGCCGCACGGGCCGCACGGCACGGAGCCGCCGCGCTATCCGGTCTTCTCGAAGCCCATCTACAACATGCGCGGCATGGGTACCGGCGGTCGCATTATCCGCTCGAGTGCAGAGTACGAGGCCGCGGTCGAGCCCGGATACATGTGGATGCCCTTTTTCGAGGGCCTCCACGTCAGCACCGACGTGGCGCTCCGCGACGGGCGCGTGCTCTGGTGCAGGCACGCGACGGGGCTGGCGGGAGTGGAGGGTACCTTCGACTACTGGACACTTCACGCGGAGCCGATGCCACGGGTCGAGGCGCAGGTGCTGCCTTGGCTGGAGCGCAACCTCGCGGGATTCACCGGCATCGTCAATCTCGAGACCATCGATGCCACGATCATCGAATGCCATCTCCGCATGAGCGAGCAATGGCTCGACCTCAACGGCGAGGGCTGGCTCAAGGCGGTGGTGGCGCTCTACACGAACGGCGCATGGCCCTTCGAGGATCGGCGCCGCACCGGCTACAGCGTCGTGCTCTTCGGCGCCCACGGCGTCCCCTGGCGGGTGGACCGGGAGCGCGTCAAGGAGTTGCTGCGCATGCCCGAGGTGAGCTCGATCCAGATCACCTTCGAGGAGGACGTGCCGGCGGAGCAGCACGCCATGCCGCCGGGCGGATTCCGCCTCGCGATCGTCAATTGCTGGGACCTCGAGGCCGGCCGCGCCGCGCGCGCCCGGCTCAAGGAGCTCTTCACGGCCGGCATCGAAGCGCCGCTCCGCCCGTGAGTGCGGGGTTGCGTCGTGCGCGCCCGCCGGTATGATCGCGGCGCCCGGCGGGCCGGGCATTGGTCAATCCCCGAGGACGGAGCGGCGCGGCGCATGTGGCTTATCGAATGGCTCACGGATTGGAGCAACGAGAACGATCTCTGGCTCTTCTTGCCGATCATGGGCGCGCTCGCGCTGGTGGGCGTGGTGCTCGCGGGCCATTACGAGGACGGCATGCTGCACTATGCCGGGATCGCGCTCTTCATCGTCTCGATCGTCTGGATATTCCTGGCGCTCAAGGGCTACTTCGACGCGAAGGACCGCGGGAAGGCCCCGCATTGAGCTGGGCCGAGCTCGCCGTCCTCTGAACGAGATCGGCGAGGCGGTGGAGCGGCCCGTCATCGATCCCGAGCTCCTCCAGGTGCCGCACCGTATTCTCTAGGTAGTGGACGCAGAGACCGCGCACGCCCGCGCCCTGCAGGATGAGGCGCGCGGTTTCCTCCGGTGGAAGCTCTCCCGCATATCCGCGATGCTCGCGGTCGACGACGAAGGCATAGGCCTCGACGGTCCCGCGCGCGAGCCGGACGCGAAGCTTGCGCATGATGTAGACCCCGCCGCGGATCTCCCGATCCCAGAGATAAATCAGGACCGCCTTGGCGTGGCGCTTCGGCACGCGGTAGACGATCCCCCTGCAGGCGCCGCCGCGGTCGAGCCCAAGCACGAGTCCCGGCCGCTTCGGCGTTCCGCGATACCGGTGAGAATAGACGCAGAAGCGGCGGTGATAGCCGTACAGCAGCGCCGGATGCGCCTCGGCGTGGTGGAAGCCCGGATCCCACATCAGCGAGCCGTAACCGAAGACCCAGAAATCGCGCCCCTCCGCGAGCGCCGCTTTAATCTCGGGACAGGCCAGCGCCTGCTTCTCGCTCATGCGTTGCCCCGCACGACGAGCGCCACTCCCGCAACCGCAAGCCCCATTCCCAGGAGCGCGGTCGCGGCCAGGGTCTCATCGAAGAGGAAATAGGCGAAAAGGGCCGTCGTCGGTGCCACCAAATAAAAGAGGCTCGCGACGCGCGAGGCAGCGCCGCGCCGGAGCAACCAGAATAGGAGCATCGTCGCTCCCACCGAGAGGACAAGGCAGAGCCAGGCTAGCGCGAAGATGAACTCCCCGGTCCAGGCAATGTGGCGTCCCTCGAAGATCAGCGAGCCCGCGATCATCGCAAGCGCGGCGGTCGCATTCTGGATCGCCGTCCCGCTTCGCAGATCCATGGCATCGCAAAAACGCTTCTGATAGAGCGTCCCGAAGGTGATGCCGAGGAGCGCCACCGTGCTCGGCACGATCCCCCAGAGGGCGCCGGCATCGAGGCGGAGCCTCTCGGCGACCACCAACGCCACGCCGACGAAGCCCAGCACGAAGCCCAGCCACTGCAGGCCCCGTACCCGCTCACCCAGGAGGTGGCGCACCAACACCGCCGTCAGGAGCGGCTGCAAGGCCGTGATGAGCGCGGTCAGTCCAGCGCTCAGGCCCATGGAGATCGCGAGAAAGACGCCGCCGAGAGCGGTCGCCTGCAAGAGAAGTCCCACGACCGCGATGTGGGCCGCCTCGCCTAAGCTCTGCGGCCAGCGCGCGCCCGCAGCGAGGCTCACGAGCGCCATGATGGCGGCCACGATCGAATAGCGCAGACCCAGGAACGTCATGGGCTCGGCGTAGGGGAGCCCGAGCTTCGCCCCGATATAGCCCGTCGACCACAGAACAACGAAGAGCCCCGGCGCGACGCCGGTCATCAGGCTCCGCACGCCACCCGAACGGCCGGAGGCGGTCATCGCGAGGAAATCAGCGGCGTTTTGCGTCGGGCATGTGCTGCGGCGCTTGCGCGCGGTCGTGCATGCCGTATTGCCGCGCCACCTCCGCGACCGAGAGTCGATAGTCGCGAAAGACCTCCGTACGTCCCTTGAGCTGCGCCTCGAAATGCCGCTCCTGACGCCGCCAGCGCTCGACGGCCTCGGCGTCACGCCAAAAGGAGAGCGAGAGCATCTTGCCCTCGTTAGTGATGCTCTGGAAGCGCTCGACGGAGATGAACCCGTCGATCTTCTCGAGTTCGGGCCGCAGCATCGCCGCGATGTCCAGATAGTCGCCCCTGCGGCCGGGCATGGGCTCGACCTCGAAGATCACCGCGTACATGGTCCCTCCCCCTCAGGCTTGCTTCGCCTCGATGATGGAGCGGCGGATCGCGCGAGTGCGCGTGAAGAGATCCTCGAGCCTATTTCCCTCGCCCCAGCGGATCGCGCGCTGCAAGGCCGTGAGATCCTCGCTGAAGCGCTGCAGCATCTCCAGCACCGCCTCGCGATTGTTGAGGAAGATGTCGCGCCACATGATTGGATCGGAGGCGGCGATGCGCGTGAAATCGCGGAAGCCGCCGGCGGAGAACTTGACGACCTCGGATTTGAGGGTGTCCTCGAGGTCGGTCGCGGTGCCGACGATGGTGTAGGCGATGAGATGCGGGAGATGCGAGGTGATCGCGAGCACGAGGTCGTGATGCTCTGCCTCCATCGTCACGATCTTCATGCCGGCCGCCTGCCAGAGCGCCGTGACTCGCGCGAGCGCGGCGGCATCGGTCTCCGGCAGCGGCGTCACGATGTACCAGCGGTCGTTGAAGAGGTCCGCGAAGCCGGATTCGGGGCCGGAATGCTCGGTGCCCGCCACGGGATGGCCCGGCACGAAATGGCTCCCCGCGGGTATGTGCGGGAGGACGTCGCGGATCACCGCCTGCTTCACCGAGCCGACATCGGTGACGATCGCTCCGGGCTTGAGTGCACTGCCGATTGCCGCCGCGATTTCCGCATAGGCGGAGAGCGGTGTCCCCAGCACGACGAGATCGGCGCCCTTGACGGCGGCAGCGGGATCGAGCGTCGCTTCGTCGCAGAGGCCGAGGCGGGTCGCCGTGTCGAGGCTCTTCTGGCTCCGCGCGCAAACGACGATCTCTCTCGCGAGCTTCTCGCGCCGGAGGAGCCGTGCGAGCGAGGAATTGATGAGGCCGATGCCGATGAGCGCGACGCGCTCGAAATGCACCGCGCTCACTGAGCCCCCAGGAAATCCGCCACCGCCTTCACGACGGCGCGCATCTCCTCCTCCGTCCCGATCGTGATGCGAAGCCAATCCGGGAGCTGATATCCCGCGATCCCGCGCGTGAGGATGCCGCGCGACTTCAGGAACTCGAAGGCGGCGTTCGCAGTCTTTCCGCCGATGCCAGGGAAACGGACGATGACGAAATTGGCGACCGAGGGCTGTACGGTCACGCCCAACGCCGCGAGCTCGCGCTCGAGCCAGGGACGCCAGATGTCGTTGTGCTCGCGCGCACGGTCGACCGAGGCGACGTCGTCGAGCGCCGCCACCGCCGCCGCCTGCGCGGCCGCGTTGAGATTGAATGGTCCCCGCACGCGATTGAGCACGTCTGCAATCTCGGCGCTGCAATAGGCCCAGCCGACCCTCAGCCCCGCCAGCGCGTAAATCTTGGAGAAGGTGCGGGTCATGACGACATTGGAATTCGCCTCGACGAGCGCGATGCCGGGCTCGTAGTCGTTGCGCTGCACGAATTCCGCGTAGGCAGCGTCGATCACCAGCAGCACCGATTTCGGCAGCCCCGCATGGAGCCGCGCGACCTCCTCGCTCGAGAGATAGGTCCCCGTGGGATTGTTGGGATTGGCGAGGAAGACGATGCGCGTCCGCGGCGTGACGGCCCGGAGGATCGCGTCGACATCGGCGGTGAGATGCTGCTCCGGCGCCGTCACGGGCCTGGCACCCGCGGCCTTTGCCGCGATCGGATACATGAGGAAGCCATGGCGGCTGTAGAGCACCTCGTCCCCCTCGCCGGCATAGGCCTTGGTGAGGAGGCCGATGAGCTCGTCGGAGCCGTTGCCGCAGACGATCCGCGCGGCATCGAGGCCGTAGTGCTTGGCCAAGGTCTGCCGCAGCATGTCCGCAGCGCCGTCGGGGTAGCGGTAAATCTCCGGGGCGAGCGCCGCATAGGCCGCGATCGCGCGCGGGCTCGGACCCAGCGCGCTCTCGTTCGAGGCAAGCCGGATCGGTTTCGCAAAGCCCGGAGCCCCGGCCTCGCCGCCGCGATAGGGCGCGATCTCCAGGACACCGGGACGGGGCGTGGGAACGAGTTTGGCACTCATGGCACCTGACCTCGCCGACGTGGGGCACCTCTCCGCGGCGACGCGATCTCCTGCAGCGAGAGGGGCCGCGCATAGCCGCCGAGGAAAGATACGCTGCCGACGGCCTCGCCCAGGGGACGCAGCGCATCCTTGAGCCGCTTATCGTCGGCACGGACGATACTCTCGACCTCCAGGAGATCGGCCGCGATATCGGGCCCGCGGTCGACGGCCGCGAGGAAACCGGGATCGAAGCCGCCAGCCTTGAGCGCCGAGAGCAGGCGGCCGCGGCTCATCTCGCGGCTCGTGTCGATGACGAGGAGGCTGCGGTCGGCGCCGGTTGCTTCGGCATCGCCGCGGCCGATCGCGAGCGCCTCGGTATTGCCGCTCCGCGCATTGCCGTTCCCTGCGAAGGGAAGGCGCGCGATCACCCGGGGCGTCGCGGGATCGGTCGCCGCGAGATGCGGCCACCAGGGATCCGCCTCGCCGTCCTGCGGCATCGGCAAAAGGCCGACGCTCGCGTCTCCCTCGGTGACCGCGCGCAGCACCTGAACCGCGGTGCTATAAGCCGTCATGGGCGTGTGGCTGCCATAGTGATCGCGCGCGAGGTCCCAGTAGCCCGGCGCGGCGTCAGGCGCGTAGACCGCGACGGCGAAATCAACCTGGAGCGCGATCGTGCCGCTCAGGAGCTCGCGCCAGATGCGGACGATCACCGGGCGGGGCAGCGGTCCCTTGTGCCGTGCCATCAGGCGGCGGAGGATCGTCGCCTCGCGGCCGGGCCGCAAGGCGGGAACTCGATCGCCCTTCTTGAGGGCGCCGATCTCCGCGACGATCTCGGTGCGCCGCATCAGGAGGTCGTGCAGCTCGTCGTCGATCTCATCGATCTTGCGGCGTAGCTCGTCCAGGGTCCAATGCGGGTCGGCCATCGGGGATTTTCATGCCGGGGAGGGCGATACTGATAGTCGGGCGCGCCCGGGAAAGCAAAGAAAACATTGACACCGCCGCGACTTGCTACCTAGCTATGCGCCCGTTGCGCAACCTGCCCGATCCCGCAGCACTTGGAGTTCCAAGGGCATCCCAGTCATGAGTGCCGAGATCGCCGAATCCCCGAATCCCGACCTGCGCCAGCGCCCGGGCCACCGCCTCGTGGTGGGGGAGCCGCTGCCGCTCGACAGCGGTGTGAGTCTCGACCACTACACGATCGCCTACCAGACCTATGGCAGGCTCAACGCCGCGCGCAGCAACGCGATCCTGATCTGCCACGCCCTCACCGGCGACCAATACGTGGGCGAGCCGCATCCCGTCACCGGCAAGCCCGGCTGGTGGTCCACCATGGTGGGACCCGGCAAAGTCCTGGACACCGACCGCTACTTCCTCATCGGCACGAACGTCCTTGGGGGCTGCATGGGGTCGAGCGGCCCCATGGAGATCAACCCCGCGACCGGTCGGGCCTGGAGTCTCGGCTTCCCGGTTATAACGATTGCAGACATGGTCCGCGCGCAGAAGCGGCTCGTCGACCATCTCGGCATCGATTCTCTCTTCTGCGTCACCGGCGGATCCATGGGCGGGATGCAGGTGCTCGAATGGGCGGCGAGCTATCCCGACCGCGTCTTCGCAGCAGTCCCGATCGCGACTGCCGCGCGCCACTCCGCCCAGAACATCGCCTTCCACGAGGTCGGACGCCAGGCGATCATGGCGGACCCTGAATGGGCACAAGGCAATTACCTCGAGCTCGGCCGCCGGCCCTCGCGCGGCCTTGCGGTCGCGCGCATGGCTGCGCACATCACCTACCTCTCCGAGCAAGCGCTGCACCGCAAGTTCGGCCGCCAGCTCCGCAACCGCGAGGCCGTCACCTACGGCTTCGACGCCGATTTCGAGGTCGAGAGCTATCTGCGGCATCAAGGTATCAGTTTCGTCGATCGCTTCGATGCGAACTCCTACCTCTACATCACGCGCGCCTGCGACTACTTCGATCTCGCAGCCGAGCATGGCGGGGTCCTCGCCAATGCCTTCCGCGGCACGCGGTCCCGCTTCTGCGTCATCTCCTTTACCAGCGACTGGCTCTATCCGACCTCGGAGAATCGCGCGATCGTGCAGGCGCTCAACGCGGTCGCGGCGAATGTGAGCTTCGTCGAGATCGAGACCGACAAGGGCCACGACGCCTTCTTGCTGGAAGAGCCCGAGTTCTTCGCGACGTTCCGTGGCTTCCTCGACGGCTGCGCCGAATATCGGGGCCTGCGACGTCCGTGAGCGCGGGGACGGCTGACATCGCCGGCGTGCCGGCCGCGGCCACCGCACTGCCGGAGCTCCGCGGCGACCTCGCGCTCGTCGCGGAGATTATCGAGCCGCGCTCGCGAGTCCTCGATGTCGGCTGCGGCGAAGGCGAGCTCCTGGACCATCTCGCGCGCAGTAAGGGCGTCGACGGCCGCGGCATCGAGCTCTCGCAATCCGGCGTCAACGCCTGCGTGCGGCACGGGCTTTCCGTGATCCAGGGCGACGCCGACCGCGACCTCGCGGGATATCCATCCGACGCCTTCGACTACGTGGTGCTGAGCCAGACGCTGCAGGCGACGCGCAACCCTCGCGTCGTGGTCGAGCAGCTCGTGCGCATCGGCCGCCGTGCGATCGTTTCCTTCCCCAATTTCGGTCATTGGCGCATCCGGCTGCATCTGCTGCTGCGCGGAGGCATGCCGGTCACCCATCTCCTCCAGCACGACTGGTATGACACGCCCAACATCCATCTCTGCACGATCCACGACTTCGTGCGGCTCACCGAGGCGCTGGGCGTCGCGATCGAGAAGAGCGTGACGCTCGACCGCTTCGGCCGTCCGTTCTCCCTCGATCCCGCCGGCACGCTCGCCAATCTGTTGGCGGAGCAAGGACTCTTTGTGCTGAGCCGCAAGAGCTGATCTGCCCGCCCAGCATCACTTCGCCTTGCCTCCATTGGGGTCGCGGCCTAGCATCCATCGAGCGAGGGGAAGCGACTCACATCGAACGACCAGCTCAATGAAGCGCGCGGCCCACGACCTGGCGCTACACATCGCTCGCCTGTTTGGGGCGCTGGCACTCGTTATTGCCTTCACCGCTCCGCTTCATGCTGCATCGCCACCTGCGCCGCCGGCCGATCAGGACGCCAAGGTTCGCGAGCTCCTGAAGCTCCTGGACGACCCGCAGGTGCAGGCCTGGATCAAGACCGAGGCCGCCGGCCAGGTGCCGCAGGCCGAGGCCAAGCCTGACACCAGCGGTGAGATCGAGGACCGTATCTCGGCCCGATTCACCGCAATCCGCGAGCATCTGAAAGGGCTCCTCACGGTCATCCCCGAACTCCCCGCGCAGTTTCAGCGCGCCTTCAGGGCGCTAAGCCGCGAGACGGAGGGACGCGGCCAATTCGAGATTCTCGGCTATCTGCTGGCTTTCCTGCTCCTCGGCCTTGCCGTGGAGCGGCTCTTTCTCTGGTCGACCACGCGGCTCCGGCACTGGATCCGGGGTATGGCGACGGAGACGGTCGGGCAGCGCTTTGCCGAGCTCGGCGCTCGCTTCGCCTATCAGGCCGCCACCGTCGTCATCTTCGGCATTGCGAGCCTCGGGGTATTCCTGATCTTCGATTGGCCGCCGCTGCTGCGGGAGATCCTCCTCCTCTATCTCATTGCCTTGCTCGAGCTACGCCTGACGCTCGTCGCGATCGACTTCCTGTTGGGGCCGAAGGAGGCAGGACCGGAGGCGCTCCAGGTCGTGCCGACGAGCCCAGGGGCTGCGCGTTTCTGGCGCAAGCGCATAGTGGCGGCGGTGGGATGGTTCGCCTTCGGATACGCGACGGTATTCTCCCTTCGCACGCTCGGCTTCGATCTCGAGGCCGGTCGCCTCGTCGCCTACATCCTTGGGCTCGGGCTGCTGGCGATCGCACTCGACGTGGTCTGGCACCGACCCTTGGAGGACGCCGCCGTAGCCCCGCGCCGGCGCGCCGTGGCGTGGCTCCAATCCATCTACTGCGTGCTCATCTGGGTGCTTTGGGTCTCCTCGGCGAACGCGCTCATGTGGTTCCTCATCTTGTGTGCCGTGATACCCTGGGCGATCCATTGCATGCAGCGCTCGGTTACGCACCTGACGCGGCCGGCGCCCAGCGACGATGTGGCAATCGCGCCGACTTTCCTCCAAACGGCGCTGAAACGCGGACTGCGCGCCCTCATCATCATCGCGGGCGCGTTCTTCCTCGTCGACCGCTGGAACATCGACCTCACCGCGCTGGTTTCCGGGGACACGCCGATCATACAGCTCGTTCGCGGGCTCGTGAGCAGCGTCGTGATCATCATCATCGCGGATTTCGGCTGGCAGATCACCCGCACCGCGATCGACCGCAAGATTATGGAGCAGCCGCTGTCGTCGGACACGAACGACGAGGTCTGGCGACGCCAGGCGCGACTCAAGACGCTGCTGCCTATCATGCGCAATCTGCTGCTGATCGTGGTCATCGTGATGGTCGGGCTGATGGTGCTGGCCTCGCTCGGCGTCAACATCGGGCCGCTCATCGCGGGCGCAAGCGTCGTGGGTGTCGCGATCGGTTTCGGCGCGCAGACCCTCGTTCGGGACATCATCAGCGGGATGTTCTATCTGCTCGACGACGCCTTCCGGGTCGGCGAGTACATCCAGAGCGGCAACTTCAAGGGAACGGTCGAATCCTTCAGCCTGCGTTCGGTCAAGCTCCGACACCATCGCGGGCCCGTCTATACGGTGCCGTTCGGAGTGCTGGGCGCCGTCGAGAATATGAGTCGCGACTGGGTGATCGACAAGCTCTCCATCGGAGTCACCTACAACACCGATCTCAACAAGGTTAAGAAGATCATCAAGGACATCGGCAAGCAGCTCGCGGAGGACCCGGAACTCAAATCAAAAATACTCGAGACCCTGAAAATGCAGGGCGTCGAGCAATTCGGCGACTATGCGATCCAGATTCGCATGAAGATGATGACGAAGCCCGGCGAGCAGTTCGTCATTCGCCGCCGTGCCCTTGCCATGATCAAGCAGGCCTTCGATGCGAACGGCATCGGGTTCGCCTTCCCTACCGTGCAGGTCGCTGGCGGCGAGGCGAGCCCCGCGGAGCTTGCATCGGCGGCACAGCAGGTTCTCCCGAAGCCCGCTGCCCGAGCGTAACCGACGCAGATTGCGGCGCGGATTTACTGAGAATCCCGTGTCGCAGGCGTGGCACCCTGCGGCAGCGGAATGTATACGCGACGGGTCTCGACGCGGCGAGCGGGTGTCTTTGCATAGATCTGCTTCGTGGCGTCGATCAGCACCGCTCCCGCGAAGGTCGAGAACCAGCGCTCGCCGAGCTTCTCCCAGGCCGCGACCGAGCGCAGCATGACGCGCGAGCGCGTCGGCGGCATATAAAGCGCGCCGGCGCTGCGCTCCGGCGTGAAGTGCTCGTC
>Ga0335085_10013238_pt1 | contig 12100 bp, 8 predicted proteins | sample Lox_Sample_45_FD_206712 | JGI IMG/M metagenome (GOLD analysis project Ga0335085, IMG submission 206712) | Soil microbial communities from Loxahatchee National Wildlife Refuge, Florida, United States - Lox_Sample_4.5 | ecosystem: Environmental > Terrestrial > Soil > Wetlands | place: USA: Florida...
CGAATTCTGCTGGTCAGCGACGGCAATCAAACGCGCGGCGACGCGCTTGCAGCGGCGATTCGCTCGCGCGCCGAAGGCGTTGCCGTCTATACCGTTCCATCCGGCGGTATTTCGCGCCTGCCGGTACAGCTCACGGGAATTTCCGCGCCGCAAAGTGTCTTCTCGGGTGGACGGTTCAGCGTTTCCCTGGAACTGGAAAGCGCGCAGCCACTCGCCGCGAAAATTTCCGTCGCCTCGAATGGCCATGAGATCTCATCGAAGACCATTTCGCTGCGACCGGGAAGTAACGCGATCGATCTCGATGCCCACATAGCTGAGACCGGCGTGAATTCACTCGACGTCAGCCTTGAGGCAGAAGGCTCACAGCAGCCCCTCTATTCGCAAGCGATTGCTGTACGGAAACCGAGCGTCCTCTACATATCCGGCAAGGACGGCCCTTCCGATCCGCTTCTGGAAACGCTCACCGAAGCGCAAATTGAGGTGCAGCAAGCCGACGCATTCCCTCTCGATCCGGCGAAAACGAATTGGGACGCCGTCGTTCTGGACGACTACCCCGATCAACCGCTTTCTCCGGAAGAGGGTGTGGCGATCGCGAATTACGTGTCCGCGGGTGGCGGGCTGATTTTTATCGGCGGCGACCGCAACGCACAAATCGCGAAAGAGCCGGCGACTGCGTTCGATAAAGTCCTTCCCGTGCGCGGCGATCCGAATCCCGCGCCGCAGCAGCCGACGGCGCTCGTGCTCGTATTGGATAAATCGCTCAGCATGGAAGGACCGAAGATCGAAATGGTGAGGCAGGCCGCGCGCGCGAGCATTGCAGGATTGCGCCCGATTGATAAGGTCGGCTTAATCGCATTCGATAAGGAATTTCGCTGGGTGATGCCGCTGACAACGGTTTCCCAAGCGAGCGGTATCGACGGCGCTATCGAATCGATTGAAGCGAGCGGCGGCACTCGGATCTATCCCGCGCTGGAAGCCGCTTATGAAGCAGTCCTTCCCGTCGAAGCGACGCGGAAGCACATCATCCTGCTCACGGACGGGATGTCGCCTCCGGGCGATCTGCCGCAACTCGAACAAGACGCGGCGAAAAATCGCGTCACGATTTCAACGATCGGCGTCGGCGACGATGTGGACAGCAAGTTCCTGCAGGACATCTCCGACTCGACGCGCGGCAAGTCCTATTTCATCGAGGACCCGAACAAGATCACTGAGATCGTCAACGACGAGACGAAAAACCTGGAGAACACGGAGATCGTGGAGAAGCCGGTGCACGCGATTTCCGTGCGGCCGATGGAACTCACCGACGGCATCGACTTCAGGCACGCCCCCGCGTTGCTGGGCTTTCTGAAGACGAAGGCACGCCCCGGCGCGGAAACGATTCTACGCACCAATACGGGCGAGCCGCTTCTCGTCCGCTGGCAGTACGGGCTCGGGCGCGTGGCCGCGTTTCTTTCCGATTCACGCGCACGATGGTCCGCGGGATGGGTGCGCTGGCATTCGTATGGCGCGTTTTGGCCACAGATGGTTCGCGATATGAGCCGCCACGACGCTGTGGTGCGCACGGGCGTTCGCTTCAGCGAAGACGGAACAGAGACGACCGTGACGTACGACATTACCGAAGGACCTGAGAAAAATGCGGCGGCCATTCTGAAATCGCTCGAGCCGCTTTCCGTCACGGTAACCGCACCGGATCATTCCACGCGGCGTATTGCGTTGCATGAGACAGCGCCCGACCATTATGAAATGGCGATTGACGCAAATCAGAGCGGGCTGTATCGCGTTGAGGCAGAGGATGCTTCATCGCTGCTGCCCGCGGTAGGGTTTGTGCGCGCGCCGGAGGAATTGAAGTCAAAATCCGTCAATGGGCCGCTGCTTGCAGAAATCGCCCGCGCGACCGGAGGAACCATCAATCCTACTGTCGCGCAGTTGCTCGATAAAAATGGTTCGCAGGGATTACAAAGCGAGGAGTTGTGGCCGTTTCTGCTTGTGCTCGCGCTGCTGCTCAATTTCCTCGAAGTCGCGTGGCGCAAAGGGCATTTCGAAGGGATCGTTTCCTGGATGCGCCATAGAATCCCGTCCCTTTCATTGCACAGCCCGGAACCAGCGAAGGGGTAACGAGGCGCGCGCGTCGGCAGCATGTTCGGCGCCGTCCGCGACGCTTCGCCTTGCAACTACGGTGTTGGCGTGGGAAAATCGGTCTGGCTCTCCGCACGACTCCTTCGCATTGGGATCAAATCTGCAGCACTTCGCGAAGGAAGGCGCGTTTGGCGATATCGTCTAAGGGTTAGGACGTAGCCCTCTCAAGGCTAAAATCCGGGTTCGAATCCCGGTATCGCTACCAATCCCCGGTCGAATCCCCCTAAGCGTTGACGTAAATAATCGTGAAGCCGTCGTGGCCCTTAGCGCCGACGGTCTGGATGGTCGTCGCGATCACGCGGTGCTCGGCGGCGACCGCCTGGTGAAAACGCTGCACGCCCTGCACGTTGGCATCGGCATTGGCGGGATCCGCCACTCCGCCTTTGCGCACCACATTGTCTGCGACGATCAGGGTGCCGCGATGCGCAAGCTTGAGCGACCACGAAAAATAGTCGGCATAACCTGTCTTATCGGCATCGATGAAAATAAAATCAAACGGGCCACGATGCTCGGCGAGCAGTCTCGGGAGCGTGTCCTGTGCGCGTCCCAGGCGAACTTCGGCTGCGCCCGCGAGGTCCGCGTGTGCGATATTGGCGCGAGCAATCTCCGCGTGCTTCGGGCTGGCTTCGAGCGTGATCAGACGCCCGTTGGCAGGCAAAGCGCGGGCTAGCCAGATCGTGCTGTACCCGCCGAGCGTGCCTATTTCGAGGATATTTTTCGCGCCGTGGCTCTTGGCCAGTATATGAAGGAACTTGCCTTGTATCGGCGAGACGTTGATTGGATCGAGGCCCGCTGCATTGCTCGATTCAAGAGCGGATTCGAGCGCGGGATCGCGCGGAATGTACAGGTTCGAAAGGTACGTATCGACTGCAGCCCATGTCTGTTCGGTCATGTTTATCCCATGTGAAGTGCTTGGCGTTGCCATGCTTCGATTCTAAGCTAAAATTGCGCGGTCTGCGATTCGCAGGGCAGTTTCGCAGCGTATCTTCTTTTTCTCCCTCCCACTGCGCGCTGTCGCCAATACTCCCAATCCATTGTGCAAAGTGTCAGAATGTTTTCGTGAAGCAATGCAGCCTCCGCGCACAATCCGATTTTATCCATTTGCGCTCGCGGACCTATGTGCGCTGGTTCTCGCGACGGCGGTCACGCTGCACGCGCAATCGCCCGCCGCACAAAATCGGGCGCCAGAGAGCCCCGCGCAGCAAGCTTCGGCATCCGATGTGCCCACGTGGCAAAAAGCGGCTGGCGGTCATTTCGAGTTTGACGTCGCATCGGTAAGAGAAGACGCACCGGATGCGTCGGGTCAGCGAGTCATGCCAACGTCTAACGTGCCGCTTGCGCCCGGCGACGCGTTTTCTCCAACGGGCGGCCTCTTCCAAGCCACTCATTGGCCGCTGATCGTGTATATCTCCTTCGCGTATAAGCTCCAGCCCGGCCAACTGCAATCCGTAAATAGCGACCTTCCGAAATGGGCCGCGCAGGACTTTTTCGATATCCAAGCGCGCGCCGCGGGCAATCCCACGAAGGATCAATTCCGGCTGATGATGCAGTCGCTGCTCATCGAACGCTTCAAGCTCGCCATCCATTCGGAGACGCGCGAACAGCCGGTCTTCGCCGTGGTGCTCGATAAGCCGGGGAAACTGGGCCCGCAGCTTCGCAGGCACACGGACGATTCGCCCGCGTGCGCTCCGGCAACGGCCGCGTCCGCACTGCCCTTCACAAGGGACACGGTCGAGGGCGGCTATCCGGCGGAGTGCGGCTCGGTCATGATGATTCCAACGGGCAGGCAGGGCATGCTGGGCGTCGGCGGGCGAAATGTGACGATGGGCATGATCGCGAGTACGATCGACGGCGCGGGAAATTTAATCGGTGAATTAGGGCGACCAGTGATGGATGGCACCGGAATGACAGGAACGTTCGATTTCCGAATCGACTTCGCGCCGCAACTGCCTTTCCTGCCGAATCCCGCAGCGGACCAGAACGCGCCAACATTCCTCGAAGCGCTGAAAGACCAACTGGGCTTGAAGCTTGATTCGCAGACGGGCGAAGTGCAGGAAATCGTTGTCGATCACGTCGAGCATCCCACCGCGAACTGACGCGATGTAGCGGACTTTTGGTCGCGCGCTTTTTGTTCGCGCTTTTCTGGCACGATCCCTAGCGCGGAACCATCTGCACAATCCAATAGGCCTGCACGTAAGCAAGCGCGCTGATGAGCCCGGCGAAAATCACCGAATGCCAGAACGTGGAGCGCAGCACTTTCCCTTCCTGCGCTACGAGGCCGACCGTCGTCACGCCAATCGCGATATTCTGCGGCGAAATCATTTTGCCCGCGACGGCGCCGGAAGAATTCGTCGCGGCCAAAAGCACCGGACTGATGTGCAGTTGATGCGCCACGACGACCTGCAAATTTCCGAAGAGCACGTTGCTTGCGGTGTCGCTGCCGCTCAAAAAGCACGCGACCCAGCCGAGATAGCTGCTCAGAACCGGGAAAATGTGGCCGGTGCGCGCCATCGCGTCGCCAAGCGTGTAAGCCATTCCCGAATAATTGTAGAGATATGCCATGCCGACGATCACAATTGTGGTCAGGCCGGGAATCCTAAGCTGGCGAAACGTTGTCCATCCAGAGCGTGCGATCGCTCTTGGTCGCGCCCGCAAGAGAACGGCGGAAAGAAGGACGGCTACAAGCACTGCCGTTCCCGTTGCAAGCGGCTGGTACGTATAAAGCGCGGCGTAAGGCTTCTGGTACAACGTGATCAGCACTGCGTTGTGAAGCCTGGGTACGTGAATCGCAAGCTGACCGTGCACGGGCACGTTCAGCAGCGACCACAGAACCACGACCACCGCGAGCAGAATCCAGGGCATCCATGCCGAGAATGCCTGCGCGGCCGAAAGTCTCTTGCCGGTTTCGAACGCTGGTGGCGCTTGTGCGTCGCCCAAATTTTCCGATTGCGGCTTCCAAACTCGGAGGAATCCCAGCAGCACGATCATCGAAAGCCCGGCGGCCAGAATGTCCGCTGTGAATGGCCCCCAGTAATTCGACACGCCAAATTGCGTTGCGGCGAAGGTCACACCCGCGATTAGTGCCGCAGGCCACGTTCTCCGCAATCCGCGAACGCCGGCCACAACGGCTACGAGGTACAGGGGCAGAATCAGCGACATCACGGGAACCTGACGCCCCACCATCGCCGAGAGCTTCATCAGGTCGAGACCCGTCACGCCGGCGAGTGCCACAATCGGAATGCCCAGCGCGCCAAACGCCACCGGCGCGGTATCCGCGATGAGCGCCACCTTCACGGCCATCGCCGCGTCGTATCCAAGCCCGACAAGCAGGAACGCGCTCACGGCCACTGGCGCGCCGAATCCTGCCGTGCCTTCGAGCAGCGCGCCGAAACAAAACGCCACCAGAATCACTTGTATGCACGGATCGGACGAGACATGCTGCTCAATCCAATGCCGCAGCAGTTCGAATTTCCCGGTGTCGACCGTCAGATTGTAAAGCCACAGCGCGCACAGCACGATCCACAGAATCGGCCAGACTGCGTAAACGCCTCCGTAGATTGTGCTTGCCGCCGCGAGCACAACCGGCATGCGCCACACAAACACGGCCAAAGCCGCAGCCGTGGCCAATCCCCACAAAGAAGAAAAGAGCCCGCTCTTTCGCAAGCCGCCCATCAAGATCAGCACGACGATCAGAGGCAAGGCGGCGAGCAGTGCAGAAAAGAGAGGCGAATGCGCAGGATCAAGAGGCTGGGGCCATATTGCCGCAAGCGCAAGAGCCATGGAAGCTCCTCAAACAATCGGCGGCGATTCTACTAGAAGAGTGGCGCTGCGGCCCTACAATATTTCAGGAGGCAGACCGACCCGATTTACGGTTATGTAGCGGCCGACTCGGCTTTCAGTCGGGCGCTCTTTTGCTCACAACGTAGCGAGCAGTCCCGCAATCAGCGCCGCCCGCTCCGCCAGTTTCCCGATCACGAGATGCTCATTCAGCGCGTGCGCGCCATCGCCCACAACGCCCAATCCATCGAGCGTGGGCACGCCGAGCGCCGCCGTGAAATTCCCGTCCGATCCTCCGCCCGTCGAACCTTCGCCCAACTCAATTCCCATCTCGCGCGCGATGGTCTGCGCATGCGCGAAGAGCTTCTTTACGCCCGCCGTTCGCTCGAGCGGCGGCCGGTTAATCCCGCCGCGCACTTCGATCCTTGCGCCTTTCAAAATCGGCTTCATCGCCTGCAAGCGGCGATTTACGCGCACTACGTCCGCCAGCCGAACACAACGCACATCCACCTGCGCGCGCGCCTCTGCCGGCACCACGTTCGATGCATTCCCGCCTGAAATCACCGTCGCCTGCACCGTAATTCCGCGTGACGGATCGTTCATCTTCATCAGCCGCTCGATTTGCAGCGCCAACTCATGCACGGCATTCACGCCCGCGGCCGGATCGATTCCCGCATGCGCCGCCCGTCCACGAACGATGATTTCCGCCGTGCCCACGCCCTTGCGCTGCGTCTTCAAGTCGCCGCGCGGCCCGAGCGACGGCTCGAGCACAAGCACGGCATCGCTGCGCCGCGCTTCAGCCTCGATCAATTTCCGTGACGTATGGCTCCCGATCTCCTCATCCGAATCCCAGAAAAAAACGAGCCGCTTCGCCGGCTTGAGTCTCGCCTCGCGCAGCGCGTCAATGGCAAACAGCGCCAGTACGAGACCGCCCTTCATGTCGAACGTCCCAGGGCCAAACGCGCGTCCGCCAGCGACGCGAAAAGGCATGGTACGCAGCGTTCCGACTGGATAGACGGTATCGAGGTGCCCCAATATCAATAGCTGCCCTGAAGTCCGGCTGCCTCGCGGCAGCGCGATTTCGGCGCGAACATGATTACCCCGTTCGGGCTGCCGAATCACGCGCACCGCAGCTCCGCGCCGACGCCATTCGCGCGCCACCATCTCTCCAAATCGATCCACGGCCGTCTTATCCGCACTCGGCGATTCGCATTCCACAAACTGCCGCAGCGCCGCAAGCATTCCCTCCTTGCGCCCGCGCAGCAACCGCACTGCTTCTCGCATTAGAAAATCGCCGCTCATATACAAGTGCATGAGCCTAAGCAGAAATCCCTGCATTTGCAACAGCAGCGGCCATTTCTTCGGCGGAATTGCGCCGCGATACGAACCTGAACTGTATAACGGCTAATTTGATTAGTGCGCAGGAGGCGCTGCAGCCGGCACATTAGTCGGCGTCGGATTCACGGGATTGAATTTCGCGGCCAGCTCGGGCGTGGAAACAATCTCAGAAGGCTTCGCGTCCGTCGCCTTGGCCGCCTCAACCGCAAAAACGTAGCTCGGCCCGAACATATTGCTGCGGAAGATCACCATGGTCTCGTCCGGCGAAAAACGTACATTTGGCTCGAGCCGGTAATTATGGTGCGCCATGTTGACGAGGCGTTCGGACCGAAGCACGCCCGGCTGCCAGAAATCCGGCTCATTCAGCGCGCCTACACCGGTAATCTTCTTCGGACGGAACAGGCAAATCCACTCCCCATCCGGTGCTTTGGCCACCTGCCCAGGATCGCCGCCATCGCCTGTGAACAAGTCCGCATTCTTCGTCAGGTTGAAGTGAATCGACCATTCATTGCGCTGCATGTGATAGGCCGTCCGCTCGCCCGTTTCCAGATTGTAGCCGGCAAGGAAGAAATCCTCGCCACGCGGATATTGCCAGTCATACCAAATCGTCTTGCCGTCGAGCCCCCAGAACTCGTGGCCGAAAATCTCCATCGTCATCGTCCGCTTGTGAACCAGCGTGTTGTGCGTGCCATCGGCACGTATGGTCCAAATCCGATCCACCTTCTGCCACGGCCCTTCATGGCAATACATCAAGAGTTCGGGGTCCGAAGGAGAAAACAGCAAGTGGTTGATCCAGTCCGTCGAATGCAGCAGGATTTTCATCTTTCCATTGTCCGGTCCGGGGCGAAGATCGATCGTGTAGAGCAGCAGCGGCTGCCGCGAGGCGAGCCGACGCTCCATCATCTGCCCCTTGGATTCGGCTTGCACGTCTCCCGCTGTCCCATTGTTTTGCGGCGGTCGTGGCTGGTTTCCCGCCACCGCAGGTCCGTCGTTCATCGTTCCTGCCGCGAGCGTCTCGTCGGCGTTGATCGTGATCACGCTTTCTCCGCGCTCGAGCCCACCGACGACTCTCGTCACCTCGCCGGTATACATATCCGCTCTGTAAAGCCCGTTGCTCTTCGTCTCACCATCGAACTTTGTAAAAAAGACCGATGGCGTTTTGCGTCCCGCCTGCACGAGATGAACCGCGTACTCAAAACGCGCACGGGGATTGTTGTCACCGGCCGGAGGCGTACCGTTCGGCACAAGCAGCCGCGTCTTCCGTGTCGCGAACTCGAAGACATGAATTCCATCCAGCGCGGTGTACACCATCAGCTTGCCATCTGGGCTGTATGCATTCACATTGAAGTAGAGAGATTGTGAACCCGGCTCGTCCGTCAGCCGAAAAACGCGATGACCTGTATCCTTATCTACCCAGCTCTTCGGCAATTCCTGGGCGTAAAGAATCGAAGGCAAAAGCGCTGCGAAAGCGAGTCCCAGCGCAAAAAACAAGCGCTTCAAACTCCTTTTATGATTTCCATTTTGCAGATCGGCCACTGGGACGCCTCCGGACTCGCAACGTGCAAATAACCCCGTTTTACCGCGAATGATATAGCAGTCAGGCCTCAATTTGAATCGGGCGTTGTTATCGAGGCACAGCTTTGAACCGCCCCCAGCTACCAATTCCCCCATCTTCCTTCTTCATATAGAATTGAGGGGTTCACGCGAAGCTAAATACCGGAATGCTCCGAGGCCAAGATGATCCTCGATATTGACGCGATCTGTAAAATACTGCCCCATCGTTATCCGTTCCTGCTCGTGGACCGGATTGAAGAGATGGAGTCGCGCAAGCGCGTCGTGGGAATAAAGAACGTCACGATCAACGAGCCCTTTTTCCCTGGCCATTTTCCCAGCAAACCTGTGATGCCCGGCGTCCTGATTATTGAAGCGCTCGCGCAAACCGGCGGAGTCCTTTTGCTATCCGAAGTCGCCGATCGCGACAAGAAACTCATCTATCTAGTCGCCGTCGATAATGTCCGTTTCCGCCGCCCCGTCGTCCCCGGCGATCAATTGAATCTCGAACTCGTAGTCGTCAACATCCGTGGCACGTTCTGCCGCATGGACGGAAAAGCCCGCGTCAACGGCGAACTCGTCGCCGAAGCTTCCATGATGTGCAAGATGGTGGATCTCAGCGAACTCGAACAGCCGCAGCCCGCGCCGGAGCCTGCGGGTGCGCAAAAGTAAGGCGAAGTGAACGGAATATTGAATGAGTGGAATCGATCAACTGACTGAAATCGATCCGAGAGCGGTGATCTCGCCCACGGCCCGATTCGGCGCCGGAGTGAGAATCGGCGCCTATGCAATCGTCGGCGACGATGTTGAATTGGGCGAAGGTTGCATCCTCGATCATCACGCGATGGTCCAGGGCCCCGCGAAACTAGGCCGCAATAATCGCGTCTATCCCTATGCAGCTGTTGGAGGCGATCCGCAGGACATCACGTTTCGCGGCGAACGCGTCTGGCTCGAAGCCGGTGACAATAACGTCTTTCGCGAATTCTGCACGGTGAATCGCGGCACGGTAAAAGGCGGTGGCATCACGCGCCTCGGCAGTCACAACCTTGTTATGTCGTACGCCCACATTGGCCACGACGGCCAGATTGGCGATCACACGATTTTCGTGAACAACGCGTCGCTCGCCGGCCACGTCACCGTCGAAGATTACGCGCAGATCGGGCCGTTCTGCCAGGTGCACCAATTCTGCCGCATCGGTAAATATTCTTATATGGGCGCAAACAGCATTATTTCGCAAGACGTGCTGCCCTACTCTATCGTCGTCGCCCCGCGCGCCACAAAATGCTATGGCGCGAACAAAGTTGGCCTCGAACGCAACGGTTTTTCGGCCGAACGCATTCAAGCCATCGAACAGGCTTACCGGTTCCTACTCCGCTCCAAACTCAACACCTCGCAGGCGGTCTCAAAGATGCGCGAAACCCTCTCTGACTCCGAAGACGTCCTATCACTGGTGCGCTTTATCGAATCGGCCGAGCGCGGGCTCACAAAGTAGCGAAAGATGACGGACGCTGCTGCCGGAAACTGGGGTCTGATTGCCGGAAATGGCGATTTCCCCTTTCTTGTCCTGGAGGGCGCGCGCAGCCGCGGCATCGAAATGGCCGTGATCGCGATTCGCGAGGAGGCTTCACCTAGTCTCGAACGCGCTGCGAAACGGCTGCATTGGGTGAGTCTGGGAGAATTGAGCCGAGCCATCGAATTGCTTCACAGCGAAGGAGTAAAACGCGCCGTAATGGCTGGCCAGGTGAAGCACAACAAAATATTCAGCTCGATCCGTCCCGATTGGCGTCTCGCGAAGCTCCTCTTCTCGCTCAATACGAAGAACACGGACGCGCTGATCGGAGCAGTCGCCCGCGTCCTCGAAGACGAGGGCATTGAGCTGGTAGATTCGACAGCGTTCCTTGGGTCGCTGTTGCCCAAGACTGGGGTACTCACGAAACGAGAGCCTGACGACGCGGAGCGCGCGGACATAGAATACGGCCGGCGCATCGCGCAGCAAATCGCGGGCCTCGACCTGGGTCAGACAGTCGTCATTCGAGATCGCGCGTGCGTCGCCATCGAAGCGATGGAAGGCACCGACGAAACGATCGAACGCGCCGGAAGAATTGCGGGCGGGCAGCGTCTCGTAGTTGTAAAAGTCAGCAAACCAAAGCAGGATATGCGCTTCGACGTCCCGGTGGTGGGACGAAGGACAATTGACGTGATGAAACAAGCGAACGCAACGGCCCTCGCGATCGATGCCGGCCGAACGCTCCTCTTCGAGCGCGACGACCTGATCCGCGCCGCCGATGAAGCTGGCATCGCCATCGAGGCGTTCGCCACGCGGAAGATGGAAGCAACGAAAAAATCGTGACAGAAAAGAAGATACGCGTAGCGGTGGCAGGCGTGGGCGGCTTCGGCAAGAATCACGCCCGCGTCTGGAGCGCCATGGAAGGCGTGGAACTCGCCGCCGTCGTCGATGGAAATAAAGAGCGGGCCGTGCAAGTCGCGGCCGAATTCAACACAAAGGCTGTCGATACACTCGATGACCTCGTGGCAGCCGGGATCGACGCCGTCAGCGTCGCCGTTCCGACTACCGATCATGCGGAGGTCGGTTGCCGTTTGCTCGATGCGGGCCTCGACGTGCTTATGGAAAAGCCCATAGCTGCTTCGGTTGCTGAAGCAGACAAACTGATCGCCGCGGCAAAACGCTCAGCGCGCATTTTGCAGATCGGCCACGTCGAACGCTTCAATGGAGCCGTCACGGCGGCGCAAAAGATCATCTCCAGGCCGATGTTTTTCGAGGTTCACCGGCTAGGCATCTTCACGCCGCGGAGCCTTGATGTGGACGTGGTATACGACGTGATGATCCACGATTTGGACATCTTGCTGGCGCTCGTCGATGCACCAATCGTCGATCTGAAGGCCGTCGGCATCCCGGTGATTACAGATAAAGTAGATATCGCGCACGCGCGCGTCGAGTTCGAGACCGGCACAGTCGCGAACGTCACCGCAAGCCGCGTCTCCACCGAGCGCGTCCGCAAAATGCGCTTCTTTCAGGCGCACGAATACATCTCGCTCGATTTCACGCGGCAGGACGTGCTGCGCATCAAGGTGCAGCCTGGTAGCCCGCAGCCGGGAATTGGTTTTGAGAAATTGCCGGCCTCAGCGGAGGAGCCGCTGAAAGCCGAACTGGCCGCATTCGCCGATTGCGTCCGGACGCGAAAACCCCCGGTCGTCGATGGCGCCGCCGGACGCCATGCCCTTGAGCTAGCCGACAGGGTCATGGCTGGCATCCAAGAACATGGGAAGCGCGTCCAAG
>Ga0335085_10013239_pt1 | contig 12100 bp, 12 predicted proteins | sample Lox_Sample_45_FD_206712 | JGI IMG/M metagenome (GOLD analysis project Ga0335085, IMG submission 206712) | Soil microbial communities from Loxahatchee National Wildlife Refuge, Florida, United States - Lox_Sample_4.5 | ecosystem: Environmental > Terrestrial > Soil > Wetlands | place: USA...
AATTCCCCTGAGCCGGTATATGTCGCGTATCATGGACGGAACGTACCGCGTCCCCCGTTTCTTGCGGTGGCTTGAGGACCGCCTAGACTGCGGCCCACAGAGCTGGAAGCAATATACGCTCTCACTGCTTGTTTTTAACACTGTACTTTTTGTTTTCGGATTTGTGGTGTTGGCGGTTCAGCCCTGGATGCCTCTCAACCCCCAGCACAAAGGCATGCTCGCGCCGTCCACAATCTTTCATACCGTCATCTCGTTTATGACGAACACGGACGTTCAGCACTATGCCGGCGATGTGCACTTCTCCAATTTCAGTCAGATCTTTTTCGGGTTTACGATGTTCTTCCTGTCGGCTTCCATCGGCTTTTGTGCGCTGACGATGATGATCCGTGCTCTCCGCGGCGGGCCCACCGTCGGAAACTTCTTTGTGGATATGTGGCGAGTGGTGGCTTACATGTTCCTTCCCGCCTGCCTCCTACTGGCAGTCCTGTTTGTTCAGCAGGGCAGTCCGATGACGTTCAAAAGCTTTCACGAGGTTCACACACTCGAGCCGGCCGCCATGGGTACCCTGGACAACGGCCAACCTAAGCCACAAACCATCGTTGTCGGCCCGCTGGCCGCGTTCGTCCCGATGAAGCAATTGGGGACGAATGGTGGTGGGTTCTACGGGATGAACTCAGCACACCCGTTCGAGAATCCTACGGCTTTCACGAATTTCGTGTCGTGCGTGGCGATGATGTTGTTTCCCTTCGGCCTGGTGCTCATGTTTGGCCGCATGCTGAACCGCCTGAGTCATGCATGGCTGATTTTTGGCGTGATGATGTTCTTCATGATTGGGACGGTGGTGTGGGCAATCTACTTTGACACCTTGAAACCAAATCCTGGATTGACCGCGCATCCGGTAGCCAGAACCTATCAGATTCCCGACCCGAGTGCGCCGGGTGGAAAACGAATGGTCACGCTGCCGGCCGTCGCGGGGCTCCCCGTCGATCAGCATCTGGGCAATCTCGAAGGCAAGGAATTGCGCTTTGGGACGTCCGCCGGAGCAACGTTTGCCGCACTTACCGTGGACGTCACCGACGGCGCCGTGAACTGCGAACACGACAGCCTGAATCCCCTTGCGGGACTGTCACCCTATGTGGGTATGTGGTTGAACTGCTTCTTCGGCGGAAAAGGCGTCGGCATGATCAACATGCTGCTTTTCGTCGTGGTCGGGATCTTTATCGCGGGTCAAATGGTGGGGCGAACGCCTGAGTATTTGGGAAAGAAGATAGGTGGGCGCGAAATGAAACTGGCTATGATCGCCCTGCTGGTGCATCCGATTATGATCCTGATGCCGACCGGGATTTTTGCCGGTACCAACTGGGGCTTGAAAGCGGAGAGTAATCCTGGCGCCCACGGCTTTTCACAGATCCTCTACCAATTTTCATCGTCTTCCGCCAACAATGGATCGGCGTTCGATGGGCTCGGAGTAACTTATGGATTTAACAACAATCCCAATCCAGCGCCGACAGCCGTCGATTGGGACATAGCAAGTGCCCTAGTCATTCTGATCAGCCGTTTTCTGCCCATTATCGCGCCCATGGCGATGGCAGCGTTCTTAGGTGCTAAGAAATCCAGTCCGTTTGGACTTGGCACGCTGCGAGACGATACGCCCACGTTCGCGCTTCTGTTAGTCGGTACCATTGCGATTATCGGTGCGTTGCTCTTCCTCCCAGTAGCTGCCTTAGGACCGCTGGCGGAGCACTGGGGCCCATTGCCGTTTGGAGGTTGATATTGCGCCGCGGCGGAAAAGGAGATGCGTCGGATCTATCTACAGGGGAGTTCTATGTGGCCAATTTTACGTAGCTTCTTTCGCGAGTTTGGCCGTTCGCGCTATCGCCACAGTATCGACGACGCCCTTGCCCTTTATCGGCGAGGCGAGGTCCGTTCCGATGGCTTGACCGTCAAGGATGCTTGCGTTCGCTTGGAAATTATCTGGCACGCCAGAGATATTCACCCGTGGGATCGTGACCTTCCCGCCCACCAAAAACAGACCGAATTCGCCGAGCAAGCCTTGGACGATACCGAAGCAGCCGTCCTGAGAATCTTCGAGAGGCGACCCGAGATCGATGTTATCGACCTCATTGTATTGCAACCTAAATCTCAGGATGTATTAGCGACCGGCACAGTTCACCGCTCTGACCTGAATACAGCCCGGCCTCATCTACTCTCGGTCAATATGCGGCTCAGACAACTGGGTGTCACCTGCCGATTTGGTGCGCGTGACGAAGAACCGCAGAGTGAAACTAACTCCGGGAGCGAAGTATGCGGGCGACGACTATGTCGGTGAGGTACGCATTTCCCGTGGCCAACTAAACTGTGCGCGAAGTGCCGGGGCAGACTAGATTCGCTTTCTTTGTATTCCAGGTTATTTTTGAAGTTAAGTCATTGCGACTGACTTTTCTCTAAACACGATCACTTTTTCAGAAACATCAAAACGCGGTCGGAGGTCCATATGGCCACCCCGCACCCAAAGAAATCCGTGTCCTCTGTCCAGATTGGGCATCCAACTGCCAACGCAGAGGCCAGAATCGGCCAGTCTTCCGGATCCCGTGCAGTCAGCCGCTGGCGGGCTTCAGTCTCGAATTCGCCATAAACGTCGTTTCCGATTGGGACCTTCAGGCTTCGCAAGCAGCGCAGAAGCGAGAGCGCCTTCTCCGGGTTACCCCCGTGCTTGACGACGAGCGTTGGCAAGTGTTCCTCTGCCTGGAAGTACGCAGCTTCCGGGACGAAAAACGACACTTCTTCGGCATGCGCCTCGATCACCGCGCGCACCCGCTTGCCCAAAACCGCCCTCACCAGAATGTTGGCGTCAACGACCAGCGCTCTATTGGGCATTCCGCCTCTTCTCGCGCGCAGTGCGGCGAATTCCCTTGTATTCCTCCATCAGTTCGTCCTCGCTGGCGCCCCAGGAGGCGATCATCTCGTCCAAGTCTTTCGCCGCCGCACGCATAGCTTCGAGCTCTGCTTTGCGGCTGCGTTTCTGTGCTGGAATGTAGAAGCCGAGCGTCTCACCGTGCCGCGTGATGGCCAAAGGCGCGCCTGATTCGAGGTAATCCGCGAGCTTCTCCCGGAATTCACGTATCCCGACCTTGAGCGTTTCCATATTGTGTACTCCTTGTACACAAATTTAGCACATTTTCGACCTCGATCGCCAGCCGAATCCCTCTGACCCCGTCGTCCAAGCAGCAACTGGTTGCAAAATGCACCAAAATCGCCCCTCTTCATATTCCACATAATCTAGCCCAGTCTGTGTGAGACGCGGATGCCCCACGACTACCTGAACCCCGGAGCGCAACTGCCGCTCGTACCAGGCTTCGCGCTCTTCCGGCGCCACTTGCGTTGTGAGCACCGCTACACGAATCCCTTCCTTCGCCAGAATGCTTTCCAGCCGGCGGGTCACATCTCTCTTTTGGGTGTACACAACGTACACCTAAACATTTCTTCCCTGGTTGAGAGAGGCCCGAATTTCTTCCAAGAGCCGCCGTTCTTTCGCGTAGACGAAGTTCTCATTCAAGTCGCGCGTGGCGGAGATCAGGAACGATTCGCGCCGCCCCGTCTCGGGATTGAACTCCCGTCCCAGCAAGTCTCCGAAGCCGTAAGGCCGATCTGGATACGCCAGCAGGGCATTCAACGCGACGCTGATGACCGACTGGTTGCCGCGGTGCTCGAGCAGCGCCGCCTTGATATCCTCTTCCAATTGGTCGTAAGCCTCCTGGAGCGGCTGATTTATCTCCACGGCGACGACTTCCTCCCGATAGGGAGGGAGAGCGTCAGAAATGTCTTCGAGCGAAACAAAAGCCCCGAGGCTCATCAGGTGACGGCCGAACAGCAAGGGCGACGCTCCTGGCCGGTGGCGGACACGTGTCGTAACTCGCGCATCCGAGCAGGCGTTGTCGGCCGGTTCGATCACGGTGATCTTCTCGAGCAAACCGTACGTCTCCGTAAATGCCCTAACGCCAGCCTCACCATGCTCAAAGCCTTCCTCGAGCATCGGTGAAGGTCCAAGACGAAACAGGATATTGAACAAATCCGCTGCGTAGCCGCCCAAAAGGGTTGCCGGTGAGTACGGCAATGCGCCCGGCACAGTTGGCGAGTGTCCCTAACGCGTTGCCTTGGGCCGTGTCACCTCCCTTCAGCTCATGAACTTCATCCGCGATGGCGCAGTCGAAGAAACCATCACTCATGTAGCGCCCGACGAAATCCACCGGCGCAAACCGACGAACCTTGTTGCCATCAGCTTGCCAGAGGGGGCTATACAGCGGTCTCCGGGCATGATTGGTTCCCTCTGCTTTGCCGAGTATTTCGCTGAGCTTTGCCTTCTTGAAGTCCATCGCCAGCAGGCGCTCACCATCTTCACCGAAGTAGACCGGAGCCCCGCTGTCTGGATTGACGACGCTGCCCTGATAGCGGCCACTGCGAGCCACTTGGTAGGCGTGGCGCCAGAAAAACCCTAGCTTTGCTCGATCGCGTCCGACCACAAATACGGATGGACACGAACAGATCTCCGCCCAACGCTTGCGGGCGGAGGCGAAATTCTTGTGCAGGCGCAATTCCGTGAGACTGGTGTGCAAGCCCTCGCGGATGATGCGACCGTTGCGCAGTTTGACTTCGTTCACGCCATATCGGCTTCCGCCATTCGTGGGGTTCCGCAGGGAATCAATCATGAACACGCGCACACGCGGGAGTGTCAAGAGAGCTTCTCTGCTCCACTTTTCGCAAACGTGACCCGGCGCCATCACCAGTGCGTTATATCGCCGGCCCTCGGCATGGGTGTGCACCGCACCAAGCGAGATGAGGGTTTTCCCTGTGCCGCACTCTGCAATCACTGCACCCGCTCGAGCCCTTTCCCAAAGCCGAACTAAACCCATAATGGCCAAGGTCTGGGCGGCGAAAGGCTTGCGAAGCAGTTTACCTATCAGCGCAGATGGCGAGTCCTCTACGGCGTGCAAGGGGGGGAAGGATTTCAAAATTCTGTCGCCGAGCTCATTGGCGTACGTCATGAGGTATTGGGAGATGTCTTCGGGTACAGGCATGGTGGCTCCTCCGATTTGGTCTGGGTCAAGCGAACAATTGAAAGGATTGTGCCAAAGGCGGGAATAGACTTTGGGATGCGAAAACGCCCTCAAAGAAGGGTGATTAGCGCGCGGCGGCTGCTGCCGATTCGATTGTGGCGAGCGGCACTTCGCGCGTCTCGATGCGAAAGCTGCACTGTCTTGGGATCGCGGTGAAGGCGACGGAATCGGCGCGCGCGATCATTCTTTCGCACTCTACGGCGGCGCACTGACTGGGTGCGACGCAGAAATCCTTGGCGACACGGACAACCCCGTTTTCTTCGATCTTGAGCTCATCGAGCTTGTCCCCCAACCCAGGACTCGTAACTTCGCGATCTTCTACCTCCGACCCCGCCCATGGGTCGAAGTAACAAACCACGAAATGAGCCCAATAGCACATTTCGTCGATATGGGGGTCCAGATTTTCGAGTTCTTTCAACGCCGCGATCCGCCGCCGGGCCAACGCCGCGAGTTCGGGGGTCAAGTCCAAGAGGGCATATTCACACCCTCCACTGTAATGTTCGTTGCCGCTTGTTACCTTCAGTACGACACGCACGATTGATCCTCCTCCCCCGGGATAGCGCGACCGGCCGTAACCTCATCGATTCGGTTCAGCGCTTCCGAATCATCCTCACCCACCCGGAAGAAACTTTGGGTTTGAGTCCAGCGGACGGGACCGTTTTCCTCCGGAAATCGGATTTCTTTTCGTCGTAGTGCCCTTCCAATCCATTTTAGAAACGTCTTCTTCGTGCCGGAGACCATGACCGGCGTACATCCCAGCCCAATCAACGGTCTGATCGCCCCGCGCCGACGCAATTCCGCGTTGAACCAGTCGGCCCACTCCGCCACCACGGGTAGTCCAAACCGCTGCGCCATGCGATACAGCACAAAATTCCGGTCGTCATCGCATAGCACGGTGCAGTTGCCTTCCCGGTCGGCGCCCGGGCGGGTTTTTGCCACCTCGGCGGAGATGGCAACCAAGTGCCGGATTGGCCGGCGCCCGGCAAGAGCGAGGGTTCCACGAAAGCACTGCGCGTCGGCGCCCAGACTACCGGTCATGGGTTCAATCCCCGGACCCTGGATGGTGAAATGACTCTCTTCTTTGATGGCTGCCCAGATCGCGCCCACGTCGGCGTCCCCACCGATTACCGATAGAAGGTGAATTTTCGACCTGTCCTTTTCGGCTTCACCCACCAGCCGGTCCAGGCGAAGCCGGATGTGCGTGGTCGTGTCTTTTAATCGCTTCGTGAATTCCAGGATTCCCAAGCGCTCATGCGCGTTTTTCATGCGACTCCTTCCTGCGGTCAGCCACTGAATTCATCGAAGGGGCCTCGACCACAACGTGTGGTGGCCGAGGCCCGCGGCACCTCCTCTCTCTCAGGCTTTCCAAGTGCCCGGAGCTGGGGAATGGCGTTCGTGGCAAGGTTATTTGAGAGTTGCGATTTCGCCAGTAGCATAGATAAGGGTCAGTTCATTCGAGAAGCGTTCCCGGTCGGTGATCGTCACAGTCCCGTCTTCCTCTTGCTCGTTCCTGTCCACTACCTTTACGGAATGCCATGCAGCCAAGTGTCGATCATTTCCGGCGCCAAAAATCCCATCCAACATGGAAGACACAGCCAGTAAGGCGGTGTGTCCCCCATGGAGTGGGGTCAGGGGGCGTCCTGAATTGGCGGGAGGCTCGGCAAAGAGAATGCGCGCGGCTTGGCGGTAGGCCGCGGACTGCGGCAACAAGTCCTCAACTTCATCCAGTGGGAGGCCACGCGATATAAGCTGAACCGGCCCGCCAGGTGGCACCTTGTATTGCGCGTCGGGTTCTGAGGACAGGGTGGGAAGCTGCATGAAGTCTCTCGCCAGGCTGGCGAATTGGAGTCGCGCGCGAGCGATGTCTGAGTCCTGCAAACGCTCCCGTTCGCGGCGGTCCCGCCGCCGGCAAATGACGGCCACTTGCTTGTAACGCACACATTCCGGCGCTTCCAAGCGGTAGATCCGAACGTCACGAAAGTGTGAGGCGAGAATCTGTCCGCAATCAGCGAGTCTGTCACCGGGAATCACGAACACCAGAACGCCGCCGTGCTTCAGCCAACGATAGGTGTGGCTCAGGAAAACCTGCTCAGTACGGCCACTGTGACCATCCGCTGAAGGTTGGAGAGTCCAGTCGTAAGGAGGGTTCTCATACAAAAGACCAAGGCTTTCGACCGGACAATGCACGTCCAAAGTGTTGCCTTGAATTATGTGGGCAATCGTCTCCCTGGCCTGTTCGGCACGGTAGGCATCCAACTCAATGCCATAGCGAAGTACTTGGGCGCCGCTGGTGATGGCCGCGAAAGCGCCGCCGTCCCCGACGCAAGGGTCGAGGGCTGAAGAGGGTTGTTCTGGATATAACAGGAATTTGCGAATTCGCTGAGCTTCCGATAATGGTAACGGAAACCAGCCCAGCTTGAGACGTCCGGTCCAGCGCATGCGGAGCTACCTTCTTTCATGGATTCTTTCTCTCTGACTGCGTAAGCAATGCGAAGAAGGCCAATGATCTGATCATCTGCGGGCGGTTTGGAACCGGCATATATTGCGGTCAGAAGCGCATCCGCGATTTGCCGACTCCACGTCCAGAAGGGAGAAGACTTTCTTCCCAACATCGATTTGCTGCACAATTAACGACGGAGAACCGATATGCCGCTAAAACTCGAAGAGATCCGCGGCCTTGTCTTGCAGGCACTGCGACAGCCCCGATGGGGTCAAGTCGTGGACCTCGAAATTGCCGTTGGAAATCTAAAATCCAAAATGCAAGCTGCTCCGCGACACAGCCCCGCATTCGTCGCTGACGGACGGGCTTACCTCGAACGTGGCGAATCCAGCCTCATTCAGGAAGTTATCTGGAGCTTCATAATCGAAGGGCTTTTGATTCCCGGCCTTGACGACAGCAATCAAGGTTGGCCATTCCTGCGACTTACAGCGTACGGGCAGCGATGTATTGAGGAACATCAGATACTTCCACACGACCCTGAAGGGTATCTCACAGACTTTCAGCGGTCTGTTCCGTCAGCTGATCCGGTCATTCAGGAGTACCTTACCGAAGCCCTGCAATGCTTTCTCCGTGACCTCCATCGAGCCTGTGCTGTCATGCTTGGCGCAGCCAGCGAGAAGGCAATTTTGTTGCTTATTGAGAGCTATGCGGAGTCGATTGCCGATCCGAACAAGAAAATGCAGGTGAAGGGTCAGATTGAAAAGGCTCCCTCGATCTTTCGCAAGTATGAGGCCTTTGAGAAGGGTTTCGCAAACATCAAGGCCAAGTTGCCAAGGCAGCTCGCAGAAAACGCGGATTCGCTGCTCCGCGGCATCTTTGACCTGATCCGTAATAGCCGAAATGATGCGGGGCATCCAGCGTCCGGCATTCTGATATCGCGGGACAGCAACTACTCTCATTTGCGTCTTTTCATCCCATACTGCAAACGAATCTACGAGCTGATCCTTTGGTTTGCAGCGAATCCGACGTAAAGTGCCTGGACCATGGAGCGTCCAAATGTCACAAGGTCCATCGCTGCTCTTCGATAAATCGACTCTCGAAAGCCTCAGTCTTAATGAGGCAGCTTTGCTGGACAACTTCTATCGCTGCACGATTACACCCCTGTTCTTTGTCGAGTGCCTGGCTGATCTGGAGCGAAAGATGGTACGCATGAAAGGAAGGCCAGAGCAACTCGTCGGCTCACTCGCGGAGCGCACGCCGGACCTCCAATCAATGATGAATATGCATCACATGCAAATTCTGGTAGGAGAACTATCCGGGCAATTCACTCTGGATTCTGTATTGCTTCGGCCGGTGGTCGCATCAGGGAAGGTCGTAGAATTAGGGGACTCGAAGGGGATGGTATTCCAAGCGAGCGATGAGGAAGAGGCGATGCAGCGCTGGGCGCGTTATGACTTCCTGGGACTCGAACGGCAAATCGCCAAACGCTGGCGGAAAATGATCGAGGAGATTGACCTTCAGAGCATGTCCACCACCGTATTGAAAGCCATCGGACCGTGGCGCAAGCCCACGTCGCTGCAAGATGCTCGCTCGTTAACCGATAACATCATCGACAATCTGGACCAGGAATGGCTTCTGCACTTTGGCCTTGCGCTGCTTGGTGTACCGGAGGCGACACAGCCCGTCGTGAATCAATGGCGGGCGGATCGGAAAAGACCGCTCCGCAGTTATCGCCCATACTTCGTTCACATGCTGTCGATCAACATCTTTTTCAGCCTCGTTCTTCCGACTCAACTTTTGAGAAATGTGAAGGCCAGTCACCAGATCGACCTGGCATACCTCTATTACCTTCCATTCTGCGCAGTTTTTTCGTCGAGAGATGACTTTCACGTTCAAGTAGCGCCCCTCTTCATGCACCCGGCACAGCAATTCGTGCATGGAGACGATCTAAAGGCGGACTTGAAGAAGCTCGACGAACTGTACCGTCAGCTTCCAAAGGAGACCCTCGAAAAGGGCTTTTACTCCTTCGCCCCGTCTCCGCCTGACGACAGCAGTTATCTCATAACGCGCCTATGGGATGCCTATCTGCCGAGGTGGCGGAAAGCTTCAAAAAACGCTGTTGAAGTCCCGGAGAAGATCAAAGAGGCGCTCAAGGACCTCATAGACAAGCATCAGAAAGCGGTTCCAGCGGCCCACCAAACGGTTGTGAATACCGACCAATTGGCCTTTGCCGAGATGTCGAGACAGATTAAGCCGAAGAAAGGTGATTACTTCCGCATCGGGAAGGACGTCGTCCTTAAGAACCACCAGGAAGAACTCAAGCGGAACGTCAAGACTTATCCACCCGGCACGCAGTTTGCCCACCTCCTGGAGCAACTTGCGAGCCTTCTCCAGGATGAAAAGTGCGCCAATATTGAGGTGGCGTTCATAAGCTACAAGTTGGATGACCAGGGCAACAAGGTTCTCGACGACAATATGCATCTGGCGGAGATTCGTCCCATTGCTGTCTACGGCCTCACCGAGAGGACTCGTCAATCCCTGAGACTGGAATATGAAAGATTTCCACTGCTGTCACTGCTTGTCCTGTGGACTAGGTATGGCGCGGGCAAACTTGGCATCATGAAGTTTCATGCGCTAGCCGAAAACGAACCCCTTCCAAGCGATGTTGGTTTTGAGAAATGGGAAGCTAAGGCAATCTGCAGTTATCTCGACCGTCACAGTCTGTAAGTCTTTCAAAAATCGAGCCACAGGTATCGGCGCGACCGCCAGAAGGTGCAAGTGCCCAAACGGGTAATTTTCGTGGCCAGCGTAGCGGATAGCATCATATCACTCATAGTATATTTTCATTGAAATCAGAGAATTACGGAGAGTGTACCCCAATTTGACGGCAGTTCTCAAGCTGGCTATGCTGCATTTGGGATGACCGTTAAGCCCACAACTGAATCGGCCCCAACGATCCGGCGCGGGTTGCTATTGGCGACCATACGGGAGGGTGATAAAACGGCCTGCCACTTCAGCGATGGCAGCAACGTCTACGTTTCCAACGTCCTGGGTGCTCACATCCGCCCTGGCGATGAAATCACCTTTCCTCTGGTCATTGACTCCCCCGGCGCCAGGACCGAAATCTGTATTCGCAAGGCCCCTTCCGCCGGTGGAGATCACGATCTGTACCAAGCGCCTATCAGTTATGCCGGGCAACCCAAGGCCGATAGGCGGGGGCGACTCTACGTGCGGGTTGAGGTTTCGACAGGCCGACTGGGCATTTCCTCCATTCACCTGCCTTGTGACGTGGTTCGCGACTATTTTTACAGCCCGGCACGCGGTGAGCCCTGGATGCGCCAGCCAAGCTTCTATGACGTCCTGCGTACCACCCCGTCAGCATCGCTCGCTGAACTGCGATTAGCATTCCGGCTCCGGCAATTGGAACTTCGCGCGGCTGGAGCTTCCAAACGCGACCACGCCACGCTGGAGCGAGCCTTCAACATCTTGGCACAGCCGGAATTACGGTCTTGTTACGACTCGTTGCTAAAGGATTCGTCGGCGCCGACGCTCTTTCCGTATGGGGGGTTCGGTTCGATTTTGGTTGCCGGGAATCGCTCGCGGGATGGACTGACATTTTTCGCCACGCAAGTCCTCTCCTTCCTCCCAGAGTGCCGAGAGCGCCGGTTTCACGCGCCGATGCGCCTTTTTGACTTTCACAACGACAGGGCCATATACCGCGACGCCCGAAGGAAAGTCGCGGTGACGCTCGATCAGTCAGGACTGCCGCTCACCTGGAACACCACCTGGAACCAGTGGAAACATTTGCTGGGCGCCAAGGTCGAACTGAAGGGAACCTTCGTTGAAACCGGGAGATACCGGCATCGGCGTGGGGAGTGGCAGTTGATGAAGTGGGAAACGGCCTTGCCCAGCCGCATTGAGGTAAAGGTGCCAGCGAACATCTCTGCGCAGATTGAGGCGGCTCGAACCAGTTTCCACCGTTTTGGCAAGTTTTCGGAAGCGTTGGGCAAAATCCGCGACCGCATCGAACATGAACCACTGGAAAGGGATCATCTGCGCAGCCTCTGCTGGGACCTGGGTCTTCCGGGCGACTTCGACATCACTCAAATCAACTGGCAACCCAGCTATGATGCTCTTTTCCTCCGCGAACTCTCCAAGCGAGCACGGCGACTCTACCTCTTCAGGCGCGAGTACATCCTGGAATTGGAGCGTTGTTTGGTCATTGAGACTCCCCAGCCCGGCCACGCCACGTACCTCTTTTCAAAGCCTCGAACCATCGAAGAGTTCCTTTCATTCTACATAACCTGCGCCAAAGGTGAAATTCGACGGAACGCCGGCAACTTAGCAGAGAAACTTGGCTATCTGGGACGCATTGCCCATGGCACAAACCCCCGAATTTGGTTGAAGGAGTTGAAAAGCCGGCTGGGCGAAACAGTTGACTTCGAAGCCGAGGGGCAGTGAAACAAGCTTGTGTTAGGGACCCCGGCTTTGCAGCGGCTTGACAGAGCACTGCAATGAGTATACCATGGCCGTGGTATATATCATG
>Ga0335085_10013240_pt1 | contig 12100 bp, 12 predicted proteins | sample Lox_Sample_45_FD_206712 | JGI IMG/M metagenome (GOLD analysis project Ga0335085, IMG submission 206712) | Soil microbial communities from Loxahatchee National Wildlife Refuge, Florida, United States - Lox_Sample_4.5 | ecosystem: Environmental > Terrestrial > Soil > Wetlands | place: USA...
AGGTCGGTCTTCACCGTCGATACATCGGTCTTGACTCCGCTCACATCGGTCTTGACGCCGCTCACGTCGGTCGAAACCGCGTCCAGCTTGTTGCTGGCGCTGGTGGTCGCGTCCTTTAACTGGGATAGCTCGCTCGAAACCTCCTTCTGCTGGTCGTCCAGGCGGCGCGCCAGAGCGGTGCTTTGTTTCCTCGTCTCCGAGCGCGCCTGCATCAGAGCCGAACTGGCCGCATCGTTGGCGCTCTTGATTTCGGCGTTGATGGCGTGCAGCCGTTGTTCCAGCAGGGACGTCGTGGCGTCGTTGATCTTGGCAAGCTGTGCCTGGGTGCTCTGCTGCGATTGGGTCAAATCGTCGCGGAGCTCGTTGGACCGGACCAGCAGGAAACCATCGCCGGCTAGCGCCAGGATGAGGCCGCCGCTGAGGGCGGCAATCAGGACCGGATGCGTGTTGTGCACCACGGGTTTGTCCAGTTCGTTCGACATTCTCTTTAACTCCTTTGGAGGGCCAGGCTTGCCGATCTCCGAATGTTAGCCCTGACCATCGGCGACGAAAGATGCAAGCTCGATTCCACACCGCAACAAATTCAATTTGCGATGTTTTAAAAAGCACTTAGCGAGCTTTCGCCCGCGGCAGCCGGCCGATTCACCTTCGTAATCTTTACGCGAGCCGGGCGAACTTACAGGATTATTTTTTATAATGCGATCAACCTAGTACCAATTATTGGGAATCATTCATCATCCGGAGATGCAACAATTTGACGGCAAAATGTCGTCCCGCCGCACGCCTCTCGGAAAGCTTCGAATGGCTCAACGTGCGTTATGCTGAGATTTGGATCCCCATCGCGCCGAGCGCGTCTCGGAAAGCATCCGCGAAGAACTGGAAGAACTGATCGGCTACGAAATGTCGGACCCCCGGGTCGGTTCGGCCAGCGTCAGTGAAGTCCATCTTTCGCCGGATTTTCGCCATGCCCACGTGCAGCTCATCCTACGCGGAAGCGCTGAGGAACAGGCGGCCACTCTGGGAGCGATCAATCACGCTAAGCAGTTCCTGCGCCATCAGTTAGCAGAACGGCTCCAGCTTTTCCGTACTCCCGACCTGCATTTTGAGGCGGCGCTCGCCGCAGATTTGGGCGCAAAAGTCCCCAACATTCTGAAAAGAATCAGGCGAGGCCGGCCTCGGGATGCCGATGAGGGCGAAAAAAAGACGATTTCATGAAACGTGATGTGCTAACTTTGTTCTTAGGGAAAAACCAGCCCTCGCACGTGAGGATTTCCGGTTCCGGCCGATTCGTTCGCCGTAATTCCCGCGTCCTCATTCGTGAAGCTCGATAACCAGGAGTAAATGATGCGCGTGGCTACAATGAACAGCCGCTTTCTCGACGCCTGCCGCCGCCGGCCGACCGATGTTCGGCCGGTCTGGTTCATGCGGCAGGCCGGGCGGTACATGAAGCAGTACCGCGAGATCCGCGCGAAGCACACCATTTTAGAAATCTGCAAACGGCCGGATCTGGCCGCGCAAGTGACCTTGCAGCCGGTGGAAGTTCTCGACGTGGACGCCGCCATCATTTTCGCGGACCTGCTGCTGCCCGTCGAACCAATGGGTCTGAAGCTGCGCTTCGTCGCCGGCGAGGGTCCGTCGATTGATAATCCGGTGCGAACTTCCAGCGACATCGACAGCCTTTCGATCTCCAATACGGACGAGCTCGGTTATGTCGGCGAGGCGATTCAACTCGTTGTAAAGGCACTCGCCGGACGCGTGCCGGTCATCGGATTCGTCGGCGCTCCCTTTACCATGGCCAGCTACATGATCGAAGGCGGACCGTCGCGCAATTTCATCCGCACCAAGCAGATGATGTATCGCGACGAAACGCTGTGGCGGCGGCTGATGGGCAAACTGGTGGATGTGCTCGGATCGTTCGGCGTATTGCAGGTGTCGGCCGGCGCCCGAATTATCCAGACGTTCGATAGCTGGGTGGGCGCGCTCGGACCGGACGATTACGTGCGTTACGTCGCCCCTTACTCACGCGCGCTGATTGAGCGAATTCGCGCAGCGGGAGTACCCGTGATCCATTTCGGAACCGGCGCCGCGGGCTTCTTCCGCGAACTGCACGCCGCCGGCGGAGATGTAATGGGCGTCGATTGGCGCGTCAACATCGATCAGGCCTGGATGGACATCAGCTACCGCTCCGCAGTGCAGGGAAATTTGGACCCCGCCGTGCTCTTCGCACCATTGCCGGAGCTGCGCATGCGCGTTCACGAATTGCTGAAGCGCACCGGCTCCCGGCCGGGGCACATTTTTAATCTGGGCCACGGAATCCTGCCGGAAACCCCGGTGGAGAACGTGAAGGCGTGTGTTGAAATCGTCCGCGAATTCAAACCATAAGCGCGTCATCGTCATCGGCGGGGGAATTGCAGGGCTCGCCGCCGCCTATGACCTGAAGCGCGCCGGCGTGGACTGTACCATCTTCGAAAAACGCCCGCGGCTGGGCGGCGTCATCGAAACCTGCCGCTGGGAAAACTGCACCCTCGACAACGGTCCCGACAGCTTCATCTCGCAAAAGCCGGAGGCACTGGCCCTGATCAAGGAAATCGGCCTTTCCGACGAATTAATCGGATCGAACGACCACCAGCGCACTACCTTCATCCTCAAGAAAGGCCGCCTGGTGGCGCTGCCGGAAGGCGTGATGATGATCGTGCCTTCGAAGATCATGCCGATGGTGAAATCGCCGCTGCTCAGTTGGGCGACCAAGATCCGCATGGGGCTCGAACTGCTGCGCCGGCCGGGCAAATCGGCGGATCGCAGCGTGGCGGAGTTTGTCGTCGATCATTTCGGACAGGAAACGCTCGATTATCTGGCTGAGCCGCTGCTCTCCGGAGTCTATGGCGGCGACCCGGCAGAACTGAGCATCGCTAGCGTTCTGCCGCGCTTTCTCGAAATGGAGGCGAAGTACGGCAGCCTGGGCCGCGCCGTGATGAGCGCCAAGCGTCCGCCCTCCGGAGGCTCGCTGTTTCGAACCCTGAAGACCGGATTGAGCACCTTCGTCGCAAAGCTGGCCGAAGGGCTCACCGTGCGGCATGAAGAGGTGGAGGCGATCGAGAAGGGATTCCGTGTACGCGCCGGCGGAGAGTGGATCGACGCCGATCACGTGATTCTGGCCTGTCCCGCCTGGTCGGCCGCGTTGCTGCTCGGCGGCATCGATGCGGAGCTGGTGCGGCGGCTGAATGAAATTCCCTACAGCTCCTCGCTGACGTGCTCCCTGATCTATCGCGAGTCCGATTTCGACGGCCGGCGGGCCGGTTTCGGCTTTCTGATTCCCAAGCGCGAGCGGCAGCGGATGGCGGCGTGTACTTTCGTCGGCACCAAATTTCCCCATCGCGCGCCGGACGACCGCATCATCCTGCGTTGCTTCTTCGGCGGCGCGGGCGATGAGGCGATTCTCTCGGAATCCGACAACGTCATTCTTCAGATGGCGCGCGGCGAGTTGAAGCGAATTCTGGGCCTGACGGCCGCTCCCCTCCATACCGTGATGTCGCGGTGGCCGCGATCGATGGCCCAGTACACTGTGGGCCATCAGGCGCGCGTGAAGGAGATCAAGGCCCGCGCGGCGGCTGTTCCGGGTCTGTATCTGGCCGGAAACGGCTATGAGGGCATCGGCATTCCGGATTGCGTCCGCATGGGCCGGGCGGCCGCCCAGGCGATCGTCGAAAATGCGTAGTTGAACCCCGCTCCCACTGGCTACTATTGAAGGATGCGGGTCTTGGTCAGCGACGATCAGCCGGACGTGCTCGAAGCCATCCGGCTCCTGCTCAAAGGCGCCGGCTATCAGACCGAAACCGCCGATTCGCCCCGCGCGGCGCTCGCCGCAGTCGAAACCTCACCTTTCGATCTGGTCCTGATGGACATGAACTATACGCGCGACACCACTTCAGGCGATGAGGGCCTGTCTCTCCTGGACCGGTTGCTTCAGCGCGACGGCGCCACACCCGTCATCGTTATGACCGCTTGGTCCAGTGTCGATCTGGCCGTGGAAGCGATGCGCCGCGGCGCCGCCGATTTCATCCAGAAGCCGTGGGACAACGCCCGGCTGCTCGCGACCATCGAAAAGCACGCGGGCCGTTCCCGGGAGCGAAAAAGCGCGCGCAGCGATCTGGAGTTTGCGCGCCACGTGCAGCAGCGCCTGCTGCCGCAGCATGTGCAATCTCTTCGCTCGCTGCGCTGCGGCGGCCGGTGCGTTCCCGCCCGCGAGATTGGCGGCGACTACTACGATTTTCTGGACCTGGCTCCCGGCCGCCTGGGCATTCTGCTGGCCGATGTCTCCGGCAAAGGCGTCGCCGGGGCGCTGCTGACCGCCAACCTGCAGGCCTCCTTTCGAAGCCAGCTCGAATTGGGAGTCAAATTCGGAAAGGCGCTGCTGACCTCGGTCAACAAGCTGTTTCACGAATCGACTCCGGCCGAGTATTTCGCCACCATGTTCTACGCCGAATACCGCGACCAATCGCGAGAGCTTCGCTACATCAATTGCGGGCACCCGGCGGCGCTGCTATTGCGCGCCAACGGCACGGTGGAGCATCTGGAGGCGACCGCACTGCCCATCGGCGTTTTCAGTTGGTGGAAGTGCGAGGAAAAGAGCGTGGCGCTGGACCCCGGCGACACGGTCCTGGTGATGTCGGACGGGGTGCTCGAAGCGGGCATCGAACGCGGCGAAGAGTTCGGTGAAGATCGGCTGCTTCAGGCCGTCCGCACAGCTCCGGCGGACGTGGAAGGTCTGCTCGACCATATCTTAGGCGAGGTGGCGCGCTTCAGCCCCGGAGTGCAATCGGACGATGTGACTTTAGTGGCGCTTCGCTGTCTGGCGTAAGCTGGCCTCCAGGCTTGCTACTTCTTGTCCGCGGGAGCGGCTGGCTTCGACTCGGTCTTGGCTTCCGCCGCTTTCGAATCGCCTTTGCTCTCCGCCGGCTTGCTTTCGCTCTTCTTGCCCTCCGGCGGCGAGGACGAGCCTTTGGCGTAATCGGTAATGTAGAAGCCGCTGCCTTTGAATTGCAGCGCCGGCGCGGAGAGAAGCCGCTCCACCTGGCCGCCGCAGCCTTCGTGAACGGTGAGAGGCTCGTCTGAAAACTTCTGCCGGACTTCGAAAACGCTACCGCATTTCGAGCAACGATACTCGTAAAGCGGCATGATCAGCTCTGTTTGAGCGCCCGGATCGCCTTATCCATGATCAGGTCTGGTCCCGGCTTGGACGGAGCTGTGCTATCGGAGTCATCCAAATCGTCATCGCTCGGCACCGATTCGTCCTGCGCGACGCTCGGCGTCACGCCGGTATCCTGAATCGCTTTGCCGTCCGGAGCGTAATACTTCGCGACCGACAGAATCACCGCGCTGCCGTCGTCCATGGTAATCGGCTTGCGGATAGCCGCGTCGCCATAGGTGTGCTCGCCGACCAGCTGGGCGCGCTTTGAGTCGAGCAGCGCCGCCGCGGCAATCTCCGCCGCGCCGGCCGTGCCGCGATTCACCAGCACCGCAACCGGCAGCTTGGTAACCTGCTTGGACGCCACGGCGTTGGAATCTTCGCGGCTGTACTTCTGCCCCTGCACATAGGTGATGAGGCCTTTATCCATGAACAGATTCGCCACGGCGATGCCCTCTTCGGGGTCGCCGGTCGAGCAGTGCCGCAGGTCCAGAATGAACCGCTTGGCGCCCTGCTTTTCCAGCTCTTCGATCTTCGCGGCGATCTCTTTGGCGCGGCCCTGGGCCAGTGTATAAGTCTGGATGACGCCGATCGGATCCGGCCCCTGATCTGTCACCAGCTTGGCGCTGATCGGCGGATAAACCAGGTTGATGCGCGTCAGCTTGATGGTCTGTGGCTCCGACTTGCGGGCGCGCAACACGCTCATCTCCACGGTTGAACCGCTATCGCCGTTGAGCAGAATTTCGACGAAAGCCAGCGGCATATCGCGTGTGGAAACGTTATTGATCGACTCGATCACGTCGCCCGTGCCCATGCCCGCTTTGGCCGCCGGGCTGCCCGGCAGCGCGTCCACCACGCTGAGATATCCGAAGCGCCGCGACAGGACCAGGCCGACGCTCGCCTTGGGTTCCTGTTTGGCCTTCTGATACTGCTTGTACTGATCGGCATTCAGATAGCTGGCATACGGATCGAGCGATTCCAGCATCCCATTAATCGCGCCGGCGGTCACCGCCTTCATGTCCGGCTCCTCGACGTAGTCCGCCTTGATACGCGACAACACTTCGCTATAGACGCCGAGATGGGTATAGGTGTTGTCCGCCGAAGCACTGCGGCCTCGCACGGCACCGAACAGGAGCAAAAGCACAAGGCAGGTGGACGATGCCACCACCGCGAACTGGAAACGTCGATTCATGGGCAAACAGCCTCTAGCGACCAGCATAGCAGACGGGCGAATCGGAAATTTTGCGCATTCCTGGACGTTTCGCCGCTTCGTATTCTGTTCGCCGGAAGTCGGAACGCGGCGTGCTTGTCGAAAGCAAGGAAGAGTGAAGATGGCTGGTTGCATCGCGGAGATAGAGCTGGACACGGTAAGGCAGGATAATCAGATCGCATTGCAGGCCTGCCGCATGGTGGACCTGCTGCTTGCCTTCTGTCAGAATGAGGTTCGCATTCTACCGGAAGGCACACAGGCTGAGGAACAACTTACCGAAAGGTGAACCTCACAGTAATCGGAAGTTAACTTCGATCGTGGCCAGGACCGGCACTGGCAATCCATCCAGGGTGCCCGGCTCGAACTGCCACTCGGAGACCGCGTCAAGCGCCCTTTCGTCGAGGCCGAACCCGACGCCTCGCTCGAGCACGATGTTTCGGGCGCAGCCGTCGGGACCTATGACCAGGCGAAAAACCACAGCTCCGTCGATCTTCAAGGCGCGAGCTTCCTGGCTGTAAACGGGGTCGACTTTTTTCTTGACCGTGGGCGGCTTGACATCGCCGCCGATCCGTTGGACGTTGCCCCAATCCGCCTTGGGCGATAACGACGCGATCTGCTCGGAGCGAATTTTGCCGGCTCGCTTGACCAGTGTCTCCGCCCAAAGCGCCTTGTCCGGCGACGTCCCATTTCCTCTTGGCGCCAGAAACGAAGCATACATTTCGCTGACCAGCGCCTGTTCCATCGATCCCGAAGCGGCCGTGGCCAGGGCCCGTGTGAACAACGCCTGAGCTTCGGCGGCGTTGCCCTGCCGATCTCGGATGGCGGCCATCCAGGCCAGCTCTTCTGCCAGGTCGGATCCGCGCGGGTCCACATTGATCGCCCTTTGAACATAGCCTTCGGCGGCCGCGGGATCGCGAAATGCCAGGATTCCCAGACGCATCAGGGCGCGCGCGGCTGCCGGCCGGTCACCCGCCGCGATCGCCTCCGCGTAGTAATTGTGCGCGCTCGCATGGACCACGCCGGCGTGATCCCAGGCCAGGTCACCCAGCTTCAGAAGCCCGTCGGAATAGCTCTCGCTGGAAGTGCCGGAAATGTCGGCGCGAACCTTCAGCGACGCTTCGAGCAGCTTCTGCGCGATCTCGTAGCGGCGGATTTTCACGAATCCCTCGGCGGCGCGGTCGAGCATCGCGAAATTCTTCTGGCCTGAGGCGGCACGGATCGTGGCGTCGACATCGGCGGGCAGGGCATCGCTCTGGGCGCGAATCGCCGCCAGCGGCGCCACCGCAACGATCGCCGCCACCGACGCGAGAGCGGCCGCCCACCGGCCTGGAGCTTTGCGTCGCATGCGCGAATCGAGAATCGCCGCCAGGCGCACCTCGAGGTGCGAGGCTTGCACCATCGCGACCGAAGCGGCCGCGGGCACGCAGGTTTTCCGGCCGGCGATGTCCAGCAGATGCGCGGCATAGTCGGAGGCGCGCGTTCCGGCCTGCAGCACGACATCGTCGGCGGCGCGCTCGCGCAACTTCAGGAATTCGCGCCAGGCGAGCCAACCCAGCGGATTCCACCAATAAAGGCTGAACGCGGCGCGCCCCACAAGCTGCGTCGCCAGGTCGCCTCGCCGGATGTGCGCCAGCTCATGCAGAAGTACGGCGCGGCGGCGTTCGACGCTCCATTCGATGGCGTCGGCGGGAAGGAAAATCGCCGGGTGAAGCGTGCCGAAGCTCATAGGCATGGTTCCTCGCGCGGCTTCGAGAACCGCGACGCGGCGGCGCACTCCGATTTCCCCGCACAGCGATTCAAGCTCGGGAACACGCGCCGCCGGGCAGTGCGCCCGCAGGCTGCGCATCGCCGCCCAGGATGCCAGCCAGCGCGCCCATCCGAACGCGGCACCCATCGCCCAAAGCATGGCTATGATCCTCGCCCAATTGGTGTGAAACGGGACGGATTTCGCGGCGTGACGGTCGGCCTGCGGCGGGGGCGGCGTCTGGCCGATGGGTCGCGCCGCCTGCGACTCCGCGGTGAAGGCCACCGCCGGCGTCAGCAGTTTCGCCGCGGGGGCAAAGGGAAGCGCGGGCAGGGAAGCGGAAAAGAACGGCAACACCAACAGGGCGATCGAGGCCGCCGTCCACACCAGGTGCCGCCCGGCCGCGGACGCCCGTCTCATGCCCAACGATAGGATCCAGGCCGCCGCCAGCAGGGCGACGCTCTTGATCGCAATGGCTGCAACAATCGGGTTCATCGGCCCTCCTTCCGGGCTTGCTCGATCATCCGGCTCATGCGTTCGAGTTCCTCCGGCGTCAGGTGCCGTGAATCGAGCAGTGCGGCCATGGCCTGCTCGGGCGAGCCTCCGAAGAAGGTGTCCAGCAGGTGCTTCACCGCCGAGCGCTTCGCCTTTTCCCTCGGAACGGTCGGAGAGTAGACGTATTTCAATTCCACGTTTTCATGCCGCACGTGGCCCTTCTCTTCAAGGATGCGCAGCATGGCCCGCACCGCCGAGTAGCTCGGCGGATCCTCCATCACCTCGAGCACCTCGGCGGCGGAGGCTTTGCCCCGCCGATACAGGATGTCCATAATCTGGCGCTCGCGGCGGCTGAGCTTGGGGGCGGGCATGCTAGAAAATTAGCACTGCTCGCGGGCTTTGTCAACAGAAAAAAGGCTTCAGGAGTTTTTCTCCTGAAGCCCGGTGATTTCGGTTGCCCGATGGTTATTACTTGCTCGCGGCGCTGCCGCGCGGCTGCTGCACCTTCGGCGCGGCGACGTAACCGGAGATGAAATTCTTCTTGATGTCGTTCACCACCAGTTCATAGGGTTGCATGGCGCGCGCCAGCATGAACTGCACCGGCTCATTCAGCGTGCGATCCTTTTTCTCCACGCGCTTGTCGTCGGCGATCACCTCGATGGTGTAGCGGTTATGTTTCGGATCGGCGTTCTTCAGCTCAATCGACAGGTCGCCCACCTTTTCCGGTTTTTTGCTCTTGGCGATCTTGAACTCGGTATAGTTCCGCTCGCCCAGCGCCCTCAGCGCGGCCAGTTCCTTCCCGTTGGTGGCGATCAGGCCGCTCTGCACGCCCAAGTCGCCGCGCGCGGTTTTCAAATCCGCGATGGTCTTCTCCAGGTCGGACTGGGTCTTGCCGAGATCCGTCTTGACCGTTCCGACTTCGGTGGAGACTTCGCCGATTTTCTGGTTGTTCGCGCTGGTGTCACTTTTCACCTTGGTGACTTCGTTACTCACCCCGGCGATCTGTTTGCTCTGCTCTTCCTGGGCCCGGGAGAGGCGGGCTGCCAGCTCATCGGCGTGCGCCGTTGCCGCGGCTTTGGCATCGCCGCTCAACTGCGCCGCCTGCGCACGGGCGCTGGCCAGTTCCTTATCAAGCTGCTCGATGTTGCGCCGGCTGGTTTGCACGCTGACGCTCGATTCCTCGCTTATTTTGGAGATCTGCGCGGACAGAGAATCGCGCGTATCGGCCAAATCGCTGCGAAGCTGGTTCACCTGGTAGAACAGATAAACGCAGGCGCCGACCAGAGCGAGCACGGCGCCAAATAAGATCGGTATTTTCACGCCGGAACCAGGCGCCTGCACGATAATCGGTTGCGGCGCGGGCCCGGAGGGTGCTGAGGGCGCAGGCGAAGGGGCGCCCGCGCCGGCGCCTCCACCGGCTTCGGTCGACGGACGGTTTTGCTGAGGAAACAACATGATCGGGAACCTCTGTCTGGGTATTCTAGCAGCTAACTATTGAGATGTGAGCAAGGGTTATGGCGGTTTCATCCAGTTTCGCCCGGGTGGGTCGCCGGGCCCCCGTTTTGCGGCCGCGCAAAGTCGAGCGTCTCCTGGCGCGGAATTCCCGGCTCAAAACACCGCCGGCAGCGGGCTTCATACATTCCCGCCGCCCCCACCACGATCAGATCGTCCGACTCCACCAGGCGCTGCGTGTGCTTCGCGGGGTTGCCGCAGCGCATGCAGATCGCCAGCGTCTTGGTGATCGACTCGGCAAGGCAGAGCAACTCCGGGAGCGGCGGAAACGGCCTCCCCAGGTAATCCGTGTCCAGCCCGGCGACCAGCACTTGCTTGCCGGAATCGGCCAGCCGGGATGCGACGTCCACCAGTTCCGCGCCGAAAAAATTCGCCTCGTCGATGCCCACCACCTGGGTTCGCCAATCGAGCTTTTGGAAAATCTCGGCCGCGCTGTTCACCACCTCGGACTTCATGCGCTGGTCGCCATGCGAAACGATTTCATCCAGAGAGTAGCGGTCATCGAGCGCCGGTTTGAACACCTGTATCCGTTTGCGCGCGATGCGGGCGCGGCGCAGACGGCGGATCAGCTCTTCGCTTTTTCCCGAAAACATCGGCCCGCACACCACCTCGATCCAGCCGATGGGACTGGTGACAATGTCCATAGAAAGAATCAGAATACAGGATGTGATTCGCTGCCTGCGCGGACGCGTGATCCGGCCGGAGATTCTCGATACGCTGCCGCCCGGGGACGCGCGCGCCAGTCTGGCCGACCTGACTCGCCTGAACCGGCGCTGGGGCGGCTACAGCACGCTTCAACGGCTGCTAAACGGCATGGTGCCGGCTTCCGAGCCATTCTCCGTGCTCGATGTAGGGGCCGCGTCGGGCGACATGGGGGATCGGATTCGCGAACGATATCCTTCGGCCCGGCTGACCTCACTCGACCGTATCCCGTCGCATCTGGAACGGGCCAAAGGCCGGCGTGTCGCCGGCGATGCGTTCGCCCTGCCGTTCCCCCACAGGTCCTTCGATTTCGTCTTCTGTTCGCTGTTTCTGCACCACTTCAGCGACGAACAGATCGTCCTGCTTTTCCGGGAGTTTGCCGCCATCGCGCGGCGAGCCGTCCTGGTCATCGATCTGGTACGGCATCCGGTCGCGTATTATTTCGTGCCTTTCACCCGCCGGATTCTCGGTTGGGACCAGGTTACGGCGCACGACGCACCGGCCTCGGTCGAAGCCGCCTTCCGCCCGCGCGAGCTGGAGGCGCTGGCCACGCGGGCCGGTTTGCGGAATGCCCAAGCGCGAGCGTTTTATCCGGCGTTTCGGATCGGCCTCACCGCCGAAGTAGCGCGTCCGTGATTATGGCCGCGGCAGCGATGCGGGGGCTATCTCCACAACACACCGTTCCGATCTACAGGGAATCGAAATACGCCATCACGGATTCAATCCCGCGCTGGATATTTTCGAGCGACATCTTTTCATTCGGAGCGTGAATATTGTCATCGGGGAGTCCGAAACCCATCATCACGCTGGGCGCGCCCAGGGATTTTTCAAACAAGCCCACGATCGGGATGGATCCTCCGCAACGGACATAAACGGTCTCCCGGCCGAAGACTTTTTGCATCGCTTCGGCGGCTTTCCGCACGAAAGGATTTTCGGGATCGACCATGCTCGCCGGAGCGGACGATAGCAGCTTAAAGGTCGCCGTCACACCGCGCGGAGCCGCCTGCGCAATCGCAGCCTCACATTGCCGGACCACTTCAGCGGGCTGCTGATCGGGAACCAGGCGCAGGCTGATCTTTACCACCGCGCGCGCCGGGATCACGGTCTTGGCGCCTTCGCCGGTGAATCCGCCGCGAATGCCGTGAACCTCGAAGGTCGGCCGCGCCCATAAGCGCTCAAACAGGGGGATTTCCGGCTCGCCCGTCAGCGCGGGCGATCCGATTTCCTTTTCGCGATACTGCTCCGGATCGAA
>Ga0335085_10013241_pt1 | contig 12099 bp, 9 predicted proteins | sample Lox_Sample_45_FD_206712 | JGI IMG/M metagenome (GOLD analysis project Ga0335085, IMG submission 206712) | Soil microbial communities from Loxahatchee National Wildlife Refuge, Florida, United States - Lox_Sample_4.5 | ecosystem: Environmental > Terrestrial > Soil > Wetlands | place: USA: Florida...
CGTAGTCGATGAGCTTGTCGGTAAGGGCCTCCTGATCGGAAAAAGACTTGGACTGGCGGACGGCGCTTTCGGCGATTTCGACATTGCGTCCGCGCTTGGAGACGAAGGAGCGCATGAAGGCAGCGGCGTCGTTCTCGACTTTTTCTTTCATGACGTCGTCCATCTTGCCGCCGAAAAGGCTGACCGGATGGGCAGCGCCGGTGTTCGTGCCCGGCGCCATGGCGGCGACATCGGCGCTCTCCAGGATGAAAAAGCCGGCCGACGCGGCGCGGCTGCCGCTGGGACTGACGTAAATGATGACGGGCACGGGCGAGGCCAGAACCTTGGCGATGATGGAACGGGTGGAATCGAGAAGGCCGCCGGGGGTGTCGAGTTCGATAAGCACGGCCTGATCGTTTTCACGCTGCGCCTGGTCGATGGCGCGGCCGATGTATTCGTCGCTGATGGGCTGGATGGTGTCATCGACGACGATTTTGAGCACGCTGGCGAAGGAAGAAGAGGCAGAAAGACACAGCAGCAGCGCAGTCAGCAAGCCCGGCAAAACGCGGCGTGGGGCGAAGGGCGACGTCATGGAAGCCTCTGGCCTCTATTGTCGCTCAAATCCGGCGCGGGGTTTTCAGATTTTGGAGGCAGGTTGAGTTTTGGCCTCCTCGGGAAATTTGCTCCAGCTGGGAAGATCGGTGCTGCCGGTGATGAGGCGGGCGCCGCGCTCGAAGGTGAAATAGGACCATGCCCACTGGATGAGAACGATAAGCCGGTTGCGGAATCCAATGAGAAAAAATATGTGGATGCACAGCCAGGCAAGCCAGGCGGGGTAGCCGGAGATGTGCACCCTGCCAAAGTCGGCGACGGCGGCGGCACGCCCGATGGTGGCCAGGCTGCCTTTGTCGTGATGGTGAAAATTCTTCCGGGGCTTATTGTGAAGATCGCGAACGATGGTTTCCGCGGCGGCGCGACCTTCCTGCATGGCGACCGGAGCGACGCCCGGCAACCACTTGCCGTGTTCGTCCTTCAGAGCGGCCAGATCGCCGATGACAAACACCTCGGGATGACCCGGAATGGAGAGATCGGGCTGGACGAGAACGCGTCCGGCGCGGTCTGTAGGCACGCCGAGTTTCCTGCCCAGAGGAGACGCGGCCACGCCCGCCGCCCAGAGAGTCACCACCGAAGGCAGGCGGGTATCGCCCACGTAGACCGCATCGGCTTCCATGCCAGTGACCAGCGCAGACGTGTGCACTTCCACGCCGAGCCGGCGGAGTTGCCGCTCCGCGCTGCGCGACAGATCTTCGGGATAGGTGGGCAAAACCCGCGGGCCGCCTTCGAGCAGGACGATGCGGGTGCTTTTGGGATCGATGGAGTGGAATTCATCGCGGAGCACGCGACGGGCGATTTCGGCGAGCGTGCCGGCCAGTTCGACCCCGGTAGGTCCGCCGCCGACGACCACGAAATTGAGTTGGACGTCACCTTCGCCGGCGGCGGCGCGGCGCTCGGCCAGTTCGAAGGCGAGCAAAACGCGGCGGCGTATTTCGATGGCGTCTTCGACCGTCTTCAGGCCGGGGGCATAGGGTTCCCACTCGTCGTGGCCGAAATAGGCGTGGCTGGCGCCGGCGGCAAGGATGAGGTAATCGTAGGGAAGCTCGACGTCCGGAAGTTTGACCACGCGGCGCTGAAGGTCGAAGTCGCGCACTTCGTCCATGAGGACTTCAATCTTGCGGCGGCGGACGATCCAGCGAATGGGCGCGGCGATTTCTCCGGGAGAGAGTCCGGCGGTAGCCACCTGGTAGAGCAAAGGCTGGAAGGTGTGATGATTGCTTTTGTCGATCAGGGTGACCCGGGCCGAATGGCGGTCGAGAGCGCGCGCAGCCAACAGGCCGCCGAACCCGCCGCCAACGACGACAACACGAGGGGCTTTGTCCGTAGGCATGGTTCTCCTTGAGTGCTTCCTTGCTGCATTCGGGCCGTACTCTATAAGATTCGTATGGGATGCAATGGGTGTCGAAAAGTTTTCCGAAAGTTAATTTGAAGGCTGAGACCGAACCCAACAAACTGAAAACAGGGAGGGCGGAGATTCCGGCCCGGTGGCGGGTGTGGATTCAGGTGATTGGAGCGTACGCCCTGATTGAGGCTGCGCTGTGGACCCGGCCTGGCGGCTGGAACGTGTTTTGGATGGCGGCGGCCTCTCTGGCCATTCTCCTGATGGTGCTGGGAGGGCCGTATTCCGCCAGGGAGATGGGCATCGCGCTGCCGCCGGTGAAGGGAAGCCTGTGGATTTTGCTTGGCGGACTGGCGCTGGCGGCGACGATTCCGGAGCTCTCGAGGCTGCTCGGCACCAACCAGGGGCCGGTGCATAGCCTGCCTTTTCATGCAGCCTGGCATTACGGGGTGTGGGCGCTGGAGCAGCAATTCATTCTGGAGTCGTTTTTTTATTTGCGGTTCGAATCGCTGTTGGGTGCGTGGGCTGTGCCGGCGACCGCTGTGCTGTTTGCGGTGGTGCACATTCCAAATCCCGTGCTGGTGGGGTTGGGTTTTCTGGGCGGGCTGTTTTTCTGCGAAATGTTCCGGCGCTACCGCAATCTTTTTCCGCTCGGGGTGGTGCACGCGGCGCTGGGGCTGACGATCGCCGGCAGCTTTGCGGATGCTGTGCTGCATCACATGCGCGTCGGAATAGGGTATCTGATGTTCCGGCCGTGAGTGTAGAGTTCCGTAGGCCAGAGGTGTTCCGCGCAAGGCGGTGAGGAGGGCGATGCATTCGAGAGAAGAGCGACAGAAGCTGGCGGGCTGGGTGCGATTCCTGTTGCCCTCGGCGGCGGACCTGATTTTTCTGGCGCTGCTGCTGCTTCTGAGCCTGAGCGGCCTTTCCTCGCGTGTACTGGGGGATGGCGATATCGGGTGGCACATTCGCAACGGGGAACAGATGCTGGCCACGCATGCCATTCCCCGGGTCGACGTGTTTTCTTCCAGCATGCACAACCAGCCCTGGTATGCCTGGGAATGGCTGTATGACCTGGCGATCGCCGGTATTCATGGGTGGATGGGCCTGAACGGCGTCGTGGTGTTCACGGCGGCGGTGATTGCGTTGTCGCTGACCCTGACCTTCCGCATGGCGCTGCACCGGGGAGCGACCTTGCCGGTGGACCTGGCGATGGTGATGCTGACCATCGGAGCTTCGGCGATCCATTGGCTGGCGCGACCGCATGTGCTGAGCTGGCTGCTGACGGTGGTCTGGTTCTGTCTGCTGGATTCATGGGAAAAATCCATTGGAGGCGCGCGCGACCGTTCGCTGCTGTGGCTGCCGGTGCTGATGGTTTTCTGGGTAAACATTCATGGCGGATTTTTGATGGGATTTGCGCTGCTCGGAATCTACCTGGCGTGCGAGGTGCTGCACTGCTTCGTGTGGGAACGGAAACCCGGTGCGGGCAAGCGGCTGAAGTGGCTGGGAGGCGTGACCGGGCTTTCGCTGGCAGCCAGCCTGGTGAATCCCTACGGATACAAACTGCATGAGCACGTGTATGAATACCTGAGCAATCACTGGCTGATGAATCACATTGACGAGTTCAAGTCGCCGAATTTTCATGGCGTGGCGGAGCAGTGTTTTTTGGGCCTGCTGGTAATCGTCGTCGTCACCATCGCGTTTGCGCCGGAGCGGCCCCGGTTAGCGGAGGCCGGCGTGATTCTTTTTGCGGTGTGCAGCGGGTTATATGCCTCGCGCAGCCTGCCGGCTTCGGCGATCCTGCTCATGCTGGTGGGAGCGCCGATGTTGTCGGAGGCGATGGCCGCGGCGGACAAGAGCGCGTTGCTGGCGCCCGGACTGCGACGATGGCTGGTGCGTTTCGATTCCTACGGGGCGCGCACGCGGGAAACCGAACTCCGGTTGCGCGGGCACGTCTGGCCGGCTCTGGCGTTCGTGCTGGTGCTATCGATCGCCGCCTCGGGCGGAGAGGTGGGATCGCACCAGGTAATGGACGCGCATTTTGATTCGCAGAAATTTCCGGTGCAGGCCGTGGACCTGATTGCGGCGATTCATGTGAACGAGCCGATTTTTTGTCCGGACAACTGGGGCGGCTACCTGATTTACCGGCTGTATCCGCAGACCCGGGTGGTGGTGGACGACCGGCATGATCTGTATGGCAGCGATTTCTTCAAGGAATACTTGAAGATCATCCGGGCGGACCCGAGCTGGAATGATCTGCTGCAGGCGAAGGGAGTGCGGGTGGTGCTGGCGCCGGCGCAGTCGGGCCTGGCCACGGCGCTCGATGAATCCTCCGACTGGCGGCCGACGTACCAGGACGAGGTCGCGGTGGTTTTCGAGCGGTCCCAAACCAACCGCTACGGGATTCAATAACGGTCGCTGGTATCGATGTTGAATCCGAGCAGGGCGTTGACTTCAACCGGCTGGTTGCCGCGCAGGGCCGGACGAAATTTCCAGGTGGGCAGAGCGGCCAGGACTTTCGCAGTCATCTGCGGCATGGCAGATTCGATAACCTGGGCGTTGCGGACCTGGCCGGTACGATCGAGCACGCAGGCGATCACGAGGCGGCCACGGCGCAAGCCCGTGGGCAGAGGAGCGCGCAGCGGCTGCGGCGAAGTGAGGTCCTGAGAGAAGGGATGAGCCGAGGAGGCAGGATCGGCAAATTCCATGACCGCAGTTCCCATGGCAGTATCGATATAAATCGTATAAACCTTGTCGCCTTTGAGGGCTCCGTAGAAATTGAAGGCGCCGCCGGAGCGGGAGGTTCCCTCGACGGTGATCTGCTGGCCGCCATCGCCGGCGCGGGCCGAGGAGCGGCTGGGATCGGCGGGTTGGGTGGATCCGGAGGAAAAGCTGGGGAGCGTGATGATATTGCCGCCGCTCACGGAAACGCCGGGAACTGCGGGATTGATGTTGCCATTGCCGGTGCCGCCGGGTCCACCGAGCGGGGAAGTGCCGCCGTGGGCGTCAGCGTCGGAGCCGTATCCGGTGCCCGCCTTGCCGGCTCCTGTGTCGGGGCCGGAGAAGCCGCTGCCCGGGCCGGTGCCGCGGCCGATGCTGCTTCCGCCGCCGGAGCCTCCCACGCCGGGTTTGGCGCCGCCGTTGGGAGACATCGCAAGCGATCCTGCGCCGCCGTTGCCGGGCACGCCGACATTCGATCCGGGCTGATTGGAGACCACGACCCCCGTGCCCGCGGTCGAGCCCCCATGGCTGGGCGGGGCGGATACCTCGCCAAGTTCGCCGACGCCGCCGAATCCTGCGCCGCGATTACCGTGGCCGCGTCCCGAGAGAGCCCCACGACCCGAGATGGAAGGCGCGGGAGGAACCACGGAAGCGACGGTCCCGCCGAGCTCCGCCCCCGAGGAGCGCCCGATCGAGCCGCCGCCGAGCTGAACCGGAGGAGGAACCACGTGTGAGGTTCCGAGGCCGCTGACGGGACGCTGCTCTCCCACATTTCCCATCTGCACGGGTGGAGGAACCACCTGGGTGTGAAGCTCGCCGGCGCCGTAGCCGGGCCCCTGCCGGGCGAGATTTTCCGTGATCTGGGTGGGCGGCGGAGCCACGACCGTCTGCCGGGGAAGCGCCAGCCGGGGATTCGAATTGCTGAGTTGCTCGGGTGCGGATACAGGGGGCGGCACCACCCGGACTGCGTTCGAACCGGGCAGGCGCAGGGCAGTGATATTCTCCCGCGGGGCTGAAGGCGCCGGAGGAACGGCTGTCTGATTGAGCAACGGCGTGTCACGCTGCTCCAGCCGGCTGACTTCAGGCGAGGGCGGCACCGCAGTCTGGTTGAGCAACGGCATGTCACGCTGCTCCAGGCGGCTGACTTCGGGCGAGGGCGGCACGACGGTCATCTTGGGAGCCTGCAGAACGGGCCGGGAGGAAGGCAGGCCTTCCGCCGGCGGAGGTCCGGGCACGCGCTGGTAGGCGAGGAGATTGGCGACGGCAGCATCGGAACGCGGCAAGTCCAGCTTGGGAGCGTCGACAACTTTCTCGCGCGGGGTGGTACCGCGGGCGACGCGAATCGCCTGGGTGCGATGGAAGCCCTCGCGTCCGCCGGAGCGGCCGGAACGGCCGGTCTGCGCGCCGCCGGCGTCGGCAGTTTGCGGAAGCTCGTTGCCGGAGAAGTAGATCACCTCGTACTTCGGTTTCGGGGGCGCCTGAAAGGGATGCATGCTCAAGGTGCCCGGCAGCGCCAGGACCAGGAGAAACAGAAGAATTTCCACGCCCCACGCGCCCAGAATCCCACGGTAGGGAAACAGACCAGCCTGGGCTTCGCCGGCCAGGGGGCGCCCGGAGCGGGAGAAAGCGGGGCGGATGGCGGTGCGGAATTCCGCCCACGGCGACGACCATTCGACTAAAAGTTTGATCTCGTCGTTCATGCCGTAACCGCCTGCCCCAGGGGCCGCAAACCGATTTCAATCTTATCGCCGACGCCGGTGCCCGTGGGGCGCAAAGTGGCACCCGGAAGTTCCAGCACCGAAGCGGCTCGCCACCGCACAGGCGCGACCCGCCAGGGTTTCAGGGCATGTTCAACATGAACCACGACCCGATCTTCGTCCAGGTAAATCACATCGATGGGAAAGCGCATGGCGAAGGTGTGGACTCCATGAGAAGGAACGATCCAGAGGCCGGATCCTGCAGAAAAATTTCCTGCCGAGGTCCCCATCAGGCCGCGCAGGCGGGACCAGTGGGTGTCCGCCACGGACAGACGAGTGGCCAGACAGGCCTGGCGGGTCTGGTTGAATGCATATCCTTGAACGACTGCGGACATCCCCGGCTCCTGGATTCAAACCTCGGGCTCGAAATCGCGGTTCGAACCCGAACTGACACCCTCACTCAGCGCTGTGTGAGGGTACGGTACAACTCAATCATCGCGGGCCCCAGAGTCACGATCAATATGGAGGGGAGGATGAACAACACCAGGGGGATGACCATCTTGATGGTAGTCTTGGCAGCTTGCTCTTCCGCTCTTTGACGGCGCTCGGTGCGCAGCGAGTCAGAATGCACCCGCAACGCCTGGGCTACGCTGGTGCCGAAGCGGTCGGTCTGCACCAGAGTGGCGACCAGAGAGCGCATATCATCCACGCCGGTACGGGCGGCGAGGTTGCGCAGGGCCTCGACCCGAGGCTTGCCGGCGCGAATTTCCAGGTTCACAAAGTTAAATTCCGTGCTCAGTTCCGGATGAGCGTGGCGGAGGTCTTCTCCCACGCGCTGCAGGGCCTGATCCAGAGCGAGGCCGGCCTCGACGCAGATCACGGTAAGGTCGAGAGCATCGGGCAAGGCGATTTTGATGCGCCGCTGGCGTTCACGGATCATGCGTTTGAGAACGAAGCGAGGCAGGAAAAAGCCCAGGCCGCCGACGCCGATGATCAGGGGCAGAGACTTGACCCCGCTGATGGCCACCACCGCGGCCATACCCACAATCGCCAACAGCACGCGGCTGCCGACATAGATCGTGAGATGGCGGTTTTCGCGATAGCCCGCCTGAATCAGCCAGGCGCGGGTGCGGGAAACATCGCTGGGGGAAAGAGGCAGGGCCTTGCTGAGCGGATCGAGGGCTTGCTCCAGGCGTTCTTTGAAGGCGGGCTTGACCGGCTTTTGCGCCTTCTGAAAGCCCAGGGTACGCAAACGGGAGCCGATGACCGACGACGGGGCATACACCGCAGCGCCGAAGGTGAACACCACAGCCGCGATGGTCAGGAACAATACGATGGCAAGAAGCGCGAGTCCCATAGGCTATACCTGAATCTGGATCACCCTCCGAATCACGAAATAGCCGACGGTTTGCAGGATGATACCCACCACGATCAGAGTATGTCCCATGGGATCGGTAAACAGAGGCCGGATGAAGGCCGGATTTACCACCAGCATGATAGCCACGATCAAAGGCGGCAGAAGCATCAGGAGCAGCATGGTCAGGCGGCCCTGCGCGGTATGCACCCGAACCTGGCGCAGAATCTTGAAACGCTCCCGGATCATGTAGGAGAGATTGTCGAGGATCTCCGCCAGGTTGCCGCCGGTCTCGCGCTGCAGCATGACCGCAGTCACGAAAAACTTGACGTCCACCAGGGGCACGCGTTCGGTAAGGTTCAGCAGGGCGTCGCGCACCGGCATGCCGAATTTCTGTTCTTCGAAGAGTTTGCGGAACTCAGAGGCCACGGGATCGGAGATTTCGTTGGCGATCAGTTCGAGCGCGGTGGTAAACGCGTGTCCGGCACGCACCGCCCGGGCCAGAGTATCGATGGCTTCGGGGAACAGCTCTTCGAATTTTCCAAAGCGCTTGCTGCGCTGGAAGGAAACATAGGAGTAGGGAAGAATGGCACCCGCCAGCACGGCCACCGCGCCAAAGACCGCCGACCTCGACAACACGGAGACAATCAGGCCACAGGCGACGGCGCTGCCCAGACAGAGCATGAGGAGATTGCCGGCGCGCATTTCCAGGCCGGCCTGGGCGAGAAAGAGCTGCAGATTGGAGATGCGCGTGGACCGGCGCAGCAAGGTGTCAAGCGCAGGAATCTCGCTCAACATCTCATCGCGCAGGAGAGCAAGTTCTTCGCTGGGCTGGCGCTCAGCCGCCTTCTGCACGGCCTCAAGGCGTTCCCGCAGCAGACGGGCGCGCGCGCTGCGCTGGTCGAGCAGCGAGCCCACCGCAAAGGCAGCGGCGGCCACGACCACGAACACGGCGAGGGCGATCAGGGGCAGCATGATGTACGAAGCCGGGATTGCGGCTCCGGTGTCAGACCTCCATCTGCGATTCGAACAGCGCGGGCCGTAAACGGTGGCCCGACGTGGCGAGACGCTCGGCAAATTTGGGGCGGATGCCGGTGGCACGAAACGCTCCGCGAACTTTGCCGGCTTCGTCAATACCGCGGCGCTCGAACACGAAAATATCCTGCATAGCGATCATGTCGCCCTCGATGCCGGTGACCTCGCAAACGGCAATGACTTTGCGGGTGCCATCCACCAGGCGCGCCACCTGGACCACGGCGTTGATTGCGGAAACAATCTGCTGGCGCACGGCGCGTTCGGGAATGTTCAGGTTGGCCATGGAGAACATGTTTTCCACGCGGGCAAGCGCGTCGCGCTGGGAATTGGCGTGCACCGTGGTCAAAGAGCCTTCATGGCCGGTATTCATGGCCTGCAGCATATCGAAGGCTTCTTCCCCGCGGACCTCGCCGACCACGATGCGATCGGGGCGCATACGCAAACTGTTGATCACCAGTTGCCGCTGGCGCACCGCGCCTTTGCCTTCGACGTTGGGGGCGCGGGTCTCGAGTCGAACCACGTGCTCCTGCTTGAGCTGCAATTCGGCCGCGTCCTCAATGGTTACGATGCGTTCGGAATTCGGAATGTAGCCCGAGAGGACGTTCAGCAGAGTGGTCTTGCCGGCGCCGGTGCCGCCGGAGATGAGAATATTCAGCCGTCCCTTGACCATGGCGGAAAGCAGCTCCAGCATGGGTTCGGTGAGAGTCTTGTTTTCGATCATGTTGCGGGCGGTGACGGGATCGTGGCCGAAACGCCGAATCGAGAGACAAGGACCGTCGATGGCAAGCGGGGGAATAATGGCGTTGACGCGGGAACCATCGGCCAGGCGCGCATCCACCATGGGAGAGGATTCATCCACGCGGCGGCCGACGCGGGAAACGATGCGATCGATAATCTGCATCAGATGCTGGCTGTCTTTAAAACTCAGGCCAGTAATCTCGAGTTTTCCATTGCGCTCGACGTACACCCGGTCATGGCGGTTCACGAGAATATCGGAGATGCCGGGATCGCGAAGCAGGGGTTCGAGCGGACCCAGGCCGAAGATTTCGTCGAGAATTTCCCGCGCCAGCCGTTCGCGCTCGGCGAAACTGAGGGGAACGGCCTCGCTATTGATGGTATTGCGAACCAGCAGCAGAACTTCATCGCGGGCGGTGTCGCTGGGGGTGCGCCCCAGTTTTTCGAGGTCGAGACGGTCGAGGATCTTGCGATGCAGGTCAGACTTGACCTGCTGGTATTCCGTCCGTTCGAAGGCCTGCAAATTAGGCATGGTTTAGGTTACACCGTTTTAAATAAAGACCAAGTGGCACGTTTTGTATCCACGTCATTCGCGGTCAACTGACCCGCCAGGCCGAGAAAAGCGCGCGCCACCTCGCTGTGGCTCTGATTCATGAGCGGAATACCACGGTCAATGGCCGTCGACACTGCGAAATACTGATTGGGGATTTTCCACAGCAACTTGACCCCCGCGGCGGACTCGGCATCGGCCTCGCTGAACCCGGGAATCTTTCGAAAACGATTCAACACCAGGCCGACGCGGTCGCGGCTGCCGGATTCAGCCAGGTATTGCTGGATACGGGCCGAACTCCAGAGAGAGGCGACGTCGGCGTGCGCCACCAGCAAGATGGATTCCGACATATTGCCGATCAGACGGGTGGTGGCATCGAGGCGGGTGGAAGCATCCACCACCACGTAGCGGTATTGGCCCACCAGCATATCGAAGAGGCGGGCAAACTCGGCGGTGGAAGGCTCAACCAGCACCGGCGTGGTGGGGCCCGCCAAAACCTTGAGACCGCTCTCATGCCGGGTCATGAAGCTTTCCAGCAGCGAACTGTCCAGGCGATGAAGATTGCGAATGGCATCGGCCACACTGAACGCGGGTTTCAGGTTCATGTGCAGCGCGGCATGGCCGAGCGGGGCAATATCCACCAGGGCGGTGTAGCCGTGGGTGGATTGCAAAGCCAGCGCAAGATTCACCGCGATCGTGGTGGCGCCGCTGCCTCCCTTGGCATTGACCACGGTAAAAACTTTGCCGCGGGTGGTTTCTTCCTGCTCGATTTTGCGTTGGGTACTCAGGCGGACGAAGGCGTCGAGAAGGGCGGTGGTAGTGGCCGGCCGCTCGATGAACTCACACGCCCCGCTGCGCATGGCCTGCACGATGACCTGCGGTTGCGAGAGCGTTCCGACGGCGAAGATGGCGGCGCTGGAGACGTCCTGCTGTAGGAGTTCGATGGCGCGCAGCGCTGGAGCGGCATCGTTGGCGGGAATATCCACGATCACCACCTGGGCGTTGGCGGCCTGGATCCGCCGGACCGTGGGATCGCCGGCCGCCAGCGGGAAACCCGCGCCGCTGTGCACGGCACGCGCAACGCCCGTTCCTTCGACCGTAACTTGCAGCAGGGTGCGCTGCTCGTTATCGGCGGCTACGATGACTACGGATAATTCCGGCATGCGGTCCTGAGCTCCCTGTCAAACCCGCGAAACAATACTCACGATACTCAGATTCACTCCGTCATTACGGTTGCTGTCATTTCTTGTACTTGTCAAACTGCTGGTCGTTGAGGAACGGCTGCGGTTGATGCGGCAGTTCCGGCGGCTGCGCGCTTGGCGAAATCTTGTGCACGGTACAAAGCACCATCAGCTCGGTATGGCTTTTTTGCGCGTTCTTGCTCTTGAAGAATGTGCCGATGATGGGAATATCCCCCAGAACCGGAAACTTGCTGCCGATGTCGGTAACCCGGTTGTCCATCAAGCCGGCGATGACGAAACTCTGGCCGTCCTGCAGTTCGAATTCGGTTTCGGCGCGCCGCGTACTCAGAGCCGGAATGGTGAAGCCCGAAATCGTCAGAGCGTTGGTGAAATCCAGGGTGCTGACTTCAGGCGCAACTTTCAGGTGAATGTTGCCATTGGGCATGATCAGCGGGGTGAAGTCGAGCTTTACGCCGAAATCCTTGAACTGGATGGTGACCGATGTAAAGCCGGCACCGGGTTGAACGACCGGGAACGGAAATTGCCCACCCGCGAGAAAACTGGCTTCCTTGCCGTTGACCGCGATCAGGTTAGGCTCGGCCAGAATCTGCAACAGGTTCTTCTGCTGCAGCGCCTTGATCACGGCGCCGAAATTGATATCGGAACGGAACAGGAAAAGATTCAGGGCATCGCCGATGTTGATCGTGGGTTGGGTGCCCGCGGTCGAAGTGGTGGTGGTGCTCCCGGTGGTGGTGGTGGTGGTGGATGTGGTGTTGACTGTGAAACTACCGAACTGGCCGGTGGTGAGAGTTCCCGAAGTATTGCCGGTGCCGGGGCTAAACAGGTTGATGCCCAATTGATCCACGGCTGAACGGTCCACCTCGGCGAACTTCACC